>ERZ773136.1417-NODE-1417-length-23433-cov-4.905980_pt1 | contig 23433 bp, 24 predicted proteins | sample MGYA00580855_ERZ773136 | MGnify/ENA primary metagenome ERZ773136 (study PRJEB29015, sample SAMEA2737860) | human gut metagenome | biome: human gut; feature: human-associated habitat; material: faeces | place: China | collected 2012 ... | reverse complement strand
TGATTTTGTTGAGAAGAGTTATAAAAATTGCCCATTAATTATGAAATGAGTTCTAATTTCGTCAAGCTTCATAGCGCTATCCCTCGATTTCTGCGATTATCTTGTCAATTGCCGCACGAAGTACGGATTCACGAGCGACGATTGCCTCTATCTGCTTGTTGAGTTCGCAAATATCCAGCACTTCCAGTGTAAGCCTAGCCGTCCACGCTACCGCGAAGATCGTTGGCGATGTTCCATATCACACGACGGAGCTCTGTCCGCTCCCGTTCTTTCCTGTTGTCACTCATGTTGCTCTCTCCTACCGGAAATTGAGGGATATCTCTAAAAGCCAAACCAGGAAAGGCATCTATGAGCGGCGGCTTGCAATCTTCTGGGAGAATGTTTATAAAAAAGGTGCCGGGAGAATGCTGCCAACACTCCCCCGGCAGGTACGACGCGCTAGCGTCCCCTTGATGTTACGTGGTTAACTGCTTGTTTCAGCCCTCGCCCGGTGCCAGCCGGACGGGGGCCTTTGTTTTAGCTACATCCGGGACGAAGCCCGGAGCATTAGACAAAGGAGCGTCAGCAGCGCCAAGAGCACAAGGCGTCTCATGCGGCTAACCTCCCTTACCCGGCAAGCGGGAGTTTGCGCCGTACCGAACGCATGGGAAGGAGCCACGTAACGGAGGAATCCTAGCTTTTGGGGACGGAAAAAGCAATGTAACTGTAGCTTGATCGTATAGTTTCCGGCACGCCTGTTGTGCGCTCAAGGATCGGCACTACTCATAAACCATCGTCGCGAACTCCTTCGCCTGTATCTGGAGCAGCAGGGAACGCACATCGGATTCCACCTCGGCAATGGCCTCACTGGCCTCGAGTGTTTGTGGACCATCTCTTTCGGAGCCAGCCCGTCCATTGTCCCGGACTTTCTCCATGATCTTGTCCGCGGCCCCCTTTTCATCTGTTCCCTGTATTCCATTAGCTGGACCGGAAACTGTTCCATTAGATGTTCCGTCCATAGCTTCAATATGGGAATCAACTGTGAAACCTGTACCGGAATCATGTGACACTTCATCAAAAGAACCTATCAGCTCTTTTTCCGGGATGTTGGAAGAACCGTCTTCTGCGCCGTCTCCGGTGTTTCCTTCCTTCACCGTGACCGTTTTGAAAATCTTCAACGGTCGTCTTTTTTCCAGGAAATCGCCATGTAACTGAAGCGGTGTCTGCGGGCCTTCGGGACCATTCCCATACGTTGCCGTGAAGCCCATGTACGCGCAGTAGTCCTCGAATGTGACGATGTTCCGTCGCATGTATTTGTAGGCTTCACGGGGATTGCTGTGCGGTGACGCCGTCGATGTGTCCGGCAAGGTCAGTTCGGAAAGCAGGGTGGCATAGGATACGGCATCGGCGCCCTTGACATCTGCCGCTCCCGGCGTGCCGAGTATCGTCTGGTAGATCTCCGTCATCCGGCTCTGGGACTGCGTGATGTTGTCTACCGCCGTCAGCGGGTGGTTGATGGGAATCGTCACGGCTTCCTTGAGGAGGCGGGCGAAGTTCATGCTGATGCTTGTCCTGACCTCGGTGCCGGAGATGCTGTGCTCGACCGCCAGAACGTGGCCCGCGAAGGCGAAATGGGTATCATTGTTGTCGAAAACGACACCGGGGAACCCTGGTGTGACGTAAGGGGCAAACTGACAAGTCGCCGTAAGCTGCCGTGGGGCGTACTTGAGGTTGAGCAGCTGGCGGCGGCAGAAGCGTTCCTTGAAGATCTTCTCTGCTGCCAGAGTCGATCCGGTGTTGTCCTGTACCCCGCTGTTCATGAAGGGTATGTAGTGGAACCAGCGTGGCGTCCCGACCTGTCGTACCCACGGCCCCGTGAATTCCTCGACTTTCAGGAGTTCGTTGCTCAGGGCGCGGATTCCTTTATGGCCCTCAGGGATTTCGAAATCAGTATAGGTTTCGGAAGGGTAGAAATCCAGCAGGCCGGTCTGGGCGAGTTTGCTGCTGGTGTTCCCGTTGACCAGCTGGGCGAGGGGGCCGAACAGGTTGTGGATCTGGATGCGGGTTGGGGAACCTTTGTACTTCTGACTGGTCTGGATACTCGTCACCAGAGTCCTGTGCAGGACATTACACTGCGGTGGCATGGAATCCGTCAGCAGTGGTTTCATGCAAGACGACACCAGCTTCGCCGGGACCTCTTCCGTGCCGGCTTCCTCATCTGCCGGGATGGCTGCATGATAGGCCGGATTGGTGATGTAGAGGTATTCATATTCCATCTCGTCCACGAGAAACGTCAGCAGTTCGCGCAGCGTTTGCTCCTCGGAGGCGTTCACGGCGCCACGTACCAGCAATTCCATGGCATGGAATGTTTGCATGCCATAGATCATGGGGAAGGCGGTAGCCATGTCGTCCGTTTCCGGTAATCCGGCTATCTTCCATGCCGTGCCTTCCTTTCCGGCTTTGTCGAAGTAGGGGAGGTATTCGAAGCGGTCGAGCAGCTTGAGTGCTTCCGCCTGGTTGCGGAAGTATTGTGACAGCTTCGAAGCGTGGAGCTGTCCCAGTGGAGGATGATACTCTTCGCCTGTTTTCGGATCGACCTGCCCGGCCATCTGCATGAAGGCGTAGATATTTTCCAGGTATTGTGAGGGATATTTGATGGGGAGTCCGTTATCCAGGGGCTTGAGCCCGTAGCGGAACAGGCAGTGCGGGAAGGTGATGTCCGACGTGACCATATAGGCGGCCTGTTCCTGGTTGCCGGCCCCAGACATAAGGAACATGTCATCGAGCTGTGTCATGAACCTGACTTTGCAATCGTTCAGGATATCGAAGTACGAGATGGCGTTGATGGTGACACTGCGCTCAAGAGGGCTGTTCATGTAGACCTTGGATTCGATGAATCCTTCGAAGAGCAGGATGAAGTGCGGCGACTCCACCATGGTCTCCTGCACGAAGACGTGGACCGGGACACGGTCCGCTTCCCCAAGAGAAAAAAGCTCCGGGTACGCCGGAAGCGCAATTTCTGCTGTTGGGGGCTCATTGAAGACACAGCGGATGTTCACCGAGATCGTCGGCAATAAGATGCCTGCGATGTAGACCCGGCACTGGAGAAGGTTTATGTTTGCATTTTCCACTGACGATGTGCTTGCGGACGGAGTCTGGTCAGTCTCAGGCATGGGAAGGATTACCTCTAAGAGATTTTAGCTTATAGAATTAAATCGTTATAAATATATTGAGTAGCTAGTGCAGATCAATAAGTTTATATAATAGAATGATGATATCACGTTTAATTCTGTGATGAAAGGATTTTATCTACGATTCGAACTCATAGATACTTATTGAAAAAAACATATTCAACAAAAATATTGCTACAATCATCGTAACTGTTACGGCCCATTTCTTTTTTTCATCAAATAGTCAATAAACGGACCTCGTCATCGCCTTTCGACGTCCGTACGCTGTCGGTGACAACTTCCGAAACACTGTCAGTGCCGTGCAGATAGTCGAATGTCACGAGACTGCCGTTATGGGTCACCTTGAGCGACAAAACAAGCATGGTGAACGTGACGATGATGACATCTTCCTGGGAGCTGCTCTCACTCAGCTGCATACTCGTTACCGGACCTGAGTAGACCGAGTCCAGGCAGCGCAGCACGGGCACATTGCCAGTTCTGGCAACGGCGGAAAGACGAAGTCTGTTTTTGTAGCAGTCAACGAGGTATTGCTTGCCGTAATTTTCCGGGCCATCGACGAGGACGCAGCTGACCGTCATATGGAGCGGCTTCTTTCCAAAACATATCTCCCCGAAGATGTCCCCGACATAGTGGGAAAGCTGTATGTGCTCTTCAAGGTTGAACTGGATACTCTGGACAAGAAGGTCAATGTTGAGCGGAGATGTGGCTGTCGCTGATTCATAGAAAGCCGCGCGACCTGTGAAATCGTCCGGGCTGTATAGCGAATCGAGCGCTGAAAGCGTGTCTTCCGGTGTTGTCGGCTTGCGCCAGTCAAAGGGATCTGTGGTTGATATCCCGGTAGATGTGGAACGTTCTTCTGCAGGCATTCGGCTCAGACCATGATGGTTTCACGAGGTTTGGTGGACGTTGGATTATTGTCACCGACAGGCTTCAGACTTGTTTCCGGGTCGGAAGAAGATCGCTGTTCTTCTCCGGCCTGTTCTCCCTGTTCCAGACCATTTTGCTCCTGTTCATTTTTCTTGGCGGCCGACGTTGCCACAGGGGATGCCGTCCCGTAATAGCCAAGCTGCAAGTGGTCACGGCTGTTCGCCATTTTGTAGCCATAAGCGTGCCCCTGAATACTGATGTTGACGTACGTTTCGTTCTCCACGGAGGACTCGATGACGAGAGCTTCGATAATGATCTTGAAGGACGTGTCCTTGCTGACGAAGGTACAGGTACGTTCTTCAACACTCAGCTTGCGGGCACGCAGCCCGTCGACATAACGTTTCAGGAACTCGAAGTGGTGATTGTTCGACGCTGTCCGCAGCAGCATGCCGGTAATGTTGACCTGTACCGGCAGTGCCCCGGCGGCGAAGACGGATACATTATGTCCTTCCGTGATGCTCGTGATGATGATCTGCCAGAAATTCGCCGTCGATGCCTGGGTGGTGTCCGCCTGTCCTCCGTCTGTCGAGCCGGATGCCCCTCCAAAAGCGGTGGCGCCCAGTGCGAAATATCCCGTCCGGGATTTGGTGAGGGATGCGGATTTGCTCGAAGATATGTAACCTGCATCGAAGACGGAGACCGCCTTGGTCGGGGTCGTCACTCCACTATCGGTATTGTATCCGTAGACATCGTTGTAGAAACTCTGGATATCGAAAGCCATCGTCACCACCTAGAGCTTCTTTTGCAGGCTGGCCAGTGTCTGTCTCATGCCGTTCAGTGTCGTCACCAGGTCATTCTTCAGCGTTTCGTTGAGTGTGTTGAGCGTGCCTGAGAGACCTTGCATGGTTTCTCCCATGCCGGAGCCTGTGCTCTTGCCGGCAAAGTAGCCCGCCTGCTGCTGTTTTGCATCGGTCTGTGCCCGGAGATCGCGAAGGGCATCTGCCTGTGTCGCCCCGGGATCGCTCTGGGCGGATGCGGATGCCGCGTCGAGCGTCTTTGCGGCTCCGGCGGTGTAGGCGTCCGCTCCGTATTTGCCCAGGTCGACAGAGCCGGTCCGCTTCCTTTCCTCGGCCATTTTGGCGACAAGGGCTTTGTCCGCCGCGCTGCCGAACATATCGACGCGACGCTGGAACTCCTCGAAATTTGCCATGGCATCCTGCGCGGAGTTGAAGCGGTTTTTCTTTGCGAGCTCGTTCAGGCCGGCGACGTGGCGTGCCACATTGGGCGTAAGTATGCCCAGGGCGACACTTCCATTGGCTCCCCCCATTGCCGTCTGATTACGGGTCATGAACAGCCGTGAGGCCCCCTTGTTCTCTTCCCAGAGCCGTGCGCCGACGTCACCAAGGGCATCAAGGGTTTTCTGGTCAGCGGAAAAGCTCTTTATCTCGTCCGCCCGCAACGTGCCGTCGCGGAGCATGCGCTCGACCGCCTGATCGTCCATGCCATAGCGCCCCGCGATCCCGTTGATTTCCTTGCGGATGCTCCCACGTTCTCTTTCATTAGCTGAAGCGTTGTAAAATTTGGTGAGCGCGCGCAAGGAGACCAGCTGTCCATAACGTGGGTTTGCGGACATGGCGGTCCGCACGGTAGCCAGATCTTCCTTGCCGAGACCGTGCAGGGCATTGTCTGCGTAATTTTCCCATGCGTTTTCAGATCGTCCGGCGTAAAATTCGTTCAGTCTTTTGCTGCGCAGCTTTACGGCATCCTCTTCCGCTCTCTTCCAGTCGATGAGCCTGCGGCTCACGTCGTCGTCTTTGCTCAGATCCCCTCTTCGAACGGATGCGGCCGCCAGCAGCCCCTGGACCTCCATATCCCTTGAAAGCGCGTCCACGAGGTCCTCACGGGCTTTTTCGTTCAGATCTGGACGCTGCTGCGCGATGAGCCGCGTCAGGGCTTTACGGGCCTCGTTCTTGCGACTCACGGGGGCATTCAGGGTACGGTAGTCGACATCGAAAGCGTTCGTCTCACGCAAGGCGGTATCGAGGGTGTCCTGCCCGATATCCATTCCGAGCTTTTTCGAGAGCAGTTCGGCATCATCCTTGAGAGAGCCCCCGGACAGCCTCCTGTTAAGGACATTTGAACCGAAGTAGGCGTTCATGCTCATGGCATCGTAGACCGTCCCGTCCACTCCTTCAGGATTCAGGGCGAACTGGGCCGCGGACAACTCCCCAGTAAGGCGCTTGATGTCTTCGTCGAGGGTGTTGCTCACGGAGGCCTGGGATGTTGAGGGTGTGCCGTCGAGGGCGTCGAAGGCCGCTTTGTAGGCTGTGATCTGCCGCCCGGCGGCTGCGTATCGGCCATAGGCTCCGTTTCCTGAATTCAGACGGCTGCGTGTTGCAGCGTAAAGTTTGTCAAGGAGCTGTTTTTTCCCAGAAGTTGTAGACGCCAGTCCTTGAAAGTCTTTAAGGGACATGCTGCTGAATGCAGCCCTAAAATCTCTCTTCGCATTGCCGGCGCCACGATTGTTGGCGAGGTCATACAGGATACGGCGCCAGCCTTCATCCTGCAAAAGAATACCAACCTTCTCACCGGTCTGTTCTTTTGATCCACGCTGTTCAGCAAGCGCATACCAGGGGCGTACATATTCATTAATGGCTTCGCTATAATATGCTGCTTTGAAGTCGTCTCCAATGCTTGAGTCGATAATATCTGTGTAAGCATCCTGAGTTCTTTGAAGAAGAGCTGTCTCTTCAGACGTCAATCCTAGCCCTGCTGCGTCTATTTTACGCAGTACTTCTTCATCTGTGGATCCAGTTATGCTTCTTAGGCGCTTGTCTCCAAGCTTTTTACGAATGTTGTCGAGCATACGGCTGTCACCACTACCACTGGATAAATCGACCCCTTTGTTTTTAAAGGCCTCCAGAAATCGCTCATTCCCTTTTTGATTCAGGAAGCTGATCATATTGGTGGTAGTGAACTGGTTTGTCCCAAAGGACGAGCCACCGGCATCGTAGTAACCGCGATATCCTCCCTTTCCATCACGCTGTACCCGGCCACTTACACGTCCGTTACGAACCCGGAAACTAATTTTTCTCATCCCCTCGCCACCGGTTTCTTCGTTGAGCATCACGAGGTTACGCCGTTCCCAGTCGTCAGCTTCCAGTTTTCCGCCTGTCCAGGATGCCTCATCCGTCGATAGAGACAGCTTTCTCACGGTATCCGCGGCCTTCTGGCGTGTCTTCTCATCAGCGAGAGAGGATGATGTTTCCCTGACGTTGCTGTTCACACTATCGGTGCTTGGTACGTACCCGTTGGCTATGGCATCGCTGCGTTCGACGAAACCGGCGTAAGCACCCGCGACACGGCCAAAAGTGGATTCGCTGAATTTGGTGAGCGTTTTGTCGAAGTCGCGGGCAAGACGGCGGAAGGGGTTTGCGGCAAGATCCTCTTCCTCACGGCGTTTTTGTCTGGCCAGATGTGCCTCACGAGCCACCTGTTCCTGGAATTCATTGCTGTGAAGCTGTTGCGCTTTGATGCGGGCGATCTCGGGGGAATAACCTTGCATGCGCAGGCCGAACTCCGTGGCCCCCATACCAGATCTGCCTACCTGTTTGCCTATGGCATTGGCCATGATGCCGCTCAGCACGTCACCGCCGTATTTGTCCACGGCCTCGCCCCAGAGGTCGGGCTTGTTACGCTGGAAGGCCATCATGGCGTCCAGGTTGTTCAGACGGCCGGAGCGGGATACCAGGAGGTTCATGGGATTCTGGCTGTTGAGGATATCCGTGAGGCTGACGTTCCGGTCGAGCCCGGTCATGGAATCGTTCGCCAGATAGGACAACAGCAGGTCCTGGATCTTGTTCTGGGCCTGGGCGTCCTGCTGTGTCATGGTCTGGACCATGCCTGATACACCGCCATGTCGGGCGACCATGGCCGGATTGATAAGGCCCATGCGCTGCGCCTGCGTGATCATGGCCGCATTGCCCATGGCCTGTATGGACCCTTGGTAGTTGTTCAGGCCCATGGATGAAAACAGAAAAGCCCCCTGCTGACCGTAGGTGTTTACCATGTCACTATGGCTCATGCCGGCCATGCGGGAGAACATGTTCTCCTTGCGCAGGATGTTCTGGAATTGCGACATGTCCGCACCCATGGTCTGCAAGCGCTTGAACTCTTTCATCAAGTCCTTGAAGTCCGTGGATCCGACGACCTCCATGACCGTTGTCATGGTACTGCGCAGCTTCTTGATGATGTCCTTGTACTGCGCCGCGCTGCCAGCGTAGTCGAACATGCCGTTTTCGATGCCAAGCTGCATCATGCGCCGGTAGTCGCCTTCCTTGAACAGGACGTCCCCAGCCGCGCTCATGCGCGTGAAGCTGTCGATATTTCGTGCGGAAGCCGCATTGAACCCCATGCCGGTGGCCAGGTTCACTTCCCGTCCTCCGGTAATCTTCGGCATGGTAAGGTTCTGGAGCGCGCGCAGGTCGCGGACACGGTTGATGACCGGTTCCGCAAGGCTGGGCATGGCCAGACCGGCTATGGCGCCAGGAATGCCGCCCAAGGCACCGAGGGCCAGCGATGACACGCCGAAATCGAATACCGTACCGCCGAGGGCCAGCATCTGGTCGCTGGAATGGCGCCGGATGGCGCTCATATATTGCTGCTGGTTGACCGCGGGATTGTAGGTGTTGAATGTGTACTTTGGCAGTCCGAAAGGGGCGCCGTAGCTGCGGATCATCCATGACTGCAGGAAACCGGGAATCTGATTTTGGTAGTCCGTTGGTGCCGGTCCAGGCAGTGTGCGAAAAGCGCCGTACTCGGCAGGGGTAAGGTATTGGGCCTGCGGCATATAGCCCATCTGGCCGCCGGTTAGATACTGGGTGGCAAGAGGGCCGTAATTCGTGAAGATGGGCGATTGTTCCTGCGTGATCACTTGCTATCACCTGTCGTACCATTGAAGCTGTTGTCGCGCATGCTGTCGACGGTTTCTCTCAGGGCCTCCATGGCTTGGCGAAGCTCCTTTAGCGAAGCGAATCCCTGCTTGTTGGCTTTGTGCAGGCCGGCAGTCATGAGGCCGAGATACCGCGTCCTGTCGTCGTCTGTGGCCTGTCGTGGTGCCTGGGCCGTCCTGGGCGCACCGGCATTATAGGTGCCGGAGGGATCGGCAAGGGCGGAAACGGCATCCAGGTACTCACGTACTTTTTTCAGGTAATCATCCCTGGCCCCATCCTGCAGCCCCGACGACACGGACAGGAGCAGGAAGACATCGAGCATCCGTCCCCCGAACCACTGGCTAATACCGTGCTGGTACGCCTGCCTGGATATGATATGTTCGCGCAGCAGACGAAACTCCACACTGCGCCTAAGGTACTGCACCCCGGAATGTCTGAGGATCTCGGCCCTTACTTTTCCTTCCGGGGTCGCATAAAATTTTTGACTGCCCAGTCGGATGTCGCCACGGCGATGGTCCTGTCGAACACCGCCAGCTTGTTCACCAGAGCGTTCTGGATGATATACGGCATGTCCTGGACGCGCTTTCTGGCTTTTTCGAAATTCTCTTTTGTTTCGACGCGATACGTCTCATCCCTGAAGGCCGCCATGGACGCCGCCAGATTGCATACGGCGACCAGGTTGTTGTAGCGCATCATGGAGACGCGGTCGTTGTCTGCGGTCTCCCGGTCGACAAGTTCCAGGATGTAGTCATCGACCCACGAAGGCCGGACCCGAAACTCCACCGGGATGCGGTCGAACAGCTCGAACCGCCAGGAAACGTTCCCGGACGTGATCAGACATTCCAGGACGTCCCGGATATCGTCGTCCGTAATGTTTCGCGCGTGCAGAAAATCCAGATAGCTCTTGATGACGGATTCGGGCCCGAATTCTTCCAGCGGGCTTTTGATGCCTGCCTCTCCGTCGACCTCCGGGACAGTGGGGACAGGTTTCTCATTCGCTACTGTCGCGGGTGGGACGATCCCTTCAGCCTGTGCCCCGGAACGTGCAAAGCTGCCGGATATTGGACGTGATGCGGAACGAATATCCATTTTTCTCTCCTTGCTCAGTCAGTGAAAACGAAGTCGGAACCGGTCACCATCCGGCCCTCTATCTCGCCGGTGACGGGATCGCCCACGCGGACAACGGCTTTGCCTTCGACGAACAGTACCTGGGACTGCCCGACAGCAGTACAGGAATGACCGCAATCGCCACGGCCCAGGCTGCCTGTGACACAGACATTTTTGTTTTCGATGCAGGGAAAATCCCCTGTGACCATCGTCCCCCGTACAGTATGGCCACATATCCGACAGAAACCTTCGAAGCGGTCACCAACGCAACAAACAGGCAGCGGCATGCCGTATCTCCTAGGCCGTCATCGCGACTTTGGCCTTGGCAAGTTTGAAATCTTCCGCGACCTTCATGGCCGTTTGCTGGGCGGCTGTCGTCGGACGTGCCACGGCCGCTTCCAGGCGGTTGCCGGCCTCGTCAACGGCACCGTTCAGCGATTCCCAGATCTGCTTCGCGCTGGTGGCGGGAAGTCGTTTGGCTACATCGTACATGGCGCAGGCTGCTTCCACACAGCGCTCCAGCTCCTCGAGCTTGTCCAGCCAGTCCTTGACGCCCAGACGGTTCAGGGTGTCGTTGAAAAGTTTCGATGCGTTGCTGAGCGCTTCGGCAGGCGTCTCCTCAAGGGCGTCGAGCGCTTGGTTGGCTTTGGAACTCAGGGCGTTCTTCAGCTTGTTGAGGAGTGACTCGATCCGATTCCCAGCATCCAGCATGTCGAGGACATCCTCTATGAGCTGTCCAAGCTCGGATTTGGCGATATACGGGCATTCAAGGGCTTTCTGCAGGGCACGCTTCAGCTCGGCCACGGAGCCGGCGCCGCTGAGCAGTTCGTCGATCGCCTTGGAAACGTCATCGAAGGCCTTCAGAGCGCCATCCATCAGCTCCTTGGCTTTGTCGAACGGATAGTCGAGGAGCTTCCTGGCCATGGACATGAGGCGCTTTGGGAGCTGTAGCAGCTTCTCCAAAGACTTATGGACCTGCTGCAGAGCACCGAGAGCCATTTCACAATCAGGAGACGTGAAATCCACGTCCGGCACATCGGGGAGTGTATCGTCAATACGGTCCAGCGTGGTCTTCTCCACACAGAGCGGGCCGAAGACATGAGTGTATCCTTCAGGGCATTTTCCGTTTTCCGCTTGTGGTGTCGCCATGCAACTATGCCTTTCTGATGTTGAGGGCCGAGCAGGTGACATCCACAGGCCCCACGTTATTCGACCTGGATACGAGCGTGATGCTCTCAGCCCCGATCCGCAAGGCCCCACCGACCTGAAGGTCAAGGTCGGAACCGACGGAGTGGTTTTCCTTGTTGCCTACAGTGAAATCGAGCTTGCCAAAGATGGCGCGTGTTTCATCGCCGCCCACTTCGACAGCCCGCTTGCCGTCTACCTGGTAATAGTCATTGCCCATGACGCGGACTTCATTGTCCTTGCCCACAGACATCAGGGCATCCTGGGAGGTGGCCAGCACAAGCTTCCCGTCGGTACCCATGACGATGGCGCCGTAATTCTCGCCATCGACGCTATTCACCCGCACGCCGAAACGCGAATCAGGGGCGTCAGGGGTGTCGCCCAGATAAAAATGGGTCGTGGGGGTTCCGTTTCCCGGCTGGGCTTCGTCGCTGTATTTGGCGCCGCCCACGATGGACATACCTGTACGGCCTGAGCTGCCGTGGGAGAAGCTGATGTCGCCAAAATCTGTACTGATGGTCAGTTCTCGGGCGATGATTTTTACGAAGTCCATGAGGGCGCCCATGATGATTTGGCTCATGGGGGAGGCTTTAAGAACAATGCCGCCTTCGGACAGCAACGCGAGTTCCGCGCCGCCGTCCGTGGAGAGGACTTTGTCACCAGGCATGTAGGAGGATGACCTGCCGCAGGTGTAGGAATCTCGATTCGTCGCGCCGTATGTGAAACTGTTGTCCCCACCGGAATCTGTGGAAGTGCTGCTCGTGGAGATGGGGACAGAAGGCTGTGCGGCGACAGGGACAGTGCCCATGATGTAGGGTTGGCCATCGATGTAGGTGTAGAAGACGACGGCGCCGGGCAAGTTGCGGCCCCAGGAGACATCGTTGCTCTGGATGCCGCCTGTGGTGTTGAGGACCGGCACGCCATAAAGCATCCCCCCCTTCGTCTTCAGGATGTCGCACGTGAGGGTGGCGGGGTTGGCGGTGATGACCGTGGCCGTGCTGAAATATTCTGGATGACCGGTATGTCGGGCGATGCTTTCCATGCGGAAAGATTGACCGGTATCTATGGGGTGATTCAGAAGCTTTGTTTGTATTTGCGTTTCAGAAGTGATACGCAAACGGTATATCGATGAGTGCTTTAGGTGTCTGCAAGCAGGTATTTTGAATTTTTTTGATGATATGTCTCGCTTTATGGGGCTTAAACTGGAGAATGTTGAATGGATGACACGAATTTGAAGAAACAGCTTGGAAAATCAGGAATTATCGTTCTTATTTTGATTCTTGTTATCCTAACGACAGGCAGCTTGTTTGCCAGATATATTTATAATTCAAGACTTGAATCCATACGAGACCAAGTGATGATGGAATCTAATGAATATAAGTCTCGTATTTTAAAACAGATTGAAAAAAAATTTTGAACTTTTATCTGTATTATCATCATTTCTTGATGTTAAAAATACATCTGATAAAAAACTTTTAGCAGAAAAATTGAATTTAGCAAACAGAAAAAGCTCATTGATGAGTCTTATTTATGTTGATACAAAAGGAAATGCTACCCTCTCTATACATAGAAGCAGACTGGTATACGATATTAAAATTTCTTCTCTTTCTGATGAGGTTCAGCGTGTAATACGGCTTTCTCTATGTGGAGAATCAAATATATCTTTCATATTCAAAAGTCCAATAATAAATGATAATGTGTTTGTTTATAGCGTTCCTGTATATAGTGGAAATAAGATAGTTGGAGCACTTGCAGCAAGTGATACTCTTGGTATATTTCAAGATATATTATCAGGAAGAACTATTTTAGGTGGTGGCGGATATATACATCTTTTAAACTCCAGGGGTGTTTTTCTTTTGCACTCCCCGAAAGCTGTCGTCGCTGAAAAGCTGCCGACCATATTTGACGGGCCATATATCAAGGAAGAATCCAGGGAAAGTATCTATGCCGCCATGCAACGTCAGGAACAGGTATTTTCTTCCTTTGAATATGAAGGGAAGACTTACCCATTTTTCTTGGAACCGATAGGATTCAATAATTGGTATTTATGTTGTGTAAACAATGGGGAAGGGCTGTTTAGCTTATCAAATTCTTTGCTGTTGGTCATCGAAGCTGCCTTTGTCATTACGCTGTTGCTGCTGATTTCTTTTGTATTGTACGGATATTACCTATATAGCCGTTACACAAAACGCCTTACAAACCTGGCATATTACGACCAGGTCACTGGCGCAAAAAATATGGTCTGGTTCAGACAGCATCTCCCTGCGTCCCTAAAAGATTCCGGCAATGCCGTCGTAAAGATGTGTGTCAGACAATATCCTTTTCTTGTGGAAATATTCGGTCAGGAAAAAAGCACCTATTTTCTGAAGCAAGTCAAGGAAATTGCTGACCGGCATGTGCGGGAAGATGAATTTTTTAGTCGTGATACGGATGACTATTTCTATTTTTTGCTCAATGATATTGATAAAGATATTATATGTGATAGGCTGAATTCATTTTTTTATGATCTTAACGAAAATATCGATATCGGAAATATATATTATCAGCTTGCTTTCTATTGTGGTGTATCAATTTATGATGGCGAAGGCGACCCAGAAAAGAATGCAGAGCTTTTGATGACCCATGTTCAATTTGCCCTTGAAAAAGCTAAAGGTGCGCACAGTAATTTTATATGGTTTTTTGATTCAGAGCTTCATATAACAGAAGAACTTGAAAATTATATCGAAAGCCATATGCACCAGGCGTTGGAAAATAAGGAATTCAAACTTTTCTTGCAGCCGAAAAAGAATTTGCATACCGGCAAGTTGGAAGGCGCAGAAGCGCTTGTTCGCTGGAAACCTTCTAACGGACGTATCCTTTCACCAAATCAGTTTATTCCCCTATTTGAGAAAAATGGATTTTGTGTTGAGCTTGATTTTTATATGATCAGGCAGGCGTGTTGTCAGATTAACTCTTGGATCAATCAGGGGATCGAGCCTGTTCCTATCTCTGTAAACCAGTCAAAGCTTGTATTTTTCGAGCGCGACTATGTGGAAACTTTACAACAGATTCTGGATGAACATCAGATCCCGGCAGAACTCATCGTTCTGGAGATTCTGGAAGGATTGGCCATGGATAGTACGGATTTGCTTAACGAGAGAATAGGAGCGCTTCAAAAAGCCGGGTTCCGTATCTCTCTGGACGACTTCGGAAGCGGCTATTCTTCCATGAACACCCTAAGCCGTTTGAAGATCAACGAGCTCAAGCTCGACCGGGGTTTTCTGTTCAGTAACAGCAGTTTGGACCGTGAACGAAACAGCCTCATCCTGGAACAGATTATCCAACTTTCGCATAAACTTGGTATTTCTACTGTCGCTGAGGGTGTGGAAACTGTAGAAGACGAGGAACTTGTGCGTTCTATCGGCTGCGATGTCGGACAGGGATACCTCTATCATGCCCCCATCAGTGCGGCAGAATTCACGGAAATCTATATGGTCGACAGGAAGGCCCCCCGGTAGGGCCAGAGTCGTTCAAAATTTTGGCCGGCTTTGTGATCAGCACAAAGCCGGCCATTTGCGTAGAGCGTATGGAGAGAGTTCTCTAGTTCAGGGAGCCGTAGCTACCGATGACGGAGTCGAGGGCGCCTTTGTCGATAGTATCGTACGATGTCCATGGGATAAGCCTGTCCGCCATAAAGCTGACCTGTTCCATGATCATGGCTTGGCCTGACTGGATGGCCGTGTTGCGATTCAGCAATGTGCAGACTTCCAGGTATTGGGCTCCGGCGACCACGGAGCCGTCGGCAAGCGTCGCCGGGGCGTTGTACACGATGCCCATGCCGAACGGCACTCGGAAGATGTCTTCTTCCAGATTCTCGTTCCAGATACCGTCGCCGGAAATGGCTGAGCTGTTGTACTTGCTGTTGCGGTCCGTAATGCCGGTACCGAACTCGGCGTTAGCGTAGATGGCATTGAGCAGGTTGCGCCCCAGGAAGAGCAATCTGCCGATGGAGCCTTGAACCGGGGCGTTTGTTGCCGCGAAGATGTGCCTGCGTGAACCGATGGCTTTCACCGGCTGCACGCTGCGCGTTTCCGAAAAGTTGATACTGTTCAGAAATCCCACTGGATAGAACGAGTTGTCGCTGCTGGCGTGAGACAGACGCGGTGGACCGACAACGACCAGACAGTCGTCAGGCAGAATGAGCGTGAGCTGCGAAATATCGTGCTGGTGCTCGACAAATGCCTCTTTGTATTGATCGACCCAGGAAGACTCGTCCCTGACAGGAGCTGTGGCTTCGATTTTGTCGATAGGGGAGAATGACATATTGACCTACCTTGTCGCCTAGTTGCTGGTGATACGCATATGGACCGCGGTAAGGTGCAGGCCGATCGTGTTCAGCGGGTACGGGAAGGAAACTTCCGCGATCATTTCCACACGATCACGGACATCCTCCATCTGGGCGACAGACGTAATATTGTAATCAAGGACGCGGCTGCCGATTTTGGGGCTGGTATCCAGCTTCAGCGTCTCAAGGACGCCGCGCAACGCCGTACGCAGGGTTGCCAAAGTCGACTGTGTGATATTGTACTGCCCGATGAAGGCATTCATCGTATCCCGGCAGATGTATGACACATAGTCGAAGTTTTTGACAAAGGAGAGCTCCTGCATCTCGAGTGTCGAGCGGTCTGTCGTGAGCTGGTGGCGGATGTGGGGCGGAGCAGTGGACGAAGCCTGCACGAAGATGAATGTGCCGCCATCGGCCATAGCATCGAGCTGGTCGTTGTTGAAGTAGCTGTTGCTGTTCTTCAGACCGTCGATGCCGGCGATGGACAGGCGCGTGAAGCCGTAATGGGACGGCAGTCCGCCGATGCCACCGGCCACGGCGCAGGCCAGATAGTAACCAGGGAGCTCGCGCTCGCCGACAATGCACACATCAGGCCAGATATTCACGAACCGGCTGGAGCCGTAGGCCTTGGATGTGGCCGCGATCTCGTTCGCCTGTCCCAGCTTGTCGAGGCTGTGCATGACTCGGAACCGGTACTCCCCGGCCTCTGTGAACAACTCTTCATCAAAAGGCGCGGACTGCGTGATGGTGAGCAGGTCCTCGGACACGACGGACGACACTGTGTACTCGTGTTCCGTACCTCCGAGGTCGGTCATGACGAGAGTGTCGCCGGCATCCACGTAACTGGAGAGGAACGCGGCTTCCTCCGACAGCAGGCGAACCAGGTCGCCGTCACCGTCACGGCTGACCTTGCCGGTCCCGGTCGCGACCTCCTTCTCGGTCACCAGATGCGTGCAGCCCAGGGCGATACGCCACATGCCGCGTTCCGGTTGCGACATTTGCTCGGCGTGGAGTTTGAACATGGACAGCACGGACGCGTCGAACGTCAGGGGAACCAGCGCGTAGACAGGATCGTGTGTCTCCAGGCGGTCCTTGGCGGCCGTGTAACCGGCAAGATCATCAGAGTCGACGCCGATGCACTTGATGCCGATAGCGGCGTTGGCCATGGCAATGTTCACGCCGAAAGCCAGAGGGTTCTCGGGAACGATCTTGCCGAGCTGGCCTTCGATTTCGTCGGTGGAGTAGAGTGTAAGGACATCCGACAAATCCTGTCGAAGAGCCTTGTAGCCGACATACAGCTCGGCCGCGCTGATCCGGCACGCTTTGGGAGCGTCTTCCAGACCCTCGATCGGTGTCATGACGCCGATCATGGTGAACCGCTCGGAAGTCACATCCAGCAGGATGCCTTCACTGCCGGCGGGCAGGGTGATATCCTCGATAATACGCTGGATCTCGACGGTAAGCGTCTTGCCTGCCGGCAGGGTACGATTCAGGAACAGCGCTTTGGAGATGTCATCGACTGTAGTGACGCGATACTCCGTTTCAATCGCGGCAGGAGCATCAGGGTCAGTCTTATCAGTCAGTTTGACGACGTCGCCGACCAGGATGCCTTTCGGGTAGCTGTCACCATCGAACAGGAGGCAGTTGCCGGTGCTGAGAACACTGGCACTGAGATCTGAGTACAGGCGCACGCGGGCATTTTTCAGACGAAAAGAGACTGACTTCTCGTCGATGAGCGCACCGGGAACGTTGTTGGGGAAGAAGCCGCTCTCAATGCCGGCTTCCGTGTATTGGCCATAGAGGGCATTGCCTTCGTCCTCCACAGCATCGACGATGTGGTAGCAGGGGCCGATGATACAGGGAGGGAGCGACGCGGAGGGCGTCGTCGTGGAAGTATCAGCGTACTCCTGGAAGACCATCACCATGGGTCTTGTATAAGCCATAGCCAGTCACCTGTATATTTCTGAAGTTGTATGCGCGTGGAACGCTTTGCAGAAATATTGGCGACGGATGGGGAGGAGGTTAAACCGGTTCGGAAAAGACGCGTTTTCACATTTCGCTATGCACAGGAATACCTCCAGAGAGGCCTAAAAAGTTGTCTGGCTAGACAAAAACCTACCAAAAAAGTTGCCGATTTTGTTTTTCAGAAAGCATTTTTGATGCTTTTTTAGCCAAATACACGCATGGTACGTTTTATGCTTTATTCACTTGCAACACAGTGAACACAAGAGGAGCTTGGTTATGTCGTTTACGGAACAGGATATGAAGAAGCAGATAGAAGATTTCACTGCCCTCCGTGAGGAGTTTTTCCGCCTGGAAAGCCAGGAAAAAGCCATGCGCAAGCAGCTCGACCTGCCGGAGCGGGAAAAAACGGATCCGTCTTCCTTGACTCCCAAGTTGCGCGAGATGGTCGAAGAAGCTATGGCCGAGGCGCGCCGTGCCGCCCAAGCTCGCACCTCCCTGCCGGGCGTCAATACCCAGATCGCCAACTCCAATCACCACCTTACCAATCTGGCCCGTGGCCAATAACCTACGGCCAACAAAGGAAGTAATATGAGCCAAGTCAATTTTTCCTCCACATCTTCTGTTTCGTTTGGAGAACTGGGCCCCACTACAAGTTTGCAGCTGATGTTTGCCAAGCTGCAACTTGAACTGGCCGAGACCGCCAAGACCCAGGCCATGGACAAGATGGATGCCATCGCCAAGGCGCAGGAAGAACAGAAGCTAGTCTCCCAGTTGCTCAATGAAGCTCGGCAGTCAAAAGCCGATGCCAAAAATAAAAACAGCAAAGATATTACGACAACTTATTATACATATGACAAGGATGGGAAGGTCACCGGATCTTATACGGAAACAGCTCCTAAAGGGAAAGACTATAACCCCATGAGTAACGAGATGGTGAAGTACATGGATGAACATGGTCTCGCTTACGACAAGACGGGGAACGATCACATGCATACCGCAGACGAATGGGACGTGGCCATCACGGCTCTGGAAGGCCGTCTGGAAGAGCTGGGCTCCAATACCCAGCAGGAGATGGTCTATGTGCAAGACTACATGGGCCAGTACAACTCCTACTTGCAGGGCGCCAACACCCAGATCGCCAACTCCAACCAGACTCTTACCAGTCTGGCCCGCGGTCAATAACCTACAGCCGACATAAGGAAGTGATATGAGTCAGGTCGATTTTTCTGCGACGTCTTCTGTTTCGTTCGGTGAGCTGGGCCCCACCACGAGCCTGCAGCTGATGTTTGCCAAGCTGCAGCTGGAACTGGCCGAGACCGCCAAGACCCAAGCCACGGACAAGATGGATGCCATCGCCAAGGCGCAGGAAGAACAGAAATTCGTTTCCCAGCTTCTCAACGAGGCGCGGCAGGCCCAGGCCGACGGTAACAGCGGCACGGGAGTGGGGATGACCAGCATCAATGGCGTTACGGTCACGGGCAAGGATTGCTATCCTATGTCCCAGGAAATGGTGGATTACATGGATGCCCACAAGCTGGCATATCCCAATGGCGATGGGGATTACATCCTCGGCAAGGACGAATGGGACGTGGCCATCACGTCTCTAGAGGGACGCCTGGAAGAGCTGGGCACCAATACTCAACAGGAGATGGTCTACGTCCAGGACTACATGGGCCAGTACAACTCTTACCTGCAGGGCGCCAACACCCAGATCACCAACGCCAACCAGACCCTCACCAATCTGGCCCGCGGCCAGTAGCCGTCAGACAGAGCGACGGCAGCACTGCGGTGGCCCGCTCACGTCCGCTGAGGCGCAGTCGTTCGGTACCATGATCTCTGCGGCCAGGAGCATGTTCACGGCGGCGGAGAGTTCGGCAAGAGCATGCGTTCTGCCAAGGCCAAGCCCGGAAGAAAAAGTTGGGCTCTTGACTGGTTGGGAGGACCTATGCAGACACCTCGCCAGTCAAGAGCCCTTAAAAATGTTCTGCAGCATCCTCAAGCAAACTCTGAAATCCTCGTTGCGATGCTCCGAAGCACTTCGCTTCTTGTTTCCTGTGTCCACTTGTACTGGATGGAGTAGTCGAAGTTCAACTGAGCGTGGAAGATGGTGTCATCATCTTCCATCTTGGTCACTTCCGATAAACTGATGGAGTTGACCATGTGGATACCCAGCAGCTTCGGCATATGGGTACGGCACATGAGCATTAGGCTGAAGACGTGCTGGGCTATGATTTCGACCTCGGCCTTCGTCTTGCTGATCACCTGGATATTGATGGAACTCGTGACGAGATTCGAACCTGTTTTGAGATGCGTCGGCAAATTCACATGCGCCAGGTCGCCAACGACGGTGGGCCCGGCCCCCTGCATGCCGCGCGAAACGACGACAAGGGGCTTTTTGCCGTAAACTTCCGAATCTTTGTTCAGGGCGACGTCGAAGGCGACGCCTGATTTGTTGAAGTCGTCTCGGACGTAGCGGTATGGGTAATCCTCAGGCAGTTCCTCAAAGGTGATCTTAAGGAGTTGGAGAAAGAGTTCGACCACATGGAGCGGTGTGTCATACGGAATGATAGGATTGCCGAGGGGTCTAACTGCCATACGCTTACCTTCCGTCCACCGGTTTGACAGGCTCTTGATCTGGCTTGCGCCATTTCGTGAGCTTGTATTCCTCACTCCCATAGGTCACGGCGACGGCCGATGCTATCTGAGCTATGACGTCGCCGCGCATGGCCACGATATGCGGTTCCACATCGTATATCTTGAATACTTCCTGGGTCTCTTCGAAGATGATGAGGGCCTGGTCTTCCAGGATGGGAGCGCCCAGGATGACAATCTGTTCCTTGGTGCCGTTGGGGTTTTCCGTGTTCCCCAGCGGGGTGGCGATGCGGTACCCTGGGCCGAAGTCTACCAGCGTCCAGAAATCTCCAAGATATTCCCAGTTTTTCAGAAAACCTGTTCCGTGACAGACGGGGCAGTTCGTAAGCAAGCGTTCACCCGTCACGGAATTCGTGCATTTCGTACAGCGCTCGCCACCTGCAATTTTGTAGATGGATGCATGCTGCCCATTGTACATTCTAGCTATCTTGATGAGATTTTTGAGGATCTTTTGGGAGTAACCTTTGAGGTAGCGGTAATTCGTGTGATGGCCGTAGTTGAATGGGACGGCTTCGCGCTCGGGACCGAACCTGACACTTCCGGATGCGTCATGTCCGGTATCCATTCCGAAGTCCATACTCGCCTGGACCCCGTCACGGAAGATGGGGGAAGAGGCTTCATGCCTGCCGGCAACGCTCTGATTGTCGTCAGCCATAGGTCACCGTGCTAGTTGCGGAAGCGGTACTCGTTGATGGTCATATAGGGGGAGAAGCTGCCACCCCAGGCTTTTTCCTGGTTGATGTACATCTTGAACTCGCGCAGCTTCTGGTCGAAGAGACCTTTGTAGTATTGGGCAAGCTGGTTGTATTGGGGAAATTTGTCGTCGATGCCCGCGTTGAGGCCCTGGGCGTTATACGTGACCTGGTTGCGGAGTTGGCGTTCTGCCTCGCCGTTGGCCAGATGGTGCAGAACGCCATACAGCATGACGGTGTCCGAAGGGAAATCCTCTAGCGTGTAGCTGGTCACAGGCGCTACGATATTGAAGTCGCTTACGGTGAGCTTCATGGCCAGTTCGACAAGCTTTTTGACGGACTGGTACTCGCCCTCGAGGAGCACGTTGTATTCCGGCGTGTCCTTGGCGTAGGTGTGGATGTCTTCAACGGACAGCACGAGGATCCCCCTTGCGGGCTACTTGCCGTCGACCTTGGCTGTTTCCGGCTTGCTTGTTTCATCCTTGGCAGACTTGCCCTGCTTCTTCGGAGCCTCGGCCTCTGGTTGCTGCTTCTCTGACCCGGTAGGCTGTTCCTGCTTTACAGGAGTGGCGGGGACATCAGCTTTCGGCATACTTTCCTTGAGGATACCCTTCTTCACAAGCTTGACGACGGCCAGCGTCTCTTCGGACGTCTTCGGCACGTCAGGAAACTTGTTGCCGGGAAGGATGCGGAAGCGACCAATCACGACTGGGGCATTGGAGATATTGACGATCATCGGTATTCCCTTTGCTTTCTTGCATTGAGAAATGCCGGCGGATGAAGAGTCCCGCCGGCATTTCACGGAGGGCTATTCGAGGGTGACCTTGACCACACCCTTGGTGTTGCCGATACCGAGACCGGGCGATTCGTAGGTGTGGAAGTGGATCAGGTCAGCTTCTGTCTTCATGAACAGGGTGGCGTCCTGCAGGAAGAAGAACTTGATGAAGAATTCCGGCTGGGTGAAGAAGAAAATTTCGTTTTCCTTCACCAGGTTGTCCTTGATGGTGGTGACCACGGGCAGACCCAGGAAGGTCTCTTCGCCTTCGACGCCACGGTTGAAGCGGGCCTCCTGGGGAGCGAAGCCGATATCTTCAGTTTTCAGCTTCAAGCTGTCGATGTAGGTGTTTTTGTGCATCAGCACTTTGCCCAGAGGCAGGCGCATGCGGATCATGGCCTTCATGCCTTCGGCGAAGGCATCCTTGAAGGTGTTGGCCGCGGTGGAGGTGGCGACGCTGACGGCCTGTTCGGCGGCGTTGTCGGCGACGATCTCGTTGAGGGTGTCGATGAACTTGCTGTCCTCTTCCTCCTGGATCATCTTGACCTGATTTTCCTTCAGCCAGTCGGTGATGGGCATGCGAATGGTCATCAGCTCGAACTTGGACTTAGTGATGCGTTCGGCCTCAATCTTGGCGAAGGGGATGCGAAAGCGCTTGCCGTGGAAGTAACGGCGCTCGCCCGTACCCTTGAACGGCACGAAGGTGGCCCGGGAGGCATCAGGTTCGATTTCGCAGATGATGGAGGGCATGTCGTCCGTGCTGACGCCGTCAGGTTCCACAATGGGATCCAGCTCATCAGCGGTCACGGTGCGGGATTCGAACAGGCGGCGCAGGATGCCATCTTCATACAGCTTCTGCCGGATATACAGTGAGGAGTTTTCCATGGCCTCTTTGATCTGGCCATTGAAAACCTTGTCGCAGAATGAGCTGTTGAGCAGCTCGGTACTCACGTTGACGGTTTCGATATTCATGGTCTTGCTCCTTCCCGGCCAGGCTTAGCGGGCTTCATGCCACATGACACGCATCAGGCCTGAGGTGGCATCATATTTCAGAACGCGGCCCAGTACCTTCTCGCCTGCGGCGGCCTTGGCGAATTTCCCGTCCTTGGCTGTGAGCTGGTCATTGGCGGCATAGGTGTCTGCAGTGTAATGGTCCTTGTCCACTTCGATGACGATCTGGTGCATCAGGCCAGTGTACGTACCGCGCACCTTTTCGTAACCGATAACGAAGGCGCACATGGGGTCGGTGGCCGCGGCGGCGGCAGTGAAGTTGGCAGGAGCGATCTTGCCGTCGGTGACGGTGACGATCATGCCGTCAGTGATGGTGGCACCGGTATCCGCCTTCAGGACTTCGTCGATGGCAGCGTTGGAGGGCCAGCCTTTACGAACATTATACATGCTGGATATCCTTGTGTGTTGTTGTCTATGGTGGTTCAAAAAAGCGTCAGCGAAGCAGGAAATTCGTCAGCGCATCGCCTTCGGGTATCGCCATACCGCTGAGGCTTCCGTAGTCAGCTGAGTAGCCAGCGGTCTTCTCATTGGTCTTTTGCTCCTCGATAGCCGCAGCCACTTTTTCAAAGGCATCCGCAAGGTTGACGAGGGCTTCAGCAGTAGTAGATTCGTTATTCGTCTGCGTACCCATCTATATATCCATATCTATTTTCATTTGTGGAACCGATTACGTAACCATATAGGAAATCAGTGGCGGTCTCCGAAAAAGATGAGGAAATCCCGTACCTTTTCC
>ERZ773136.1405-NODE-1405-length-23640-cov-3.389994_pt1 | contig 23640 bp, 17 predicted proteins | sample MGYA00580855_ERZ773136 | MGnify/ENA primary metagenome ERZ773136 (study PRJEB29015, sample SAMEA2737860) | human gut metagenome | biome: human gut; feature: human-associated habitat; material: faeces | place: China | collected 2012 ... | reverse complement strand
TTGATGAGGCACAGAATACAACACCTGCACAGATGAAGATGTTTCTTACACGAATCGGCTTTGGCTCAAAGGTTGTCGTGACAGGTGATGCGACACAAAAGGATCTTGCACCGGGAGCAAAATCAGGGCTTGATGTGGCACTTAGGGTGCTTAAAAAAATAGATGATATAGGCATATGCAATCTGACAAGCAAGGATGTCGTGCGTCATCCGCTTGTACAAAAAATTGTTCAGGCTTATGATGATTATGAAAATAAGCAGACTGCAAAGACTGTAAGAAAGCAGAGGAAGAGCAATTGAGAAGGGTTGTATCACTAATATCAATTTTTATATCAATCTTAGCTCTTTCATTTGTGCTGTGTCTGCTTGGTGATGTATATCCGGATGAGTGGATATGCATGGGTTTTTTAGATATCATATTTTATATGCTGCTTTTATTTGAGCTTGAGTACGAGCGGAACACACTGCAGCTGTCGAACAACTCAAGAACCGATTATCTTAGGTTTACGTTTGCGTTTATCATTTGCTCTATAGTGTGTATCATAAGCGGTTTTATGCCACTGTACAGCAGGCCGGTGATGATTTTTCCTATATTTCTTTGTCTGATTGGCAATGAGTTTCTGGCATTTATAAGCGGTACTTATTTTTGTATATTGCTTTCAATCACTGTATCCGGCGACTGCTTTGAGCTCGTATGTGAGCTGCTTCTTGTAATCACAGGTGCTATCCTTGCAAAGATGCTAAAGGAGGACAAGCTTCAGATATGTATATATCTGATCATAATCAGTATGAGCATTGTGACACCGGGCATATTCTATTATATGTCAACAAAGGAGTTTTCTGTTTCCGTTATTATTGCCGGAGCTGTAAGCGGCATGATTGTTTCGCTTATCGGCATCATTTGTGCCAGGGTATTTAAGCCACTTAGCGCTGATGAAACAAATGACAGGCTTATAGAAATAATAGAGGAGGATTTTCCTGCTGTAAAGCAGCTTAAAAAGCACAATTTCTCTGAATACAATCATGGCAATTTCGTATCGACGATTGCCATAAAGGCTGCAAAGGCTGCAGGACTGGACACAGCGCTATGTGCAGCAGGAGGCTTTTATTACCGCATAGGGCAGTGGCAGAGGCATAAAAGCGTCATGGAAGGAGTAGAACAGGCATTAGCCATGCATTTTCCTGAAAAGCTGACCAATATACTCTATGAGTACTATGGCAAACTAAGACACCCACAGACCCCTGAATCCGCACTCATCCATATGGTCGATGCTTTAATAGTAAGGCTTGATCATATCAAAAACGATGTGGCAGACAGTGAATGGAATCACGAGATACTTATTATCCAGACATTAAATGAGCTGTCAAGCTCAGGAATGTATGATGAATCAGGGCTTTCCATGAATCACTTTTTAAAAATACGAGACTATCTTACAAAGGAGGAGCTGCTTAAATGAGTTTTTTTATCGAAAAAGAAGTAGAATGCAATTTTAATTTTGATTATGAAAAGGTCGCAGAAGCTGTTGTTTCTGCTTCACTTGAGCACGAGAGCTTTCCGTATGCGGCGGAGGTTAATTTGACACTGACAGACAATGAAGGGATACATGCCATCAATAAGGAGTACAGACAGATAGACAGGCCTACAGATGTATTATCTTTTCCGATGCTTTCATATGAAACACCCGGAGATTTTTCTTTCCTTTCAGATGAGAATGAGGATGATTTCAATCCTGATACAGGAGAGGTCATGCTAGGCGACATTATAATATCCGTCGACAAAGTAAAGGAGCAGGCCTTAGAATACGGACACAGCGAAAAAAGAGAGTTTGCCTTTCTGATTACACACAGCATGCTTCATCTGTTCGGATATGACCACATGGAGGCTGATGAGGCTGCCATAATGGAAGAGCACCAGAGAAAAATACTTGACGCTTTAGGTATAACACGCTAATATTTAAGCTGGTTATCAATTGAAACAGAGGATTTATAAATGTCTAAAAAAAATAACGGGGCAAGCAATGCCTTAGTACAGGGCTCTATACTTGCCGTAGCATCTATAATAAGCAGAATAATAGGACTCATATATCGCATACCGATGCAGCGTATATTGGGCGATATCGGAATCGGCTATTATTCCACAGCCTTTGAAATATATAATGTCATGCTGATTATATCATCATACAGCTTACCGCTTGCCGTATCAAAGATGGTTTCAGCCCAGATGGCAAAAAAGAGGCGGACTGCGACGTATCAGATACTGAAGTGTGCTCTGCTTTTTGCAACCATCAGTGGAACAACGGTTGCACTCATACTGTTTTTTGGTGGCAATTTTTTTGCAACAACGCTTCTTAACACACCATACAGTATTTTTGCTTTAAGAGTACTGGCTCCGGGGCTTTTGGTAGTTGCAGTGCTTGGTGTCATCAGAGGCTTTTTCCAGGGACTGGGTACTATGATGCCAAGTGCCGTCTCACAGATAATAGAGCAGATAGTAAATGCCATAGTCAGTGTATGGGCGGCCTACGTGCTTTACCGTACAGGTACAAGAATTGGTGCAGTGCTTGGTGACAAGGAACACTATGCCGCTGCATACGGTGCAGCCGGTGGTACACTTGGAACAGTGCTTGGCTCTGTAGCGGCTCTTTTATTTGTGGTATTTATCTTTGCCATCTATATGAAGGTGTTCAAGAGGCAGATGAAAAGAGAACGGAATGTCAGGGTGAGCTCATTTGGCTACACCATGAAGATTCTTGTAATTACGGTTATTCCGGTGCTTTTAAGTACTACTATATACAATATCAGTGGCATCATAGACCAGGGTATATTCAAGCAGGTTGCACTGCTTCAGGGATACACTCAGAATGATATAGACGTATGGTGGGGTGTATACACCGGAAAGTACAAGCTTTTAATCAATGTGCCTATATCCATAGCATCAGCTATGGCAGCATCCTTTGTGCCGGTGCTTACAGGCGCATATCACAGGGACGATATGGAGGCAGTGAGAGGACAGATTAATCTTTCCACACGCTTTATCATGGTTGTCGCATTCCCATGTGCAGTAGGGCTTGCCGTGTTTGGACTGCCAATATTTAATATACTGTTCTCAAGCACCCGTGCAACAAATGCTGAGGCATCACTTATGATGTATGTCGGTGCGGTTGCGGTAGTATTTTACTCGCTTTCCACTCTGTCCAACGGACTGCTGCAGGGAATTGACAGGCTCAAGGTTCCGGTAATCAACGCTGCGATATCTATTGTAGCGCATGTCATAGTGCTCATACTGCTTATGCTCATATTCAGGCTCAATATACATGCAGTTGTGCTTGCCAATACATTTTTTGCATTGCTCATGTGTTTTATGAACAGCATGGCTTTAAAGAAGTACAGCGGCTTTAAGCAGGAAATAAAAAAGACCTTTATCATCCCGGCCATTAGCTCGCTCATAATGGGAGTTATTTCGTATATAATATACTTTATACTTTACAAGGCCTGTCATATTGAGATTATCGCCTTCATTCTTGCTGCAATCATTGCGGTTATCTCATATGCAGTGGCGCTGCTTTTACTCAAGGGACTGACTGAGGATGAGCTTAGACATTTTCCAAAGGGCACACTTATCATAAAAGTGGCAAAAAAATGTCATTTATTATAAAATTGAATAAATAACAAAAATTTACAGATACTGATTTTGAGGTGATAATATGAAAAGCAAAATCAGTATCTGTTTTTTAACTATTGTTGTAATTCTTCTTGCACTTGTTATGATAGAAAAAATCAATACGCAAAGAGCTGCAGACAAGGCTGCGATAATTGCACAAAGCAATGAAAATGATAAAGAAGAAAAAAATGAAAAAGAAAGCCTTCTGACATCAAATGAGGCTAAGAATGCAAAATACTGCATCAAAAATGACTCCGGAATGCTGTCTGTATACAACGCCACTGCAAGTGAAAAATACTTTGACACAGGCGTGTATTTTGAAGAACTGCCAGATGAAGCAAAAAATAAGGTTACAAACGGACTCTACTTTTTTAACGAAACTGATTTGTACGATTTTCTTGAAAGCTATTCAAGTTAATGTTAAAATAAATCAGTTAGGGGAAAGAATATGTACGATGTAATTATAATAGGTGCCGGTGCATCCGGGCTGATGGCGGCAGCAGCTGCTGCATCAAAGGGAGCACGTGTGGCACTTTTAGAGCACAAGGATGATATAGGAAAGAAAATACTTGCAACAGGAAACGGCAGATGTAATTTCACAAACACTGATATGTCCGTAAACAAATTCCACGGCAGTAAAGCACTGATTAAAAACGGGTTGTCGCAATTTAATTATTCAGACACAATACGTTTTTTTAAAGGACTTGGAATACCTGCATATGACAATGCAGGCTACATTTATCCAAATTCAAGGCAGGCTGCATCTGTTGTGGCAGCCTTTCGAATGGAGCTTATGAGGCTTCATGTGGATGTGAAAACAGGCATTAATATTACTGATATTAAGCCTGCGGATGACCGGACCGGTTACTGCATCCAAACAGACAAGGGCAGCTTTAAGTCCAAAAGGCTTATCATAGCGTGTGGCCTTACGGCTTCCCCAAAGCTTGGAAGTGACGGAAGCCTGTTTCGACAGATAGAAGCTCTCGGACACCATATCCAAAAGCCATTACCCGCGCTTTGCGGCTTTAGCTGTGATGGTCTTAATTTCAAAAAAATCACAGGTGTCAGGTGCGATGCCACTGTCGCTTCCGTGATAGACGGTCAAATGACAGAGCAAAATACAGGGGAGCTGCAGTTAGCTGACTATGGCATCTCAGGCATCCCGGTTTTTCAGATTTCAAGCCTTATGTCAAGAGCTCTTAATAAAGGTCAAAAGGTTGAGGTGATAATTGATTTTTTGCCTGCTTTTAGTGATGATGAGCTTAATGGATACATAAAAGACAGAAGCATTACAACAACAGACAACCGCTCGCTAAATGAGATGCTTAACGGACTTTTAAACAATAAGCTTCTTCTTGAGCTGATACACAAATCAGGTGTATCTCCTGACAAAAAGGGAAGGCTGTTGACAGATGATGATTGTAAAAGTCTCACCCGCTCAATAAAGCATACAGCCGTTTCGGTAAAAAAGCCAAGAGGATTGGAATTTGCACAGGTGTGTGCAGGCGGCATATATACAAAGGAAATAGATGTACGTACATTGGAGTCCAAAATCCATCCGGGGCTTTACTTTTGCGGCGAGCTGCTTGATGTGGACGGCATATGCGGTGGCTACAATCTGCAGTGGGCATGGACAAGTGGATATATAGCAGGAGAAATGCAGTAAATGATTAAAATTAACCAGATAAAGCTCCCCGTCACGCACAGTGATGAGGCATTAAAAAAGAAAATAATAAAAATGCTTAAGCTCAATGCCAAGACAGGCTTTACATACCGCATATTAAAGAAATCACTTGACGCGCGTAAAAAGCCTGAGCTGTTCTATACATATTCAGTTGCTGTAGAGATAGAGGATACAAAAAATAGCGAAGAAACAATTGTAAAAAGAGCAGCCAGTTCATCTGTGCTCATATATAAAGAAAAAGAGTATCGGATACCTGCACACGGTAATACACCGCTTGACAGGCGACCTGTTATTGCAGGGGCAGGACCAGCCGGGCTGTTTTGTGCATATATACTGGCAGAGGCAGGCTTTCGCCCGATAGTTATCGAGCGGGGCAGCCGGGTAGAGAAAAGAACTTGCGATGTCCAAAAATTCTGGGAGAGCGGCATACTTAATCCCAAAAGCAATGTACAGTTTGGTGAGGGCGGTGCCGGAACCTTTTCAGACGGCAAGCTGAACACATCCGTAAAGGATCCGTCGGGCAGAAATCGTCTTGTGCTTGAGACCTTTGTGCGCTTTGGGGCAGATCCGTCCATACTTTATGACAACAAGCCACATATTGGTACTGATGTGCTTTCAGAAGTAATTGTCAATATGCGTGAGTTTTTGGTTGACAAAGGAGCTACATTTGTATTTGACACCTGTGTAAACAATCTTGACATAGTTTCCCAAAAGCTATTAAGTGTTTACACGGATTCTGACAGTAACAGTAATAGTGAGATAAAGACAGATGTATGCGTTCTGGCACTCGGACACAGCGCCAGAGATACATTTGATATGCTTTACAACAAAGGCTTTGATATGGAATGCAAGAGCTTTGCAGTCGGCTTTCGCGTGGAGCATCCGCAGCACATGATAGATGAATCACAGTACGGTATTCAGAATAAAATCATACTTCCTCCAAGTCCTTACAAGGTCACATCCAATTTTCCAAATGGCAGAGGAGTCTATTCATTCTGCATGTGTCCGGGAGGATATGTGGTCAACTCATCGTCAACCGAAAATCACACGGTGGTTAACGGCATGAGCTATCACGACAGAAACAGCAAAAATGCGAACAGTGCCATCATAGTATCTGTTTCGCCGAAGGATTTCGGAGCAGATGATGCCCTCGCCGGAGTGAGATATCAGGAAAAGCTTGAGACAGAAAATTATAAGCGAGGCAATGGTTTAATACCACAGCAGCTTTTCGGAGATTTCTGTGATGACAGATTAACAACAGCATACGGTGATTTTTGCTCCTGTACAAAGGGAAACACCGTCTTTGCAAAGCTGAATGGACTGATGAACGCTGACATGGAGCAGTCGTTCAAGCTTGGAATGGAACATTTTGGTCATCTGATACATGGCTTTGACAGAAAAGATGCAATTCTGTCCGGTATGGAGACACGCACATCTTCTCCGCTTCGCATAAAAAGAGATGAATCCTTTGAGAGCAACATCTCGGGTGTATACCCTTGCGGTGAAGGCGCAGGCTATGCAGGAGGCATTACATCTGCGGCAATCGACGGCATAAAGGTCGCAGAAGCAATTATTAAAAAATATAGGCCGGATTTTAAATAATATTTATACACATGAATAATATTTATACACGTAAAGAGAGGAAATATTCGTGGCAGAAGTATCACCAATGATGCAGCATTATCTGCAGACAAAAGAACAATATAAGGATTGTATTTTATTTTATCGCTTAGGAGACTTCTATGAGATGTTTTTTGACGATGCGATAATGGTTTCAAAGGAGCTCGAGCTTACACTCACAGGCAAAAACTGTGGACTTGAAGAAAGAGCTCCTATGTGTGGAGTACCGTTTCACGCGGCAGACTCATATATCAACAGACTCGTATCAAACGGTCACAAGGTAGCTATCTGTGAGCAGATGGAGGATCCAAAGCAGGCAAAGGGAATCGTAAAGCGAGAGGTAATCCGTGTTGTGACACCTGGCACAAACACTGATATGGCTTCTTTAGATGAGGCAAAAAACAATTACATAATGTCGATTGTATACACTGAGGACAAATACGGCATAGCAACCTGCGATGTCACAACAGGTGATTTTTTTACGACAGAGGTGGATGCGGAAAGAAAGCTGTTAGATGAGGTGAGCAGATTTAATCCATCGGAAATCATATGTAATGAAGCCTTCTACATGAGCGGAATAGATGTTGACGATATGAAAAACAGACTGTCAATTACTGTTTCAGCACTCGACTCATGGTATTTTTCCGATGGTCTTGCAAATGAGACACTGCTTTCACATTTCCATGTACAGACAATAAATGCTCTGGGGCTTGAGGATTATGAGAGTGGAGTCATAGCTGCCGGCGCCCTGTTAAAGTACCTTTATGAGACGCAGATGAACTCGCTCGACAATATACTTGAGCTTCATCCGTACTCAATAGGCAAATATATGATAATAGACAGCTCATCAAGACGTAATTTGGAGCTTGTAGATACCCTTCGAGAAAAGCAAAAGAGAGGCTCACTGCTTTGGGTACTCGACAAGACACGCACGGCTATGGGAGCAAGACTGCTTCGCACCTATGTCGAGCAGCCTCTTATCGAAAAGACAGAGATAATAAAGCGCCAGAAGCTTATCGAAGCACTTAATGCAAACGAAATCACAAGAGATGAAATCAGGGAATACCTTAATCCTATTTATGACCTTGAGCGTCTCATCACAAGAATCACCTACCAGTCAGCCAATCCGCGCGACCTTATTGCCTTCAGGGATTCTTTAAAAATGCTTCCACCAATAAAGCAGCAGCTTTCAGACATACCGTGTGAGCTTACCGATGAGATTAATGAAGAGTTCGATGAGCTTAAGGATATATATGAGCTTTTACTTTCATCCATTGAGGATGAGCCGCCTATCTCACAGCGTGACGGAGATATCATAAAAGCTGGCTACAACGAGGAGGTTGACCGTCTTCGAGACGCAAAAACCAAAGGAAAGACATGGCTTGCAGAGCTTGAAGCCGGTGAACGTGAAAAAACAGGCATCAAAAACTTAAGAATCAAGTATAACAAAGTGTTCGGATATTACCTTGAGGTCACAAACTCCTTCAAGGATATGGTTCCTGATTATTATGTGAGAAAACAGACACTCACCAATGCAGAGCGCTACATAACACCGGAGCTTAAGGAGCTTGAGGATACCATTCTTGGAGCTGAAGACAGGCTCACATCACTCGAGTATGAGCTGTTTCGTGATGTAAGAAAACAGATTTCCTGCAATGTTTCAAGGATTCAGAAAACAGCCAGAGCTATAGCACAGATTGATGTTTTTGCTTCGCTTGCGCTTGTTGCCAGCCAGAATAATTACTGCAAGCCAAAGATAAATGAAAGCGGAATAATAGACATAAAAAACGGACGTCATCCTGTAGTTGAAAAAATGATTACAAATGACATGTTTATAGAAAACGATACATATCTGGATCAGCACAAAAACAGAATCTCAATTATCACAGGGCCAAACATGGCCGGTAAATCCACCTACATGAGACAGACAGCACTTATCGTTCTCATGGCACAGATTGGAAGCTTTGTACCTGCACAAACTGCAAATATCGGTATTGTAGACCGTATCTTCACGCGAGTCGGCGCATCTGACGACCTTGCAAGCGGCCAGAGTACATTTATGGTTGAGATGAACGAGGTGGCAAATATACTAAGGAATGCGACCGCCAAATCCCTGCTCATTCTCGATGAGATTGGGCGAGGCACGAGTACATTTGACGGACTAAGCATCGCCTGGGCAGTTGTAGAGCATATAAGTAATCCAAAGCTCCTCGGAGCAAAGACGCTTTTTGCAACCCATTATCACGAGCTCACCGAGCTTGAGGGCAAGCTTGACAGTGTAAATAACTATTGCATCGCTGTAAAGGAAAAGGGCGATGATATAGTTTTCTTAAGAAAAATCGTAAAGGGCGGAGCTGACAGAAGCTACGGCATACAGGTAGCAAAGCTTGCAGGGCTGCCTGATTCAGTCATAGAGCGTGCCAAGGAAATCGCAGAACAGCTTCTTGCAAATGATATCACAGATACTGTAAAAAGCATATCCGTTGACAATGGCCACAAGCATAAAAAGGAGCATCTTGACGAGGTTGATATGACACAGATTTCGCTTTTCGACACAGTGAAGGATGATGATATAATTGACGAGCTTCGAAGCATAGACATAGGCAACATGACACCACTTGATGCGTTAAACAAGCTGTATCAGCTTCAGAACAAGGTTAAAAACCGCTGGTAGAAAGGATTAAAATGCCAAATATTGCCATATTAAATCAGGAAACAATAGATAAAATAGCTGCAGGTGAGGTTGTTGAGCGTCCGTGCTCCGTGGTTAAAGAGCTGGTGGAAAATGCCATAGATGCAGGCTCCACAGCCATCACTGTCGAGATAAAGGAGGGCGGAATCTCATTTATCCGTATCACTGACAATGGCTGCGGAATTGAAAGAGACCAGGTTGCAGTTGCATTTTACCGTCACAGCACGAGTAAAATACGCTCGGCTGAGGATTTACTTACTGTAAAGTCTCTCGGCTTCAGAGGTGAGGCGCTGTCAAGCATCTCAGCAGTTGCCCGCGTTGAGCTTATCACAAAAACCTACGATGAGCTCACCGGCACCAGATATGTGATTGAAGGCTCGAAGGAGCTTTCCAACGAGGAAATCGGTGCTCCGGACGGTACTACCTTCATAGTAAAGGATTTGTTTTATAATGTTCCGGCAAGACGTAAGTTTCTAAAGACAGCACAGACAGAGGGCAGCTACATAAGCGATATGGTTGAAAAGCTTGCACTTTCACATCCTGACATATCGTTTAAGTTCATAAACAATAACCAGACAAAGCTTCACACCTCCGGAAACGGCAACAGAAAGGATATCATATACCATATATTCGGCCGCGAGATATCGTCATCACTGCTTGAAGTGAAGCATGAATGTGAATACTTTAAGGTGGAGGGCTTTATAGGAAAGCCTGTCATCACGAGGGGCAACAGAAATTATGAGAATTATTTCATAAATGGCAGATATGTAAAGAGCAATATATTGTCACGTGCAATAGAGGAGGCCTACAAGAACTTTCTAATGCAGCATCAGTATCCGTTTACAGTGCTTTACTTTACATTTTTCAGTGAGCTGGATGTCAACGTGCATCCGACCAAGATGGAGCTTAGGTTCGACAACAACAACGAGATATATGTTGAATTGTGTGACACAATATATGCAATTCTATCTCATAAGGAGATGATTCCCGATGTGCCTATAGACAGTACGCCGGCGCCTAAAAAGATAGTGCATGAGTATAAGGAGCCAATACCGGAGCCGTTTGAGAAGAGGCGTATCAATGAGGTGAGGGCAGCGGAATCAAGGAGCGTGTACGGACAGAGCGTGACGTCAGCAGTAAAAGATTACTCATCAATAGAACCTGCTGCAAAAGCGCCTGCTGTTAATGAGCAACTCACAGATAACACATCAAAGCTGCAGACTGCTAAAGCATCTGCATCTGCGCTTGTTGCCAACACCGACAATTCAACGGAACTAACGCCTGAGAATTCCTCTGCGTGTGAACCTGCACAGATTGTCGCCGGCACCCAGCAGACACTCGGCGATTACGACAAGGTTTTTCTTACAGAAAGCTCAAAGAAGCAGTTTTCCATCATAGGCCAGCTCTTTAAGACATACTGGCTCATAGAGTTTGAGGACAAGCTTTATATCATAGACCAGCATGCAGCCCATGAGAAGGTGTTGTATGAAAAAACAATGGCAAGACTAGCCAATAAGGATTTTACATCACAGCGCATAAGCCCTCCGATTGTCATGACACTTGATGCCAGGGAATGTGAGATGCTTGAGAAATACAGGCCGCAGATAGAGCAGTTTGGCTATGAGGTGGAGCATTTTGGCGGCAAGGAATACATGATCAGTGCAATTCCGGATAATTTGTTTAACATAGATATGAAGGATCTGTTTATAGAGATGCTCGATGATTTTTCCAATGCGACAGGCAGACAGACTCCTGATATCATCACGGAAAAGGTCGCATCCATGTCGTGTAAGGCAGCAGTCAAGGGCAATGACAAGCTTACTCTTCCTGAGATAAATAAGCTGATAGATGAGCTTTTGTCACTCGACAATCCTTACAACTGCCCACACGGCAGACCCACCATCATCTCTATGAGCAAATATGAGATAGAAAAGAAATTCAAACGTATCGTATGACAAATATACGCATTTGAACAGAGGTGCAATATGACACAAAAACCGATGGTTGTCCTGACAGGACCGACAGCAGTAGGAAAGACAGCTCTATCGATTGAGCTTGCAAAAAAAATAAATGGTGCTATAATATCCGCGGATTCCATGCAGGTATACAAATACATGGATATAGGCTCTGCGAAGGTTACAGTCGATGAGATGGGCGGCATAAAGCACTATCTGATAGATGAGCTTGAGCCCTCTGACGAGTTCAATGTATTTATCTTTAAGGATATGGCCAAAAAAGCACTTAATGAGATATACGAAGTAGGAAAGATACCGATAGTTGTCGGCGGCACCGGCTTTTATATCCAGGCACTTTTGTATGACATTGATTTCACAAAGCAGGAAGTGGATGAGTCGTACAGAAAAAGCCTTTACGACTTTGCCAACGAGCACGGAAACCATGCACTGCATGAAAAGCTTAAGGATATCGACCCTGCATCCTACAAGAGCATCCATGAGAATAACGTAAAGCGCGTCATCAGGGCAATTGAATACTATCACACCTGCCATGAGCCGATTTCAAAGCACAATGAGACAGAAAGAGCCAAGCAGTCTCCATACAGCTTTGCCTATTTTGTACTGGATGATGTAAGACAAAGGCTTTATGAGCGGATAGATAAGAGAGTTGATATCATGGTTTCAAACGGACTTGTCGATGAGGTGAAAAAGCTAAAGACAATGGGCTGTACAAGCGATATGGTATCTATGAAGGGCATAGGATATAAGGAAATCCTTGCATATCTCGATGGAGAATATTCACTTGATGAGGCTGTGGACAAGGTAAAGCTTGAGTCAAGGCGTTTTGCAAAGAGACAGCTAACCTGGTTTAGGAGAGAAAAAGATACCATATGGATAGAAAAAAATGAATATTCATATGATGATAATAAAATATTAAATAAAATACAAGAAATTTTAGCAGAAAAGAGGATTATAATTTGTTAGATACCAATGAAGCCATTTACAGGCAGTATGAGACACTTGGAATATCAAAGGAGGTTTTGGATTTCGGAACCTCTGTAGAAAAGGAGCTTAAGGAGCGTTTTGACAAAATAGACACCAATGCTGAGTATAATCAGCTTAAGGTCATAGCCGCCATGCAGAAAAACAAGGTGAGCGCAGAGTGCTTCCAGACATCAAGCGGCTACGGCTACAATGACCTCGGAAGGGATACACTTGAGAAAGTGTACGCAGACTGTTTTGGCGCAGAAGATGCACTTGTAAGGCCTCAGATTACCTGTGGCACACATGCACTTGCACTTGCACTCATGTCAAACCTGCGCCCGGGCGATGAGCTTTTAAGCCCTGTCGGAAAGCCTTACGATACACTTGAAGAGGTAATAGGCATACGCCCTTCAAAGGGCTCACTTGCTGAGTACGGCATCACATATGCGCAGGTTGATTTACTGCCTGACGGTGAGTTTGACTATGACGGAATAAAGAAAGCCATCAATGAAAAAACGAAGCTTGTCACCATCCAGCGCTCTAAGGGCTATGCTACAAGACCTACACTTTCGGTCAAAAGAATAGGCGAGCTCATTGCTTTTGTAAAGAGCATAAAGCCTGATGTGATCTGTATGGTCGATAACTGCTACGGTGAGTTTGTCGAGGATACAGAGCCTATCCAGGTTGGAGCGGACATGATGGTTGGCTCACTGATCAAAAATCCGGGAGGCGGACTTGCACCAATCGGAGGCTATATTGTCGGCAAAAAGGAATGTGTTGAAAATGCCGCATACCGTCTCACATCTCCGGGACTTGGCAAGGAGGTTGGAGCCTCACTCGGAGTCATCCAGTCATTTTATCAGGGCTTTTTCCTTGCACCGACTGTCGTAAGCGGAGCATTAAAGGGAGCAATCTTTGCCGCAAAAATCTATGAAAAGCTTGGTTTTAAGGTAGTCCCTGACGGTACTGAAAGCCGCCACGATATCATACAGGCTGTAGAGTTCAATAACCGAGATGCCATGATAGCCTTCTGCGAGGGCATTCAGGCAGCAGCACCTGTAGACAGCTATGTGACCCCTGAGCCATGGGCTATGCCGGGCTATGACAGTGATGTCATCATGGCAGCAGGCGCATTTGTGCAGGGCTCATCCATTGAGCTTTCTGCCGATGGCCCTGTGAAGCCGCCATATGCGGTTTATTTCCAGGGAGGACTCACATGGTACCATGCAAAGCTTGGAATTTTGATGTCTTTACAAAAACTTTATGAGAGAAATCTTGTTAAGCTGGATTAGGTGTGCTACAATTAACTGAAAACTTTGCTTAAATCCGTTGTCAATCGCCTGGGAGAAGCGAAAGGGATTAATGCATAATAACAAAACAATTAAAAATCTGCCGGCTTCAGAGCGACCATATGAGAAATTTTTATCGCTTGGAGCATCAGGCCTGTCAGACGCTGATTTACTTGCCATCATTATAAAGACCGGCACAAGAGACAAGACTGTGATTGATATTGCGCAGGACATACTTTCCGGCAGGCATGGCAATCTGCTCAATCTCTATGAGATGTCCTATGAGGAGCTTCTTAGTATCCCCGGGATAGGGCAGATAAAAGCTATACAGCTTAAGGCGATAGCAGAGCTGTCGCTTCGCATAGCAAAGACAAAAAAGGTTCAAAGCATCAGAATGAATAATCCTCAGACAATAGCTGACTACTATATGGAGCAGATGAGGCATCTCGCAAATGAAGTCGTCATTTGTGCCTATTTTGATGTAAAAAGCAGATTCTTAGGAGACAAGTTCATATCCAAGGGTTCACTAAGCTCATCTGTAGTGGACATAGGCTCCATCATCAGGACCGCCCTGGATAAAAATGCATCAAAGCTTGTTTTATTGCACAATCATCCAAGCGGAGATTGTACTCCCAGCAGAAATGATATTGCTGTCACAGACAGATTAATTGAGGGCTCAGGGATTTTTTCCATAGAGTTTTGTGACCATATCATAATTGGAGATAACGAATATTATAGCTTCTATGAAAATAAACTTATATAAACATATAAACAGAAGACGAGGTAGAATTATTATGAGCAACAACGTTTACGGAATTGATCTGGGAACAAACAATTTCAAGGTATACTCAAAGGCTACAGGCAAGACAATGCTTGAGAAAAACACAATAGCCGTAATAGACAAAAATCAGATATATGCATATGGAGACAGCGCATATGCCATGTATGAAAAGGCGCCTGAGACAATCAACGTCATATTTCCTGTTGTAGAGGGAGTTATTGCTGACTATAATCTGCTTCAGACTATGATTTTTGACTTTTTGGAGCACAAGACAAAGGCACGTATCAAAAATGCCGAGTTCATCATCGCTGTGCCGACAGATATCACAGATGTAGAGAAAAGAGCGTTCTACGAGCTCTTCTATAAGAGCAAATCAAAGCCTAAAAAGGTCATGCTCTGTGAGAAGCCTATCGCTGATGCTGTAGGCCTTGGAATAGATGTAAACGAGCCAACCGGTGTCATGATAGTAGATATGGGCGCTGACACAACAGAGACATCCGTTATTTCACTCGGTGGCCTGGTGCTTAGTGACCTGCTTCATTTCGGTGGCAACAGACTTGACGAGTCAATTATCTCCTTTGTGCGAAAGGAGTTCAATCTTGTAATCGGACAAAAGACTGCAAAGCTGTTGAAGGAGACTATAGGCTCTGCACTTCCGGGAAGAGAGGACAGTATGGTCATAGTGGGACGTGATGTGGTAAGCGGCCTGCCTATTGAGATGGAAATTGGTTCAAAGGTCGTTTACGAGGCTATGAAGTCAAACCTTGAGTCTATATGCACATCAATAAAAATGATTCTTGAGAAGACTCCGCCTGAGCTTGCAAAGGATATCATCCATTCAGGCATTTATATCACAGGAGGCGGCTCACAGCTTACAGGACTTGACCAGCTCTTTGAACAGATTACAGGTATAAAGGTCATCTGCTCAGAATGTCCTGAGGAGAGTGCAGTACGCGGACTCGTACAAATAGTTTCTGATTCAAAATATAAGAGACTTCCGTTCAGCATCAAAAAATAATAACCGAGGTTAACATGAGTAAGAATTTTCGCAATCGAAAGAGAAAGCACAATAAAAAGCTGCCTGCAAGATACACACTGTTGATTATGACAGCAGTCTGCTTTGTGACCATGCTGTTAAGCCTTACCTTAAATATCTCCGGTGGTCCTTTAAAGACTGCTGCCGGATATGTATTCATCCCAATGCAGAAAGGTATAAACAGCTTTGGAATCCACATTTCAGATAAGGTTACAGAAATACGCACATTAAAAAATGTCAAGGCTGAGAATAAAAAGCTCAAGGCCGAGGTAGAAGAGCTTACAACACAGCTCACAACCAACAAACTTGAACAGTATGAGCTTGACAATTACAGACAGCTTCTGGATTTGGATGCCAAATATCCATCATATCCCAAGGTCGCTGCCAGTGTCATAGCAAAGGACAGCGGAAACTGGTTTTCTACCTTTACTATCGACAAAGGAAAAAAGGACGGAGTGGACGTAGGCATGAATGTGCTTGCGGGAAGCGGACTTGTAGGTATTGTTACCGATGCTGGCGATAATTTTGCCAAGGTACGCTGTATCATAGATGATGCCAGCAAGGTCAGTGGCATGGTTTCCACCACGGAGGACAACCTCACCGTCAGTGGCAATATAAAAACCATGAACGATGACAAGGTAATTACCTTTACGGAGTTAAAGGATGACGACAACAAGGTAAAAGAGGGCGATCCTGTAGTTACCTCATACGTGTCAGACCGTTACCAGCAGGGCATACTGATTGGCTATGTAACAAAAATCGAAAATAATTCCAACAATCTGACAAAATCCGGCACTATCACACCGGTTGTAGATTTTGAGCATATCGAAAATGTCATGGTCATAACACAGCTTAAGCAGACCGGTGACACTAAGACAGCTGACGACACCGAAAGTACAGAAACAGCCGGTGACAGCCAGACTGAAAATTCAACTGAAAATAAGTAAGGAGCAGCATGAGACGTAGAATTGTTTTATTTATAATAATAACTTTATGCTTTTTATTGCAGACCACGCTGTTTAAGACTCTTTCCTTTGCCAATATCTCACCAAACCTGTTGATTATAGCCGTATCATCCTTTGGCTTTATGCGTGGCAAAAAGGAAGGACTGTGGGTAGGCTTCTTTTGTGGCCTGCTTATTGACATATTTTGCGGAAATTATATAGGACTGTATGCTTTAATATATATGTATATCGGTTTTATCAATGGATTATTCCAGAAAAGATTCTATCCTGACGATATAAAGCTTCCTATGCTTCTGATAGGAGGCAGCGATTTGTTTTACAATCTGGTAGTATACTTTTTCATGTTTTTACTGCGTGGCAGATTTAGCTTTTTGTACTATCTGAAGTCAATTATCATACCTGAATTTGTATACACAATGGTTATCAGTATACTTTTGTATCTGGTATTTCTTAAGTTAAACCAGAAGCTGGAAGCACACGAGAAAAGGAGAGCAAAGAAATTTGATTTATGATATAAAAGATTTTCTGAAGAAATTTTTCAGCTCAAGACTTTTTGTATTGGCAGCAGTAATTATTTTCATGTTTGCCCTGCTTGCCGAAAGAGTCTTTACCCTTCAGATTATTAAAGGTGCAGATTATCAGAAAAACTTCATAATGCTGATTAAAAAGCCGCTTTCCATAGAGGCATCAAGAGGCAATATATACGATGTAAATGGTGAGCTGCTTGCTTACAATCAGCTTGCATACTCTGTAGTCATCTCAGACAATGGCAGCTATTCATCTACGAAGGAGCACAATCGTCTTTTAAACAAAGAGCTTAATGAAATTATCAATGTGATAAAAAACAATGGCGGCTCCATATACAATGATTTTCCGGTTGTTTTAAACGATGATGGTACATACAGCTTTACATTCACATCTGAAACCTCAAAAAAGAGATTTCTGTCAGATGTGTTCGGAAAGAAATATGATAAGCTCGAATACAATAAAGCACTTGGATTTGACGAGGCAAATGCCAGCGCCCAGAATATTATTGATTTTCTAAGCTCTGACCAGAATGAATGCTTTGATATAAGCAGCAAGTATGATACACAGGCCACTTATGATATTGTAGTGATGAGATATGCCATAAAACAGAACCGATTCACTAAATACAAAACCACTACTATAGCAAAGGATGTAAATGATTCGATAGTAGCATATGTCAATGAGCATTCAGATACTCTTACCGGCATATCAGTTGAAGAGGATACCATCCGCAAGTACAACTATCCTGAATATATTTCATCGCTCATAGGATACACAGGCAAGATATCTACCGACGAGTATAATGAGCTGTCAAAGGATGATGACTCATATACACAAAATGATATGGTAGGTAAGTCAGGCTTAGAGCAGTACTATGAGAGCTATCTGCGAGGCAAAAACGGTGAAAAACAGGTCTATGTAAACAATGTCGGTAAAATAAACGAGGTAATAAGTCAGGAGAATCCTGTTTCCGGAAATGATGTCTACTTAAGTATTGACATCAAGCTGCAGGAGGCCACATACAAGCTGTTAGAGCAGGAGATAGCCGGAATTGTTTACTCCAAAATAAAATCCGGTGAAATACCTATAAGTGATGTTTACTTTGCACTGATCAACAACAATGTAGTTGACCTGACACATTTCAATGCATCAGATGCATCAGCAACTGAGCAGGCTATATACAATTCCTTCAGCGGTCAGCTACAGGATGCATTATCCACTATTGACAGCGAGCTTGAAAGTGGTACTTCAGGCACTGCTTCCATGTCGGAACAGACACTTGATTATTTTACATGTGTTATGTCAGTGCTAAACGATGATGGACTGCTGTTGAGCAAACAGATAGATACCTCTGATTCCACATATGCCTCATGGAAGGCAGGCACACTCTCACCGCGTGATTATCTCAAATACTGCATTTCAAAGCAGTGGATAGACATCACAAAGCTTGATGTGGACCAGAAGTATGCTGATTCAAGCGAGATTTACACAGCACTCTGCTCGTATATCAGGGATGCCATGACTGACAATAAAGACTTTGCCAAAATTATATACAAATATATGGTAAATTCCGGGGCGGTCACTGGACAGCAGCTGTGCCTTCTGCTTTTTGACCAGGGTGTACTCGATTATGACGATGCAACAGTAAGCAACATTGCCAATGGCTCCATCAGTCCATATGCATTTCTTATGGACAAAATAAACAATATAGAGATAACACCTGCACAGCTTGCCCTTGACCCATGTACAGGCTCCTGTGTCATAACTGATGTAAAGACAGGACAGCTAAAGGCTTTAGTCAGCTATCCGGGCTATGACAACAACAAGCTTGCAAACACTGTAGATGCTGATTACTACCAGTCTCTCAGAGAGGACAAGTCTAATCCGCTATGGAATTATGCAACCCAGGAGCAGACTGCACCGGGATCTACCTTCAAGATGGTATCAAGCACCGCAGGTCTTGCCGAGGGAGTCATTGATACTTCGTCAAAGATTAATTGTACCGGAATATTTACAGAAATCAGCAATCAGCCAAAATGCTGGATTTATCCTGGAGCGCATGGTATGGACAATGTATCTGAAGCTTTAAGGGATTCATGTAACGTATTCTTCTACACAACAGGCTTCAGGCTTGCGAGCAAGGACACCGGTTCATATGACGATGAAAACGGTATGAAATACATACAAAAATATGCATCTATATACGGACTAGACCAGAAATCAGGTGTTGAGATAGTAGAAAAGACGCCGTCCATTGCCACACAGTATCCTGTTATGGCAGCCATCGGACAGAGTAATAACAACTTTACGACTATTTCTCTTTCAAGATATGTGACAGCAGTTGCTTCCGGAAAGCTTTATGACTATAAGCTGATGAACAAAATTGTGGATGCAGACGGCAAAACAGTCAAACAGTATGATTCAAAATCAACCGATATATCAGGCACACTCACTCAAAGTCAGTGGGATGCCATCCATCAGGGAATGCGTATGGTGGTCGAAGACCTGCACGATGTATTTGGTGGCTTTACAGGCGTTGAGGTGTCCGGTAAGACAGGAACAGCACAGCAGGTTGAGACAAGACCAAACCATGCACTGTTTGTAGGATATGCTCCATCAAGCAATCCTGAAATTACAATAGCTACACGTATATCATATGGATACAGCTCACACAATGCTGCAGCTGCATCCAGAAATATAATTTCATATTATTATAATCTGGAGTCACTTGACGATTTACTCGCAGTCAAGGCTGAGGGTGTAAACTCATCAGGCTCAAATGCCAGAACAGACTAGGAGGTTTATTTTTGTGAGTGAAGCAATAGTTTTCACTTCAGGAAAAGGCGGTGTTGGAAAAACTACGGTTATTTCCAATATCGGAGTTGAACTTTCACAGTTAGATAAAAAAGTCATCATGCTGGATACGGACATGGGACTTCGCAATCTGGACCTGGTAATGGGAATAGAGGACAAGGTCAATTACAATATCCTCGACATCTTAAACCGCTCCTGCCGTATCAGACAGGCAATCATACGCAATAAAAAGTATCCCAATCTATATGTAATTCCTGCAGCACCTTCCATGGATACGCTATGCAGCTATGAGGCACGCTTCAAGATACTTATAGAGGAGCTTAAAGCAAGCTTTGATTATTGTCTGATAGATTCTCCGGCGGGTATCGACAGCGGCTTTTGGTTTTCCGTCTCACCTGCAGACCGTGCGATAGTAGTTACCACACCGCATGTATCTGCCATACACGATGCAAGGCGATGCATAAGCCTGCTCGACAGCGAACATCTTGACGATATATCAGTCATTGTTAATGCATATGACAAGCATATGGTAAGAAGGCATCAGATGATATCAGATAATGATATTACAGCACTTCTTTCTACCAGGATTATTGGCACTATTCCCTATGACAAAAGTGTTATCATTTGCCAGAACAGAGGAATACCTGTCCGTGAGGCCAAAAGCAGGCTTGCTCCTGTATTTGCCCATATATCCGGTCAGATAATCCATTCCTCTGACGATATGAGAGGTGCCGCTGTATGATGCATAAATTTTCCAAAACAGGAGAATACGCCAAGAAAAGGCTTAAAATAGCACTTGCAGAAGATAGGAACACAATATCTTCTTCTGACAATATGGCACAGATTAAAAAAGAAATAAAAAGCGTGATACAAAGACATATGAATATAAACGATGATGCTTACGAGGTCCGGATTATCATGCGCGACAAAAAATCAATTAATAACCTTTAACAAAATACCTTTTGACCATCATGTCATTAGTATTAGTATTAGAATTAAGATTACAGAGATAACAGATAGGAAGTAACAAAATGCTCAAACAGTACAGACTAAAGAATTATCACTTTCAATTAGTAGTATACATAATAGCTTTGTCGATTATAGGCATCCTGCTGATAGGCAGTGCCAAGCACTCCGTACAAAGCAAGCAGATAATAGGCTTTGTAATGGGACTGACTATTATGATAGTGCTTTCCCTTATAGATTACTCATTTCTGCTCAAATTCGTGTGGATATACTATGCCGTAATGATTGTGCTGCTGTTACTTGTTCTATTTGCAGGTGATGATGCAAAGGGTGCACAGCGCTGGTTTAAAATCGCAGGTATCAGATTCCAACCGTCAGAGATTGCGAAAATTATACTTATTTTGTTTTTTGCTTATTTCTTTTCCAGGTTTGAGGATAGTATAAATACAGTAAGAACTCTTGCATTATCTGCAATTTTTGCCGGTATACCTTTATTTCTTATCTTAAAACAGCCGGACAACTCAACAACAATTCTTACTGCATTAATTTTCGCTACCCTCTTGTTTATTAGCGGATTAAGTTATAAAATAATAATGCCGGTACTTGGAGTTTCAGTACCGATAGTTTTGATAGTGATAAGCTATATATATACACATGCCGATGCACTCATCAAAAAAGGCTTTTACCCTGCTGCGCGTATCATGTCGTGGCTAGACCCAACAAATTACGCTGATACAGCAGCACAGCAAAGGAACTCTATCTGGGCTATAGGCTCAGGACAGTTGTTTGGCAAGGGACTTAACAACTCTGTTGTAACCTCTATGAAGAACACCAACTACATCATAGAGCCTCAAACAGATTTTATATTTGCTGTTGCCGGAGAGGAGCTTGGCTTTATTGGTACAATCAGTATAATAATTCTTTTGCTTCTTATCGTAATTGAGTGTATACTTATAGCAAGGAAGGCAAAGGACACAAGCGGAAAGCTCATATGCTGTGGCATGGGAGCACTTATAGGCTTTCAGGCTTTTATCAATTTATGCGTAGCCACAGGTCTTATGCCCAATACCGGTATGACTCTTCCCTTTGTCAGTTATGGACTTACATCACTTGTTTCACTGTACATGGGAATGGGAATTGTCCTGAATGTAGGATTACAGCCGAAGAAATATTCATAGGGAGGTTAGCAATGAACATAGGATTAGTTGCACATGATTCAAAGAAAAAACTGATGCAGAACTTCTGCATAGCATACCGAGGTATCTTAAGCAAAAATAATTTGTACGCCACAGGCACCACAGGACGTCTTATAGAGGAGGTTGCAAACCTCTCAGTACACAAATATCTTGCAGGACACTTAGGAGGCATCCAGCAGCTTGGAGCACAGATTGAGCACAATGACATAGATCTTGTCATCTTTCTGCGTGATCCATTAAAACCTAAGCCACACGAGCCTGAGGTAAACAGTATTTTCCGTATTTGTGATGAGCATAATATACCACTTGCCACCAATCTGGCTACAGCAGAGCTGCTCATTTTATCATTGGACAGAGGAGATCTTGACTGGCGTGAGATGTACAAGTAAACAAAGATTTAAACGACTGCTATGTCTGACATGCATAGCAGCGGTTTTTATGACAGGCTGTGGTACAAAGATTGAGAATGCATATGATACTTATTCCGCCGATTATATAAATGGATACAACGGAAGTAATTATTTTGCGTCCAACCTTTGCGTCACAAATGATGTCAATTTTGGTCAGGACAATATGCAGTTTGCAAAAACCGCAGAGGGAGCCGGAGCCTTTAATATAGACACTCATCAGGTGCTGTATAGCCAGAATCTGTTTGAAAAGCTCTATCCTGCAAGCACTACAAAGATTTTAACTGCATACATAATTCTTAAAAACTGTGATTTAAATGCGACAGTCACAGTAAGCCATGACGCTGCAAACCCGGGTCATTCATCATCGGTATGTGGCCTAAAGGAGGGCGATGTCATTACAGTGCAGGACTTATTGTATGGGCTCTTACTTGAGAGTGGCAATGATGCGGCAATAGCGCTGGCAGAGTACTGTAGTGGTTCTGTAGAAGAATTTGCCAAGCTGATGAACAGCACTGCAAAAAGTTTTGGTGCCACAAACAGCAGTTTTGTCAACCCAAGCGGTCTTCCTGATGAAAATCATTACACTACCATATATGACATGTACCTCATTTTTTCCAATGCCATATCCTTAGAGAGCTTTGTTGCAATCATCAGTTCACAGACCCATGATGTGGCATATACAAATGCCCAGGGCGCGGCTGTTTCAAAGACCTTTAAGAATACCTGCGGCTATCTGACCGGAGCATATACAGCCCCTGAAAACGTCACAGTGACAGGAGGAAAGACAGGCACTACTGGGGAAGCCGGTCATTGCCTCGTACTGCTAAGCCAGAATGCTAAAAATGAGCGCATCATAAGCATAGTTTACAAGGCAGATGGTAAAAAGGATCTTTATAGCTTCATGAATGAAATACTTAGTGGATTTGCTAATTAAATATTGAGTTTTATGGTTATTTATACTATAATAATATAAAAATACAATTATTTTTTATTAATAATCACAATATTTATCCATAGGAGGAATGAGCCATGATAGAAATTATTTGTGGAGACAAGGGCA
>ERZ773136.1385-NODE-1385-length-23884-cov-4.628520_pt1 | contig 23884 bp, 15 predicted proteins | sample MGYA00580855_ERZ773136 | MGnify/ENA primary metagenome ERZ773136 (study PRJEB29015, sample SAMEA2737860) | human gut metagenome | biome: human gut; feature: human-associated habitat; material: faeces | place: China | collected 2012 ... | reverse complement strand
GTGCTCAAGCAGGGTCAGAACTTCTCTTTCGCCGACAACGTGTTCGCTTTCGGCTGGACAGTCGACAACCCCGGCGGTGAATGGTGGTCAGATATCGCAAATCCCGTTCAGGATGTCCTCAAATGGGATATGGCTCCCTACACCGGCACCAAGACCGGCCGTGAATTCACCTATGGTGACCTCCACGCCGACGACACCGAGTGCCCCCTTACCGGTCTTGACAACGGCGCTTTCCTTTCGATGGTAAAAGACTGGGGCGGCTACGGAACACCCGCCGACTTTGAGGCCGCTACCTCCGGAATCAATAACGTCGCTATCGACGGCACCGCCGACATCGTCGCCACCGAATACTACGACCTCATGGGCCGTCGCGTCAATGGCGAAATCGAGAACGGCGTGACAATCCGCCGCGTTGTCCTCAGCAACGGTCAGGCTGTTGTCAGCAAGATCGCCCGCTAACCCCGAACGATATTAACCTAAAGAACTAACGGGGCGGGGGAGAGCGGCCAACTACCGTCATCCCCCGCCTTATTTCGCCAATCATCTCATCACCAATGAATTTACACAGAACAATTATCACCGTAGCCTCGGCGACTCTGATCTCTATGGCGGCCAACGCCGAAGACGCCTCGCTGAAGGGCACCGTCACCGACGCCCAGGGGGAGCCCCTGATCGGCGCAATGGTGCACGTCGAAGGCACCTCGATAGCTGCGGCTACCGACATCGACGGAAACTTCTCGCTGACAGCTCCTGTCGGCAAAACTCTAAAAGTATCATACGTCGGATTTGACCCCGTCAGTGTTAAAGTGACAGCCGGAAGAACCGATTACCGGCTTGTGATGAATCCCGATGCCTCTACGGCTCTTGATGAAATCGTGGTGGTGGGCTACGGCACTCAGAAGAAAAGCGAGGTCACCGGCTCGATCTCCCACGTGAAATCCGACGCCATCAAGGATTTCTCGGTCAATTCCGTGGCCGACGCTCTGGGCGGTATGTCGGCCGGTGTGGCTGTGACGAAGTCGACAGGTTCGCCCGGCGAGACTCCCGACATCATTATCCGCGGCGCCGCCTCGGTCAACGGAATGTCGCCGCTCTTCATTGTCGACGGCGTGAAACAGTCGACAGGCTTCGATTTCAATATGCGCGACGTCGAGAGCATCGAAATTCTCAAGGATGCCGGCTCATGCGCGATCTACGGTGCTGAGGCCGCCGGCGGTGTCATCCTTGTCACAACAAAGCGCGGTAAAGCCGGACAGGCCAGTCTGAACCTGACGGCCCGCTACGGTATCCGCAAGATAACCAAGCCGGTGAAGCTTCTCAATCGCGACGAGTTCATCGCCGCCAAGCTGCTTACCGGTGTCGATATCCTCGGTTCGGAAGGAGTCGAGAGCGCTTCGGAACTTCCCGATGTCGACTGGATGGACGTAATGTATGACACCGGCCACGAGCAGGAATACAATCTGTCGCTCACCGGTGGAACGGACCGCCTCCGCTATTTCCTTTCGGGAGGCTTCTATAATGAGAAAGGAACATACGTCGATTCGTCGGTCGACCGTTTCTCGTTGCGCACAAACGTCGACTACGAAATCTCGAAGATATTCTCGGTCGGAAGCTCGATCTACGGTTCGGTTGTCAAGAACAACCCGACGAAAATCTATTCTATCTACACCAACTCGATTCCGTTCCGCACGGTTCCGACTATGGAGCCTGTCGACGAAGACGGAAACTTCTCCCAGACCCCCTTCTATCTCAACGGCCCCAACCTCTACGGCAATGAGCTGACCTACCACTACAAGGGCCATAACTACGGACTTAACGCACTGCTTTATCTCAACGTCAACATAATGCCATGGCTGACACTGCGTGTCAACGGCGCCGGCAAGTTCACCTCGTTCAACTCACGGGTGTTCTCCGAAGAATATGATTTCCGCGCCGTTCAGGAAGATGCCTATTTCGAATCGTCGGCCGGAACATCGCAGGAGCTTACCTACAATGCCACTCTGACATTCGACCGTACCTTCGCCCGGAAATGGGGCGTCAAGGCCATGGTCGGAACCGAGGCCACTGCAGCCCAGTCTTACAGCAACTATATCCGCGCCATCGACTTCCCCGTCGACCAGGTCGGCTCGGTCAACCTCTCGTCGAATACGGCCAAAGAGGCTTCCGATTCTCCCTACAAAGGACGCGCGCTCAGCTTCTTCGGCCGCGTGAACCTCAGCTACGACAACCGCTACTATCTGACCGCCAATATCCGCCGCGACGGTTCGGATCGCTTCAGCAAGAACCACCGCTGGGGCACCTTCCCCTCGGTCAACGTCATGTGGCGCATCGGACAGGAGAGCTTCCTGCGCGACAAACTGCCCTGGCTGACCGACGCCAAGCTGCGCGGAAGCTACGGTATCCTCGGTAACGACGGCATAGCCCAGTTCCTCTATACACGCGCTTATGTCGGCGACCAGATTATCTATAACTACGGCGGCACGGCCGAAGTTTCGGGCTGGGCCAACTACAAAGTCCCCAACGCTGATATCAAGTGGGAGGAAGTCCATCAGGGCGACTTCGGCATCGACCTCAGCCTCTTCAACAACCGCCTGACTTTCAGCTATGACTACTACAACCGCCAGACCCACGATATGCTCTACTGGAAAGTAGTTCCCTATGCTTCGGGTATCAACTACTATCACGAAGGAGCAACGAACACAATGCCCATCAATATAGGCCGCGTGTCGAACATCGGCCATGAGATAGCCATCAACTGGACCCAGCGTCTCAACGACTTCAACTACAGCGTGGGCTTCAACGCCTCGTTCAACTCCAACAAGGTCAAACAGATCGGCGAAGAGGGCGCTGCCCCGCTGGTTTCGCCCGACGGCATCAACCGCACTGAAAACGGCCGCTCGATGTCGGAACTCTACGGCTACAGCGCCATAGGCATCTTCCAGAGTCAGGAGCAGGTCGACGAATACAACGCACGCGCTCAGGCAGCAGGCCGCCCCTATTACTGGCAGCAGAACACCGGCGTCGGCGACCTCATCTTCGACGACCACGGCCAGGGCTATGTCGACGAGAACTGTAAGGAATATATCGGCAACCCGTGGCCGAAGATGACCTACGGTATCAATCTCGCCGCCCAGTGGCGCGGATTCGACCTCTCGGCCGTGTTCCAGGGCGCCGCAGGCTTCCAGATCTACAACGCCGTGAAAGCCTACACCCAGACCTTCGCCACCGACGGCAACACTACGATGGACATCTACAAATGCTCGTTCTTCGGCGACAACGGCCTGACCGACCAGCCGCGCTGCGGCATGATCAGCGACTCTGGCGCATGGGTCGGCGATCCTTCGAAAAACTATTCGACGATCAACTCTTTCTGGGTTGAGGACGGCGACTATCTGAAGTGCAAGAACCTCGTGTTCGGCTACACACTTCCCGAGAACATAACCCGCAAGGCTTATATCCAGAAACTGCGTGTCTACTTCTCGGCCTCGAACCTCTTTACCATCACCAAATACTCCGGAATAGACCCCGAAATCGGCGGAACATCGACCCAGGCATCGAATCTCGCCGGCACGTCGATGACCGCACGCGGTGTCGACACCTACAACCGCTATATCCCCTCGCGTCTGTTCTCGTTCGGTCTCGACCTCACTTTCTAACGATATCTACAAATCATGAAAAAGACTTTCAGATATATGGCTCTGGCAGCAATGGCTGCTGCCACGATAGGACTGACCGGCTGCTCCGACTATCTTGATGTCGACGACGAGTCGTCGGTGTCCGACGCCAACTTTCCGACAAATATCGACCATGTCCAGCTGCTGCTCAACTCGGCATACGCCGGCAGCCACGGTCTGGGCCTCTACGCCCACATCTATTTCCCCGAGATAATGTATCTTCTCGACCATTCCCACGACACTTTCGGCAACTACGACGGACGCTCGCAGTTCCTCAACTGGAACGCGCAGACTTCCAACGAAAAGCTCGAGAAGCTTTATGCCGACGTGATGTGCTGGATTCAGTATGCCAACGCCGCCAACGATGCCTGCGACGCCTATCGTCCGCAGGCCGCCCAGAACGAGCTGTCGCAGCTCGACTACATGAAGGGACAGGCTCTGTTCAACCGCGCCCTTGCCTACTGGCACGCTCAGGTTTTCTTTGAGATAGAGTCGAAAGAGGATGGTCTCGGCTTCCCGATAATCCGCGTCGTTCCCTCTACCATCGACGAAATGATGCCTCAGCGCGCAACTGTCGCCGAGACCTGGGACTTTGTCATCGAGACTCTCCTTGAGGCCTCTGACCTGCTCAAAGGCAACAACAGCGACAAGACCCGCGCCACCTACTGGGCCGCCCGCGGACTGCTGGCAAAGGTATATATGCAGGCTCGCCGTCCGGCAGAGGCAATCCCCGTGCTCGAAGAGATATTCGCCGAATCGGGCGCCACTCTGCTCGACTTCGACACCTATTCGAAGAGCTTCTTCGCTGACGAAGCCCACGAGTTCAACGCCGAGACTCTCTATGAGATCGACATGACCCGCAACAAGAAGCAGGAAGGCCCGTGGGCCGGATTCACGACAGGCTCGGGAATGCCGATGGTTATGGCCCCCTGGCTCGTCGACCTCAGCAAATGGTCGAGTTTCGTCAACAAGCAGGGCAAATGGGTCGGCCCGACCGAAGCCGGCAAGGAAGCCTCTACGCAGACCAACGGCGGCTGGGGCAACAACTATGTCAACGATTTCTCGGTGCGCCGTTTCGGATGGCCTCTCGGCCCTCAGGCGCGTGAGCGCAACGCCAACTTCGATCCGTCGGCTGTCAGCGGCCGTTTTGCCACTGTTGACAATTTCCCCTGGACACTGCCGGCCGATTTCGTGGCCCGCTCGCAGCAGATACGCGACAACAAGGAGTGCGACCCGCGCCTCTTCATCAGTTGCGCCCAGCCCTATTTCGACACTCTGATAGATTCGCGCGGAATGGAGACATGGTATGACCTGTCGTTTACCGAAGCCTCGACTCTCGGCCTCGACAAACACCTCTATTTCGCACCGCGCAAGTTCACCAACCTCGACGGCCCCGAGTCGGCCCTGAACATGTCGTCGGGCGCCAACTACCCGATAATCCGCCTGGCCGACCTCTATCTGCTCTATGCCGAGGCTGTCGCCCAGTCGAAACCGGCTGTCGCCCTTGAATATGTCAATAAGGTTCACCGCCGTGCCTACGGCTGCGACCCGTCGACTCCGTCGCCCTACGACTACAAGAGTCTGACCGACGCCACCTGCGCCGCTGCCGGCAATTCCGCCGACGTGCTCGGCCATGACGTCATCAAGTATGAGCGCTGGGCCGAAATGTTCGCCGAAGGCCAGTGGTGGTATGACGTGCGTCGCTGGGAAATTCTGCCCAACGAGGTCAAGGTTTATCCGACTTCGACCTACGGCACCGCCGAATATCTCGGCGAACGCGCCTATGCCCAGCCGATTCCTCTGACTGAGATTGAGCGTTACAACGGCAATCTGAAGCAGAATACCGGCTATTGATAATGCTGAACCATCCCATTATCAGTTTCCATGAAAAAGAACTTGATCAAATGCCTCGCCCTTGCCGCCATTCCGGCGGCAGGCCTGGCGCTTGCTTCGATAGCGGTGCCGGGGTGTTCGTCGCCGGCGAAGGCCGAGACGACCTCGCCCGACGGACGACTTAGGCTCAATGTCGGTGTGACGCCGTCAGGGCGTGTGTTCTACACCCTCCGCGCCGACGGCCAGACTGTGGTAGACACTTCCTACGTGTCAATCGATATGCGCGAGGGCGCCGTCGGGCGTGCTTCCAAAGTCGCTTCGGTGAGCCATTCGGCTTTCGACGAAACCTGGAGCCAGCCCTGGGGCGAAGAGTCGGAGGTGCGCAACCACTATAACGAGATGCGTGTCGATCTGACCGAAGACGGGTCGGATGTGAAAAATTATTCGCTGGTGTTCAGACTGTTTGACGACGGTCTCGGATTCCGCTACGAGATACCGCGGCAGGCGTCGCTCGATTCCGTCACGATTCTCAATGAAGACTCCCAGTTCCGGATCAGCGAAGACGCCGTGGCGTGGGCACAGCCCGCCGGCCCCGAATATTATGAGTATCTCTACAAGCCGTCGCCTCTGAGCCGTCTCGACACAGTGTCGACACCGCTGACGATGAAGGTGACCGACAATCTCTACCTTTCGATCCACGAGTCGAATATCATCGATTATGCCGAGATGAATCTCTGCCCCGATTCGGCCACGACAACCCTCCACAGCTGCCTGACCCCCTGGTCGACAGGCGAGAAGGTGTTCGCCGCGCTGCCGCTGGCTACCCCCTGGCGCACTGTCACCGTGGCAGCGTCGCCCGGCGATCTCGCCCTGTCGCGCCTGACGCTGAACCTTGCCGACCCCTGCAAGATTGAAGATACGTCGTGGATCGAGCCTGGCCGCTATGTCGGAATCTGGTGGGGAATGCACATGAAGGACTGGACATGGTCGTCGGGCCCCAAACATGGCGCAACGACCGAGAACGCCAAGCGATATATCGACTTTGCCGCTGAAAACGGCTATTCGGGCGTTCTCGTCGAAGGCTGGAACAAAGGCTGGGACGGCGACTGGACCGCCAACGGCGACAAGTTCTCGTTTACCGAAGCCTATCCCGATTTCGACATCGCCGAGGTCGCCGCCTATGCCCGCAGCAAGGGCGTGCGTCTGATAGGCCACAACGAGACCGCCGGCGGAGCCCGCAACTATGAGTCGCAGCTCGACAGCGCTTTCGCCCTCTATCAGCGACTCGGAATGAACATGGTCAAGACCGGATATGTCAACCACTATCTCGACGGCCGCGAGCTCCACGGAAGCCAATATGGCGTGCGCCACTATCGCAAGGTCATCGAGACCGCCGCGAAGTATCATATCATGATATGCAACCACGAGGGACTTATGCCCAACGGCTGGCGCCGGACTTATCCGAACATAATGGCCCACGAGGATATGCGCGGTCAGGAGTATGACGCATGGTCGCCCGACGGCGGAAATCCGCCCGAGCACACGTGCACGCTTCCGTTCACGCGCGGTCTGGCCGGCCCGATGGATTTCACGCCCGGAACGTTCAATTTCAACAATACCGCCACGCCCGGCACGCGCCCGCAGACAACCATAGCCAAGCAGCTGGCTCTGGCGGTGGTGATCTACAGCCCGGTCGTGATGTCGTCCGACAAGGTCGAGAACTATGTCGGCCGTCCCGAGTTTGAGTTCCTGAAACGCTGTCCGACCAACTGGGCGCGCACGGTGTTCCCCGAGGCGCGGATAGGCGAGTATGTCACCGTGGCCCGCAAAGAGCGCGACGGCGAGAACTGGTATCTCGGTTCGATTACCAACGCTAATCCGCGCGACTCAGAGGTGAAGCTCGATTTTCTCGATCCGGGACGCACCTACACTGCACGTATTTTTGCCGACGGCGTCAAGGCCGATTATAAGACCAATCCCTATCCCGTAGCTATTTCCGACCGGAATGTCACCGCCGACGAGACTCTCAGACTGCATCTTGCCCCCGGAGGTGGTGCGGCTGTGATTCTCACTCCTGTCGGCGAAAATCTTGCCAAACGATAAAATCTTTCGATGAAGCAATTGGTTATTTCTATATTAGTGGCGGCTGTCGCTCCCGTTGCCTCAGGTCAGAGTTTCGACATGAGTCAATGGGGCGCCGGCCGCGGCTATACCGAGGCCCCCTACACACGTTATGAGGCCGAGGAAGGGCGCTGCGCCTCCTACAGCGGCAATATGTTGCAGTCTTCCGACAATCAGACGCTGCTTCAGAGCGAGGCGTCGAACAGCCGGGCGCTGACTCTTGAAAAGCCCGGTGATTATGTCAGCTGGGTCAGCGACAGCGGCGATGCTGACGGTCTGACTCTGCGGTTCTCGGTGGCTCCAGGCAGCAAAGCCCGTGTCGGCGTTTTTGTCGCCGACAGCAAGCTTGGCGAACTATCCCTGACGGCCGACCATTCATGGCAATACTGCGTGAAGATTCCGGGGCGACGCGACTACAAACCGGAGATTTATTCGATCCACACTGTCAACCCCGATGAGTTCGCGAGAATGCGCTTCGACGAAGTCCACACGCGCCTCAGCCGTGTCATAGCCCGTGGCGAGACATTCTCGCTGCGTCTACTTGAGGGTTCTGACGCTACTGTCGACTTTGTCGAGACGGAGCTTTGCCGCAAAGTCGAGCCTCAGAGCGGCTGGGCTGTTTTCAACGGCGGCGACCTTCAGGCGTTTATCGACGCCAATCAGGGGCGCACGGTCTATATCGCCGTTCCGCTTGTCGAACTGACCGCGCGCCTGAATCTCGGTTCGGCAAGTCTGCGCGGCGCCGGAATGTGGTTCACCGAACTGCGATGGACAGGCGGCACCACCGGTTTCAACGGTTTTTCGGGCGAGGTGGCCGATCTTTATCTGTCGTCTTACCAGAACCAGCGCTATAATTCACCCGATCACGGCCCCGGCACCTACAGCTCGCCCGGCAAGTGCTTCAACGCGACAGCCGGACGTGTCACCAACGTCTGGGTTGAGCATTTCGAGTGTGGCGGCTGGCTCGGGGGGGCCTCAGGCGCCCGTTTCAGCCACTGCCGTTTCCGCAACAACTATGCCGACGGAATAAACCTCTGCAATTCGTCGGACTGTCGTGTCGAGCAGTCGAGTTTCCGCAACAACGGCGATGACGACATGGCTTCGTGGAGCGCCGAGAGCTATTGCTCGAACAATGTGTTCGCCAATTGCACCGCCGAACATAACTGGCGCGCCTCGTCGCTCGGATTCTTCGGAGGCGGAGGCCATCGGGCCGAGAATATTCTCGTCAAAGACGGGCTTGAGAGCGGGGTGCGCCTCGTGAGCGATTTCGGCGGTAAGGCTTTCGGCAACGAGGGTATAGTTTTCAGCAATATCTCGATTGTCCATTGCGCCTGTGTCAAAGGTGATGTCGGCGTCAGCGGCGATTTCTGGGGGGTCGACGAAGGCGCTCTGCATATCGAGGCCTCGAAGAACTACAGCATCCCCAACGCTGTTTTCGAAAACTTCGACTTCTACGATTCGCGCGGCAACGCAGTCTTTGTCGGAGCATGGACTTCAAACAGCCATAGCATCGACAATCTCCGTCTGACGAATATCAACGTCCATGGCGTTGCCGACAGCAACTCTTACGCTTTCTATTTCGAGAATCCGCGCGGAAGCGCTACTGTCGACGGAGTGACTGTCGACGGGGCTGAGCAGCTGACAAATCTCGACGGGGCTGAGCTTGTTTCGGGCCGCTATGGCAGTTTCGAGCTCACGGCACTCAATATTGAGGCCGGAGAAACGGCCGAGATTCCGTCGTCGTGCCGTCTGGCTCTGGCGGGCTTGTCGTGGAGCCGCGCCGGACGGGCGGCCGACGCTATTACCGATGCCGACGCGATCGTGTTCAGTGTGCGCGTCGACAACGTTTCCGACTCCGATTTCCCCTCTGATGTCAATATCCCAGTCAGTCTGACGCTGGATAACGGCTCCGAGATCACGACAAAATTTTTCCCCGCTTTCCGCGACGGTCTTCCCGGACGCGGCAGCGCCGTGTTGCGGCTTACGTCGACATTGCCGGCCGGCGGTGTGACTCTCAGTGCGGCGCTTGATCCGAACAGCCGCTACGGCGAGGTGACTTCCGGCTCGGCCGATGTTACGAAGCGCCTCAATGTCATGCCTGATCTCGGCGACAAAACCTATACGCCGACTTCGGGCATAGATTTTCAGGTTCTCGACCTCGTCTGGAACACTACCGGCTCAAAAACGGAGTTCGGAAAAGGAACAATCAATGAGGGCGACCATGTCTATTTCGCCGCGCGCGTTGTCAATGCCGGAACAGAAAACTCCGCTACCGCCGTTAAACTCGGCGTGGCCTTCCGTCAGAACGGGGTAGCTTACAGCCAGGGCTCGAATGGCTACCTGTGGTGCGACGACGGGCCGTCGCGAGAGCCTCTCGCCGCCGGTCAGCAAAAGCTTTTTCCCGTCAATAACGGTGCAGCCGGACGAGATTACTGGGTGGCCGACAGAAACTGTTCAAACTTTCTCATCCATGTCAACGATGACGGCTCGCGCGACGAGACCGACAAGAGCAACAACACACGAACTTACGCACTGGCAATCCCGTATGCCGGGCCCTCATATTTCAGCGATTCTGAAGTCGATAATCCCGACGATCTGACAACAGCAATAATTTCAGCCGCCGCCGACACTACTGCCGACGGACGCTGGTATACACTGACGGGCATAATGCTGCCCGGAACTCCGACGGCTCCCGGAATATACGTATGCGGGCGCCGCGTTGTGGCTGTCACCCGATAGCCGCGACCTCCTTATCTGATAATTCCGGCGTAGGCCACGGCCTGCGCTGCAATATATATCCGCATAAAGTAAGTAATCAGTTAAAAATAGGGAACTAAAGTAAATAGGTAACAAAGGAAAAGAGGGCATGCCCGCGACGGGTGTGCCCTCTTGGGATGTTATCGGCTTTGTGCGCATTCGTGCCTGATTATCGAACTTTTATTGGTGATTTCAAGAAACCTGTTAACTTAATCTCTGAAATGGGCATAAGCATCTATTTTGGTAGGTTGTCATGAATTATTTCCTTGATATATTTTTCTGCCCCCTCTAAACCAAGTGCATCAATTAACTTGTTGTAATCATCTATTTCATTTCCTGTAAACGATATAACGATTCTGCGTTCTTGATTTCCTGCTACATGAGTATAGTTTTCAGGATAAGCCCAGAAACAATGTTTACAAAAATCCATATCTTTTCTTTCCCAGTTTAAGCAATGCTCGCATGACCATGATTTAGCTCTATTGGCAGATGGGCTAAGTAGCATATACGCATCGACTTCCTTGCTATTGTCACCACCAATTTCATATGGAATTCGATGGTCAATTTGCAGTAACCGTTCATCAATATCTTGTTGATATATGAAGCATTTAGAACCATATATATCAATAAGCGCTTTCTTTAATGCCTTGGATAAAGCTGTCCGCCCTGAGGTTTTTGCAATATTATCCTCTTTTTTATAAGGATCTCCGAATCTGTACGCAGCAATAATCCGCCCATCATTTCCTCTGACACGAAATGTTTCAATAGGAATGCCTTGTTCCCTAACATCTCTAATGGCTCTTGGAGGATGATTATAGCCATAAATTTCTTTTATTTCTTCGGAATTTATACTGCCATGTTTTAGGATATGAGCTATTATAGTAGCTGGACGTTTTGCTGTAATGCTTTTTAGTCTATTGAGAAAGTCTTTTGGAAGTTGCGCCATTATTCAAATAGATTTAACTGAGGGCATATATATTCCCCCTTATTAATAAGGGAAGGACTTATATAGAGGGCTTCTTTTGTTCGTAATTTGTCGCCATTAAAGAGCGACTGTGTTGAAATCCCTGCATCAAGTAGCATTTTATGTAACCCAAGTTCAGCGGGAAGTTTTTCTCCATATTCTTTTTCTCCGCAAAAACCATCATAGCTTAGAATGAACATAATTCCTCTATCTACAAGAGATTGTAAAGAATCTATAAATTCATCAAAGTCAATCCCCGAAAAATACCGATTATCTCGACCTGTGCAAACACCTTGATATGGAGGATCCAAATATAGTATGTCACCATCTTCAGCACCTTCAAAAACTTGTTTGTAATCAATAGATGAAAATATACACTTGCCCTTTAATAATTTGGAGATTGAATAAACATTTGTTGCAAGCGTTGAAGGATTTGTCCCGTTCCGACGTTTATCTGGAGATTGATTAAAGTTTCCATTAGAACCATATCGAACCGCACCTTTCACACAGCGAGCAAGCAGATAAAGCATCACAGAAGGCGTGTGGTTACCATTGTTAAAAATCTCTCTTATGTAATAATAATGAGCCTCAGATCCATTACTATAGGTGAATTGCTCATCCCATATATCCTTATAATTGTGTATTAAGGATTTTGGGTCGTTAATTGCTTCTTTTAACACACCTACCAAAGGTTCATTGATATCGTTAATCCAAAACTCACCGCAACGTCCTTCTTTAGCGGTGGCAATAGTCATAGCCGCCATCCCTGAGAATGGTTCTATCATACGCTTAAAATTCCGTGGCAATAGCGGAAGAATCTGAGGTGCCAATTTCCGCTTAGACCCTTGATATTGGACAATATGTGGAGTTGTGTACTTCATATTGCAAAATTAACTATATTACTTTAATTACTAAAGATAAAAAACGGTAATTCACAAAATAGGGCTTGAGAGTTATCGGTGCTATCGAACTGTCAATGTAAATATATGACTCAGTATTACGAAAATATCAGAATGTTATAAAAAAAGAGGAAAATCCTTGCGGAAATTCCTCCTTGGTAAATCGTGCGCACGGGGGGACTCGAACCCCCACGCCCGAAGACATTAGATCCTAAGTCTAACGCGGCTACCAATTACGCCACGCGCGCGTTTACGCCACAAAGTTAGCAAATACTTTTCAAACAGCCAACTCTATTCTTCGGCCAGCCCCTTGAACGGCGGGGGAGTAACATGGCTGTCAGAGTTCTCAGAACTCTCGGAGTTCTCGGAGCTTTCGGAGTTCTCGGAGCTCTCGGAGTTCTCGGATTTTTCTTTGGCTGCCAGAATCTCGTCGGTGCGTGAAACCCATGGCCGTTTGCCGAAAATGTTCTCGACATCTTCGGTGAAGATGACCTCGCGGCTGACGAGCACTTCGGCGAGCTTGGCGTGGCCTTCGGCGTGTTCTTTCAGCAGAGCCTTGGCGCGCTCGTATTGCTCGGATATGATGCGCGACACCTCTTCGTCGATAAGGCGTGCGCGCTCGTCGCTGTAGGGCTTCGAGAAACCGTATTCCTGCCCCGTCGAGTCGTAGTAGCAGACGTTCGGCAGGCGGTCGCTCATGCCGTAGTAGACAACCATGGCGTAGGCCTGCTTGGTGACGCGTTCAAGGTCGTTGGCGGCGCCTGTGGAGATGCGGCCGAGGAACAGCTCTTCGGCGGCGCGGCCTCCGAGGGTGGCGCACATCTCGTCGAGAAGAGCCTGTTTTGGTGTTATCTGGCGCTCTTCGGGCAGATACCAGGCTGCGCCGAGAGCTTTTCCGCGCGGAACTATGGTGACCTTTATCAGCGGGTTGGCATAGCGCAGGAACCAGCTGACTGTGGCGTGGCCCGCTTCATGGATGGCGATAGCCTGTTTCTCTTCGTCGGTGGTTATCTTCGAACGCTTCTCGAGACCGCCCACGATTCGGTCGACGGCGTCGATGAAGTCCTGTCGTCCGACGGAATGCTTGTTGTGGCGCGCGGCGATCAGGGCTGCCTCGTTGCAGACGTTGGCTATGTCGGCTCCCGAGAAACCGGGCGTCTGGCGTGCAAGGAGGTCTACGTCGACGCTGTCGTCGGTCTTGATGTTACGCAGATGAACCTTGAAGATCGCCACACGGTCGTTGAGGTCGGGCAACTCCACATAGATCTGACGGTCGAAGCGTCCGGCGCGCAGAAGGGCCTTGTCGAGTATGTCGGCGCGGTTTGTGGCGGCGAGAATGATGACGCCGCTGTTGGTGCCGAATCCGTCCATCTCGGTCAGAAGCTGATTGAGGGTGTTCTCGCGTTCGTCGTTGCTGCCCATGTTCGGGTTGCGGCCGCGGGCACGGCCAACGGCATCGATCTCGTCGATGAAGACTATGCAGGGCGATTTCTCTTTGGCCTGACGGAACAGGTCGCGCACACGCGAGGCGCCTACACCTACGAACATCTCTACGAAGTCAGAACCCGACATTGAGAAGAAGGGAACGTTGGCTTCTCCGGCTACGGCCTTTGCCAACAGGGTCTTACCAGTTCCCGGAGGGCCTACGAGCAGCGCTCCTTTCGGAATTTTGCCGCCGAGGTCGGTATATCGTTCCGGATTCTTGAGGAACTCTACAATCTCTTCGATTTCGGTCTTTGCCTCCGACAGTCCGGCCACATCTTTGAACGTGACCTGAACGGGGCCGTCTTTGTCGAAAATCTTCGCTTTCGATTTGCCGACGCTGAACACGCCTCCGGGGCCTCCCGAGCCGTCCCCCTTGCCGCTCATGCGGCGCATCATCCAGAACCAGAACACGAAAATCAGAATCAGCGGGCCGAACGACCAGAGCAGTCCGGTGAAGTCGCTGCTTTTCTCGAACTTGACTTCGCCGCGGAATTTGCCTTCTTGCTGCCACTGGTCGATTTTTTCCTGAAGCTTGTCGGCCGACGGGATGTCGGTTATGATCTTCGCCGTCTGGTTGCTGCCGCTCTTATATTGGCTTTCGTGGAACACTTTCCGGGCCAGCGAGTCGTTCAGCACGGCCTCGGCGGTGTTCTTGTTGGTGGTGACGATTATTTTCTTGACGCCTCCCGAGGCAACATACTGCTCGAATTTCGAATACGACACCTCTTTGCTCAGCGAGTTGTCGTCGATATAGAGCATGGCTACCAGAAAGGCAATTATCAGGGCGTAAGCCCAATACATACTGAATTTTATGACGGGCTTTTTGGACTTGTTAGGCTTTATCATGCGGTTAATGTCAGTCTAAGTCGGGAAGATTGGTTATTTTGGCGTCGCTCCAGAGCTCTTCGAGGTTATAGAGGCGCCGTGTGGCGGGCTGAAAAACGTGGACGAGGGTGTCGCCATAGTCGATGACGATCCACTGGGAGGTTTCGTATCCGTCGTATCCGTAGGGCTTTATGCCCTGTTGCTCGAGCAGCTGCTCACGAATGTTGTCGGCGATGGCGCTGACCTGGGTTGTCGACGATCCTTCACAGATAATGAAGTTTGCCGCCGGCGTAGAGTTGATAGCGCTGAGGTCGACATGGGTTATGGCGCGCCCTTTGCGGTCGCGTATGCTTTCAGTGATGCAGTCGAGTAGTGTCTGCCCGGAGGGTTGTGTCATGCTTCAGATTGAATTAGTTCGCAAAAGTAACGAAAATAGTTCAGACAACGGAGGTTCCGCTGCTTTTTCTATCTGATAAACCACGGCACTTTCATTTAAGATTAGCTTGTATGGTGGAAAATGTTGTTATTTTATAGCGGACATCAGAGCTTTTTTTGTCCTGAGATTTTAAGATTATCCACTCTCTGGTCTGACTTTTGAGAAAGAGACGACGGTTGCTTAAATTTCTGATTGTCAGCAAAATAAGCAACATAAAAAATTGGCCAAATGGCAGATTTTTCGTAACTTTATAGGTGAAAATCAAATAGTTATGAATAATATCAAGCCACTTGACCAAGTAAGTTCGACCGGAGCAAATGCGCCCAATCACACAGCAAAAGTACAAAATAAATTAGCAACCGGGGGCAGCATCCTTGACAGACTGATGGGTTTTGCCGCCTCGGTTCCTGATTTCCGCAGAACAGACAAGGGGAATATCCGTCATCGTCTTGGAGACATCATCATGCTGATGATTTTTGCCCGGGCATCAAAGTGCGTGAGACGCGCGGAGATAATCGAGTTCGGCAGACACAATCTCAACAGATTACGCAGTATCGGGCTGCTGAGAAACGGGGTTCCGTCGGAACCGACGCTGTGCCGCATAGAGAACGGCATCAATGATCTGGAGATGGCCGACAGAATGCAGCAGTTCGCACAGAAGTGTCAGCGGGAGCTGCTTGATGAATTAGGTGTCCGAGAAATAATCTGCGTCGACGGCAAAGCCGAGCGTGGCACGGTTCAGGAAAACGGGCGCAACCCGGATATTGTGTCGGCATATTCATTCAATACCGGCATTACGCTGGCAACAGTGGCCTGTCAGGAAAAAAGCAACGAGATAAAGGCCGTCCCGCAGCTTATTGACAAGATCGATATCACAGGGAAGGTCGTTACTGCCGACGCCATGTCCATGCAGAAGCGCATCATTGACAAAATCAGGACGAAAGGTGGTGATTTCCTGATAGAACTCAAAGCCAATCAGCCTTCCCTGCGCTACGGCGTGGAGGACCGACTTGGAGGAGTTCAGCCGGTTTATACATATGTCGAAGGACCGGAACTCGGACACGGCAGAATCGAGACCCGTACTTATCGTATCTACGACGGGCTTGAAGTTATCGCAGACAAGGAGAAGTGGGGCGGCAATATGACGATAATAGAATATGAGGCCGACACGGTAAGGAAGTCAACGGGCGTGCGTACCTACGAAAAAAGGTTGTATGTGAGCAGTCTGGCCGCCGACACTCCGGCTCTCGGGGCATACGTGCGAAAACACTGGTCAATAGAGAGTATGCACTGGGGGCTTGACGTCAATCTCCTGCAAGACAGAATCAAACGGAAATCGCCGAAAGCTGCACGCAACCTTGACACCATCCAGAGAATAGTCTACTCGGTATTTTCAATATGGAAAGGCCTTCGTAAAAAGCACTCCGACAAAAAGAAGGGCCTGGCGGAATTAATGAGGCATGTCTCCATGAGCTTTATGCGACTACTTCGTTTTCTGTGCCAAAAATAAAAAAAATAAGATTTTGACAGGAAGATAAATTGCTGATATACAAAATCATAAAAATTACCCGATTCACAATGAACCGGGTAAAGGGTGCTATGTCTCTATTTTTGTCTTAAATGAAAGAGCCGTGCCTCTCAGGTGCCTCTCAGGAGCTAAAATCACCACCTTATGCTCGCAGGAGGCATAAAATCTCGTCGATTTTTACTAACTTTGCACTCCGTTTGGAGAGACATCTGTTCTCCGTCAATTAGCAATGGAAGATTTAGATCAGTATAACGGAGATGTCGAACACGATTGTGGGTAGATTTTGACTACCACGAAAATACAGGTGAGTTATCGGAATACTTCGATGACTCTGACCTTGATGCTTACGTCGAGAACCTCAACGATTGGGATTGAGCTATGGTGAGCAACGCTGTACTTCGGAATATTTGGTTTGTGGTTGGGATACTGACCGCAGGACTTTGAATTGCTCATGCCGTTGATATGACTCTCACTGACAACTGGAGTAAGTGGTGGGCATGCGCGGCATACGCAATCTGGAGCCTCCTGATGTTCCGACTATTTGCTATATTTCGCCGTGCCGTTAGAAAAGGCAATCTATATGGACATGTAAGACTGAGAAGACGGAGGTAATCATGGCGAAGAAAAAGAAGAAACATAAGAGCGACGGCACCAGTACTGGCGAATATATAGAGGTAGAAGTCAACCATGGGATGTGGGAATACTATCTGGAAGATGGCCCACAATATAATACTGTAAATGATTGCCTGATTATTCCCGGCGAAACGAAGTTTATTGAGAGAACAAGATTTAAGAAAGTACTCACTGCCGCCAAACGCTTGATGCGAGAATACATGTGTAGTCAGGTCGAGAATTTTTGGGCTGAGAATCGACTGATTCCTGATGGCGGTCAGATAAAGAAAATGCGCAAGGCATCAATTGATTACCTGCTACATGACTTTGAAATCTATGTCAAAGATGATGATGAGGTTGCCCATTATCTGAATGACTGTGTGCCCCCAACCATCAATAAACTCCTAAAGAAGGAAAATCAACAAAAGGCTTAAACAGTCCAACTGGCGAAGTCTATGTCAGTGCAGCAACGAAAGGAGCAAACCGACATTGTCTTCGCGTATGGACTGCCGTCAGAGCAAAGAGTGAGGGAGCGGTCGGCAAAGTCCCGGAACAAGAAATGCGTCCCGGAACACGGACAAATGCCATTCAGTCTTATAGTATCGAGCTCCACCCGGATGCCCTCCATAAGGCGATGACGTTTGTCGGTGTTCAGCATTGCCCATAGGCATATGCGGAAGTGAGGAGTCGGTGCTCGCACCGTCACCTCACTGCGGCATAAGCCGCCAAAAACGGAAGACCGCGACCTCTCTTTTCGCGCACAATTACAATTAGAGATTAATATACTCGAAAGTAGCAAGGCTTCATTCTGGAGTTTTCTTATTTTAATGACCTAAAGAACACCTCTAACTCAGAAGATCTAAATGTATTGATACACCTTTCTGGGGGTATTTTTAAATCTTGCGCAATCAAGAATGCATTGTTGATATTAAAGAAACCTTTTGAGCTATGGGTGTCAGAATCTAAAGAAAAATATGCTCCTTTATCTAATGCATAACCAATGTACTTTGGATCCAAATCAAGTCTTGACGGGTCTCCATTGATTTCTATAACTACATTGTTTTGAATACAAGCATCTAAAATCTTGTACATATCCACATTTACCGGAGGCTTTTTCTTATATATTCTGGCACTTGGATGGCCCAATATTTTAGTGAGGGGATTTTCGATAGCCCTGATAAGTCTTGATTCCATGAGTTTTCTTGGTTGTTGTGCATTGGAATAGACGGCAGCAATAACATAATCTAATTTTTCAAGACAGTAAGGGCTTAAATCTAAATTACCATCATCGAGAATCTCACATTCTATACTTTTGAAAATATTAATATTCTGGGTCGAACGTATTTTATCAATTATTTGATGCTGAATTTCTAAGCTATGCTCATCAACTCCATTAACCTTTTTGCTATGGTCGGAAATACCAATATATTCACGGTGGTTTAGAATTGCTAAAGAGATCAGTTCCTCCAAACTTAAAGTGCCATCGCTAAAAGTCGTATGATTATGGAAGTTACCTCTTATTTTAGATTCTCTAAAACTATCAAATATCACTTCTTCCATATCATTGCGTCTTATATAAATAGAGGGGAAGTTAGACCAATCGGATGCTTTTATAAGATAGCAATATTGCATAGAAATTTCTTCGCCATATTCCTTTATAAATTCCTGAGAATTGACATATGTGGCAAGGTCGGAACTATTACGGATGTTTTTGTCTCGTATAATATGAGCAAGTATCTCATTGTCAAAATATCCTGGCAAAATCAAATCCTTAATCCATTCGTCTATGCATGATCCTAATTGTGTCGCTTTATTGATTCCCCCTGTGTATTGAAATTCGTGAATATATTCCAATACAGTTGACGGGACACCCAAATTCAGTAGTTCTATGGAATTTATGACTTTCCAATCATATCCATTATGAAGTTTGATTATTGTCAACGTATGCTTAATATCTTCCGATTCTTTCCTTTTCCCCAGAAAAGATAAGAACTGGAAGATGTCAAAAAGTTTGTAATATAATTTTTTAGCGAATTTATCCATTAAGTAAAATAGGATTACAACGAATATCGTTTTCATCTAATTCTATAATAAGTATAGCTTCCGCGCCTTTATCAATTTGGAATTTTGGCAAGTCTTTATTAAAAGCAAAGCCAACTGCCGGAGCTCCAATGTATGTCACACTATTTATTTTTTGAATAGTATGATAATGAGTGTGACCATAAATTATCAGATTTACGTTAGCGAATTTTCTGATAATACTATTGAACTCAGTTCTATTTTCAAGCAACTTCCGATTTAACCAACCGTCTTGGTCAATAGGCGGATGATGTAAGATGATGCAAATTTTTCTTTCAGTATTTAATTCTTCCTTCAGCCGTGAAATCTCATCATCGGATAAAAATCCTCTGCTCATGTTGGACTCACAATCATTCGGATCTATCATCACGGATGAAAGAAAAATGAATTTCCAATCCTGCAGTTCGACAGATTTACACGCGTGACACCATTGAGAAGCTATTGCGGAATTAAATACTTTGATGTTATCGTGGTTTCCTGGGACAAAGAAAGATGGAATACATAGTCTGTCAAAACTATTGCGTACATAACTATATGCCCATTGAGAGCCTTTGTCAGCAATATCCCCTGGGACAATAATTGCATCAATGTTTGGTGTTTTCTTAATTAGGTCAATTGCAGTATCAAAATGAGTTGTTGTTTCCGTATTCCATATCGGTAATCCGGCCTCAACGATATGCAAATCTGATAATATAGCAAGTCTCATGGTGTGTACTATTTAATTGTCATCAAACTTTTAATGGAGCATATTGCAACGTCATTTCCATACGAAAAATCGTTATAAGATGAGTGTGCGGAAGCAATTGAGTCCTGAATGTTTATGAGTAACTCAGATGGATTTAATGTTAAGTCAGCCTCAACAACATTTGAGCAATTGAGCGATTTGATGTTTTGACGCTGTTCTTCAATCCGGTAACGATCTCCGGTGACAAATGTAACTGTAGGGATGCCAAGATATGCGACTTCGCTGAGAGTATTTCGGCCAGACCTTGTTATTATAACAGCTGCATCTGAGTAAATTTGGCTTGGCGATAATAGATTATCATGTATGATGACATTTGATGGCAATGCCGAGTTACGGAGCTTTGATGTGATATTATCGCAGGAACATACTATATGGGTTTCTCTATCTCTGAGATTATAAGCTGTACGGATGCACACCTCGGCTATCTTTACAGATGAATCCATAAAGTCTTGGTTAGAATTAACAGTCCCTCCACCCAATACACAATAGATATTTTTACCTCGCTGTCCGCGATGTAAGACTATTTCCTTACGGATTATGGTTGGTATTGAAATGATATTTTTGTAAGGATGTTTCTCTGTAATAGTTCGAAATCCATGAACAATAGCCAAATCTGCCACAGAATAAAGAGAATTAAAGTATTCCATCGCTTCTGCGTCATTTGATGGGTTATCAACGTCTGACGGATTCAATAAAGCAACGACTTTAATACCGGGATGAGATATTTTTATGGATTGCAATATTAGAGGCTCTCCATCTACAATAATCAAGTCAGGCTCAAAGCTTCTGATAGTAGAATGGATGTATACCCCCATCTTATTTGTGGGGAGAAGACCGATGGAGCAATAGTCGGCCGACGAAGCTTCTTGTAGTCCGGAGAAACCTCTTTGATGTAAATATTTATTGCCTTGAAGATAGCTTATAGCCTTAACCTCACAATTGTGCTCGTCACGGAGAGTTTCTAATAAGGCTGTACCAGACACGACTCGTCCTAAACCGGGGAATCCTCTAAATATTCCAAGAACCTTCATAGCGTCTTCTTTAATATTTGATATATTTCAGAAATATAATATCTATGTATCTTATGCTTATCCACGGGAATATATACGCCCCCCTGGGTAAGTAGAAATGCAGAATCATAGAATTTTTTAACTTGTTTTTCTATATATGGACTGAAATCTCCATACGGATATGCATACGATGATACTTTGCCAAAGAGGTTTTCTAATATCTCTTTTGACTTTGATAACTGATAATGTATCTCATCATCGTTAAGACGCAGCAACGATTGGTGGGAGACTCCATGTGAGCCGATCTCCCAACCATAATTTTGCAAAATCTTTAACTCGTCAACATTCATGTGTCTACGTCTTGTCTTGTCCTTATAATTCCAATCATTGGTCTGACCTAAATAATCAGAACATACATACACTGTTGCGGTAAAATTGTATTTATTCATGATTGGTAAAGCATGTTTGAACAATCCGTCGTAACCGTCATCAAAGGTGCATACGATTAATTTTTGCTTTACATCTTGAGGACTGTGTAGATAGTCAGCCATGGAACATAGTCTGTATCCACTACGATGAATATCTTCGACAAACTTTTTAAAGACATTTATGGGAGTAGTGATATTATCATGCATTGTCCCACAAACATCATGAAGAGATACCGACATGATGTTTTCAGGTTGGTGAAATATCGATGCGACCTCAACCTTTGACTCTAATAATTTAATCCATTTTTTCTCTACATTCTCCGGTGAAATAGCATCAAAGAATGATGTGTATAAATTCTGGTAATAATCTGTTAATTTTGGCAACTGTGTCAACTCATATATCTCTTTGGCAATTTCTTCTGGTTCCAGTGAGGTTAAAACCATCTGACTAAAACGGTCTTTAGCAAATTCTGCGACGAACCCAGTATTAGATATAACCACTGGTATTCCTTGTGACATCGCTTCTACAACGGAATTCCCCATTCCTTCGCAAATAGAACATTGGATATAGAAATCCCATTTAGCCTGAATTTGACTAAATTCAGATCTGCTCTTTTGTCCACAGAAATCTACTTGATTTTCAAGTCCGAGTTCTATCACAAGATTCAGATATTGTTCCTTTACATCATCGTCAATATGGCCGACCAATTCAAGATATATATTCTTGTGTGGCAATAATTTATCGAGGTAACATAATGTCCTTAGCAAGACTGATACGCCCTTCTTTTCATTAAGATTTGTAGCGCCAGTACCCAATACAATACGGTTGTCGGTTAATGAATCCTTTATCTTGAGCGTGGATTGTGTTGATGCATTCGGGATGACCATGAGTTTAGTCTCGTTACCGAAAGATAATTGAATGTTATCTGCAATCTCCTTAGATAAACACGCTATTACCTCAGCTTTATCACAGGCAAACTTGTTGTAGAATGATAAAGTTGTGCTCCACTTACAGAGATTAGCATCTGAACCACGGAATAGGACCCAAAACCGAGTGTGCGTTTTACCGGATAGTAATGCCCCGTAATATCCATTTATACCACCGCCAAATGAAATAACAATATCCGACCCTTCTATAAGAGGTGTGTCAGATTTGAGCTTTCTTTCCATAGCTAACTCATACCCAAGTTGAGGGTTATATCCACCCTGTATTATGTTTTCTTGTAATACCGATGATGACAATACGAATACTTCATGCCCAAACGTGTTAAGCATTTCAACGAATCTCCGACAGCTGAACGCAAGACCACCACCGTTTTCGTCGTATTCATTAGTGACAACTGTTATCTTCATGAAGTATGTTTGATGATATAAAGTTTTTTACTCCTTTTATTGTATGGGTATTTATAGGTCTCTACGCTGGCAATCTCCGCTTCTGGAAACATATTATGAATATCTTCTACTGACAATCTTATCCACATCGGGAAATCAACATCAGCAATATCATAAGATGGGTCAATGACCTCAAGTAGAAAAATTCGGGGATGACCGGCCGATTCATAATATCCTTTCAAAACAGAAATATACTGCTCTTTATCAACACAGTTATCAGCATATGCGCAATTGACGAGAATAAGTACGTCAGCAACAATTCCTGCATTATTATAGTTAGCATTTTCCAAGACATTAGTTCTACCAAATAGAGAATCTATCTTCTCTTTTGCGATAGAATAATCTCTCGTTGTTCGTTCATACGCTGATATATTCTTGAATCCAAGATAGCAACCAATCGCTGTCACATCACCCTGTCCCGCACCGATCTCAAGAATCCGCATAGACCGGTCGAGTCGTGCCAGTTCAGAAAACACGACCTGCCAATAGTAAGGAAACGGTGTGGAAGTATATTGTTTACTCCAAGAATACCTGCTCTCCTCGGGAATAGCTTTATTATAAGCAATCAGCATTTCTTGAAGTTGTTCCATTCGTTTAAAAGTTGATTGACTACATATTCTTCACCTTGAGAAAAATCAAGTTGTTCAGAAAGAGGCTTTTCTATACACGACTGCATAACGAGTCCAAGATGAACTCTTAATTCTGCAAATCGCTTACAGGTCGTTATGTCTCTTGAAAAGCAAGGAGAATCGATGTATAGAATGGAGGTCTTATCAGCTCCAATCTCAATCTCCCATCTTATAGCGCCTGTCCCTTTATCTTTTTCAGAAATTGCATATTTGCGAATTATTGGGAATACCCAGGTTTTATATTCTTGACTGTTGCAACCACCAATTTGAGGAAGTAATTTTAATGGCAAACGATTTCTTGCAGCAAATTGCACCATTTCTTCAACCCGTTCCTTGTCGGAAGATTGTATTACTGTATTAAGGCCAACCTCCAATCCAGCTGCTTTGACCTTTTTGATGTTTTCTAAAATCGTTTAGTAGATGACAAAAATTAATTTTTGTCAGTTATATGATTGATTTTTAATTAG
>ERZ773136.1379-NODE-1379-length-23955-cov-13.266192_pt1 | contig 23955 bp, 24 predicted proteins | sample MGYA00580855_ERZ773136 | MGnify/ENA primary metagenome ERZ773136 (study PRJEB29015, sample SAMEA2737860) | human gut metagenome | biome: human gut; feature: human-associated habitat; material: faeces | place: China | collected 2012 ... | reverse complement strand
AAACGATGAATTGAAAAACATTGCGCAAGTGGAGCATTCAAGACACAGAAGCTTTGACAATTTCATCGTAAACATACTGGGGACGATTGAGGCGTACTGCATGTTTCCCCAAAAGCCGTGTATCAATGTACAACGTACTTTTGACACACAGCTTGCTTTGTTTTGAATTCGTCGAATTCACGTTATTTTACAATAAAGTATTTTTTTCTGGAGATTACTTGGATATGGGCGAGCCGGATATAACATCAACAAAAATTACCCTGTGCTTTTCGGATGTCTCAAACAATAGTATAGAAAAACAGCCAGGTGGCTTAATAATAAGCCACCTGGCTGTGAGGATTAACGTTATTGTATTCATTTACTGAATACATCGGAAACCCATTACGTCATACTGTTGCAGTATTACCCTAAATAACCTCAGCTATTACAGTGAATACAGATACCATTATTTCAAATAGAGTCTACAAAAGCATTAAACGAATTTATCATTGCAGACTAGCTCATTCTCTTTCCACTACCCAATAGTAACAAAGCAGAAAAACACGACAAAACGACAATGCCAATGTACTGCATAGTCTCACACACCATGAACAACCTCTTCATTTTGCCTTTGCCATGTAGAATTGTCACAATAAGCCCAATACTGCTCATTACAGCCGTATGGTTATTAACACATTAATACAAGGCCCATTCACAGCGGAAACACGCTTACACAAATGTCGCGACGTAGCCCAACAAAGCCATCGGCACAGCAAACAACCTGTCTGGACAACGATATAATAGACGTGTTCTGGACTGCATGATTGATTCGGAGTTTATCTCACAGATTGAGAGTATCAACCATGATTAACAGGCCAAGACATCTCATATCTCACAATATCCTCTTCAATAAGAGGAGAGCCTAGTTGCACTTCAACAAAACGAAGATCTGTCACCGCCCGTACGGCGTGCTTTTGCCCGACTGCAATATTGACAACATCACCCCTACGAACCGTTGTTACCTCACCATCAAGCATCAGTTCGCCCTCGCCTTCAATAAATGTCCAAACCTCTGAGCGATGGTTATGGGCTTGATAGCTAATGTTTTTACCTGCATTGAGGAAAATGTGCTTAACAAGCGTACCGGAGTTTGATTCTCCACCATGATGGCGTTCAAGCACCTTATATGTTCCCCAGCGGCGCTCCTCAAACATCGGGCGTGCACACAGGCGCTCAACATAAGGCTTGATTGACTCACAGCAGTCCTTGTCTGCAACGAGAATTCCGTCAGGACTGGCAGCAACAACCAAGTTCTTGGCCCCAATACAAAGACACGGTATACCGAGTCTGTTTACCACATGAGTATTTACAGAAGCCGAGTCGAGTGTAGATTTACCGATAGTGCTACTGCCAAGAACCTCGCTTAATGCATTCCATGTGCCAAGATCCTTCCATACCCCGGCAAATGGCACAACAGCAACAGAGTCTGCCTTTTCAGCCACCTCATAATCGAAACTAATCTTCGGAAAACAAGAATAGCACGAACGCAACTCATCAAAGCTATGGCCACAGTCCACATATTTGGAAATAATTTCAAGAAGGTAACCAAGTCGGAAAGCAAATACACCCCCATTCCATAAGGCTCCCAGAGATATAAGTTCAACGGCTTTCTCCGCTGTAGGCTTCTCCGTGAAACGCTTCACCCTCATCGCGTCGGCTACATTGTTGCCGGAAGCCGCCTCTGGTACAATATAACCAAATTTAGTGGAAGGATAATCAGGACGGACTCCCATGAGCACCAAATTGGCAACATCACCTTTCACAGCCTCAACCATCCGGCCAATAGCATCGAAATAGCTATCATCAATATATGGGTCACTTGGCATAACGACCACCGGTTCGTCGACAGCACAACCTTTTTGCTTAGAAAGATAAAGGCATGCCAAAGCAATTGCAGGGAAAGTGTCGCGGCGTTCGGGTTCTGTCACAACACCCACGGTATCACCAAGCTGGCAGCTAATGGCATCACGTTGAGACTCGCCGGTAGCTATCGTTATGTCTGCCCCAAGCGCAGACGATTTTATCTGGCGCACTACCCGCTGAACCATCGACTCTTCACCACCGTCTGGTGCAGGCAGGAGACGCAGAAACTGCTTTGAATAAGAATCGTTTGAAAGCGGCCACAGGCGTTTGCCTGAGCCGCCGGATAAAAGAACAAGTTGCATATTTATATTACCTTTCTGCCCTCATAGGATTAGTTAGGAAGTCATGATATGCAAGGCGGATGCCGTCTTCGAGCTCCGTCTTATATGTCCAGCCCAAGGCTGTGGCTTTTGATACGTCGAGAAGTTTGCGTGGCGTACCGTTTGGCCGCGTAGTGTCCCAACGGATTTCACCATCGTAGCCAACAACCTTTGCCACCAGTTCCGTCAGAGCCTTGATAGTGAGCTCCTTGCCAGTACCGGCATTGACTGTCTCGTTTCCGCTGTAGTTGTTCATCAGGAACACACAGAGATTCGCAAGGTCGTCTACATACAGAAACTCACGCAACGGAGAACCGTCGCCCCAGCAGGTAACGCTCTTTGCGCCAGCCTCCTTTGCCTCGTGGAATCGGCGGATAAGTGCTGGCAACACGTGGCTGTGTTCGGGGTGGTAATTGTCGTTCGGGCCATAGAGGTTGGTAGGCATCACGCTGATGTAGTCGGTACCGTACTGACGGTTCAGAAACTCGCAATACTTAAGTCCGCTAATCTTCGCCAGAGCATAAGCTTCGTTGGTCTTCTCCAGCTCACCAGTGAGCAGGCAACTCTCCTTCATAGGCTGAGGCGCCATTCGAGGATAAATGCACGACGAACCAAGAAACTCCAACTTCTTGCAACCGTTCTTCCAAGCAGAATGAATCACATTCATCTCAAGGATCATGTTGTCATACATGAAATCCGCCAGCGCCGACTCATTGGCAACGATGCCGCCCACCTTGGCAGCGGCGAGAAACACATACTCTGGCTTCTCATCAGCGAAGAAAGCCTCCACGGCCTCCTGCCTTGTCAGGTCAAGTTCCTTGTGCGTGCGAGTGATTATGTTTGTATATCCCTGACGCTCCAGCTCACGCACAATGGCCGAGCCAACCATTCCACGGTGGCCGGCAACATATATCTTTGCGTTCTTTTCCATAATGCATTAATGCTAAGTTCCGCCGGACTGCAAATCCGACGGAACAAAGATTTGTTATTTTACAATACCCTTCTCAAGATATTCGGCAAGGTTCATCTTGCGCACCTTCTCGCTCGCATCCTCAGCTGCCACCTTGTGCATGTCATAATCCACCATGATGCGCACAAGTTCCTCGAAAGATGTCTTCTGTGGATTCCAACCGAGTTTAGCCTTCGCCTTGGTGGGATCCCCCCAGAGGTTCACAACGTCAGTCGGGCGATAGAAGTCCTTCGATACCTCAACAAGTGTTTTGCCAACAAGGTTCTCGGGACCGGACACACAGATGCCCTTCTCGTTTTCGCCCTCGCCCTCAAACTCCAGTTCAATGCCTGCATAACGGAATGCCAGTTGACAGAACTCACGTACACTGTGCTGAACTCCTGTGGCAATCACGAAATCTTCAGGATTCTCATGCTGCAGAATTAACCACATGCACTCCACATAATCCTTGGCATAGCCCCAGTCGCGAAGCGACGAAAGGTTGCCAAGATAGAGCTTCTCCTGCTTCCCCTGTGCAATGCGTGCTGCAGCAAGTGTAATCTTTCGCGTAACGAAAGTCTCGCCCCGACGCTCACTCTCATGGTTGAACAGAATGCCCGAGCAGCAGAACATATTGTAAGCCTCACGGTACTCTTTCACAATCCAGTAACCATAAAGCTTGGCCACGGCATAAGGACTATAAGGGTGGAACGGCGTATTCTCGTTCTGAGGAACTTCCTCCACCTTGCCATAAAGTTCTGAGGTGGAAGCCTGATAAATGCGGCAGGTGTCCTCCAAATGGCAGGCACGCACGGCCTCCAGCACGCGGAGCACGCCCGTGGCGTCCACATCAGCTGTGAACTCAGGCGAGTCGAAGCTCACCTGTACATGGCTCTGTGCGGCAAGGTTATAGATCTCGGTAGGTTTCACCTTGTCCACCACCTTTACAATCGACATAGAGTCACCCAAGTCGGCAAAATGGAGGTGGAAGTTGGGCTGGCCTTCCAAATGGGCAATCCTTTCCCTGTAGTCCACCGACGAGCGACGGATAATTCCATGCACATCATAACCTTTTGACATCAAAAATTCAGACAGGTAAGAACCGTCCTGACCGGTAACACCAGTAATCAATGCTACTTTTCTCATAAATTTAATATGTTTGTTAATCAATATTAATCAAGAGCCTATTTATCGCTCGATTCCCCTCTTCTCCTTGTGTATGTTTTTCAGAAACAACGGATTGCCTATAACATAGCGTCTCCACATCCTACGTGGCTCTTTAATGAGTCGGTAAAGCCACTCCAACGAATGTTCCTGCCACCATAGCGGAGCTCGTTGATATGTCCCGGCAAAAAAGTCGAACACGGCCCCGATAGTACCCACGTGACAATGGATGTTCAGTTCGTCCCAATGCGCATATGTCCATTTCTCCTGTTTAGGAGCGGTCATACCAATCCATAGCAAATCGGGGGCGGCATCGTTAATGGCTTTTATTATCGCCTTGTTATCTTTATCGGTAAACTCTGGCTTATAAGGAGGCGAATATGTTACGACTTCAATGTTCGGATAAACAGTTTTAGCTTTTTCCACAATCAGCGATAACACTTTTGGTGAGCTTCCCATGAACATGCATCGTCCACCTTTTTCATTAAGCCGGTTCATCTCGAACTCGAACAAGTCCCAGCCTGCCACCCGTTCCTTTGGTTGCGACTTGCACTTCAGCCATTTACAGGCTTTTACAATACTCGCCCCGTCAGGAATCAAGTAATCGCCGTTCTTCAATGCCTCGGCAAACAACTCGTCGTTCTGTGCTGTGTTGAACGAATGGGCGTTTATCGTGTTTATCAGTTTCTTGCCTTGCGGAATGTCATTCAGCGCCTCCTTAGATTCAAGGATGCGTAAATCACTTAGTCGTAACATAATAAAATTTTATTTATTTTGACTTTACATCTTTTTATTTGCAAAGTTCCTTGTAGATTTCCCCGATTTCTTTATTTATCGTGTCTATATTGAAAGTTGTTGAAGCAAGCAACGTTGATTGCTTGGATATTTTATTACGCAAACTGTTGTCCTCAATCATCCTTTTCATTTGTTTTGCCAACATGTCTATATCTCCTGGATTGAACAGCAACATATTGACACCGTCTTGTGCTACGTCAGGAATGCCACCAACAGGTGTAGTTATAACAGGCAAACCATAAGACCAAGCATCAAGAACTGACATGGGGAAACCTTCGGCATAACTCGGCAGGCAGAAAATCGTCGCTTCTTTAAACGCTTTGTCCTTAGCTTCGCCATACACCCAGCCTAAAAACATGGTTTGGCTTTCAATTCCCAATTCCCTTGCAAGTTTCTTTCCATGTTCCACCTCTCCATTGCCGGCGAACACTATCTGCCAGTCGGGAAAGTTCGAAGCAATCTTTGCAAAAGCCTTTATCATGTCTCTGTAGCCTTTCCTTGCATTCACTGTTCCAGCATAGAGTATCTGTTTCTTCTTGACATACTTTTGAGTAGAAATATCAGCCGTACATGGATTATAAACGACACGCATCTTGTCGTCTAATCCGAAAGTTTCATTAACGTACTTCTTCCACAATGCCGACAGTACTATTACAACATCTGCATTAGTGAAAAGGTAATGGTAAACTTTCTTGAAATTCCCGTTGATTGTCGTTTCCGGCGAAAACGAATGGAAATGTACAATGGTCTTCTTCCAGAACAGTTTTGCCAACCACATGAACAGGCTTTTGCGAAGTGCTGATGGAGGTTCGCTTGTATGGATATGCACTATTGTACACGTGGGCAAAAAAACAATATACGTCAACAATCCACGTACAAAGTACAACAGTTTCCACGCAGCCCCACGGTCTATATGCGTCTGAATCCAGCGGCAATGGTATTTCTTCCATTGTTCGCCGGTTTCGTGCGCCTTTACGACTGACGTTATTCCGCCACGCGTCTTGCGCGAGGTTGACACTACAAGAACTCTTGTCATGATAAAAGTTTATGTTAAAATGTTTTGTTTTCCCCATTTTGCTGTCACCTGTCACATTACATCTTAATTCATTTACAGTCAGGTAGATACGCTGTGACAGATATATCGGAGACCTTTCACCTGTTAAGTCACCGGCAATCCATGTGCATACGGATTAACCGTTAAATGAGCGTAACGTGAAGGATGAGCTAATTACCTGTCACATCTTAAGTTCCTATGAATCAATTCGTTATGATTAAATGTGACAGGTGACGGCAAAAAACGAGATTCTGTTTTATCTCGTAGATATAATTAAACGCAAGTTAAATTATAAAAAGCCACCTTATGCATTGCGATTTGCCATGTTTTACAATGCAAAACAGCACCTTTTACGTTGCGTTTTGTACCATTTTGCAAGGGCGATATAAAAATTTATTTTAGGAAAAACACCCGTTGGCGTTCAAGTTCTTCCCTCGACAATCTTTGGCTCTCTGAATATAACGCTTTTTCATGTTCAAGAACCTCGTCAACGGTAAACCTGAATTTAAGAATCTTGGCCGGCACACCGCCGATTATCGAGTAAGGCGGACAACTCTTGGTAACCACAGCCCCAGCTGCAATCACCGAGCCACGACCTATAGTCACCCCTTTCAATATCGTGATATTCGCCCCTGCCCATACATCATCCTCCACTGTTACAGGAGCATCATTCTCCGGAAGTTTGTCATTACTGTCCATGATGAACCGACCAATAAAGTCAATACGGTGGTCTCCGGTTATGATAGTAGGATTGGGACCGAAAATCACTTTCTTTCCGATAGTCAGCGGAGCTTCCGTGCAATAGAATACACTCCCCTTTGGAATGCTGCTGCCATCACCTATTGACAAGTTCCATAATCCTTTCAAATCACTTGACATCGGACGAAGATACACATCACGCCCACAATGCTTCATAGAATGCTTATAAACCTGAACCCACAGTTTATCCCACAGAAAAGAGAATGAAACACTTAATTTGACACCAACTGAAACAACAATTCTAAACAAAATCCCCATCATCTTTCATTTAAAGTTATTCAACCCTCTCCCCAAAGAACCACCACAGATTAAACCTACAATGTCATTACAGATTGAGGTTCAAACAATCAGTAAAAACGTTCTATTTGCTATCCTTTCAGCACCATCTTCACGGCTTGTCGCACCCTATCAAAGACAACGAGCCATGGCAAATACCTATATAACATGTATTGACGACCCACATTTTCAGAAGTAGACACTTTTTCTCCACAAATATAATCGTAACATGCCTCTTCTTTCCAATTCAATGTATTGAAAAAAGGTCGATGCAAAAATGAAGTCAAACATTTGTCAAGCCCTTCGTGGGGAGTAACAAAATCATTAATATTATAAAACCGACTTATCTTTGTATTATCAAACACCCTATTAAAATACCTGTCATATAACACTTGCCATTTAGCCTCTGGATATCGCAAACGAATAGAACGCTGCGTCATCACAACCTTAGGCATAAAGCCTAATTCCCGAACAATCACATTACAATACAAAGAAAGCACATCAGACCATCTAATAGGATTCTCACCTGTTATATGAAATGCCTCACCAAGAGCTTCCTGCCGCCCAAGCAAAGCGCATATAGCCTTCGACACATCCATACCATAAGTCAGTGTTGTCATTTTGTTAGCTATATCCTCTGAAAATACGATACTTCTTCCTTGCAACACCCGATACAGCCAATACTCCTTTTCCAATACACCTAATTGTAAACGGTTCTCACTGTATGTGATATAAGGTCTGACAATTGTATAATTCTTCCTTTTTGATGATCTCAATATATTCTCCTGCCTTGCCTTTGTCAGAGCATATTCATCTGTCCGCAAATAGGCATGATTGCTTATCGTATCCAACAACAACGAACTTTCCTCTGTAATAGGCTTGGTTCCATTGTCTGCATAAACACGAGCTGAACTCAAAAAAACATATTGTTGACAAGCATTAAGATACAAAGAACAACGTTTGCGAAACTCATCTGTCTTGTAAGACATGAAATCCACAATTACATCAAACCCATTAACCAATAAAGCTGACACAAAACCTGTATCGTGCGCATCACCTGTTGCATATTTCACATTAGTAGCCCCTTGCCTTTCCCTACGCGATGTGACAACAATATCATTTTCCTTGTTTGCTGCCAATATGGCCACAAGATGAGAACCAATAGCTCCAGTACCTCCCAAAACTAACACTTTCATCTTCTTATGTTTAAAACAATTGATTTCATTTTTTGCTTTAACACATTTTTTATGCGCAGTTTCCAGCTTTGGTTAAGACTGTAAAACATCTTCAGCATATAGGCATCTGTATCCGCATCAGTCAATACCTCAAGTAATATTGGTTTATCACTATCGTTCATTAACAACGGTATTGCCTGGTCTAGTTCTGCTTGGTTCGTTGCGCATAAATAGGTCAAGTTCTGGCATATTGAAGCCACATCTTTCATCATGGTATGGTGTCCTGCTGCTATATGCCAGTCAAGTTCTGGTACAGACAAACGACTAAAAAGAATATGGAATTCGCTCCCTGCAAAATTATTTATCACTATAATTCGCTGATTCCTGCTAAGGCCATTAAGTAAACTCCCCATATCATAAATCAAGCTCAAATCTCCCATGATAAGAAAGGACTTCTCCCCTCCAATTTTCATCCCCGCTGTCTCGCCAAGCCATGTTGAAAGACAACCATCTATACCATCCGCACCCAAATTGCTATAGGCAGTAACATCCCCGGACATCTTCGCATAATTGACAAGACGTGTTGCATTCAAAATGGCGGTATGAACTAATGATTGGGGCGGAATACTGTTCACAACATCTCGAATAACAGAAAAATTAGAAAATTTCAGCCGAGGATATTTTACTTTCTGCAACCGTTTCTGCCACAAAAGACGATAATCACTCTCTACTTTATGACTTGTTTTATTGACCTCTGCAAAGAAAACTTCTGCAGTTGTCTTGTACACATTTGTAAGGGAACGAAAACCATCCTTAAATGCACCATCCTCTGATATCCTCCAATGCTCAAACTTATCATTGTTTACCCGTAGACTGTATTTTATGAAAGACCAGAAGTGCTTCCCGATAGTAATCACCAAATCCGGACAGTAGGCATCAAAATCATGTGGTGTCATGTACATGGCCTCTGTTACAAGTACAGTCCTAAGAAAACTGTCATCATTCAGATTTGAAAAACAATCTGTGGCTATAGCTGCACCATATTTTAACGAGAAATCTTTCAAGAGCTGTGAAAGCAAATCAGAGTGTGGATAATTCTGCCCACAAATTACAAGTATGCGTTTAAAATGGCGGAGTGTCTCTTGGGTCTCAATCCAGTTTGGAGATTCGTGTAATGTAATTTTACGATATTTAGGTAAGGTCTTTACAGTAAAAGCAATTTCCCTGACTTGAAAGTTGATATGAACTGGTCCCTTTTTCATTGCATGCAAGGCCTCATTCACCACCCTGATACAATACCACTCCTCATCACTATTATCCCCAATTGGCAAGAGACAGTAATAACGACAATAACATCCATACATTTCATTCTGGTCAATCATCTGGTCCTCCATCTGATAGAGTTTGAACCATTCCCTGTCCCCTGTCAGAGCTATAAGTGGAAGATTCTTACTATGCGCTTCTCGTATGGCTGGCAAGTAATTGCAAGCCGCAGTAGAAGACGTACAACTGAAACCTACAGGCAAACCTGTGGACTCACACAATCCTAACGCAAAATACGCTGCGCTCCTTTCATCCACTATAGAGTAACACTTGAAATCGCTGTCTGTCTCCACGCTATGACATAAAGCAGAATTTCTTGTTCCTGGCGAAAGAACAAGATGACGGACTCCATATTGTTTAAGCAGGGAAACAATAATCTGTATGTTTTTTTGACTGGCGTACATATATTCAATACTTTATCACATATAACATTGGTTCTGTGGCTGACACAAGAGCAGACAAGCCCTGATCCCAGTCTCCTTTCATCAGCCTTATATTGTTAGCGTTAAGCCACTTTCCTAATTCATAATCCATATTGATGTCATCTACGGCTATCAACTTGAAACGGTTATCAATATAGCGATTATTGAATATGTTAAGGTCATACCTTAACCATGATAATGGAACGGCACAATAAACAGTCTCCTCTGTACCACACAAATATCCCATATACTTCGATAATGCCCCATATTTGCTTTCCGGTAAATACAATCTCACACCAACAGGCAACAATGCTGCAACTCCCGACACATCTACACAAGATTCTTCTTGTCTACCTCCATCAACTATCATTAATACCGGTCCATCACACGACACATCAAATGGGCCTACACCATTCCTAAAGTCTATAATCCTATTCAAATAACGATTGTATATGCCATAATCCGTTTTGTCCGCAGCGTCTATTACAACCACAACCAATGGAACTTGCTGAAACCACGCCTCCACCAAACCTGTATAAGCATGATCCAAATACACGCTTTCTACTAATATTATTGTTGGTTTACACAATGTCTGAGTTATACCAAGCGCATAGAAACTGGCACTCCTAACATCTGCAATACATTTAATACCGAAATATTTAGTAACAGCCTCACTGATATACTTATCCGCACTATCAGCCACAGTCATTACGCTTATCCCTTTCTCATGCAAAGCCATGAGAAGCTCATCGTTTTTTCCCATCTATTTCTCTATTGCATTTATCAAATATTCAATGGAGTCACGCCGAAGAACGTCGAGCTTAGCTTTAACCGTAACCCAATCAATTCTTGAAGACAAACTATCCACCTGTGAAATGTCTGTAAGCAAACGCTCATGAAGTCCCACATTTTGCAATAATGTTTGGGCTCTTTGTGGCGAATTGCGCTTTATCACACTGATGAAATTTTTGTTAAAGTTCACTGAGAATGCCGTACCATGAAAAGAATTGGTCACGACATAGCAGGCATGATCAAATAGCCACAGGAATTGAGCTGGCCCACAAAAAGGGATGTTCATGTCTACCCCAGGAAATGGGTGCAATGTGTTGGACATCATCGCTACTTTCCACCCATGCTTGTCTGCCACCTTGCGAGCATACTCCACACATTCAGCTATCTCATCAATATAGTACACCAACACGTATTTCTCTTTCAAGGACACAGGCTTTGAGGCTAGACGCCATTGCTCATGATCGAGCAACAGTGTCGGATCCAGCACGACCTTAACCTCCTTACCCAATATATCTTTCAGATGTTCACTACCAGCTGTTTCGCGAGTGCTTAGATGGTCATACTCATTCAACCATTTTTTTACAGACGCCTGCTCTTCTTTGTTAAAACGATAAGAGCCAAGAGACGACGCGTATGCCACTTTTTTATACTTGCCGCTCGGTGCGAATGCCAAATAATAGACAGGGTTAAGTTTGTCAACCAGACCTCCGCATGTGGGATTCCACACTTGATCACTACCACTGATGAGCACATCGAATGGTTCGTCAAATCCATTCATCAATTCATCAACGGAATGCCATTCCTTAGCAGTGACGGACGATTTGAGAAATTGCCTGTATCTATAGAAACGAGGCATGTTCATCAGTTTATAGGCTATATTCTTTGGAAAGGGATATACCCTTGGATGATTGGGTATCTTGATATAGTTTATTATCTGTGATTCATAGCCTTGATTCCTGAGATACTGGTTGAGGGCGTATGCCTGCAATGCAGCTCCGTAATTAAGGTCGCTGTGTATGGTTATTATACCTATCCTTTTACTAGAATTCATACTTTACTTGTTATCTTGTTGAATAATTCAATCCATTTTTGCATTATTACTTTCTGAGAATACCTTTTAGATAGTCGTTTGGCATTATCTCCCATGTCTTTTCTAAGGGTAACATCTTCCATTAATCTTTTCAATGCCACGATAAAAGCATCAGAGTCACCATCTTTTATAAGATAACCGTTCTCACCATCAACAATTACATCTGCCGGACCACACTTGAAATCATAGCATACTGACGGAAGCCCCAGCCCGGTGGCTTCCAGCAATGTCATGGGCAAACCCTCGTAAGCGGATGTCATAACGAAAATAGAAGATTTCAAATATTCTTCCTTTATATTCCGGCTAGGGCGGTGAATCCGTACAACTTCATCCAGTCCTAAAGAATTTATTTGGCCTTTCAGCTTCAGTTCATCCTTACCTTGCCCATAGATGTTCAGCGTCCAATCGGGATAATAAGGCTGAACCCTTTTCCACATCGCTATGAGCCTATCAAAACCCTTTTGTGCATCCAATCGTCCTACAGCTATTACAGACTTACTCTCAAGCACGGCTTGTCCATCCGACTCAAATGGCAATATGTTAGAAATACATTTCACGTATGGCACTTTCTTTTCCCAATCCCTCTTATCTTCCTCCGTGAGGACTACGAATTGATCATACTTGGGTATGATAACATTCTCCTCCTGCCAACATTTGGCATAGTAAGCAAATCTTGTCAATAACGGAAAGCCGAACGCATCAGCCATCTTACGTTTGTGCCCTTTGCAGAAATGAAACTCCAGAATCTTTTTGCTGCCATCTTTAATGCTTGGCAGGAATGACGCCTCATGTGTAAATGTAGAAATGACAATATCCGGCTTTACCTCATTAAGAATCTTAGATAATTTCTGCTTATGGACACGTGTGAGTCGTGATTTTCTCAATGTTCTTTCCCACAAAGGTAGAGTAAGTGTAGACTCGTAATCTATATCTAAATTTATAAAATCCACCTTTTCAGAAAAATGATAAAAAGGCAAATTCCCCTTTTGGTTAGAAGTAACAATATACACATCCCAACCACATTCATCCGCAAAGTAATTAGCTTTCAAAGATATAACACGCTCAATTCCACCTGGCCGATATACTTGCGGTAAGCAATATAGTATCTTCATAGTTTATGAAAATAGATTATTGAAATCCTTGTCATCTGACGGTTTATATTTGCTCCCTACATTCAAATTGAGCGACTGCATTTTTATCATTGCATCTGCCAATTTCTCTATATTCTCCGGTTCGACAAGCAACCCATTTTTTCCGTCCTGTATAATTTCCTCTATAATAGGAATACATGTATAAGCTACGGCCTGTCTGTGAAGGTAAGTAGATTCAATTAATACATTAGGAAGTCCTTCATCGCGACTTGATAGTACAAAGCAGTCGGCGTTAAAAATGTATTTATATGGATTGGTTTGAAAACCGTCAAAGTGAATGTTATTCTCCAAACGACAATCTTTTACAAGAGAGGTCAAAAACTCTCCATAGGCATCATTTGCCTTTGCTCCAACGATATGCACATGACTTTGAGGATTGAAAGCCACAACCTTTTTCATTGCCTTAATCAAGAGGTCAAATCCTTTTTGATGCTGGCATCGACCAACAGCCACATACCTATATGCATTAGTATCCAATGGATACGGACTTTGTTCCCTTATTTTTTCGTCAATATTCTGTTTGTCAATGGGATTGTAGAGGCAAATACATTTGTCAGGTTTCACTCCGAAGTATTTTATCATGCCATTGCGCATCATAGGGGTTTGAGCAACGACCTTATATGCGATGGGACAAAGAAGTCGGTTTATTTTTTCTACAAGCCATCCTTTATATTTCATTACTCCTGTATGCTTAATCCAATAATGCGGATTTATCTGTCCCCTTACTATAGGTTTCACATTGGGGGTAAAAAATTTACATGTCACAAGCAGCAAAATGCAAACGAATGTCATGGATGCAAAAGCATAATCCGCTTTTTCTTGTTGTAAGATATTTTTCATTTTCATCATGCACCTCCATCTGAGATGTTTCTCTGAAAAGTATACAACAGGAATGTTTTTAGGAGCGAATTTTGAAAGTGGACATTCTGGTAAGTCTGTGATGACTAGTTTTACATCAAATTTTTCTTTATCTAAAAGTTTGGCTATGGTAATGGTCACACGTTCAGCCCCACCCACTCCTCCGGAAACGAAAAATACAACTTTCTTTTTCATATTATTATATATGTAAACTATTATTTGACAATATGTCGATAATAGGTTTAAATTTCATGAACATTGCCATCAATCGTCTTATGTCAAGAATGTGGGCCACAATCAAAGCTTTTATCAGCAAGGTGGCTAGGAAGATGGTATTGCCTAATTGTAAGAATTTGTATATGTGCGATGGAGAAATAAGATATATAGATCACATATACTAGACATCTTTATGAAAATATCTAAAATTCGAGGGATAAAATACCTATATAGACAGTTTAATCCAGCTTCCAATTTCTTCATTCCATTCATCTGGACTGAATTTACCGAATCCACTAGCAGGGAAGAATGTTATTTCACCCCAATATGCATGTCCGTCAATATCATAAAAATCAATTCTCGAAAAAGGTATATTTTCAGACAAAACCTTTGCACATCTTTTCATATCATCGAATGATTGCGGACATTGTATATTCTCATTGCTATTGTGTACGCCTTCGGTTAGTCCTACTAATCCAACCATTCTGTTCCAATCCATATCATAAAAGTCTATCTTTTCATTTGTCGCCCTGTCGCTGATGACTTGACACAGTCTAGGTTCGCCATTAAAACAATAAAATTTATAATCATGCAAGTTACCAACTTTTTCTGAATTTTTGTTTTCAACTTGCTTACTATTATTTTCTTCCATATATTTTTCGGCTAAAATACATCTTGGCACATCTTTGTAAGGCCATTCACGCCCATGTAAATAATAATTTTCGCAAAGCCCACGATTCAAATTCTTACGAACTTTATTTTCGTCCATTTTACTTTTATCTTTACAGATATACATGCCTTTTCCACTGTTATGGTTACATTTTATGACAAAACGGTTTGGCAAACTATCGAAATCTATGTCTTCAGCGTTTTTCCATACCCCAAGTGTCGGTATGATATATTGATTACCTATTTTGTCTGCCACATATTCTTTCGCCTTGACTTTATCAACCATAATTGTGTATAACGGGTTGCGATTGTATAGTTTTAGCCATTGCAATTTTTCACTAAATGTCCTTGGAGCTTTTAAGTTCAATCTATAACCCAGCTTATGCCTGAACATCAATTTTAAATAGATCTTATCGGGAAGGATTCCCATCTTCGTTAATATTTTGCCATAAACATGACAAAAAACATTGTGAATATTCATAAATTTAGTTTTTTTGTAAAAAATTTATTAGTATTTTCCCATATTTTTTATAGTTGAAACATTGCCTGCAAATAACTTTCCCGTTTTTTGCTATTTCAAGACTTTGCTGCTTGTTCTCCAAGGCATATATAATTTTGTCTGCAAGTTTTTCACAATTTTCAGTTTCGACAATATATGCTGATTCATTATCTTTCAACCAATTGGTAGCTTCGCCGATATTAGTTAATATGACAATTTTACCGGCAGCAAGATATTCTGCAAGTTTCGTTGAAAAACAATATTTATTTTGTTGGGTATTATATTTATTTATAATAACTAATGTGGCTTTTGCTAAATATTGCTTTAATTCATGGTTGTCCAAATAACCCGTAAATCTAATTTTATCTTCCAACGAGTATTTTTTTATGAGGTCTTTTATTTGTTTTGAGTGAGGTGAGTTTTCAATATTTCCTGTCGATATAAATTTTATTTCTTTTTTGTATTTTTTACAAGCAATTCCAAAAGCCTCAATCATTCCCAATATTCCGTCTTTCTGTTCATAAAGTGTACCTGAGTGGAATATGTACGGAATATTTGATTCATTTGAGCGATCTTCCATTTCATATTTATCAAAATCAACCATAATTGGAATCTTGATAATCTCAGTATTTTCCCCTTTATATTGATATGCTAAGTCTTTAAGTGCCTCAGAAATGGCAATAATGCCGTCACATTTAGGAAATTGTTTTTCCAGCGTTATACGCCTGTAATGAATTGCTTTTTGCGTTTCTTTTGCGGTTCCGTAAGGTAATTCGCATAAATCCCTGACATACTTTGCTTTTTTATGGTGTATTACATCTATCAATAAATTTATATACCTTACGCATCCTCCACAATATCCAAATACAACGTCTCCTGTTTCTAAACTTCGTTTAAGAAAATGTATCAATTTCAGTTTATCATGAAAATCATCAAATTGACGTACTAAAAGATTCGAGTTTCTCAATGGAGTGCCTCCAATATATTTATAAGATATACCTTCAAATTCACCTTCACCAATTGTATTCATATATGGCTTACCATAAACTTCTGTACGTGTAAATATCAAGACTTTACATGATATACCTTGTTCTATTAGGGCTTTTGCATAACATTTTATTCTGTTTGTCGCAGCCATACCATTTGGGAAAGGTATGCGGGTGATGATAAAAACTTTCATTTACTAATAGATTTGTTTGTTGAATTTTTTGAGGGAACAAAAAAACCATAAAACCAAAAAGTCGTAAAAACGGGTATTGAAAAAATAGTATAAGAAACGGAAGAAAGGCACATTAAGATAAATAGACCTAAAAGTCTTTTTGTTTTGCTTCGTTTTGCTAAATTAATAGATGATTGAAATAAAATATAAAAGAAATACAGACCTAAAGGTATTCCGTACATTCCAATTATCTTTAACAATCCATTGGATAATACGTAATTAGACGTTATGTTTGTATTAAAGTACGAATGATCAAAGTTGCGGCTATACCCCAAAACCGGATCATGAGCTATATTAATCCATTCAAAGGCCATAGCATCAAGACGATCAATAGATCCTCTATATTCTCCTTCTGTATATTGGCTTTCCCCCCATTTAAACTGTTGCTCCAAACGTGAAACGTCCTGCGCATCCTCTATTTTGTTGAATATTTTTTCGCCCATAAAATCTAATTGCATTACTCCATAAGCTATTGGAGTTATTATTAACAGTGATATTAAAGCATATTTTAAATTGAATTTCTTTATTAAGAAAACAACATAAATGATTATTGTCGTAAAGTAGCCTGTTGTTGATTGAGTTGTCACCAACGCAACAAGCAACCACCAAATATTTTTGTTATTTCTAAACTTTACATCGTTTTGACAAAGATTACAGAAAATGGCCAACGTTACCATGATGGCAAAGCGTCCTGGTTCCCATGAACATCCTGCATTGCGGAGTAAGCCGGAATAAATCTGACCTCTAGCCGGATCCATCCAGTTAAAAAGATAGAAAACATGATTACCAAATATAGTCTCCGGAAACAATTGGAAAAATGTAGCCGACGGAGGTATTATCACGGCTATCAACCAACCAATTATTGCAATTTTGCAGATAAACGACATTACGTTTTCATAAATCGAAAGAAATTTAAATCCAAAAACTTTGTTGTGGATGTAAGCTATGATTATGGCATATACCATAAAAAAATGATAGGACAATTCCTGTGTGGAAAAAACTCCATATTTTATAAGAGATAAAATAGCCCATATTCCATATACCCCAAGAACTATGTGGAAGTTTCTGTCGTTGAAAGATACAGGATGTTTCTTCCATAGCATATATGTCAACATTATAGGCAAAAGCAAAGGAATGGGGTTTCCGGAAAGACTACCAACCATCCTGCTTGTTTCAGGGGTTGCCTGCCCCATATAAATTACCATGACAAGCATATAGAACACTTCGAACTTGCCATATTCTCGAATTGTATTTTTAATGCTTCCCACGATTTTTATCTAAAATAGTATGTAGTTGAAAACATTATTTAATTCAATCGATGCTGTTTTACTCTTTCAATAGCTTCAGTTTGCTCATTTGTTAATGGGCCTTCGCATCCAAATATTTTCTTATCGGAATAATATGTTTCAAAAAGATTGTCTATTTCTGTTTCTGTCATACGTTCGTGTTCTGGATACAATACCCGTTCGTGTTCTAATATTCCAGATTTTGAAAATTTTACACCAACAATCTTCGCCGGCATACCGACAACCAATGCGTATGGTGGTACGTCTTTTGTCACCAAGGCCCTTGCACCGATAATGACTCCACGCCCAATACTTACACCTGCCATAATCGTAGTTTGTGCCCCAACCCACACATCTTCATTGATAATGACATCGCCAGATTTATCATTTACATGGGATTCACCCAACAGGAATTGAGGTATTCCAACCGTAGATCTATGGCTATTGGTAATTATTGTACACATTGGGGCTAATACGGAATATTTCTTTACTATTATTTTTTCTGTTTTTGAATTGATAACTGAAAAGCCATAACGAATTTCAACCTGTTCCTCAATATAGAAACCTTTAGGGTTACTAATATTTACAGGCTTGGCTATAATTGAATTTTTTCCTATATGACCAAATCTGTCATTCTTGGGAAATGCTCGTATTGTCCAAAACATAAGAGATTTCACTTTTGAAAAAAAATCTCTCAGGTTGCTTATTTTATTACTTATGCTGCCCATATACCTTTGGCTTTTTGTTTAAGAAGTTTATTGATTTGAGTTGTGAAAATTATCGAATAGAAGAACGTGACACAACTCATTGAAAGAACCACGCCAACAGCACCAACGAATTTTGACAAGAGTAAAGCTAATGGGATATGTACAACTAAACCGATTAAAGTTATATAAGTCTGTAGCTTGATTTTTCCTGTACCGTTTATCATATTGACTTGTAATGCGTCCCACGAATGAAGTAATACATAAATTGCTACCGCGACGGTCATGATAAATGGAACATCTGCCTTATCCCCAATCCATATTTTATACACGGTGTGAGAGATTGCAACCATAAGTATAATAATAACGGCACAAACCATGAACACTTTTGCCATTTTATTGTAGATACTTCTCATCCATCCAAAATCCTTTTTTGCATATGCGTCCGTAAATGCAGGCCATAATGGCTGTAATAATATGGTGTACACCATCATTGCTATGCCAATGTACTTATAAGCCAAATTGTATGATGTTACATCTTCAGGGCCGGCAATATTGGAAATCAGGATATTCGTGCTTTGGTAGAGAATTAACATCTGAATCTGAATGATGAAAAACCTTGCTCCAAGTTGGAACAAATCATTGATGTATTTTTTATCGTAGGCATTGATTGACGGTGCAACTTGTTTGAATTTTCCACTATAAAAATAAAATGATGCGATAAACAACACGATCACAGGCATTGCAGAAATGGCAAAAGCCAATGCCAACAGAGAAGGAGAACAACATTTCGTGAGTACAAAAATAATTCCAAGTGAAAGGATATTTCCGATTACTGTAAATGATGAAGACAATGCAACTCTTTGAAAAGCAGCAATTACAGCCGTAAGTACATTTAGAATCATTTGTAGGCAAAAACAAACTACCAACACATACATAGCATCTTTAATCGCCTCGTTGTATATCTGATTAACATTAAGGAAGCTGGCCCAATTAATAATTGGTATACATATTGTAAGAATCACGCAGAGAGGTATGAAAATAAGAAACATCATCGAATAGGTTGTGGAAACCAAGGCTTTACCTCGCTCCCAGTTATTCATGGCTATTGATTCTCCCAGTCGGTTCTTTAATCCGTTCGTAAAACCTATATCAAGAAAGTGTAGCCAAGAAACGATTGAAGAAATAGTAAGCCATATTCCATACAGTTCTGATTCCACATATCCTAAGGTGAGAGGGACTAACAAAAAACTAACAGCAATGCTCACACCTTTAATAACGAGAGAAAATATGATGTTCTTCTTCATCGTAACAGAGCGTGAGTTCCCTGATGCAACTTTATATTTTATAAATGAAATAATATTCATGGACTTTTTGACGCATTTTTAACGTATTAAAATTTCTGTAGACATATGATAAGGATAAAATAAAGGTTGTAAAGTAATATTCAATATCATCCATCTGCACAATTGAGATCAAAGAGTATATTGCTGATATTCAGCAACATAAATTCTTGTGAAGCATGTACCATCCTGCAAATTTTCTCAACCCTTCCCTTAAAGATATGCTCGGTTTAAATCCAAAGTCGTTTTCCAAAGGTGTTGTATCAGCATAAGTAACAGGAACATCGCCCGGTTGCATAGGCACTAGTTCTTTGTGTGCCTCAAAATCATAGTCTTTTGGCAATACTTCAGCATTAACCAATTCCTCTTGCAAGATTGTAACGAAGTCAAGCAGGTTTTCTGGATGGTTGTTGCCAATGTTGTAAACCTTGTATGGAGGTATAGGTAGTCCGTCTTCACCGTTCAACCGTTCCGGTGCATGTTGCATTACTCTCATGACTCCTTCAACAATATCATCAATGTAGGTAAAATCTCGTTTGCAATGACCGTAGTTGAATATCTTAATCGTTTCGCCTTTCACAAGTTTGTCCGTGAACCCGAAATAAGCCATATCGGGTCTACCAGCCGGTCCATAAACAGTAAAGAACCTCAAGCCTGTAGAAGGGATATTGTAAAGCTTGCTGTAGGCATGGGCCATCAACTCGTTGCTTTTCTTTGTCGCGGCATATAGACTAACGGGATTGTCCACCTTGTCATCAGTTGAATACGGGACTTTCTTGTTGCTTCCGTAAACACTGCTCGAACTTGCATAGACCAAATGCTCAACCCCTGTTTGTCCGTTATCGTATGAATGCCTGCAAGCCTCCAATATGTTGTAAAAGCCGATGATGTTTGATGATATATATGCGTCAGGATGGCTTATACTGTAACGAACACCTGCTTGTGCCGCTAAATTAACGACAACCTGTGGCCTATATTCATCGAAAATACCGTTTACCGTTGTCCTGTCTGAAATATCCCCTTTGATAAATACAAAAAACGGATAATCAGAAAGTTCCTTTAACCGTTCCTCTTTCAAGCGTACATCGTAATAGTCATTCATGTTGTCAATGCCTATCACTTTTATGTTTTGTATATCCCGAAGCAACCTTTTTGCCAAGTTTGAGCCAATAAATCCGGCAGCCCCGGTTACAAGGACGGTTTTACCTGTTAATTCAACATTCTTTGGTTGCATATTTTAAGTTTTATGTTGGTTAATCCCTTCTGAAAATATCCCTTGTATAAACCTTGTCTTTCACGTCATCTAAGCAACTATCATATCGGTTTGCAATGATGGCATGGCTTTGTTGCTTGAAAGTATCGAGGTCGTTCACCACCTTGCTGCCAAAGAATGTGCTGCCGCCTTCAAGTGTAGGTTCATAGATTATCACTTCAGCTCCTTTTGCCTTAATACGTTTCATTACGCCTTGGATTGACGACTGCCGGAAGTTGTCCGAGTTTGATTTCATCGTAAGACGGTAAACACCAACAACACATCTCTTTTCTTCTGACGGATTGAAGTCACCACGGTTGTAATAGTCATAGTAACCTGCTTTGTGAAGAACACGGTCAGCAATGAAGTCTTTTCTTGTCCTGTTACTTTCTACGATTGCTTGGATTAAGTTTTCAGGAACATCAGCGTAGTTGGCAAGCAGCTGTTTTGTGTCTTTAGGTAAACAGTAACCACCATAACCAAAGCTTGGGTTGTTGTAATGTGTCCCGATACGTGGGTCAAGGCAAACTCCGTTGATTATAGCCTTTGTGTCAAGTCCTTTCATTTCGGCGTAAGTGTCAAGTTCGTTAAAGTATGAAACACGGAGGGCAAGATAGGTATTAGCAAAGAGTTTAACCGCTTCTGCCTCTGTTGTACCCATAAACAAGGTATCGATGTTTTCCTTAATTGCTCCTTCCTGTAATAATGCCGCAAATTCATGGGCCGCCTTATCCAAACGTTCATCACCTTCTGGACGACCAACTATTATACGGCTTGGGTAAAGATTGTCATACAGGGCCTTACTTTCCCGGAGAAATTCAGGAGAAAAAATGATGTTGTCGGTGTTCATCTTCTTCCTTATCATTTCAGTATAGCCGACTGGTATGGTGCTCTTGATAACCATTATTGCATTAGGATTGATGCTCTTGACTAATTCGATAACCTCTTCAACATGGCTCGTGTCAAAGTAATTTTTAACTGGGTCGTAATTAGTCGGAGCTGCAATGACAACAAAATCAGCGTCCGAATATGCTTTTGCCCCGTCTGTTGTAGCTATCAAGTTTAAATCCTTTTCGGCCAAGTATTTCTCGATATAATCGTCTTGTATAGGTGACTTACGTTGGTTGATTGAGTCTACTTTTTCAGGAATTACATCTACAGCCGTTACTTGGTGATGTTGGCTGAGAAGGGTTGCGATACTAAGTCCGACGTATCCTGTGCCGGCAACAGCTATATTTATATTCTTATCCATAATTTAAATGTATAATGATTTGAGCAATAATAATGTAAAGACATTTCTATTGCCATAGCATAACCAATATAACGAATTCGTATATATTTAATAGTACTGTGCCAACAATGGTTATGAATTATACCATATCGACCAGACTTACCTTGTCTATTATTTATAATACATCCCTAACACAAACTAACGCAACATATACCCCCTCGCGAAACCAATCAACAAGCATAGTAATTTCACTCTACCATGTAACATCTGGCGTTGGGAGGAATGGCGGGAAGACTTGCGAATAAATTCGTGTTGAGAAGTTATATTACAATTATCGTGAATTGCGCGGATAAGTTCAAACCACCTCGACATACTCGGGGCTGACGTCGACGCCGACGGAGAGGAGGTTGGGCAGCTCTACGAGCAGGCGGCGGGTGCGTGTGCCGCGCAGCTTGAGGAGCCGGCCTTCGTAGCCGTCGAGGGGGCCTCCGACGATGCGGACTGTGCGTCCGAGCATTGCCGGCGTTATCTCGTCGGGGCGGTAATAGCGTGGACTGTCGGCCGTATTTACCGCACGCATGAAGCGCTCCATCTCTTCGTCGGGCACGGTCATGTGGCGGTTGTGGTAATTGCGCACAAAGCGGTAACGCAATGTTGGCGTGGCCTCGATGATGGGCGAGAGCACCGACAGCGTGGAACGCGCGAAGAGCAAGTCTTGCACCACAGGCACCAACTCCCGCCGCCGTTTCCCTCCCTGCGTGAATACGCGTTCGTGCATGGGCGTGAAACATACAATCCCACGCATGGCAAGCAACTTGTAGGCCGGCAACTTGGCGTGCACCGGCTTCATGTCGCATAGCACAAACCACTGCCTCCGCTCGCCGGACTCTTCGTTTGGCAAAGCCGTCACACTGTCGTCAACGCTACACATAAGAAAGGGGTTACGTATGTGTCATTCCTGCCCAAAGAGCAAACCTTTTAGTACCTCACGGCAGCGTATCTTACTGAAAGCCATGAAGTTACAGTAGAATCATTAAGAAGTTGCGGGCAAAATGCGATTGCCATTTTATCTTTGTTTAAAGCCTTGTCCGGGAAGCCTCCCGGGCCACATCATACAGGCACGCATCACAGCTTGTGGCGCCATGGCGCCCTATGCGCAGCAGGCTTTTTCGCGTGCAAAAATACACAAAATACTTGAGACGGCGGCCTTTTCAATGCTAAAATAAGCGCATGTTGAAAATTGTTCTAATATAGATTATGGCCACACGAGGAGGAAAAAGAGTATGGCGGCGACTGTTTTTCGGATTGTCCTTCAACACTTTAATTATCTTACAAAACAGAAGTAAAATGCGTTTCTCACCTTATTTTTAACATTTGGCCGGGCCCACCAAGCCACAAGAGCCGGGCCGCCCGAATACCCCCGGCGCAAGGCAGGCGGCGGCGCGGGCCACGTCGGCCCCCTACGGCGGATGCCGCCCGGCCGCTACAACACCCATGAACAGGTTT
>ERZ773136.1377-NODE-1377-length-23969-cov-7.400644_pt1 | contig 23969 bp, 31 predicted proteins | sample MGYA00580855_ERZ773136 | MGnify/ENA primary metagenome ERZ773136 (study PRJEB29015, sample SAMEA2737860) | human gut metagenome | biome: human gut; feature: human-associated habitat; material: faeces | place: China | collected 2012 ... | reverse complement strand
CAGCAATTAAAAATAGAAATACAAGAAAAGCAAGAACATATTGAAGGACTACGATACTTACTTGATAATACAGATTTCCAGCAAATCGCCGACAGTATCAACAAAAAATAGGAGGCATCATGGAAAAAATCTTTTCGAAGGCTGCCGCAATTGCTATCCCCTATAGTATCCTTGAAATTGCTTGTAAAGCGTCCGGACACAATGGTGGAGCTGCCTTAACCTCAGGGTTTCGTTCCCTTGGCGGAACCTTTGGAATGAAAGGTGGTCTGGTTACTTTGGGCACTATTGGTTTGGCTGCAGAATTTGTTACAGAAAAGACTATTGGTATAGTCCTAAACAATGCTGTTAAAAATCTCTGCTTTGAGGGAGAAAGCCAGGAGACCATATTCTCCAAAATAGACAAATATCCAGTTTCCAAAGAACTAAAACTTAAATTGAAAGAAACTGTACGTCAATACAGTGTACTTTCTTCGCAGAAGTAACTTTATACGGGAGGAATCTAAAAATGCAAATGTGCCCTGATTGTGAGCGAATTTTCGACGAGTCCGAATATAGCCATTGCCCGTACTGCTTTGGTGAAGAAGAATACGACGATTACGACGAAGATGATGAGGACTGAATAAAAGGACAATAGAAATATGCGATAGAATTGACTGCCTCGAGAGCGTATTTTGCTGTCATCGGCAGGTCGAGCGCAGACTGTGTATCCGCAATTACGATCTCATCGCTGCGAGCAACTGCACAGGTGGTGTCGTTCCTCACAATTTTCTCTATGTTTATTGATTATTATCTCTTTCAAATTTTATTTTATCGAACAGGCGTTCGACATAGCGCACACGTACCTCAATAGCATGCAATCTGCAAAGATGCAAAGTCGCAAGAGCGCACTTACTCACCACCTGTCTAAGGTCAGGCGGTAGTAGTGCTTATGTCAGTAAGTTTCAAAAACTGTTTTCAGAAAAGTGGACAATATATCTGCATATGAAAATCCCTCACACAAACTGAAAATGAAGTGACCCCAAAAAGTTAGACAATATTTTGAAGTAAAAATTGTTCAAGCAGCCGAAAGGGCTTGCTGTCTGTGAATTGCAGGCGGCAAGCCCTTTAGCTTTGCCTTGATCCTGCGGTTGTTGTAGTAATCTAGATATTCGATCAGTTCCAGTTTGAAGTGTTCCATGGAGCGGAACTCCTGCAAATACAGCAGCTCACTTTTGAGCAGCCCGAAGAAATTTTCTATCACAGCATTGTCCAGACAGTTTCCCTTGCGGCTCATGCTCTGGCGAACACCTTTCTCCCGGAGCATCTGTTGGTATTGTTTGTGTTGGTACTGCCAGCCCTGGTCAGAATGGAGAATCAGGTTTGTTCCGGCCGGGATCTTTGCAAACGCCTCGTCCAGCATGGTGGTTACCATGCTGAGTACAGGACGATCCGATATGGTGTAACTGACCAGATCGCTGCTGCACAGATCAAGGATGGGAGAGAGATAGAGCTTCTCTCCAAACAAACTGAACTCTGTCACATCGGTGACCCACTTCTGGTTCGGCTTTTCGGCGCGGAAGTCCCGGTTCAACAGATTTGGCGCAATTTTGCCCACTTCTCCCTTATAAGAGCGATACTTCTTCATCCTGACACGGCAAACTAAGCCCAACTCTTTCATAAGCCGCTGGACAGTCTTGTGGTTCACAGAGAATTTACGCTTGCGAAGTTCTGCCGTGATCCGGCGATAGCCGTACCGGCCCCTGTTTTCGTGGTAAATCGTTGTGATTTCTTCCTTAACAGATGCATATTTGTCTTCTTTCTGCATCTGCTTCAAATGATAGTAGAAAGTTGCACGGGGCAGTTGAGCGATTGAGAGCAGAATACTGAGTGCGTGTTTTTGCCTTAGCTTCTGAACTACCAGCGTTTTTTGTGCTGGCGTCGCTCGTCTTCCAAAACCAAGGCTTGCAAATTTTTTAGGTAGTCATTCTCCGCACGCAACCGCTGGACTTCTGCCAGCAGATCTTCTTCTACCTGCTTCGGCAACTGCTTTGGCGGACGACCCTTACTGCTGCGGCCACGCCGTTCGATGGTTAACCCTTCCGGCCCTTCTTCCAAATAAATGCGTTCCCAGCGCTCTATAATTTTATGGTCGTTAATTCCAAATTCCTGCATCGCTGCATAGATACTCAGATGTTCTTTTTTCATGGTTTCTACAACCATTCTCTTGAACTCCGGCGTATATCGTTTGTTTGGTACTCCTTTTGGCATAGAAAAACACCCCACTTCTTAGATAGTATATTATACTGTCTAACAAATGGGGTGCAGTTCAGTCCGGCTTGTCGGGAATCTTTAATGTCAGTATATGTGCCGTTGGCCATATCCCCGACGCCTTGTTTTACAGATTGGTGATCTTATTCTTTCCGGTGTCGATATAGCTGCGGGTGAAAATGCTTCCCGTGGTAGCATGACGGACGATGCCATGAAGCATTTCAATAATGTACGCGTTGATTTCCTCCGGTTCACCATCTACGCGGGGAATTAGCATACCGCTGACAGGATCCAGAGCTCCTGCATCCACGCAGGCCCGGATCATGCGTTTTTCCATCTCACCGCTGTGCAGGACCTCTTCCTCCCCGGCTAAGGCGGCCAGACAGGCACAGATGCCATAGGCGCCCCAGTTGGAAATATTGCAGATCAGGCCCACATCAGACTTTACGCTGGTTGCAATACCGCCGCCGCAGCCGCACAGACAAGTGGCGCCGTTGGGAATACCAGCCTTGACCTCTTCCTCCACGTTGCCCATGCCCATCTCGTTGCCCAGATCACCCACACCAATGGTCAGGATGCCTCTGGCTCTGGCTTCTTCATACAGGTAATCCAGCTTTGCGGTCACGGAGGAAATATCATAGCCCATGCCGCTGTGATGGACGTGTTTATCATTCCAGCCGGGACGCTCCACGGCAATCACGGCCTTGGGATTCAGTCGATCCAGGATCTCAGCGGCCTGCTTCTTGGCCTCTTCATGGTTCAGGGGGAAGCCCATGACCATGGCCTTGCGTCCCCGTCCGCCGCGCTTGAGCTCCTCTTCACTGTGGCACACGATCATACCGGCAGATTCTGTGGTCTTGGCCAGATTGTCCACCAGGATGTCCTCCGTCAGAATGACAGGCACTGCGCCAAGGGCCAGATCCAGACTGCGGGCCAGGGCTGCCACGCCCACAGGGCCGTCCGTCTCAGGACGGTTCCAGTTCAAGATCACGAAGCCGGACAGGAGCAGAACGGTATCGCCCTTTCCCACCCGCTCGTTCAACAGCTGGGCTGCACGGAGGGTCATGGGATCCCCGCCGCCCTTCTTTCTTGCCGCTTCATAGGTTTCAGTCAGAGGCAGTCCCTTCAGGATAGTCCAGTTCGACATAGGCACGGTCACCAGACGGTCAACTGCTTCACCGATAAACTTATAATCCTTCATGTTAACTTCTCCTCCTTATTCCATCAAGGCTTGTAATAGTCGCTGATTTCAACCTTATCCTCCATGCAGTTGGTACGGCGCTTGTAAATGTACCGCTTGCTGATGGGGGCAGTGGCATCGATTCCGAATTTACCCACATTTTCTTCCTTGACGTCCTCTCGGGTATACGAGGACACACCGGGGATCACCATAATATCCCGCTCCGGGCAGCACCTGGTCTGAATGGCCCACAGGACGTCATTGGGATCACGCACATCCACGTCCTCATCCACGACGACCACAAACTGCGTCCACGCATAGGATGCGAGGGCGGACAGCAGCACATTCTTGGGCTGATCCTCCGACTTCTTTCTCATGCGAATGAAGCAGCCGAATACAAACGGTGCTGCGTACACATCAAGGATGTCCTCCGGAGTGGCAAACTTACGGATATGGTTAAAGACCTCCGATTCAATGGGCAGACCCAGCAGATTCAGATCCTCACGACCTCCGGCATAAATATCATGCCAGAAGGCATCCTTGCGGTGGGTAATGGCAGTGACCTGGAACGCATGGTTTTTCATAATCGGCACATAGGAATCGGTAAACTCGCCGAAGGGGCCCTCTTCCTCTCTGACATTGGGAAGGACCTTGCCCTCGATGACGATCTCTGCATTGGCAGGAACCAGAACATCGATGGTCTTGCAGCGTACTACCTCCATCTGCTCCCCCGACAGTGCGCCGGCAAATTCCAGCTCATCCCGGTCAATGGGGATCTTGGAAGCTGCGCTGTACATCATGGCAGGAGAAGAACCCAGCACAATGGCCAGTTCCAGAGGCTTGTTCTGCTTCTCTGCCATCTCATAATAAATACCCAGATGCTGAGGAGGCATCATCCGCACATGCAGCTTATCCTTGGCCACCAGCTGGCAGCGGTTAAAGGATGCATTCATCATGGGCATATCCGGATGCTTGGCGATCAGTACACCGCCGGTAATATACTTACCATTGTTTCCGTCGCTGTGGAGGCAGAGAGGAAGGTCATACAGATTGGGTTCCTCTTCCACCACCTCTTGGACAGGACCGCTTTCCACGATCTTGTAGGGCAGCTGCTGCTCCTCCCGACGGCTCCACTGGTGGGTCATCTGGGTAGGTTCCATATTCAGAGCGGCTGCAATCCCATCACGGTTTGCCAGCGCATAGGTGAACACAGGATACTTGGAGCCCTTGACGTTCTCAAAGTAAACAGCCTTGCCGTACTTTTCGTTGATTTTCTTGGCAACGGCCACCAGCTCATACTCCGGGTCCACCTCACGGGTCACATGGGCGACTTCTCCCCGCTCCTCCAACCATGCCTTCAGTTCGCGCAAATCTTTCATTTTTAAAACCTCCTAAAGCATCAGATGATGGCCTTCTCAACGATCAGCTTGTTCTCACGGAACCGTCTGATGTTCATGCGGGACAAATCCAGAGTCCTGTACTCGTCATGAAGAATGTACTCTGCCAGACCCTTGCCGGCTGCCGGCGCCTGCATCATGCCGTGGCCGGAGAATCCATTGATCAGATAAAGGTTGGGAACATCTGGGTGCTGTCCGATGATTGCATTGTGATCGATGTAGTTGTACTCGTAGCAGCCACGCCAGTAATTGATCAGCTTCAGCCGATCCAGGCTCTGCATATGGGCAGCCAGATCGGGCCAGACAGCCTTTTCAAAGAAGGGAACATCTACATCGTAATTAAAGCCAAACTCAAAGTCCAGCTTCGTGCGGCCGCAAATCAGAGTGTCTGCCGTCTTATGCTCACGATACCAGTAGGTCTCGGTAGGCAGGGTGGTATAAGCGGTACCCACATCGGCCTCCATGGGCATCTTTGCCACATACAGGTCATGGGACAGAGGCTTGATCGGGATCTCTACGCCGATCATATCACCGATCAGATTGGCCCAGGGACCGGCGGCGTTGACATAGGCGCCAGCGCTGTACTCGTCACCGGACTTGCAGACGACATTGACGATCTTATCGCCGTTCATCTTAATATCGACAACCTCGTCGTTGATGATGGTAACGCCCATCTCCTTGACTTTGTGCAGATAGCCGTTCAGCACGGAAGCGGGATCCAGCACACCCTCGCGGGGGCACACGGTACCGCCCACGATACCGGTCAGATCGGTCTCCGGCAGCATGGTCTCCAGATCACTGACGCTGAGCAGTCGAATATCCACGCCCTCAGACCGCTGGATCTCTGCATTCTCCAGGGCGGTGGGCCATTTATCTTCATTGACCAAGAACAGATAACCGCCCTGACGCAAATCAATGTTGGGCTTGCCAAAGGTCTTGGTCTCCATGATCTCGCCAAAGTTCTCGAAGGTCTCAACGCTCATCTTGGCCATACGGATATTGGTGCGTTCCGTAAACTGCTGCCGGATGCCGCCCAGAGCCAGAGGCGTGGCTGCATGCTTATAGGTGGGATCCTTCTCGATCATCAAAATCTTCAGGTCCGGTCTTTCAGACAAAAGATTAAAGGCCGTTGAGCTCGCCATCAGCGAACCACCGATAAAGATAACATCATAGTTTTTCAACCGATTCACTCTCCTTCTTCAGTTCAGCTCCTCTGACCAAAAAAATTCAAAGAAGCTGTGCCGGTTCAGCTGCATTTACACTTCCTCACAGGCCTGTGCCAGCGCACGCTTCAGCGCGTCGCGCCCCAGTGCCTGACGGGTCGGTCCATCCACACGGCTGTCCTGGAAGGGTGCGATTTTTTTGGTAACCGCATCCTGAAGTTCCTTGCACATACCCGCAGCTTCCTTCAGGGTCTTGCCCTCCAGCAGTACGGGCGCCTCATTTACGTTTCGAGGCATAACGCCGGCGCTGCCGACCACGATCTTCGCCGTTTTGATCACCTGATCCTCGACCCCCAGAGAGACAGCGCAGCTGACCAGAGGGAAGTCAATGGATGCACGAATGGTCTTGCGAACATAGGCGGAGTGAAGGGCACCGGTAACGGGAGGAATGACCAATCCGGTCAGGATCTCATCCGGCTCCTTCGCTTTTCGGCCAGCGGCCTTATAAAGCTCAGACAGAAGTGCCGTCCGGGTCCCTCTGGGGCTCTTCCATTCCGTTATTGCGTTGTAGGAAATCAAAACAGGGGCCACGTCCGACTGAAACAGGGCCATACAGCCCAGGGCCTTGGGATACTGATAACAACGGTCTCCGCCCAGCTTGAAGCAGTGGTCCACACGTCTCCAGCTTACGGATTGGTTGAAATAGACGCATCGGTTTTCCTGCAGCACATTGCCGCCGATGGTGGCCTGATTGCGGATCTGAGGGGATGCGACCCGGGAGCAAGCCTCTCGCAAACCGCCATACTGGGCCAGCGCTTCGTTCTCGCTGATCTCCACCAGCTTGGTCAGCGCACCGATCCGCACAGAGCCGTCTGCTTCAAAGCTTACGCCGCGCATATCGGGCAGCCCTTCCAGACAGACAAACTGCTCATGCTTTTCAATCCCCTGGTTGACCCGGGGAATGATGTCGGTGCCGCCGGCTACGGGATAGGCAAAGGGGCATTCCTCAAAGGTCTGCCACAGTTCATCCCAATCCGTTACACGTTTCACATGGAAGGACATCAGCCCACCTCCGATCCGTACAGTTTTTTCGCTGCCAGCTTGACCGCATCCAGGATCTGAACATATCCTGTACAGCGGCAGAGGTTTCCTGCCAGCGCCTCCTTGATCTCCAAATCACTGGGATGATGGTTGCGGTCCAGCAGTGCCTTGGTACTCATAATAAAGCCAGGCGTACAGAATCCGCAATGGACAGCACCGGCCTCAATGTACGCGGACTGGATGGGATCCAGAACGCCATCCTGCTCCAAGCCCTCAATGGTAGTGACCTGTCGGCCATAGGCCTGCATGGCCAGCATGGAACAGGAATACACGGCCCGTCCGTCTACGATGACCGTACATGACCCGCACTCAGCGCTGTTGCAGGCGCATTTTGTGCCTGTCAGCCCCAGATAGTCGCGGATGTACTTCAACAGAGTCAAATCCTCAGGGATCATATCGCGGTGTAATTCACCGTTGATCGTTACTTCCAACAGAGCGCTTCGCGTATTTACCATAATTGTAACCCTTCTTTCGCTCACGCTTATTTTTCAGCCTTCCGGGCCTTCAGTGCCTCGATCAGCTTGGGGAGGAACTCGTAGGCGTCCGCCACCACACCAATATCAGCGACATGGAAAATCTGTGCATCGGGGTCCAGATTGATGGCAATGATCGTTCTGGAGGAGCTCATACCGACCACATGCTGCACTGCGCCGGAGATACCACAGGCGATATACAGCTGAGGCCCCACCGTCTTACCGGTCTGGCCGACCTGGTGTTCATAGGAGACCAGCCCGGCGTCCACGACCTTACGGGACACGCCCATAGCGCCGCCCAATACCTCGGCCAACTCCTGGACCATTGCAATGCCCTGCTCCGTCGCCATACCGGCGCCGGCTGCGACCACGATATTCGCATCATCCACGGAGGACGCATTTTTCTGCTCCAGATAATCCAGGATTTCGGCCAGCACGGCAGTCTGGCTGGCCTGATACTTCTTTTCCACGATTTTTCCTTCCCGCTTCAGGTCAGGGGGAAGGGGCTGCATCACCTTGGCCCGTACCGTGGCCATCTGGGGCCAGGTGCAGGGGCAGAGCAGGCTGGCATACAGATTTCCGCCGAAGGTGGGGCGGGTCTGGATCAGCAGGCCATTGTCACGCAGCTCCAGCTTAGTGCAGTCGGCAGTCAGACCGGTTCGCAGGTTGGCTGCCAGACGAGGTGCCAGGGAACGGCCCATTGCCGTAGCGGACAGGAGCAGCGCCAGAGGCTTCTCCTCCTTGACCAGGCTCACAATGGCTTCCTTGTAGGGCTGATCCAGGAAACGATGGAACACCTGATCCTGCATCAGATAGACAATATCTGCTCCGCCAGCGATCAGCTGACCAGGATAGTCTCCCGCTTCCTCGCACAGCAGCACAGCGGCAACCTTATGCTCCGTACCCACTGTCAGACGGCGGGCCTCACCCAGCAGTTCATAGGTACAGCCGGCGATCTGTCCATCCCTCAGCTCAGTGACCACCCACACGTCCCGGCAGTCCTTCAGGTGAGACACATCCCACTCGGAGAGATTGTCCAGCGTGGCTCCCGCTTTCACAATAGCCTTCACCGGGCACTTCGCTACGCAGGTGCCGCACAGATTGCAGGCGTCGCCGATCTCGGCCTTATTATCCTTCATTTCAATGGCGCCCTGGGGGCAGATCTTACTGCACAGGCTGCAGCCGATACATTTATCTTTCAGAACTTCGATTCCGGACATTATGTACGCCTCCTCTTACTGTACTGCTTCGATTACAGGCAGCAACGCACCGATCATTTCTTCCTCAGACCCTTCGATCATCCGGCAGTTGCCTCTGGGATCGGGAGTAAAGGTCTTCATCACAGTGGTCACGGAGCCTTCCATACCAACCTGATTTTCCTGCAGGCCCAGGTCTGCAATGCCCCAGACGGGGGTTTCCTTTTCCTTGCCTTCCATCTTCATCCGATAGGAGGGCAGGCGGGGCACATTGATGTCCTTCAGCACGGTGAGGACCGCAGGCAGCTTCACCCGGATCACCTCAACGCCGGTCTCAATCTCTCTCTCGCAGACCACTTCACTCTCCGTGACCTCACGGATCTTTTTCACATACGCCACATGGGGAAGGCCCAGGATCTCAGCCATCTCCGGTCCGACCTGAGCGGTATCACCGTCAATGGCCTGCTTGCCGCAGATGACAAGGTCCACATCCTGGATCTTCTTCACAGCCGCCGCAAGGATACCGGCGGTGGCAAAGGTATCAGAGCCGCGGACGGCTCGGTCATTGACATGAACGCCGAGGTCAGCTCCCAGTGCATATGCGTCCAGCAGAACCTCCTTTGCGTTAGGAGGCCCCATGGTCAGTGCAACCACTTCGCCGCCCAGCTTCTCCCTGATCTGCACGCTCTCTTCAATTGCAAATTCATCGAACGTATTCAAAATGGCGGGAGCCTTATCACGAATCAAAGTACCGGTCTTAGGATCGATCTTGACTTCCATGGTGTTGGGTACCTGTTTTACACACACAACAATTTTCATTGTGTTCAGCCCTCCTTATCCTTTCACATAGCTTCACGATTTCGTTTCTCGATTGCCTGAAGCACCTTCTGGGGTGTAAAGGGTGCATCATCCAGACGTAAGCCGATGGCGTCATACACCGCATTGGCAATGGCGGGTAGCACCGACACGATGGGCGGTTCTCCCAACGCCTTTGCGCCATACGGTCCGTGCGGATCTTCGGTCTCAACAAAATCGACCACAAGTTCCGGAACGTCCAGCATAGTAGGCATCTTGTATTCAAGTAATGTGCCGCCATGAAGCAGACCTTGATTATTGATGCCAAGTTGCTCCATCATGGCAAAGCCAAATGCCTGCGCCACGCCGCCGTACACACCGCCGGCCGCCATCTGCGGATTGAATATCCTTCCGCTGTCGTGTACTGCTACAATCTTTTTTACAATGATCTTGCCGGTAGTTTCGTCCACTTCCACTTCCGCGGCTTGAACGCCGAATGGATAAGTCGGTGCCAAATTGCCGTAACCGGTAGAATCCAGCATAACAGCTGCGGGACGATACTCTCCCATGGCGATAACGGGAGCGCCGCTACGTTTGATGCATACCTTGTTTAAAGCTTCTGTAAGCGTCATCAGCACGTCGCCTCTGCCGTTTTTAATCGCTCCGTTTTCAATATGCAGCTTCCCGCTGCCAGTCATCAGCGTGATCTCGTCTAAAATCTCTTTTTTCGCATTATCACATGCTGCCAGCACGGCATTCGCCAGAATAGTCGTCAGTTTGCTCCCGTGTGTACCAGTCGCAAACGGTGTAAGTCTCGTATCGCCGAGTTGAACGATCACACTGTCCGGAGAAACGCCAAACTCTTCCGCAACAACCTGCGCCATTACCGTCTTGGCGCCTTGACCGAATTCCGACTCGCCTGCCCATACTGTCAACGTACCGTCATAAGAACACTGCAGCACGGCGCTGTCTCCCGGAAACTCGGGATCTCCCGCTCTTGAGCCTGAAGCATGCACAAGAGAGGCGCAGCCAACGCCGTGTCCGCGTTTCTTCTCGCGGCGGATCTCATCCCAGTTGATCAGTTCCTTAGCCCGCGTCATGCAATCCTGCAGACCGCAGCTGCTGATATGATAGCCATGAATACTAATACTGTTCGGTTCAATGTAGTTCAGCCTGCGCAAATCCGTCGGATCCATGCCCAGCTTCTCCGCCACCATATCGATCATGCTCTCCAGCGCAAAGTGTGCCTGCTGATTACCGTACCCACGATATGCCGCAGTAGGCGTACGATTCAAACGCACTCCCTTGCACCACACCTCAACAGAATGGAATTTGTATGTCGTATCCGCGCGATACGCTGCAACGCCCAGCACCCATGTGCCGGCCACCGCATATGCACCGACATCGCCGAGATACTCCGTCTTGCGAGAGAGGAAATGACCTTCTTTGTCTACGGCCATCGTCACTTTGACCTGCATCTCCACCGTGGGGTGCGAATCATAGAATTCTTCTTCTCTCGTCTTGATCACTCTTGCAGGGCGTCCGGTTTTCATCGCCAAAAGGCTTGCAAAGACAGGTGTCACCTGCTCGGATTTACCGCCAAATGCTCCGCCCATGTTCATTGGGTGGACCACAACTCTGTCCAGTGCGATCCCGCATCGCTGAGAAATATCATGACGCAGGCGATGCCATGCCTGGGAGCCGCAGTAAACCGATAGTTCGCCGTTAATGTAAGTTGCCGTCGCACAATTCGGTTCTAAGTAGCCTTGAATAATATGTGGAAAGTGGAAAGTATGTGTCAACAAAAGATCCGCCTTCGCAAAGTCCTCGTCTACTTCGCCGCGCACAGAATGCAGATCCATCAGCAGATTGCTTGTTGTATCTGTACGTGCCAGCGGAGCCCCTTCTTTCAAGGCATCTTCCAGGTAAAATACACCCGGTAATTCTTCGTATTCAACTTTAATAAGCTTCGCGGCTTCTTCCGCAATCCGCTCACTGTCCGCTGCAACAAGGGCAACCGGATCGCCAATATAACATACTTCTTTTTCTGCCAGCAACCATCCGTGCTCTTCGCCGATCGTGCGGTTGTCCGGTATATCTTTTGCAAGCAAGACAGTCACAACGCCCGGCAACGCCAGCGCCGCTGAAATATCAATGCTTAAAATCTTAGCATGTGCAAACGGGCTGTGGACAAGTTTTCCGTATACGGTATTACGGAAATACACATCGTCACAATAAATTGCCGTGCCGTTTACTTTTGCCGCCGCATCAACGCGCGGTACATTTTTACCGATCACATTATACTGAGACATATGATTCACCTCCGGAATTTCTGATCTCCCGTACACTCTGACTCCGGGCAGATCCTCTGCTACCTTGTGCGGCCTTCGCTTCATTATTTGCGATGCAGATGCTCTCTCAGAAGAATGCCGTGATCGTCCACGGTCACATCATTTTCGATCGAGGAGAGCATACTCCAGATACAGGCAACATTGCTGGTCAGAACAGGCTTTCCCAGCTTGCGCTCCAGTGCATCACAGATATGGAAGCCCTCCACATTGGTACAGCTGATAAATACTGCATCCGACTCCGGCACATCGGTGGACAGTACCAGTTCCTCAAAAGCCTCCGCCGATGTGGTACGGAGCTCCTCTGCCGGTACGATCTGCAGCCCCTTCATGGCCACCACCTGGATCCCGTTCATCTCAAGAAAAGCCTTTTCCTTTTCATTGATATCATCCGTATAGGGTGTGACCAGAGTCACTTTTTTAGCTCCGACCTCGCAAATCGAATCGACCATGGCCTGAGAAGCGGTAATGACAGGGCAATGGCAGGCTTGCTGTATGGTATCAATGATCCTGCTATTTCCGTCGGTCCCGCCAATGAAGCTGCCGCTGGTGCATCCATAAACCACAGCCTCCGGGTAAACCGTTGCCAGCATATCAGCAGCATGCTTCAAATCCTGTTCCATTGCTCTGAGCGTATCCTCCGTCGTATCATCCAAAAGTACACGCGTTGCATAGAAGTTGAAACCGTTCAGCTGCGGACAGCGGTTCAGTTCAGGCTCCATTCGGATATTGACCGACGGAAGAATCAGTCCTATGCGCCTTTTATCCACATCGTGATGCATACAATATCCTCCTCGTTTTCTATATATTTCGCTTTTACTTAATTTATTTTCGTATAACTAAATTTATTTTACTATCATGTCGTCAAAAGTCAAGCCCATTTTTCATCTTTAGCAAATTACACAAAAAATACAATGTATTTTGTCTTTTAATAACTATATATTCTTCCAATTAGACTATTTACTTACTAAATATTCTGTTTTATATGTTTTTATTCATGTTTTATTCATATTTTCTATTTGTTCTAATTGTCAACAAGTTGTACACAGTATACAATCATCTTTTATTTTCTCATTGACTTAGCGTTTTTTTAAACTATAATTTAAATATATATTCCTTTTCTATTCCAAAAACGCCCGTGTTTACCAAGGAGGATATTTAAGTGATTGCGAAATATAGAGGTGAAATTTTCCAAAAACCTGCGGTGATCGTACTCTCTGCTATGATTTGTACCGCCCTTTGGGGCAGCGCAGGGCCTTTCATTAAATTGGCCTATCAGTTTTTAGCCATTCCAATTAACAATAATCTTGATAAGAGTCTGTTGGCCGGGATCCGATTCACCTTATCTGGGATCGTTGTGCTGGTGCTCTCCTTGCTGCGCCGTCGCACCATCCAATCCCCCCCTAGGCGCCTTCTCCCCCAGCTGTTTATGCTCGGTCTTACCCAAACGACACTGCAATACACATTTTCCTTTATTGGATTCAGCTACACGACCGGCACAAAGGGGACCCTGTTCTCTTCCATCAGCTGTTTCTTTGTTGTCCTTCTCAGCCCTCTCCTATATAAAAATGTACATATTGGCCGCAACAAGGTCCTGGGCTGTCTATTCGGGCTTGTCGGACTTCTAACGGTGACCATCGGGCCCGATCTATCGCAGTTATTCATCTTTACCCCCACGGGGGAAGGCTTCCTGGCAATCTCATCCTTTTGTTTTGCTATAAGTTTTTTCTTCTCCAAGAGTATTACAGAAGAATATGACCCCATCCTGACCGGCGGCTGGCAAATGCTGATCGGAGGCTCCCTTCAAATGGTGGTCTCTTTTCTTCTGGGAGGAAGATTGACCTTCAATGCCAAAGGCCTTCTGGTGGTAGGCTATCTAATCGTCCTTTCCTGTCTTGCTGTCACGATTTGGAGCATCCTTCTAAAATACAACGATCCAAGCCAGATCGCAGTATTTCATTTGTTGACCCCCATCTTCGGCACCCTCTTCTCCTCCGTAGTGCTTCATGAGAAGACATTCAATGTGCAGAATCTGGCGGCACTTGGAATGGTATGCTTCGGTATTTTCCTTGTTAATTTCAGTAAGTCTAAAATAAGTCCATATATTTAACTTTAATAATTCACTCTTTTTATGTCAGTCAGATCCTATTCCGCAAAATCGCCTTTTCACAAATACTTCATTTTTATGCCGAATTTTTAGTAATACAGTATAAAAATATTTTTTTGATTGACTTTACTTAAGTTTATATGGTAATATGAAATTGTAAAGCTGATTTCACTAAAATCGACGCGTTTTATATCCTCGTATTTATTTGGTTCACCTAAATAATTTTTCACTGTTGCTTAAGGCCCGTTTTGGTCCTTAGAAAATACAACATAAAATTTTGAGTCGAAGGAAGATGATACACCTCAACTAAGACCGGCAGCACAGGACCAAATCAAGAAGTTCAAACATTTAATGATAGGAGTTGTGAGTATGTCAATTCTATTAAATCCAGTAACCATATCTGTGGTTGTCCTCTGTGTTCTTTGCCTCATGAGGTTAAATATTATTTTATCAATGCTGATTGCCTGCGTTGTCGGAGGCCTCGCAGGCTCCTTACCGCTGTTTGGTGCCGAAAACTCCATCATGGCACTTTTGACCTCCGGCTTTATCCGTAATTCTTCGGCAGCACTTGCATACGTACTGATGGGTGTTTTCGCCGCAATGCTGGCTGACATTGGATTGGCTGATATTCTTTCCAAAAAGCTCACTCGCATGATTGGCGGTAATCCGCTCATTCTTTTGGGCGCATTCGCAATTATTTCCGTTGTAGCTGACACATTGATTCCAGTTCACATTGCTTTTATTCCGATTTTGATCCCCCCCATGTTACCTTTGATGAATCAGATGAAGTTGGATCGAAGGGCTGCCGCTTGTTCGTTGGCCTTCGGTTTGAAAGCGCCCTACCTCGCCTTACCTATTAGCTATGGCCTAATTTTTCAAGGCATCATTGCCTTAAATCTAACCGATAACGGGGTGCACGTTGAAATCAACGAAGTATGGAAGGTAACTTGGATTCTAGGTGCCGCTATGGTAATCGGTCTTCTGGTGGCAGTTTTCGTTACCTACCGCAAGCCAAGAGAATACAATTCAGTAGAAACAGATACATCTAATACGGATGCAATCTCAGAGAGCTTAGATCGTAGGCACTATGTTGCCTTCGCTTCTATCATTGTAATTTTAGTTATCCAAGTAATTACTGCCGATTTGGCACTCGCAGCACTGGGTGGAATTATTATTATGATACTTTTCGGTGCTATCAAATGGAATGAAATTGATAAGCAGGTCAATGAAGGCATCAAGTTGATGGGAATGATATGCCTGGTATTTTTGATTGCCGGAGGATATGCATCTGTGATTCGAGCCACAGGTGGTGTAGAGTCACTGGTTGGTGCCGCATCTCAAATCATGCGCGGAAACAAACTAATCGCCTCTATTGTAATTGTTTTGATTGGATTGGTCGTTTGCATGGGCATCGGAACATCCTTTGGCACAGTTCCGATTCTTGCAACTATATATGTACCACTGTGTCAGAACATCGGTTTCTCCGTCCACGCAACTATTCTACTGATTGCTGCTGCCGCTGCAATGGGCGATGCTGCTTCGCCGGCTTCTGATGTCACTCTTGCCCCGACAGCTGGATTGAATGTTGATGGCCAGCACGATCATATTTGGGATTCCTGTGTACCAGGTTTTCTCCATTTCAGTCTCCCCATTATGCTGACAGCTGTAATTGTATCTCAGTTTATTTGATTTCAAGAGTACCTTTCTCTTTTCCCCAAAAGAAAAACTGTGAAGATCCATATGAATCTTCACAGTTTTTCTTTACAATAATCACAGATTGAAGTTGCCAACTGACAACGGTGGTGTTACGATATATAGTACCTTTGTCAGATTATTGGAGAGATTGACAAATGTATGGGGAACATTCCCGAAGCTATGGTAGCTGTCTCCCGGATAGAGGACATTTTCCTGTCCATTCAGATAATAGGTCAGGACCCCCTCCAGTACATAGATGAATTCTTCTCCCGCATGGGTCGTCTGAGATACATCCTCGCGGCTCTGTCCCGGAAGAAGGATGATCATCATGGGATCCATTTCACATTTTTCCGTACAGGCAGAAAGGTTCTTATAGATATAATAGCCTGATGTGTACCGGATCCGATTTTCATAGCTTCTCACAAACCCATTCTTTTGTTCATCTTCTGTTTTCTCAAAGAACGCAGACAGGTCCATGTCCAATGCCTCTGCTATTTTCTTCAAGGAAACCACTGCCGCGGATGTCAGTCCCCGCTCTACCATGGACAGAAAACTAATGGAAAGCTGGGTTTTTTCTGCCAATTCCTTCAGCGTCATTTTTTTCGCCAGTCGCGCAGTTTTGATTTTCTCACCTAATTTTTCTGTCATTGTTTTACCTCCATATGAGTTTATCGATCAACAAAAGGAGTGCATTGATATGTTATTTTCAGCCGGAACGAGCCATACAAAAGTTACCCTTCAGCTTATTCCATGCGGACTTGATTGGCAGGCGATCCTATGTGGTGGAGATCGTCCTCACATCGGTGCGGTGGTGCTTGCCGTTCCCCGCCCCTCTCTCAAGGATGCCCTGGTGTTGAGCTGTGACTGCTGGGTCAATCCGGTAACTGCCCACAAAGACCATCTTGTGGCACAGCCCTTGGCAGAAACGCTATGCATAGCCTGCGGACATACTGTATCCGTCAGCGCAGGCCTGCACATCGACCATATATCGCCCGACGATCTTCGTCAGCTCCGGAAACACTGCGCCCAGGTCACCGCTGAAGCCGAAAGCTATCTGAAGAAACAACCGGCCTCCCAACCGCGATAATTTATCTGTATATAGTATTATGCTGCAATTCTTCAGGTATTTCAACTATTCTATTTATAATTGCATCATTCGACATACATACGGAAGGATCACTCCCGATCAATGTTGTTCAGAATAAGGCAGTTGGAGCTTTAGTGCTCACTCAAAAACGCCACGTCATTTCCATCTATGCAAACCACGATATGTTCTCCGGCAGTCAGTTTTTCCTCCTCCCGCTTTCCAATGTGGGATACCAAAATGACCTCTCCAGGATATTCCTCCAGGAATGTGTGCAGTTCCTCCTCCATTTGTAGTTTCAAATAGCTGTCCAGGGCGGAAAAGGACTCATCCAGCAAGATCGCACCGGGCCTCGACACCGTGATCCGGGCCAGGGCCGTCCTCTGCTGCTGCCCGCCAGACAGCTGCGCCGGATAATGGTTCTCCAGTCCCTTTAAATGAAACCGTTCGATCATCTCCTCCGCAAAGCTGCTGCGTGCCTCATGTGGCAGCTTTTTTGTTCCTGCCAGTATATTTTCCCTCACCGTCATGTTGGGGAAGAGTGCATACTGTTGGAACAGGTATCCCACGCTGCGCTTTTGCGGTGCAAGGTCGATGCCAGACGCACTGTCATACAAGATACGTCCGTCCAATTCCACACGCCCTTCATCGGGGCGGATCAATCCAGCGATACACTTCAGGGCCATGCTTTTTCCGCTTCCGGAGGCGCCTACTAAGAGTGCCAGCGGCTCTCCGGCATGGATGCCGCTGCAAAAACAACTAGGTCGGCATGCTCTTCCGATGTTGGTTCATCTTTCGGGGCACAGGCCGCAAGTGAATGCATCATGATCACCGTCATTACAATTTCTGCTAGCTCTTTCATCGTAAAGCACTACTTTTCCTAACTATTCTTGTTAACATCGGCTGCAGCGGAAATCCGGTTATTATGCAAACAGCTCTCCAAATGCGGTAAACTGGATCACGCCGCCCAGGATCAGTTCCGTTACGGATTCCTTATCCCAGACCGCACTCAGCCGCAGGTCACCGCCCGGCTGTCTGAGCAAAATATCCTGTACCGTGTCCTTTTTTCGATGTGCCAGTGCGGACGCTACGGCAGAAGAGCCGGATCCACAGCTGTTTTCCCACACTAGGGTGCGCGGGTTATCCACATACACCAGCGGCTTCATCCTGTGCTCCGCTTCATTGAAATACATCAGTCCAAAGGCTTCCGGCATGGGCCCCACAGCAGAAAGAAATGCTTTCATCTTTTCCACATCTTCCGAGTGCTCTTCATGGTTCCACAACACCATATGGCTGATTCCATCGAAAATAACGAGGCTATACTCGCCAAACCAGGGGTCATTGCCTGTCAGGATCCTCTGCGGCAGCGGCATATGTACTGTCACATAGCAGCAATTATCGCACTCCATACGCTTCAATTGTGTGACCAGCGGCTGACTGCTTCCGGACACGGAGATGGTCAGTTCCATTTCCGGATCAGACAGCATTTTGGGTGCACCGACTTGTCCGCACATTCCCAGCCAGGCCGCAAAGCTTCTGGAAGCGTTTCCGCAGAATTCGCCTCCGGCCATTTCCATCCGCCAGCCATTGGGACAGGACTCGTCACGAATGATAAAGCCCAACTGTTCAGCACCTACATTTTCATAAGACAGTACAGCCTTGCTGACCTGCGCATACTGCTCTTTCGGCACAGGATCCAGGATAAAGACCGTTGTATTTCCGCTTGGATTTGCTTTAATGTAATGCAGTTTCATATTAATCAACCATTCGGCCGCGTTGCGTCCGCACAAATAGGAATGAAAGAGTGCAGACAAACGGCCGCCTTTCTTGTAGAATAATTTTGAGGAGAATGCATACTACAACGCATGGTAGGAGGAGTCGTAGACTGCATTTCAAACTTAAAACAGTATTTTAATCAGTGCTGGAACTGCCTTTTCAAGCACAAATAATCCGGAGAACATTGATCGAATAAAATTTGAGCTTCTTCCAAAACGTGCTGATGAAAATCACGATAACATTGCAGCAGCTCCCCCTGATCCCTCCTGGTCCATTCCATTGCAGTATCTTTTCGATTCCGGCTTCCCGTAGCAGGATCGGGTGTCCCAGCTTCTCCTGATATTCAGGACACACGATCTCGCCCTCTTGGTCCATGATACGTTGGAGGACCTCGGTTGAAACCAGTGGCGTATCTGCCGGCGTCACAAAAACCTGTCTTTTTTGGTCCGGAAGAGCCCTCAGCCCCAAATTTACAGATGACAGCATATCTGTTTCAGCGCATCGTTCATTTTTAATAAACATAACGCCTTCTGATTTTAAGTGCCGCTCCAGAACGGCACTTTGATACCCGGTCACCACAATAATATCTTGGATCCCAACGCTTTTCAGCGAACGGATTGAGTGTCGAATAATCGTTGAATTCTCAAAGCAAAGTAATGGTTTCATCTCCAGCATGCGGGTGGAAATACCCACCGCCGGAATAACCGCAGATGTCTTCACAGCCTTCCACCTACACTCACCGTGATTTACAGCGCCTTTCGTAATTTCAATATTACAATAACCATTGTGAAATTGTCAAGAAAGTATATCACGGATTAAGCTGTATTTTTCCTATCTATACAGGTCGAATCATTTAAGAAATGTCATTTTTTCTCTATCTTTTGCATTATTATTTCAATATTATCCTATTATATCTTAAATTACATCTCTTTCCTCACCATTTTCCATTCTTGTCCCTCTCATTGATTTTCGTTTTTGATTGACAATATTCTCAGTCTTATATTATAATAATTTCAGTATTATGAAAATATATCTGTAATTCACGGCATTTCAGATGCTTCCATCATCGTTGTGATATGGAGCTTCACGCCTTGGCAAAATTAAACTGACAGATAAGATGAGGTGGATTATGAAAAAGAGATTGGTTATTGGTCTGAGTGGTGCCAGCGGGGCTCCCCTGGGCATCGAACTTCTCCGTGGGATGCAGTATTTTCCCGATTGGGAAACCCATTTGGTGTACTCCAGCAGTTTTGTAAAGACACTTGCATATGAGTCCTCCTTATCCCTCGAGGATGTATGTCATCTTGCCGATCAGGTCTACCCTCTGGATGATGTGGCTGCATCTGTGTCCAGCGGAACCTTCCGCACAGAGGGTATGGTCATCATTCCATGCAGCATGAAAACCTTAGCCGGTATTGCTTGCGGGTATTCTGATAATCTGCTTCTGCGTGCTGCTGATGTGACACTGAAAGAGCGGCGCAAGCTTGTCCTCGTCACACGAGAAACCCCGCTCAGTCAGATACATCTGCGCAATATGCTGTCACTGACTCAAACAGGTGCAGTGATCCTTCCGCCCATGCTCACATATTATAACAATCCCCAAACCATCGAAGATATGACGCGACACATTGTCGGAAAGGTCATGGCCGAGTTCGGATTGGAACACCCCAAGTTTCATAGGTGGAAATAAGTTATAGATTTCTCACCATTCAGTTTATCCACACTCAGACAGTAAGTACGGCGTCATCGTACTATGATGCCATGCTACTTTCAAGGTGAAGGCTGATATCCCGCTTCAACTGTCCATAAATCACTTTCCTGCTGTATTTCGGTGCAAAAACAATGTGATACTGATACCGAAACTTAGCATGTGCTGAACTCTGAATACCATTCCCGCTTTCCCAAGTTATTAAGCCTCCTTTGTATTCTGTAATGCGGTCGCCAAACCATCGTAAGTGCTTAATAACCGCCCGCCTGTGAAACACCTCTCATATGTGAGAGAATATAACCGTGCTCAAAAGCTGCAATGGAGCTTTTGAGCACAGTTTAGCCACAGGAGGGATAGTATGTCAGAAGTATTAGCCGTACGGTCCGAGTATCGAATTCAGCAATGGACACAGATCATTGAAGAGTGTCGATGCAGTGGACTGAGTAACCGCGAGTTCTGCAGGCGGCACGACATCTGTGAAAAAACCTACTGCTATTGGTTGAGAAGGGTACGCAAAGCGGCAATCCTACGAGCCGAATCTGAGCAGCCCTCTTTGGTGCCGTTGGAAAACGATAGCACCGAACTGAGGGATAGCCTGGAAGGCTGCCTTGAAATTCACTTCCGAGGTGCGGCCTTGAAGCTGTCCGGAGCCACAGACATGGATACGGTTGCGGCACTGCTGAAATCGATTCAACGGCTATGATTGATTTAAGCAGGGTGCGTAACTACTACGTAGCGTGTGGGTACACAGATCTTCGGCGTGGAATTGACGGGCTGGCTTCGATCGTGACCCAGCAATACTGAGGGACACTGGATGAAGAAAGCCTCTTCCTCTTCTGCGGACGGAGGACGGACCGGATCAAGGCTCTGTACTGGTCCGGTGATGGGTATATCCTGCTTTACAAGCGGCTGTCCAACGGAAGATTTCGGTGGCCCCGATCAGAGGCGGAGCTGCGACTGCTGGACCATCAGAGCGAAATTGAACTCCTGAAAAAGAAGCTGGGTCATATGACCGAAATCTTTGCCAATTCTCAGAGAGCCCGTTTTGGTCAGTCCAGCGAGAAAAGTGAGTATGTGTTGGGGAAAGGCCAGTTTTCTCTCTTCAATGAGGCTGAGGCCGAGCAGAATGTGAAGGCGAAAGAGCCCACAGAGGAAACCTTTGTCGCTACACACACCAGAAAAAAGAATCTTCGGCGGCGGCAGTGTTTATGACACCGTCACTGAGGACGCTGCGTGGAGCCAGATCAGCGCCATTGCAAACGGTAAGTATGTTGAGTCTCCCGAATCTCCCCACAACTGGACTGTGGCGCCTCCTGCCCGCCAGCGTTATCTTGCCCTGCTGTGGCTGCCCTCCCTCCTGTATCCCGACTACTGCGACTATGACCTGCAAGAAGAGGTCACCGAATATTATGAGCTGTTCTACGGTGTGACCCTGACCGACGAGCAGTACGCTACTCTGACTGCAAACGCATTCTTCAAGTAATGCACACGCTGATCGTTGGAGAACGCCATGTCGGCAAGAGCACCCTGATCGGCAGGGTACTGAACGCGCTTGACCGGCCTGTGTATGGCTTTGAAACCAAAAAAGAGGACTCCCTCGCAGATGAACTGCGGGGGAGCCCCGTCTATATCTACGACGCTTGGCAGGAGCGGGTGCGGACGACGGGAAATCTGGTGGGTTACTGCAAAAATCACCGTTTTGACGCTGCAGCAGAAGTGTTTGACCGCTTTGCGCCGAAACTGCGTAAACCTGTGCCGGCCGGCGGCATCGTGCTGTTGGACGAGTTGGGCTTTATGGAGTCGCAGGCGGAGGAGTTCTGCTCCGCTGTGCTTGATCTGCTGGAAGGGGACATTCCGATAATCGCCGCAGTAAAGAACAAACACACACCCTTTTTGGAGGCGGTGCAGAGTCATCCCAAAGCAAAATGCTTTTACATTACGGAAGAAAATAGGGATGAGTTGTTTCCGCAGGTGTTGGACTTCGTCCGTATACAGTTGGATCCTGCGGAAGGGAGAATGTGATGGGGAAACGGACGATTATCATCAACGGATTGCTCCGCCCAAACGGAAATACCGCCTATCTGATCGACGTGCTGCGGGGGCCCTTGGAGGGTGAGATCATTGAAATTTCTGCCTTCCGCTCGGGAATTGCCCCCTGCGTGGACTGCCGCGGCTGCTGGGAGACGGCGAAGTGCGTGGTACAGGACGGGATGCAGGTCATTTACGACGATGATTTTGACAACATCGTCATCGCTTCCCCAGTGTATTACGGCACTCTGCCTGGTTCGGTGCTGAGCCTGATGAGCCGTCTGCAGCCCTGGCACGCCGCCATGTTTTTCCTGAAAAAGCCATTACAGCTCAAGCCAAAAAAGTCCGCTGCGATCCTGACAGCCGGAGGAAAGGGGAACGCGGAGCATGCACAGCACCATCTGAGCGCCTTTTTCCGGATGTATTTTGCGAGGAATAGTAGGGCTGTGAAACAATTTTCTTTTCCAAATCAGAAATGCCCTTACCGCCGTTCAGTTCAGCATAATACCTCGCCACAAGCTCATCCTATGTCGGAAATTTATCTAAAGCAATTTGCTGTTCCTGTCCGGTCAAAAAGTTATGCTCATAGAAAACGTCTCCGTTTGAGGAATTCAATTATAGCTAATCCCAACCACTGCGTCAATGTGCGAGAGAAAGGGCAGCTCAATACGCGATACTTCTCTTAAAGCCGACAGGATATGTCAACCGCACAACTGCGAGAAAACACACATTGTACCGCTGTAAATTTGCTGTTGAATTTTACAGCGGAATAGGATATACTATGCTTAAAGGGGGCTGATAGATATGCCGAATATTAAACCTGTTTCCGACCTGCGAAATTATAGCGAGGTACTGCATGATGTGGCTGTGGGCGCTCCTGTCTTTCTGACGAAGAATGGGCGCGGACGATATGCCATCGTGGATATGCAGGACTACGAGAGAACACAGGCGATCATCCGCCTGATGAATGAACTGGCAAAAGGCCGTCACTCCGGTGAAACAGAGGGCTGGCTGACATCGGACGATATGAGGGCGCACTTCCGCGCAAGAGCGGATGAAGAATAAAATTCATTATTCATCGGAGTCCCGCCGTGACCTGGATGATATTTGGGACTACATCGTATCGGAGCTTCAAAACCGTACCGCCGCAGAGCGGGTGATCGGTCGCATTATGGATGCGGTTGACCAGCTGCAAACCTTTGCGGAGATGGGTTCTCCGCTATCCTCTATTGCGGATATGGGGACGAACTACCGCTTCCTTGTCAGCGGCAGTTACATGGTGTTCTACCGTGTGCAGGGCAGCGACGTCTACGTTGACCGTGTTCTGTATGGGCGCAGCGATTATATGAAAGTATTGTTCGGAGAAACACCACAGCATGAAAAGCTCATGGAGAAGGATAAGTAGCCCCTATCAAGCTGTCTGAATCTGATTCCCACCTGTAAATTTAGGTGGGGGTTTAATCTTACTTTCAAGCGCGGACGATGCCATCACCGATTTGACAAGACTGAAAAGAGCAGCGATGCCACCTTAGATAAAGGCGGCATCGCTACTCTTTTATAGAGAAGGCGTAACCGTCAAACCACCCCGCGTATAAAAAGGCCGCCATCTCAAGGAGACTGTTGCTCACCGAGATGGCGGTCTTTTATTTATGAGGCATATAGCATTCTTCC
>ERZ773136.1370-NODE-1370-length-24038-cov-3.713797_pt1 | contig 24038 bp, 16 predicted proteins | sample MGYA00580855_ERZ773136 | MGnify/ENA primary metagenome ERZ773136 (study PRJEB29015, sample SAMEA2737860) | human gut metagenome | biome: human gut; feature: human-associated habitat; material: faeces | place: China | collected 2012 ... | reverse complement strand
TCCATTTTTCAACTGAACAAAATCATAACGGTCTATCTCCCGTCCGATTTCTTTCGGTTGAGTGAAGTCCATAGGCGTTCCGGCCACCGGAACGATCTCACCCGTTGTCATAAAGGTACTGTCGACCGGAGTATACCCATCCGCATTCACATACAACAAATGATCCGTAGCGGCAACAGCCGGATTACCCGACAAATTGAAATAAGAGTGATTCGTCATATTGATCACCGTTTTCTTATCTGTCACAGCCTCGTACTGAATATCGATAGCATTATAATCTGTAAGATGAAAGCGCACTTTCGCCCGTACATTTCCAGGGAAATTCTGATCGCCATCCGGAGAAAAACGGGTCAGTTCGAGAGTCGTACCATCGATCTGATTGGCTTCATACATCTGATATTGCCAACCTTCCGGCCCCCCGTGTAAACAATGTCCATAGTTATTCTGCGGCAATTGAATAGTTTCGCCATCGATTTCGATTCTTCCCTGTGCAATCCGGTTAGCATACCGACCGATAGAGGCGCCAAAATCACTGGGTATATTCCGATAATCTGCCAAACTATCGAACCCCAATACCACATCTTTCCTATTTCCATATTTATCCGGAACCAAAACAGACACGATACGGCCACCGAAATTAGTGATACAAACTTCCATTCCGGCCGAATTCTTCAAAGTATAGAGACCGGCCTGTTTCCCATCGATCTCTGCCTGAAACTTCTTCGGATTCAGTCCGGAAAGAGTTGTCTCTTCCTTCGCTTTTGGGGAACAAGAACTCATGATTCCTGCAACAACCACCAAACCCAATACAAACGTTTTCATAATCTTTGCTATAATTTATGATTTAGATTTCATTTTAGTATGTTCAAATTTTCAGGACTATTCACTTTTGAAACGCCCATATAAGTGTTTAAAAAACACTTCAAATATAGTGTATACAAAACACTTTAAAAACATTTTTTACAACTTTCTTTGAAATATTTTCAATAACTCACTGTATATCTACTGATTACCAAAAGTAATTTAGACTATTTTTAAATAAAAACCCGGATATCACCGACGCCATCGTCGTACTCCTTATTATTAAAAGTACGATAAATTCAGATCCCGATGAACATTTGTAAAATCTGCTTTTTTTACATAAATTGCACTCCTTTATGATAAAGCAAGAAGCCTGACGCAAACGATAACTTTTTTCGAAAGCAACAGGCAACAGATTAAGACACACCATTAATAAATTTATAACAATAAAGAAATCATGGATACTCGTATCGTAAGAAATCTATTCAAAGAAAAATTCGGAACCGAAGGAATGTTGTATTTCTCTCCCGGTCGTATCAACCTCATCGGCGAACACACCGACTACAACGGCGGCTTCGTCTTCCCGGGTGCCGTCGACTGCGGCATCACGGCGATGATCCGCCCCAACGGCACCGACCGCGTGCGCGCCTACGCCGTCGATCTGGACTCCTATGCGGAGTTCGGCTTGCGCGAGGAGGACAAACCCTCCGAGTCGTGGGCCCGCTACATCTTCGGCGTCTGCCGCGAAATCCAGAAGCGCGGCGGCCGCATCGGCGGCTTCGACACCGCCTTTTCGGGCGACGTACCGCTGGGAGCGGGCATGTCGTCGTCGGCAGCGTTGGAGTCGACCTTCGCCTTTGCGCTCAACGACCTCTATGCGCTGGGGATCGACAAGTTCGAACTGGCACGCATCGGTCAGTCGACCGAGCACAACTACTGCGGCGTGAACTGCGGCATCATGGACCAGTTCGCCTCGGTCTTCGGCAAGAAGGGTTGTCTGATGCGGCTAGACTGCCGTTCGATGGAGTTCGAATACTTCCCCTTCGATCCCGTCGGTTACAAGCTCGTGCTGCTCGATACGGTCGTCAAGCACGAACTGGTCGGCTCGCCCTACAACCGCCGGCGCGAGTCATGCGAGCGCGTGGCGAAGATGCTGGGACAGGAGTTTCTGCGCGGCGCCACGATGGAGCGGCTCGATGCGATCCGCGATGAGATCTCCGACGAAGACTACCGCCGTGCACGCTTCGTGATCGGCGAGGAACGGCGTGTGCTCGACGTCTGCGACGCCTTGCAGCGTGGCGACTACGCCACCGTCGGGGAGCGGATGTACGCCACGCACGAGGGGTTGTCGAAGGACTACGAAGTATCGTGCGAGGAGCTCGACTTCCTGGTCGACGTGGCCCGCGAATGCGGCGTCACGGGGGCACGCATGATGGGCGGCGGCTTCGGCGGCTGCACGATCAACCTCGTGAAGGACGACCTCTTCGCCGATTTCATCGCCACGGCCAAACGCAAATTCACCGAGCGGTTCGGCCACGAACCCAAAGTCTATCCCGTCGTCATCTCGGACGGCGCACATAAAATCGACTGATTCAAACCATCCCGTTACATGAGAAAAACGATCTTCCTTTTCGCTCTGCTCGCCGGCACGCTGTCGCTGCAAGCCCAGAACTACCCCTTGCGCGCCCGCCTGAGCGACCCGAATTCCTTCTCTGTCATCGTCATTCCCGACCCGCAGAGCTACACCAAGTTCGCCGCCAACCAGCCGTTGTTCGAGTTGCAGACGGCATGGATCGCCCGCGAGATCGACTCGCTGCGCATCCTCACGGCGCTCTGCACGGGCGATCTGGTCGAACAGAACGAAACAGCCATCCCGCTGGCCTTCCGCAAGACCGACCAGACCAGCGCCGAGCAGTGGCGGGCCGCGTCGCGCGCCTTCGAGCGGCTCGACAACAAGCTGCCCTACGTCGTCTGCACGGGCAACCACGACTACGGATACACCAAGTCGGAGAACCGCCTGTCGCGCTTCCCCGACTACTTCCCGATGACGCGCAACGAGTGCTGGCGTCACAAAATCGTATCGGTATGCAACAACGCGCACGGAATCCCCACGTTGGAGAACGCCGCCTACGAGTTCCACACCGACACGTGGGGCGATCTGCTGGTCGTATCGCTCGAATTCGCGCCGCGCGACGAAGCGATCGAATGGGCGCGCAAACTGGTTGCGGAACCCAGGTACGCGAACACGCGGGTGATCCTGCTGACCCACTCGTTCATCGCATGGAAGGGCAACCGCAAGAAAACGGAGCCCTACGAACTGACCGACGCCAACTACCAGCAGGCGATCTGGGACAAGCTCGTCTATCCGTCGTCGAACATCCGGCTGGTCATCTGCGGCCACGAATGCCACCCCACGACGGACTACTTCGAGACGGTCGGCTTCCGCACGGACAAGAACGCCGCCGGCAAATCGGTTGCGCAGATGATGTTCAACGCCCAGACGGCCGACGGACAGTGGCACGGCAACGGCGGCGACTGCTGGCTGCGCATCCTGGAATTCCTGCCCGACGGACGGACCGTATCGGTGCGGACCTTCTCGCCGATGTTCGCCCTTTCGCCCGTCACCTGCGACAAGGCGTGGCGCACGGCCGACTACGACCAATTCACCTTCGACATGGAATAACCGATCGGCTGAAACGAACATCTGTCGCACAACAACTTATCCTCGGATTATGGCAAAAGAGACTGTACTGATTTCGGGCGGTGCCGGATACATCGGCTCGCATACCGCCGTGGAACTGATCGCCGCCGGATACGACGCGGTCATCATCGACAACCTCTCCAACTCGGAGGCGGAGGCCGTCGAGGGTGTGCGGCGCATCACGGGTGTCGACGTTCCCTTCGAGCGGGTCGACACCTGCGACGAAGCGGCGCTGCGACGTGTCTTCGAAAAATACGATTTCGGCTCCGTCATCCATTTCGCCGCCTACAAGGCTGTCGGCGAGTCGGTCGCCGAACCGCTCAAATATTACCGCAACAACCTCGCGTCGTTCATGAACGTCTGCGCGCTGATGAAGGAGTTCGGCCGGCCGAACATCCTCTTCTCGTCGTCGGCGACGGTCTACGGCGAGCCCGACACATTGCCCGTCACGGAGCAGACGCCCCGCAAACCCGCCACCTCGCCCTACGGCAACACGAAGCAGATGGCCGAAGACATCCTGCACGACTGCTGCGCGGCCTACGAGGGCCTGCACGGCATCGCGCTGCGCTACTTCAACCCCATCGGCGCCCACCCCTCGGCGCTCATCGGCGAACTGCCGCGCGGCGTGCCGCAGAATCTGGTGCCCTACATCACCCAGACGGCCGCCGGACTGCGCGAATGCCTTTCGATCTTCGGCGACGACTACGACACGCCCGACGGCACCTGCCTGCGTGACTACATCGACGTCGTCGACCTGGCCAAAGCCCACGTAGCCGCGGTCGACCGCATGACGCAGCGGCGGATGAAGGAGGCCTACGAGATTTTCAATATCGGCACGGGCACGCCTGTCTCGGTCCTGGAACTGGTGAAGGGCTTCGAACGGGCGAACGGGCTGACGCTCAACTACAAGATCGTCGGGCGACGGGCCGGCGACGTGAAGGCGGTCTGGGCCGACACGCAGCGCGCCAACAAAGAACTGGGCTGGAAGGCCGAACGGCCTCTCGAAGAGACGCTCCGCTCGGCCTGGGCCTGGGAAAAACACGTGCGCGGAATCGAATAATGCGGCAGGAGATGCGCTGGGAGAGGCATTTCGTTCCCTTCACGGGCAAACTGTCCCTGCTGATCCTGCTCGGACTCTTCATCGGGCTGGTCGGCGGCTGGCAGATCGTCGACGGCATGATCGACTACAACCGCATCGACCCGCGGGAACCCTTTTCCGCACGACTCGTTCGGAAGGAGTGCGTGCGCGAAGCGCCGTTTCCCGTACATCGGTTCCATGTATGCCGCTGTTCCGACGGCCGATTCTTCGACTACCGCGTTTACAAGGCTGAATTCGAGAGCTACGAGACGGGCGACACGCTGCGTCTGTTCCTCACGCGGAACGGCTCGAAGATCATTTCCGAATACAACGTCCGGGAAATGGCGATCCGCACCGTAGGCGGCATAGACATCGATCTCTACCTGCTGCCCGCCGCGGCATTTCTGCTGGCCGCCCTTGTGTCGATATGGCTGCTTTACCGCTGCAAACGTTACATGAATGAATTAGGATAAACTCGAAAACCAGATATCGATTTATGAAACCTACACTTTTCGTACTGGCCGCAGGCATGGGCTCGCGCTACGGCGGTCTCAAACAGCTGGACGGTCTCGGCCCCAACGGCGAGACGATCATGGATTACTCGATCTTCGACGCCATCCGCGGCGGCTTCGGCAAGGTGGTCTTCGTCATCCGCAAGGATTTCGAAGCGGATTTTCGCACGAAGATCCTCTCCAAATACGAAAACCACATCCCCGTCGAGGTGGTCTTCCAGTCGGTCGACGACCTGCCCGAGGGCTTCGTCCGCCCCGAAGGACGCACCAAGCCATGGGGTACGAACCACGCCGTGCTGATGGGCAAGGCGGTCATCCGCGAACCGTTCGCCGTCATCAACGCCGACGACTTCTACGGCCGCGACGGCTTCCGCGTACTGGGTCAGTGGCTGTCGAAAGCCGACGGAGAGAACCGCTACTGCATGGTGGGCTACCGCGTGGGCAACACCCTCTCGGAGAGCGGCACCGTGGCGCGCGGCATCTGCCGAACCGATGCGAACAATTACCTGACGGGTGTGGTCGAACGGACGGACATCGCCCGCGTCGACGGCCGCATCACCTTCACGGGCGACGACGGACAGCCGACCACCACCGACGACAATACCCCCGTCTCGATGAACATGTGGGGCTTCACGCCCGACTACTTCCGCTACTCGGAGGAGTATTTCAAGGAGTTCCTGCGCGCCAACATCGACAACCCCAAAGCCGAGTATTACATCCCGCTGATGGTCAACAAACTCATCACCGAAGGCACGGCGACGGTCGAGGTGCTCGACACCACGGCCAAGTGGTTCGGCGTGACCTACGCCGCCGACCGTCAGGGCGTGGTCGACAAGATCCGTGCATTGGTCGACGCGGGCGAATACCCCGCCAAACTCTTTTAGGGCGATGACCGTCTCGAAAATCAGCACCGAACCCCACGCGCAGGGCGAGATCGAGGTCTTCCGCCTCGCGAACGCCGCGGGGGCTTACGTCGACGTGTGCAACATCGGCGCTGGCATCACGGCCGTCGTCGTTCCCGACCGCGAAGGGCGCATGGCCGACGTGGCGCTGGGGTACCGCGCCTACGCCGATTACGTCGGCGACGGCGCCTGCTTCGGCAAGACGCCCGGCCGTTTCGCCAACCGGATCGCCGGAGGGCGCTTCACGCTCGACGGCAAGGAGTACCGGCTGGCCGTCAACAACGGCCCCAACCATCTGCACGGCGGCCCGACGGGATTCGCCAACCGCCTGTGGCAGGGTGAAACGACCGGCGACGGCGTGGCCTTCACCCGCACCAGCCCCGACGGCGAGGAGGGCTACCCGGGTACGCTCACGGCGCGCATCGCCTATACGTGGGACGACGACTGCTGCCTGACCGTCCTACTCGAAGCCGCGTGCGACGCCCCCACGATCGTCAACCTGACGAACCACTCCTACTGGAACCTCGCGGGCGAGAACGCAGGATCGGTGCTCGGCCACGAACTGCGGCTCCGCGCCTCACGCTGGCTGCCGACCGACGAAACGCTGATTCCCACAGGCGAACTCGCCGGCGTCGCCGGCACGCCGATGGACTTCCGCACGTCCAAACCGCTCGGCCGCGACATTCGCGCCGATTTCCCCGCATTGCGCTACGGCAAAGGCTACGACAACTGCTGGGCCGTCGACGACTGGCGCGCGGACGAGGAGATGACCGTGGCCGAACTGTACGATCCGAAATCGGGTCGGCGGCTCAGCGTCCGCTCCACACAGCCGGGCGTGCAGGTCTACACGGGCAACTGGCTCGCCGGCTCGCCGCTCTCGAAGAGCGGCCGGCCCTACGCGGACTACGACGGCGTGGCGATCGAGTGCCAGGGTTTCCCCGACGCACCGAACCGCCCCGATTTCCCTTCGGCCGAACTGCGCCCCGGCGAAGCGTACCGCCGGACGATCCGCTTCCGTTTCGACGTCCGTTAACGACGCACCTCATTCCGACGGCCGCAGGCGCACAGCTTGCGGCCGTCGGCTTTTTTTCCTATTTTTGCACGCAAAATTCCGCACTGCCGATGTTGATTCTGTTCGCTGTCCTCTTCGGCGGCATCCTCACGGGCCGCTTGCTGCGCCGCCGACCGCTCCGTGCGCTCGGCAGCGTCATCACGTTCATCATCTGGCTGCTGCTCTTCATGCTGGGAACGGAAGTGGGCGGCAACGAAGAGGTCATGCGGTCGCTGGCCACGCTCGGCGTGCAGGCGCTCGTCCTCTGCACGGGAGCGCTGGCGGGAAGCATCGCCTGCGCCTGGCTGCTGTGGCGGTCGATCGGCGGCAGACGCACCGACACGACTGACTCCGCCGCACCCGCTCCGCCGGCCTTCGCCGCACTGCGCGGCAGTCTGGTGATCGTCGCCTTCTTCGCAGCCGGAGCGATTTTCGGCGTCGCGGGATGGATTCCGGCTACCGCAGCCTCCTCGCCCGTAAGCACCTACATGCTCTACGGGCTGATGTTCTCGGTCGGCGTGTCGCTGGGACACGACGCCACGCTCGTCGAGCGTATCCGCTCGCTCGACCGCCGCATGGCGCTGCTGCCCATCTGCACCGTCGTCGGAACGCTGGCCGGAGCGGCGCTCGCATCGCCGCTGCTGCACACCGTACCGCCGGCCGACGCCATGGCCGGTGCGGCCCTCGCCGCGCCGCTGCTCGGCGGCTGGTCGCTGACCGACTCGCTGGCCGTGGGCGCGGGATTCGGCTACTATTCGCTGTCGAGCATCTTCATCTCCGAACTGCGCAGCATCGAACTGGGAACGGTCGCTCTGCTCTGCAACGTCCTGCGCGAACTCTTCACGCTGCTGGCCGCACCGTGGGTAGCGGGCCGTTTCGGGCCGCTGGCCGCGATTTCGTCGGGCGGCGCCACGACCTTCGATACCACCCTCCCGATCCTCACCCGCGTCGCAGGGCCGCAGTATGCCGTCGTAGCGATCTTCCACGGCTGCGTCACCGATTTCAGCGTTCCCTTCCTAGTCACGTTCTTCTGTTCGATCTGAAAAAACGGGACGCACCGACCGATGCGTCCCGTCTCAAAAAATCCTGCTTCGCCCCTTATTGCAGCACGGGCGACTCGAAGCCCAGCTTCCGCAACCCGTTCTGCACGTCGGGGTGGCTCATGAAGAGCCGCCACAACAACTCCGAACGGTGGTTCTCGATCATCACCGCGATCGGCCCCTGATCGATGGCCAGATACTTCTGCGGATACCAGTCGTCGGTCTGGCTGAACGCATCGTAGAAGCCGTAAGGCCCCCATACTTTCTCGTGAAGCGGCCCGTAGAGGTAACGCATCACATCCATCGACTCCTCGGGCGTATAGACGATCGACGAAAGCGCCGCTGTGGGGGCGATCACGCCGCGATCCTCGCGCTCGACGGGAGCGTGCGCCGCATACCCCGCCGTCGAATAACTGGCCGTCAGCCCCCAGCAATCCTTGCCGTAACCCTTGTAGTGCCGGGGATTGCGGATGCAGTAGGCACGGTTGATGAGCGAATAATTGCGCATCTCGCCGAAATAGTCCTCGCAGTAGTCGTCTCTCAGCCCGCGCGGATCCAGCCCGAGGAAGGAGTAGTGCGCCCAGAAGAGCGGACCGGCCTCGACGCCCTGATACCGCAGGCGGAGGCGGTAACCCTCGACCTCGTGCTCGTCGACGATCGCCCCGTTCTCGGCCCACCCCTCGGTATAGACCTCGCGGTCGATCGGATAGGTCGGCGAAGCGGCCGCCAGAATATACATCACCAGACACTCGTTGAACCCGTGTACGGCGAAATTCATCTCCCACCCGTATTCGGGACTCCAATGCCAGTAGAGGACGTTCTGCCCGTTGCGATACCACGACCACTCGACGCCGCGCCACAACGTATCGATACGCTGTGCGAGCGCCTGCTCGCGCTCGTTGCCCTGCGCGAAATACTGATGCGCGGCCAGCAGCCCCTGCACCAGAAAGGCCGTCTCCACCAGATCGCCTCCGTTGTCCTTCTTGCCGAAGGGTTTCACGCGGCCCGTCCGGCCCTCGATCCAATGAGGCCAGGCGCCGTGGAAGCGGTCGGCACGTTCGAGGAACGAGACGATGCGTTCGAAGCGTTCGATCCCCTGTTCACGGGTGACGTAGCCGCGCTCCATACCGGCGATAAGCGCCAGAATACCGAAGCCGCTGCCGCCCGTCGTCACGACCGTCTCGTCGTTTTCGGGATAGATGCCGTCCATGTTGATCCGTTCGCACGCAAGGCCGCTGTTGGGCTCGGCGCCCGACCAGAAATAATCGAACGTACGCCGCTCGACACTGTCCAGCAACGCCTCGTCCGAAAGCGTCGCTGCGGGACGCTGCGCGCAGCCCGCGACGACGCCCGCCAGAGCGAGCGCCGCCACGGCCGCCGTAATCCGTTTGATCGTCTTCATGCCGCGAAGGTTATTTCAGGGTGAAACTTGCCTGCTTCACCGCGTCGCTCGCGCCGCCGATCATCACGTCGAACTCGCCCGGCTCGGCCACGTAATGCAGGTCGAAATCGTAATATTTGAGCAGCGAGACGTCGATCGCAAAACTTACGTCGCGGCTCTCGCCCGCTTTGAGCGCCACGCGCTGGAAGCCTTTGAGCTCCTGCACGGGACGGGTCGACGAACCCACCCTGTCGCGGATGTAGAGCTGCACGACCTCCACGCCGTCGCGCCGGCCGCTGTTCGTCAGGCGCACGGTGGCCTCGATCGACCCGTCGGCGGTCATCTCCGACGCCGAAAGGCGCACGTCGCCGTAGTCGAAGGTCGTATACGACAGACCGTAGCCGAAGGGATAGAGCGGCGTATTGGGCACGTCGAGATAGTTGCTGCGGAACTTCTCGAACTTGTCGCCCAGCAGCGGACGTCCCGTATTCTTATGGTTGTAGAAGAGCGGTATCTGCCCCACGCTGCGCGGGAAGGTCGCGGGAAGTTTGCCCGACGGGTTGACGTCGCCGAAGAGTACGTCGCCGATCGCCTCGGCCGCCTGCGTGCCGCCGAACCATACGTTGAGCATCGCAGGCACGTGCTCGGCCTCCCATTCGAGCGTCAGCGGGCGCCCCGTGAAGAGTACCAGCACGACGGGTTTGCCCGTCGCCACGAGCGCCTTCAACAACTCCTGCTGCACGTCGGGAATGCCGATCTGCGACCGGCTGCTGCTCTCGCCGCTCATCTCCGAAGCCTCGCCCAGCGCGGCGACCACCACATCGGCCTCGGCCGCCGCGGCGAGCGCCTCGTCGAGCAACTGCTTGTCGGTGCGGCCGTCGCGCGGAATATCGCGCCCGAACATCGTGGCATAGCGCTCCTGCTCCTCGTCGCGGATCACGTTGCTGCCCTTGGCATAGAGGATCTTCACCCCTTCGCCGGCCACCTGCTGCAACCCTTCGACGAGCGTCAGCGGCTTCGTGAGGTCGGTAGCGACGCTCCACGTGCCGGGCATGTTCGCGCGCGAAGCGGCCAGCGGGCCGACCACGGCGATCGTTCCCTCGCGCCGGAGCGGCAGCACGTCGCCTTCGTTTTTCAGCAACACGAAGCTCTCGCCCGCGATACGGCGCGCCTCGGCGCGGTGTGCGGGCGTATAGATCTGCGTGGCGGCGCGCTGCGGATCGCAGTAACGGTAGGGATCGTCGAAAAGTCCCAACTTGAATTTCGCTTCGAGCACCAGGCGGCACGCGCGGTCGATGTCGGACAGCGGGATACGCCCCTCTTCGAGCGACTGCTGCAAGGTTCCCAGGTAACCCTCGCTCACCATGTCCATGTCGACACCCGCCTCGACGGCGCGCGCCGACACCTCTTTCAGATCGCCCAGACCGTGCGCGATCATCTCGTAGATGCCCGTGTAGTCCGTGACGACGAAGCCCTCGAAGCCCCACTGCTCGCGCAGCACGGTGGTCATCAGCCAGCGGTTGGCCGTGGCGGGAATCCCGTCGACCTCATTGAACGACGCCATGACACTGCCCACGCCTGCCTCGACGGCCGCCTTGTAGGGCGGGAAATATTCGTTGTACATGCGCTGGCGGCTCATATCGGTCGTATTGTAGTCGCGTCCCGCTTCGGCAGCACCGTAGAGAGCATAGTGCTTCACGCATCCCATGATCTCGTCGGTGGCAAAATGCATCGGATCACGCCCCTGATAGCCGTAGACGAACGACCGCGCCACAGCGCTGCCGAGGAAGGGATCTTCGCCGATGCCCTCCGACGCACGTCCCCAGCGGGGATCGCGCGCAATGTCGACCATCGGGGAGAAGGTCCAGCAGATACCGGCGGCACTCGCCTCGACGGCCGAAATACGGGCCGCACGCTCGACGGCCTCCATGTCCCACGTGGCCGTCAGGCCGAGCGGAATAGGAAAGGTCGTCTCATAACCGTGGATCACATCCATGCCGAAGATCAGCGGAATACCCAGACGGCTCTCCTCGACGGCGATACGCTGCACGTCGCGGATCTTCTCCACCCCCTTGATATTGAACAGACCGCCCACCTCGCCGCGGCGGATCTTCTCGGCGATGTCGCTGCTCTTGGCCTGACCGGTGGTGATGTCGCCCGCACTGGGCAGGTTGAGCTGGCCGATCTTCTCTTCGAGGGTCATGCGGCGCATCAGCGCGTCGACATACTGCTCCATCGTAGCGCCCGCAGGCTTCTCGACGGCGACGGCCGCGCCGCAGAGCACGATGCCCAGCAGGGTAATGAGTGTTTTTTTCATATCGTAATCTCTGTTTTTTATGGTATAATATTTCGCTTCCCGAAAAACGGAGTTTCACGGTCGCGGATCACTTGCGGCGGCACGCGTCAACTGCCCGCCTCGACCGTAAATCCGAGTTCGGCGAGTCCCCTCTGCACATCCTTATCGGACATGAACAGGTTCCACGGCAATCCCGTGCGGTAGTTTTCGATCATCACCACGATCGGGCCCTGATCGATGGCAATGTGCATTCCCCGGTCGAACCAGCCGGTCGTGAGATCGAAGGCGTCGATAAACCCGTAGTCGCTCCACAACTTGTCGCCCAGTTTATAGTAGAAGAAGCGCAGTGCGGCCATCGACTCGTCGGGCGTGTAGGGCATCGACGACAAGGCTGCCGTGGGGGCGATGACTCCCCGGTCGTTCGTCGGCGACGAGGCGGTGTAGCCGTCGGGAATATCGCTGGCCGTCAGTCCCCAGCAGTCGGCGCCGTAACCGGCATACCCCTTGGGGTTGTCTACGCAATACGCGTAGTTGATCCGGGTATGGTTGCACACCTGCTCCCAATAGTCGGCATAGGCATCGGAGAGTCCCCGGGGATTCAGCCCCAGGAAGGAATAGTGGGCCCAGAAAAGAGGGCCGCCGTAATCCTCGCCCAGCGGCAGCACGGTATCGTAGAACGACTTGCCGTTACGCATCGCACCACCGCGCGCCCAGCCTTCGGCATACACCTCGCGGCCGATGGGATGCGTCGGCGACGAGGCGGCCAGCACGTAGACGATCAAGGCCTCGTTCCACCCCTGTATCGGCATGTTCATCGCCCAGCCCTTGTCGGGACTCCAATGCCAGTAGAGCACCTTCTCCGTCCCCTCCTTGGTGAAGAAATCCCACTCGACGGCCTCCCACAAGGCGGTGATGTCGGCGCGCAGCTTGCTCTCTGCCGCATCGGCGCCGTCGAAGTAGGCGCGCGCCGTCAGCAACCCCTGGAACAACAGCCCGGTCTCCACCAGATCGGCACCGTTGTCATCGGCCGAGAAGGGAAGCGTCTGCCCCGTCTGGCCGTCGATCCAGTGCGAGAAGGCGCCGTGATAGGGGGTCGCTCCGCAAGGAAGGTCACGATCCGCTGCACCCGCTGGCACGCCTCGCTGCGGGTCACGAAACCGCGCTCGGCAGCCACCGTCATGGCCATCACGCCGAAGCCCGTCCCGCCGGTAGTGACCGTCGCGCCCGACGAGGTGCGCTCGCGCGCCATGCCGCTCGTCGGTTCGGCACCCTCCCAGAAATAGCGGAAGGTCTGCTGCTGCACCTTGGTGAGCAGCTCCTCGTCGGAAATCTGCGGGAATTTGTCGCTCGTGTCCAGCCCCGTCCGGATCCGGATCACCTTGCCGGTCAGGATCGCCTCCCCGGCAGCCGATTTCAGGCCGCTGTCGACGATCAACCGGTAGGAAGCATACGCGTTCAACCCGGCGGAGGGTTTGAGCGTGACGCGCTTCGCGCCGTCGTAAACGTCGCTGGCGTCCACCTTCGCGCCTCCGGCGTCGAGCAGATAGATATTGGCCTCGACGGTCGCCGCGTCGAGCGCCGCCGTGAAGTCGAGCACGATCTCGGCGTCGGGCGACACGTCATCGAAATCCGACAGGCCGCTCTGCCCGCCGATCGTAACCGAACTCAACGCCAGCTGATCGCCCGCGGGCGTGCGGTCGTCGGTCGAATCGCCGCCGCAGCCGACACCCAGCAAAACCAGTGCAGGCAGGAGAGGCTTGAAAAACGGAAAACCTTTCATATATCGTCGTTTTTTTAGAAGAGGGGGCCTGATTTCGGTCCCCTCTTCCGATCAATGCAGAAATCGAGCCCTGCTATTTCGCCTGTTCGTACAGTGCCGTCACCTGTGCCGGCGTCAACACCTGATCGTAGAGATAGATCTCGTCCATGGCTCCCGTATAGAAGGAAGCCTCGGCCGTCCAACCGGCACCCGAACCCAGGCCGACCTGCGACGGGAAGGCGCCGAGGCAGATGCCGCTCACCTCGTCGAACGTCATCGGACCGAAGGCTCCGTCCTTCAACACGCGGTCGCAGACCGCCCCGCCGTTGTGGTAGAGCGTGATGGTCGAGGTCCCTGCGTCGTAGGTCACGCCGACATGCGCCCAGACGCCGGCCATATTCTGTATCTTGGCGTCGTCGCCGGCATCGAACCACGCATCGGGCTTGCCGCTCGCACCGGTCGCCTGCATGAATCCCTTGAAGAAGAACTCCGACGGAGTGGTCGTGTTGCCGTTGTTGAGGAAGAAGGCGACGTCGGCCACCTCGATCGTCTTGTTGCCGATGGAGAAGAGACCCGCTGCATTCTTGTTCGTACCGTCGAACTTGATCCACATGAAAATCGAGTAGCTGCCCAACGATTTGAGCGCTGTCGTCGAAGCGGCGTCGGGCGTCAGGATGAGCGCCTGGCCGTCGACGTTCTGGTAGGCTTTGCCCGACTTGCCGTCGACGAACATCGGCGACTCGCCGGTGAAGGTCTTCATCTCGCCCGCGAGCGTTCCGTCGAGGAACAGATCGTCGTCGCAGGCCAAATGGTAGAGCGGATCGGGAAGCTGTACGCCCGACGAGCCCTCATCCGGATAGTCGAAGGGAGGATCCTGACCCAAATCCTGTTTGCACGATCCGAGGGACAAAAGCGCCGCGGTCGTCAAAATCAACGGAAAATATCTGAGGAATTTCATGGTATCTGACTTGTTTTAATTAGCATAATCGGGATTCTGTACCAGCACGCCGTTCGAGGCGTCGACCTGCTCCTGAGGCAGCGGCAGGTATTTGTTCTTGGCGGTGTAGCCCTTGTTGCCGAGCACGGCCGAAGCACCGTCCTCCGCACCGGCGATACTGAACTCCTGCCAGCGCACCAGATCGTAGAAGCGGTCGAATTCGAGCGCCAGCTCCACGTGGCGTTCATGGTGGATCGCCTTGCACAACTCCAACTGGTTGGTCGTCGTCACCTTGGGCAGCACGTTCGTATTGGTGCCGCGGGCACGGGCGCGCACCTGTTCCAGATAATCCAGCGCCTCCTCGATCATCGCCTCGCCGCCCATCTCGCAGGCCGCTTCGGCAGCCATCAGCACCACGTCCGAGTAACGGATCATACGAATGTTGTACCAGAATCCGTCGTTGCTGCCGTAATATTCGCGCAGTTTGGGACTGCAATAGGCTTTCTTGTTGTAGTAGTCGCCGTCCAGACCGTCCTGCGATACGAGTTTTTCATTGAAGGGGGCGTTGCCGGCCTCCGGAGCGATCGCAGGCCACGGCTTCGAAGGGGTCGAGAAGTAGAGCAGCGTCTCGTCGCGGCGCGGATCGCCCTCTTCGAACACGTCGACGATCGACTGGTCGGCCATATGCCAGCCCCAGCCCAGATTGCTCGTACCCGAACCGCGGCAGCCCTGCACCTGGCAGAACTGGCTGCCCAGATCGTTGGTCGCGGGCTGCGCGACGGTGGCCGTGCACTGCAACTCCCAAACCGATTCCGAAGAGTTTTCGCCCTCTTCGCGGAAAATCTCGTCGAACGGCGTGTCGAGATTGTAGACCCTGGTATCGATCACATTCTTGGCAGCCTGATACATCTGCGACCACAGACCGCGCTGGCCGTAAGTCTTGGCATGCAACGCACGTGCGGCGCCGTAAGTGACCCGCCCGATATATTTCGACTCCCAGCGGCGGGGCAGCCCTTCGGCCGCCGTCAGATCGGCGTCGATCAACTCGTAGATCTTGTCCACCGACGATTTGGGGATATTGGCCTCGTCGGAATTGGTGATGGCGAAGTCGACGAGCGGCACCTCGCCGAAGGCACGCACCAGATTGAAATAACACCAGCCGCGGAAGAAGCGAGCTTCCATGCCGCATTGCAGTTCCGCCTCATCGAGCTGTTCACCGGCCTCCTGCGCCTTCTGCATCTGGTCGAGCACGGTATTGGCCGCATTGATGATCTCGTAGTTCTGCGTCCAATAAGGATTCAACAGCGAATTGGCCGCCGAATACTGGAAATTCTCGTACATCGGCACATGTTCCGCACCGTCGGTCGTGGTCGATCCCTTACGCGAATCCTCCGAACGGTAGTAATGCACCGCGAAGGCGGGAATACCCGACGTGATATTGTAGTGGCGCGCCTTGGTGTAGAGCGCCATTACCTGCGAAAAGTAGGCGCCGCCTTCGATGTCGTCGATAGTCCACTGGCCCTGCGGGCGTTGGTCGAGCAGGTCGCTGCACGCGGCCGATGCGACCGCCGCGACGGCGATGATCCAGAGTTTCAGATTTCTTATGATCGTTTTCATTGGTTATGCTGTTTTAGAAAGACACGTTTACACCGAAAGTAATGGTCGTCGGCATGGGGTAGGTGTCGCCCGTGTCGATGCCGAACGCAAGGGCCGTACCGCCGATCTCGGGCGTATAGCCGGTGTTGTGCGACCAGGTGGCCAGGTTGTCGATGTTCATGAACACGCGCAGCGCTTTGAGACGGATCTTCTTGAGGATCCGGTCGCCGAAACTGTAACCCAGCTGGATGTTTTTCAGACGCAGGTAACTGCCGTCCTCGATGAAGTAGCTCGAATTCATCATCTGCGTGGCGCGCGACGAATCGAGAATCGGCTCCCAGTTCGACGTGCCCTCGCCGTTCCAACGTCCCAGACGCTTGGTATGATAATTATACTGTGCATATGCCGACAGGAAGCTCGTATTGAAGATCTCGTTTCCGTAGACACCCTGGAAGTCGATACCCAGATCGAAATTCTTGTATTGCAGGTTGACCGAGTAACCGTAGGTGAAATCGGGCGTAGGATTGCCGATCATCGTACGGTCGGCTTCGGTGATCTTGCCGTCGCCCGTGACATCGCGGAATTTCAGGTCGCCCGGAGCCACGGCCGCCAGCGTGTTTTCCGGCGACGAGGCGATGTCGGCCTTGTTCTGGTAGATGCCCTCGACCTCGTAGCCGTAGAAATAACCGATGGGCTTGCCCGGTTCCGATACGGCCACGCTCTTGTCGCCCTGATAGTAGGTCTTGCCCAACGTGAGCACCTCGTTGTCGATCGTGGTCAGGTTACCCGAAACGGTATAGCGGAAATCGTCGCCGATCGTGTCGCTCCACGATCCCGACAGCTCGAAGCCGCGGTTGCGGATCGAACCCGAATTGATCAGACCGTCCTGCGCGCCCATGAACGATTCGAGGTAGCAGATCAGGTCTTCGGTCTTCTTGCTGTAATAGGTCGGCTCGATGTGCAGGCGCTGGTTGAACATCTGCATCTCGAAGCCCACTTCCCACGCCTTGGTCTTCTCCCAGCGCAGATTCGTCGCCAGATAGGCCTGCGCATAGGAGGAGATAATGTTGTCGCCGAAGATGGCGTTCGAGGAGTTGAGCGTCGGGAACGCGGGATAATTGCCGCCCTCGGTACCGACGTTCTGGTTACCCAACACGCCGTACGACCCCTTGATCTTCAAGTAGTCGATCACATGCTGGTTGCGCATGAAATTCTCTTCGGACATGATCCATCCGGCACCGACCGAGTAGAAGTTGTCCCACGTGTTGCCCGTGTACTTGAACACCGACGCACCGTCGCGGCGGAACGAGAAGTTGACCAGGTAGCGGCGGTTGTAGTTGTAGAGCGCACGGAACAGGTACGACATCGTGAACTTGCGGTACTGCGAGCCGCCGTTGGTCGCCGACGCCGTGTCGCCGATCGACGAGATCCACCACTTGTCGGGATCGTTCGGAATCGGCAGGTCGGCCGAAGCGACGTTCTGGCTGCGGCCGCCGGTGAGCTCCTCGTAGTTGGTGAAGTTGGTCGTCAGACCGGCCATCAGCGTCAGGTCGTGCTTGTCGGCGAAGGTCTTCGCATAGGTGAGGATGTAGTCCTGCTGCGCATTGAGCGTGTTGGACTTCGTCTGCGACAGCGACTCGCGGTCGCTGCGGGCGTTGATCGTCCCCAGATCGGGATCGTATTCGTATTTCACGGGCGTGAAGAGCCGCGAATTGTTCGACAGGTAGTCGATCGAGAAGGCGGCGCGGAATTTCAGTTCGGGCAGGAAATTGATCTCGCCGTAGACATTGCCCGCGAAGCGGTAGTTCTGCGCCTTGTTGTGGGCGGCGAACTCCTCAATGTCGATCATCGGGTTGGAGATCTGCGAACTCTGGAACGAAGGCAGTTTGTAGTAGCCGCCCGTCGCATCGTCGTAGATCGGCGAGATCGGAGCCGCATGGATGGCGCCGGTCACGTTCTTGGCATCGGCCGGCAACATGTAGGCGCCGTTCATCTGCACGCCGAATTTGAGCCAGTCCTTCATCTTGTACTCGTCGCTGAAATTGACGGTCACCTTCTGCATCTCCTCACCCACGATGCTGCCCTGCTCGTAGGTGTAGCCCACGCCCAGATAGAAGTTGCTCTTTTCGTTGGCGCCCATGATGCTGGCCGTCGTCTGGCTGATCATGGCATTCTGGAAGATGGCGTCCTGCCAGTCGGTATTGGCCTGATAATAGGTATAGTCGAACGGATCGCCGCCCATGTTCGAAAGCTGCTCGTTGTAGAGCTCCTTGAACTGCGGCCCGTTGGTCAGCGACATGCGGTGCCCCACGTGCTTCACGCCCACCGACTGGTTGACGTTCACCACCGTCTGCCCCATCTTGGCGCGTTTGGTCGTGACGATGATGACGCCGTTGGCGCCGCGCACGCCGAAGATAGCCAGCGACGAGGGGTCTTTCAGAATCTCGAACGATTCGATGTCATTCGCATTGAGGTAGTTGATGTTGTCGGTGAACATTCCGTCCACCACATAGAGCGGTGCGAAGCCGTTGATCGAGTTCGTACCGCGGATACGGATTTCGGGATCCTGTCCGGCCCGACCCGAATTGGTGATCTGCACACCGGCCACGCGGCCCTGCAACGAGGCCAGCGGGTTCGACGCCGGACGGTTGGCGATCGTCGCGGCGTCGACGTTGACGATCGAACCCGTCAGATCGCGTTTCTTGGCCGTACCGTAACCGATCACCACGGCCTGCTCGATCATCGTCGACTCGCTTTCGAGCGTCACCGTAACCGGCACGGCCGATACGGGCACGCGCTGCGTGGACATACCGATGAACGAAACCTCCAACTCCTGCCCCTCGCGGGCTTTCAGTGCGAAACCGCCGTCCGCACCCGTGGTCGTACCCGTGTACGTCCCCGCGACCACGACGCTGGCGCCTACGACAGGCTGCCCGTCCGCATCGATGACTTTTCCCGTTACATCGATCGTGCTCTGCGCGAAGGCGCCCGATACGGAGGCCGCGAGCAGCAGAACGACCGATACAAACGCCTTGAACAAGAGGCGGCCGACGCCGCAACTCTCTGGTCGATTCTTTTTCATTGCAATTTTAGGTTTATGTTTCTACTGTGGGCTCCGCGCCTCGGCAGGGAAATGCGGAACGGAATCCGCCGAAGCGTCGCCCGGAAAAGTTTTTACGAAAACAAAATTAAAAGGTTCGGAAAAATCGCGGGGAAAAGCGGCTACACTCCGACTACTCCACCCTCGAAAAAGACTCTTCCACTGCCTCTCAATTACCTCTCAAAGAACAATGAAATAATTTGAAATCAACCGATTAAAAATCGAAATTCTACTTCTCATCATCCTCCGGCCCCGACTCCTGCGAATCGATATGCAAGAGGAATTCGTTCAAATTCTGGGCCGAAGTCAATCCGAGTTTCTTTCGCAGCCGGTAACGGCCGTTCTCGACCGCCCGCACCGACAGACTCATCAGCGAGGCGATCTCCTTGGTACAAAGATTCATTTTCAGGCAGGCGCTCAGACGCAGATCGCTGGTCGTCAGGTCGGGGAAGCGTTCCTTCATGATGCGGAAATAGGAAGAGTGCTTCTGCTCGAACTTGATCAGGAACAGCGTCCAGTCGCTCTCCGTATCGAGTTTGCTGCTTACATAGGCGTTGACTTTCTGCCACAGGGGCGCCGTCGTGCGGCTACCCTGCTTCTGCTGGAACTCGTTGACCATGTCGCGCAGGCGCAGGATGATCTCGTTGCGCCCGATGAGCGTCGAACTCTGCGCCACGATCTCGGCGTCGCGCGTCTCGATCTGCCGGGTCAGCTCCCGGTTGGCGCGCCGCAACGCGACGATCTCCTGCAAGCGCAGACGCCGCAGGTAACGCCGGCGATAGAAACGCATCACCAACAGCCACAGACAATAGAAAGTGAAGGCCAGCAGCAGCACGTAGCCCGCATAGGCCCAGCCGGTAGCGTACCAGGGCGTGAGAACGACGAACGGGAAACGGGCGGGTTCCGACCAGCGGCCGAACACGTCGCCCACGGCGACCTCGAAGGTGTAGCGCCCCTGCGGCAAACGGGCGTAATCGGCCGTTCCCGTCCGGTCGGACTCCGACCATGCGCTCTCCATGCCCGTCAGGCGGTGGCGGAAACGCAGGCCGGGAACCGCGCCCCGACGCGGAGCGTAGCGGAAAGTCACCGAGTTGCGCTGGTGAGGAATCTCGACCGCAGCCGAGAGATCGTACCACGCCTCATCGCCCCGGCGCCCCGACGCACGCAGCGATTCGAGTAGCGGAGGAATCGGAGGGGGGGGGATTTCGACGGCCTGCGATGAGACGAGTTCGAAGCCGTTGTCCCCGCAGAAAAGACAGGTCGAATCGTCGAGCCGCGCCACCTGTTCGTACCCGTAGATCATGTTGTCGACCGGAATGCCGGCGCACGGCGTCAATTCGGCACTGCGCCGGCCGTCGTAACGCAATTTCCAGACGCCGCTGCCGGTAATGACCCAGAACCGTTCGTCGGCATAGGGAATCACGCGGCGGATGTCCTCCACCGTGCGGAACGCCGCATCGAGCACCGTATCCGCCTCGATGCAGTCCGTATATTCGTTGTAACGGAAAAACCTGTCGTCGCCCATGAGCGCCACGCGGCCGCCCACGCGCAGCAAATGGAGTTTGTAGGGCAGTCCGTCGCCCGCACCGCCTCCGTAGAGCGTCCGCTCCTCGATGCGCCGGCCGTCGTCGCTCATGCGGCAGCGGTAGACCCCTTTCGACGGATGTTCGAGCCAGAGGTTGCGCATATAATCCGCCTCGATGCGGTAGACCGATTCGTCCAGTCCGTCGACCTCGTGCATCGTACCGTCGTCGTCGAGCAGCCGCAACTTGTAATAGGAGGCGTAGTAGGTGCGGCTCTTTTCGCCCAGTTTCACCCGCCGCAACCCGTAACCGCCCATGTCGGAACGGCGTACCAGCGAAAAATCGGGACGGAGTTCGGTGACGCCCGTGTTGTGGCTCACGTAGAGCCGCCCGTCGAGCAGGTCGAACGACCACGCCTGACCGCTCAGGCCGGCCACGGGGCGGAAATCGGAGGGATCGACGCCCGTCGCCAGACGGCTCTCGTCGACGGCGAAGACCCCCTGGTTGGTAGCCAGCAGCAACTTCCCCTGCCAGCGGCAGGCGTCGTAGAGCGAACCGGCCGCCCACTTGTTGTAGGTATGGTAATCCACCCCTTCGCAGAACAGCAGCAACGAAAGTCCCCGGTCGAGCGCCGCCCAGACATTTTGTTGCGCATCCTCCGCAAGCGCCATCACACTGTTGTTGAGCAGCCGGTTTTCGGTCGAAAGAACCGCGAGCAGCCGTCCGTCGGCACCGGCCTCGTACAATCCTCCGAAAAGCGTCCCGAAGAGATAGGTGCCGCGCGAGGTTCGGATGCCGCAGTTGAGTTCGTCGCGCCGCAACCGCTCCGACAGCGCCGGACTCCACGGCGTGAACCGTTCGCCGTCGTAGCGCCACAATCCGTCGGTACCCGTCCCCACGATCCATTCGCCCTCGTGCGGCCCGGGCAGCAGCACCCGCACGGTCGTCGTCGAGAAGCGTTCGCTGTCGGGCAGCCGCTCGAAGGACTCCTGCCGCATCCGATAGAGCGGGCCGCCCATCTCCTGCACCCAGAACTCGTCGCCCGCACGCAGAAGAAAGAGCATGTTCATCTCGCCCGTCAGGCGGCGGACGCGCTCGTAATCATAAAGGTAGATGCCGTGGAACGATTGAAACAACACCCCCTGCGGCGTGATGTAGATTTTCCAGAAATCGCTGTCCGAAAAGCGGGGATTGCGCTGAGCCGGAACGAGCGACGTATAGCGCAGCGCACCCGAAGCGTCGCGATCCCAGCGCCCGAACTCCTCGAACCCGCCCGTGAAGATCACGTCGTGCGACAGCGGGGCCACCGAACGCACGATCGAGGCGCGGGGCAGTTCGTACAACCGCCATTGCAGGCCGTCGAATTCGAGCAGCCCCTTGTCGTTGCCGGCATAGAGCGTTCCCGCATCGTCTTCGGCCACCGCCCAGTTCTTGTTGGCCGCCCGATAATCGGACGGCAGCAGGTTGATAACGCCGGGACCGGCGGCACGCGACGACATCGCCGAAAGCACTCCGGTCAGGAGACAAAACAGGCTGTACAAGAACTTGATCGGCATAAAAGTCTTCACGGATTAGGAGATAAAAATAGGCCTTTTTTACGAAATATCCAAACCTTCGCCCGAAGAAACGCCCCGCAGCGAACCGGATTTTCGCACGACCGAAGCTCCCCTGCACCTTCGGACAAACGATAACATAGCGTATTTTCCATAATTTATTTTGAACTTATGTTCATAATTAATAACTTTGCGGAAACGAGTTTTTTTGTCATGCCGCGTCCCCGCAAATGCTGTTACATCGCCCAACCGCCCGCCGTCGCGGGAATGCGTCCCGTCGGCGGAGATAGCGTCGCTCCCGAAGCCGTCACGCTTCGGTACGACGAATACGAAGCGATCCGCCTGATCGACCACCAGGGATTGACACAGGCCGCGGCGGCCGAGCGCATGGGCATCTCCCGCCCCACCTGCACGCGTCTCTACGACCGTGCCCGCCGCACGCTCGCCGCCGCGCTCGTCGAAGGGCGGCCGCTGCGCATCGAAGGCGGAAAGATCTGCCACTCCGAACGCTGGTACCGCTGCCCGCACTGCCGGCGCATCCACACCGGAACACTCCGCTGTCCGGCCTGCCGCCGCAATGAAGACTCCGAGATACTCGGACAACCGAATACAACATATAATCCTGTTAATACTGTCATCATGGAAAAAATCGCACTTCCGACCCGCAACGGCGCGGTCGACGACCACTTCGGCCACTGCGAATGCTACACGATCTTCACGCTCGACGCCGACCGCCGCATCGCCGGCCGCCAGACGCTACCCGCCGCCGAAGGCTGCGGCTGTAAATCCGACATCGCCCCCCGCCTGCACGCCATGGACGTCGACGTGATGCTTGCCGGCAACATGGGCGACGGGGCGAAAAACGTCCTCCAACGCAACGGTATCGCCGTCATCCGCGGCTGCCACGGGCCTGTCGAGGAGGTCGTCGCAGCCTATCTGGCCGGCCGGATCGCCGATTCGGGCGACGCCTGCGCACACCATCACGAAGGCGGCTGTCTCGAACACCGCGGGACGACAGGCTGGCACCTCGCCGAATGACGGAAACCGGTGCCGACGGCACGATCCGCAACCCTTCTGCGGCGATCTTTTCGAGAGGTCGCCGCTATTTTTCCGTAAAAAGCCACTTTCTGGAAAATTCTTCGTATTTTTGCCTCGCCGAGAGTTCCAACGGCGCGGCGAAGCTTCGCTGCGCCCGGATGAAAAGGGAATCGGGTGCAACTCCCGAACAGTTCCCGCTGCTGTAAATTCCGGCATCCGTCCCGAGCGACGGATGTACTCCGCGACACGTTCAGGCCACTGATTTCGATCGGGAAGGCGTCGCAGAAGGAAAAGTCAGAAGACCTGCTTTCGGCCCGAAAAGACGGATTCACGCCTGCGGGGTACGGGCCGGAAGCCGAATGCGCACACTGCATGCGCGACCTGCTGCCAGACCGATCCCTCTCCTCTCTCCCGCCGCCGCGATCCCGTCCGATACGACAAAGTTCGACGACTATGATACGATTCGGAACGATAGCGGCCGCATGGTGCGCCGTATTGCTGCTGGCAGCCTGCGAAAGTTCGGGGCCGGCTGAAAAAGAGGATTTCGACACGGGCGGCAGCGCGGGGGTCTTCTGCCTCTGCGAAGGCAACATGAACGCCGGCAACGCCTCGCTCTCCTACTACGACCCCGCCGCACGCACGGTGCAGAACGAGGTATTCTACCGTGCCAACGGCGCCAAACTGGGCGACGTGGCGCAATCGATCTTCCTGCGCGAAGGGCGCGTCTTCATCCCGATGGACAATTCGGGCGTGATCTGGGCCATCGACGC
>ERZ773136.1369-NODE-1369-length-24042-cov-4.525910_pt1 | contig 24042 bp, 25 predicted proteins | sample MGYA00580855_ERZ773136 | MGnify/ENA primary metagenome ERZ773136 (study PRJEB29015, sample SAMEA2737860) | human gut metagenome | biome: human gut; feature: human-associated habitat; material: faeces | place: China | collected 2012 ... | reverse complement strand
GGGCGATGGGCAGGTCAATGGTGCCGCTTACCGGCAGGCCGGTGCCGCAGGCGGCGGCGAGATACGTGCGCCGAAAGCCGTTGGTGTGCAGCACGCGGCGCAGCCGGTCGTGCACGTAGCCGCTGCGGGCGACGAGCATGACGCCGGACGTGCCGCGGTCGAGCCGGTTGACGGGGTGAAAAACAGCGTCGGGCCCGAGATAGGCAGCGAGGGCGTTTGCGACCGTGGGGTCGCCGCGGTCGTACCCGCCGTGCACGGCCATACCGGCGGGCTTGTTGAGCGCGAGCAGGTCGGCGTCTTCATACAAAATGTCCAGCGGCACGGCCACGGGTGAAAAGCGGCCGCCGGGGCGCTTGTCGTCGATGCGCACGGTGAGCGTATCCCCCGCCGCGACGCGATCGACGGTGCGGGCGTGCGCACCGTTGAGGCAGATGCCGTCCGGCACGGTCTTGACGCGGGCAATGGCCCCGTCGGCCATGCGCAGTTCACGCCGGAGCAGGCTTTTGACCGTGCGGCCAGCCTGCTCCGGCGTGACGGTGAGCGTCAGCCGGCGCATTCCTGCGCGGCCAGCGCGGCCTCGTACGCGGCGCGGGTGCGGCTGTCAAAGCAGACCATGCGCACACGCGTGATCTCGGGATGATCGGCGAGGTAAGCCGTGATCTCACGCACGGCGATCTCCGCCGCCTGATTGAGCGGAAAATGATAGATGCCCGTACTGATGGACGGGAAATCGACCGTGTGGCAGCCGTTCTCGCTCGCAAGGCGGAGGCTGTTGCGGTAGCAATTGGCCAGCAGCTCGGGCTCGCCGTGCTGCCCGTCGCGCCAGCGGGGGCCGGGCGTGTGGATGACGTGGCGCGCCGGCAAACGGTAGCCGCGCGTGATCTTCGCCTCGCCGGTGCGGCAGCCGTTGAGGCCGCGGCACTCATTGAGCAGACCGGTGCCGGCAGCCATGTGGATGGCGCCGTCCACCCCGCCGCCGCCGAGCAGTGAGCAGTTGGCAGCGTTGACGATGGCGTCGACATCCGACTTCGTGATGTCGCCCTGAATGACTTCGAAACGGTTCATGCGGTTACCTCCTTGCCGTCGATCGTGACGGTGATGTGATCGTCCTGCGCGTCGATGCCGATGTCTCCGGCGGCCTTGCGCTGCGCGACAATGGCCGTGGCGATGGCGTCCTCCACGTCGCGCTGGATGGTGCGGCGCAGGTTGCGCGCACCGTAGGTCTCGCTGTAGCCCTTACGGACGAGGTAGTCGATGACGGCAGACGTCCAGTGCAGGGTCATGCCGCGCTCGGCCATGGCGGTGCGCACTTCGTCGAGCATGAGGGCAGCGATGGCGCGGAAGTTTTCCTCCGTGAGGTGGTTAAAGTAGACGATCTCGTCGATGCGGTTGAGAAACTCCGGACGCAGGAACTCGTTGAGGGCGCGCTGTGCGCGCTCGCGGCTCTGATCGTCCACGCTCAGGCCGAAGCCGAGCGTGCCGGTGCGCGTGTTGCTGCCGGCGTTCGTGGTCATGATGATGACCGTGTTTTCAAAGTTCACGGTGCGGCCCTGCGCGTCCGTGATGCGGCCGTCGTCGAGGATCTGCAGCAGCAGGTTCATGACGTCCGGGTGCGCCTTTTCGATCTCGTCGAAGAGGACGACGGAGTACGGGCGGCGGCGGATCTTCTCCGTGAGCTGGCCGGCCTCGTCATAGCCGACGTAGCCCGGGGGCGAGCCGATCATGCGCGAGACGGAGAACTTCTCCATAAACTCCGACATATCGAGCCGGATGAGCGCTTCGGGCGAATCGAACAGGTCAGACGCAAGCGTCTTGACAAGCTCGGTCTTTCCGACGCCGGTAGGACCTGCAAAAATGAAGGACACCGGCTTTTCCTTGGCATAGATCCCGGCGCGCTGGCGCTTAATGGCCTTTGCGACGGCCTCTACGGCTTTATCTTGCCCGATGATACGGTGTTTTAAGCGTTCGGCAAGCTTGTCGATACGGTGAAATTCGTTTTCGTTTATGGTGCTTGCCGGGACGCCTGTCCAGATCTCAATGACCTTGGCAAGCTCTTCTGTCGTGAGCTTGACGTTTTTGCGTCTTTCCTCTAACTCATTGTATAAGGCAAGCTGCTTGGCTTCCTTGGTTTTGGCGTCGGCGAGATTTTTATAGTAGGCTTCGGCTTCTTCGGGCTTTTCTTCGTTCGGCGGAGCGGCCTCCAACCGCGCGATTTCCGCTTTGGCTGCGTCAAGCTCGACCTTGGCTTTTTCGGCGTCGGTCACGGTTTTATCGTGAAGCGCAAGGTGCGACGCCGCTTCGTCCATTAGATCAATGGCTTTATCCGGCAGAAAACGGTCGGTGATATAGCGTTCGGAAAGGGTCACGGCCGCCTTTACGGTCTCGTCCGGGATGACCACGCCGTGGAAGCTCTCATAATACGGCTTGATCCCTTCTAAGATCTTGACGGTATCGGCCACCGACGGCTCGGCAATGACAATTGGCTGGAAACGGCGCTCAAGCGCAGAATCCTTTTCGATATATTTGCGGTATTCGGCAAGCGTGGTCGCGCCGATCACGTGAATTTCACCGCGCGAAAGGGCAGGCTTCAAAATGTTGGCTGCATTCATACCGCCTTCGGAATCGCCGGCAGCGACAATGTTATGCACTTCATCGATGACAAGAAGAATATTGCCGAGCTTTTTGACCTCTTCGATAAGACCTTTCATGCGGTTTTCAAACTGGCCGCGGAACTGTGTTCCGGCCACCATGGCAGTCATGTCGAGAAGGCACACCTCAAAGTCCCTTAGCTTTAACGGCACATCGCCCGCTGCAATTTTCTGCGCAAGCGCCTCGGCGATAGCGGTCTTGCCGACGCCGGGTTCGCCGATAAGGCAAGGATTATTCTTCTGACGGCGGCAAAGGATCTGAATGGTGCGTTCAAGCTCTCTGTCGCGGCCGATGACGCGGTCAAGCTCGCCGCGCTTTGCCTTTTCGGTGAGGTTGAGCGAAAACATATCGAGATTTTTCCGGCCTTTGGAAGCTTTCTTTTTGGAATCCTTGGCGGTTTTCTGACGGTTCGCGCCGAAATTGCCGAGATTTCCGAAGATCGAGCCGAGATTGACCGAAGGAGTGCGCGTTTCGCTCTCGTCGGGATCGTCGGTGGAGTCGGTATCGTTGTCGCCGGAATCGCCGTCGGGATTTTCCGGGTCGTCGGGGTTTACAGCGTCCATCGGCATGCCCGGAAAGAAACCGCCGTTTTCCATAAGGCCCGACAGCTCGTCGCTCATGTTTTCGAGCTGGTCATCGTCGATACCCATTTTTTCAAGCATATCGCTGACCGGACCGATTCCGAGCTGCTTTGCGCAGATCAGGCAATAGCCTTCGGATTGCGTAGGCTCTTTTCCGGTCGGGTCGAATTTTTGAAGAAAGACCATAGCCGGTCTTTTTTTACATTTACAGCAAAGAGTTGACATATTGTTTCCTCGTCGGTTCGCGCCAAAAGGCGCAAATCGGATAGTTTATTTTTGTTTTTCGGTTTGGTTTGCGCACGGCTCTTTTTTGCCGCCTGACACCGAACGAATCATTTTAATAAGGTCCTCGCCGCAGTACACGCCGCAGGAAAACACAAAATACAGTACGACAAGAATGCAGATGAGGTCTACGCCGAATGCGCCGATCTGCTCGGAAAACAGCGAAATGACAAATACCGCGCCAAACACAAGCACGGTCGCAAGTTTTCCGAAAAAGTTGGATTTGACGACGAACTTGGTCTTTCGGAAGATAAACAGCGCACCGAGAGCCGTCGCAAGCTCTTTGGCAAAATAGATGAGCGGCATCCAGAACGGGATATAATCCCGATACCACAGGCAGAGAAACGCGGAGAGCTGAAGAAATTTATCGGCTAACGGGTCAAGCACCTTCCCGAGGGTCGAGGTACAGTTAAAGTGCCGCGCGATATACCCGTCGAGTACATCGGTCGCCCCTGCAAGGATAAAGACGATGACTGCCGGAATAATGTTCCCTTCAAGAAACAGGAACACAAACAGCGGCACCATGCATAAGCGCACCGAAGATAAAATGTTTGGCAGATACTTAACAGACATAAAAACCTCCGAACCGCGCGTTTATGGGCGCACGGTAATTGGATCTTTGCGGGAATTACCGGTAAAGGAAGGAAAGCGGATTGATCTCAGACAGCTTTGCAAACAAAATGGCGTTTGAAGCGCTGTCCTTATCAATGGAAATGCCTGCGCCCGGCAGATACGGCAGCGCGATATTCACCACCGTGCAGAACACAAAGACCGCTAAAAGACCGGCGGCAAGGCCGAACAAAAATCCGCCGAATTTGTTGGCAAAATGAAGAACCGGCAGCTTAAACACAAGGTCAAGCAAGAATACCGCAAGATTGAGAAGCAAGATAGCTGCTACAAAGACGGCAAGCATGGCTAGCGCGTTCGAAAGCGTTTCGGCAGCCGGCTCGACGATGTAGTCGGAAAGCTTGGCGGCAATCTGCGTTTCACCGCTCTGCACAAGGCTTTCGTATTTTTCCTTGACTGCGTCCGTATCCGTGCCGAAGCCCTTTAACAGAGCCGTGATGCCGGTCGGCGCGTCGTCAAGAAGTGTGCCGAGCTTTTCCGAATCGAGGGAATTTGCTACGTATTCTTCAACTTTTTCGTTCAAATTGTCGGTCAACTGCCGATAGACCACCGTCGTGCGGAAGAATTCCGCTACCGACGCATGGAAATTGATGGCAATAAGTACGGCGGCTACGGTGATAAACACACCGCAGACCGATTTGATAAGACCGCGCTTTGTGCCGCTTACGGCGAAAAAAACGAAAATAACGGCAATGACCGCATCAAGCAATAACCACATTTTGTATCCTTTCGGGCGAGCTCTTTCCGGCTTTCCGATGCCGGCGCTCTGCCGCATGTATCTCTATAAATCTATATGAAGATAAACCTTTGATATTATAACATTATATCATCGTTTTTTGCACAAATCAATAGAAAAAGTTGTTGTTTTGTTATTTTTCGGTAAAAATTAAAAATTTCACAAAAAAGGTCTGCGAAAAACGGGTTTCGCAGACCTTTTTATGTGTTTTATTACTTTTCGATATCGCTAAGCAAGTCGGTGAGCGCCTTATGTGCAAAGGCGAACTTACGCGGAGCGCCGTCGTCAAAGCTCATGACAAGCTCGCCGCAGGTCTTTTCCTCCGGAAGCGTGAAGCCGCCGAGGTGCGGCTCAAGGCTTAAGAATCCATGATAGCCGTTTTGATAGAGGTCGCCTAAGATCTCTTTCAGGTGACCGTCGCCGTAGCCGGCCGGAACGACTCCGCCGCCGTTTTTGCAATCCTTGATGTGGACGTATACGATATGCTCTTTAAGCATATCGTAGGCTTCGAGCGTATCCTGGGCGCACTCGACAAAGTTGGAAAAATCGAACACTGCCTTGAAGTTCGGCGAAACAATACGGTCAAAAAGCACCTTACAGCGTCTTGCGATGTTGCCGTAAATGCCTTTTTCGTTCTCATGAAGCAGAATGACATCGTGTTTTTCGGCGTAAGCCACCATTTTGGAAAGCTTTTCGATGACTTCGTCCGTCTTTTGGTCGGCTTCTTTTTCGTCTACAAAAAAGCTGAACATGCGGATATATTTGGTATCCAACATTTTTGCGATCTCGACTGTGCGCTTGAATTCTTCAAAATGCGCGTCAAAATCGTCAGTAATTTTGATCTTGCCGAGCGGCGAGCCGATCGAGGAGACCGAAATGCCGTACTTTTCCAATTTTGCCTTGAAAGCGGCGACTTCCTCGTCAGTCAGCTTAATGATGTTCTTGCCGTCGATGTTGCGCGGTTCGATATGCGTGACGCCGAGCTTTTTAAGTCCCTCTAACTGTGCGGTGGTATCGGCGGATATTTCATCCGCGAAGCCGGTTAAAACAAACTGCTTTTCCATGATAACTGTCTCCCCTTATTTTCTGTTATCTGTAATAGTCGAATTCGACGTCGTACAGGTTGACTGTATCGCCGTCCTTGATCCCCTTGGCTTCGAGCGCGGCGATCACGCCGGAATTGCGAAGCACCTTTTGGAAATAGGCCATGGATTCATGGTCGCCGAAGTTGATGGAATTGATGACGTTGATAAGGCGTTCCGCCTTGACATGGTACACGCCGTTGACGTTGGTGACCTTGATTTCAGCGTCCTCGGAGATCTCCGGTTCATCGTCCACCGACATTTCCGGCTCATACACCGTAAGCGGCGGCAGATTGACAAGCTCGCGCGCGATAATTTCCTTTAATTCGTCGGTGCCTTCGCCGATAGCGGCGCAAAGAAATACGACCGGAATGCCTCTTTCGTCGGCATAGGCCTGCAAACGAGCCTTGGTCTCGTCGTCGGCCATATCCATCTTGTTGGCGGCAAGAATGCGCGGACGCGAAGCAAGCTTGGGACTGTATTTTTCCAGCTCTTCGTTGATTACGCGCAGATCGTCCAGCGGATCGCGCCCTTCGATACCCGACGCGTCCACCACATTGACGATCAGTCTGCACCGCTCGATGTGCCGCAAGAACTGATGGCCGAGTCCTTCGCCGTCCGACGCGCCCTCGATAAGTCCCGGAATATCGGCAAGCACATAGCCGCCGGCCTTGGCGTCCACTACGCCTAAGATCGGGGCAAGCGTGGTGAAATGGTAATCGGCAATTTTAGGCTTTGCTGCGCTGACCATGGAAATAATGGTGGATTTTCCGGCGCTTGGCATGCCGACAAGACCGGCGTCGGCGAGCATTTTCAGTTCAAGCTCGACTTCAAGCTCCTTGCCCTTGATGCCGCTTTTGGCAAAATTGGGTGTCTGACGGGTCGGTGTGGCAAAATGACTGTTGCCAAAGCCGCCGTTGCCGCCTTTTAGCAACACGAAACGGCCGGCTTCGGCGACATCCGCGTCGGACATATCCTTGATGATCTTTCCGGTATTGCCGTCCTTGATGACCGTTCCGGGCGGTACGGGAATTTCGAGGTTTTCGGCATTTTTGCCGTGGCACTTGGAGGCCATGCCGGCCTGTCCGTTGGGTGCGACGAATTTGCGGCGGTATTTGAAGTTCAGCAACGTGTTCTGCCCCTCGTCGATGACGAAGATGATGTCGCCGCCCTTGCCGCCGTCGCCGCCGTCCGGGCCGCCGTGCGAAATATATTTTTCTCTGTGAAAGGAAACGCTGCCGTTGCCGCCGTCGCCTGCCTTCACGTAGATCTTTACTTTATCAAAAAACATTTTCTCACTCCTTTGCGGAATGCGAAACTTTTACGCCGTTTGTGCGCAAAAAGTTTAAAAAAGGCTGTTAGGACAAACGTCTAACAGCCGTGCGTATGAAGTTTGCGAAATTACGCCTCGTAAACGCTGACGCGCTTTCTGCCGCCGGCGATCGGTTCAAACTTGACCTTGCCTGCGGTGAGAGCAAACAGAGTATCGTCCTTGCCTCTGCCTACGTTTACACCGGGATGAATGTGGGTTCCGCGCTGGCGAAGAATAATGTTGCCTGCGATAACCGGCTGACCGTCCGCTTTCTTTACGCCGAGGCGCTTGGATTCGGAATCACGGCCGTTCTTGGTAGAACCTACACCTTTTTTATGAGCAAAAAACTGTAAACCTAATCTCAACATTGTCGTTTCTCCTTTCATCAGAGCAAATCGTATAGAGCTACTCTGAAATCATTCTGCATTTCAGATTGTGCGGATATTCTTGCGAAACTGCCGTAAGGTAGGAAGAGTATCCGTCAAGCACGTGCTTTGCGCTCTGAGCCTTTTCGCCGGAAATATCGGCTAACTCACAGCGGACGCACGCGTTTTCTTCGTGGATATCCAAACGGAGATCCAACCCGAACTGTTCAAGGATCGTAATCACAAGTTCAGTGGACGCCGACACGGCGGCGCATACGATATCGTTTCCGGCGTTTCCGTGGCCTGCATGACCTTCGGTCTCAAAGGCACGGTAGAAGCCATCGCACGTCATGTAAAAACGAACGCTTGTCATAAGCCTGTCCTTTAAAACTGCCAAACTCAGCCGATCGCGTCGATCTGAACCTTGGAGTACGGCTGTCTGTGACCCTGCTTCTTCTTTTCGTTCTTCTTGGACTTGTACTTGAACACAACGACCTTTTTCGCCTTTGCGTTGCGAAGAACGGTACCGCTTACCTTGCAGCCGTCCACATACGGCTTGCCGGTCTTGATTCCGTTTTCGTCAGCAAGAGCGACAACGTTGAAATCAACCTTTGCGTTTTCTTCAGCGCCGAGCTTTTCCACGAAAATCACGTCGCCAACACTTACCTTGTACTGCTTTCCGCCGGTTTCGATTACTGCGTACACGAAAAGCACCTCTCTTTCATTATAAGACTCGCTGAACATAGGTTTTTATGCAAAAGGGCATAAAATTACACACCCACATCATGCGGTAGCGACAGTATACCATACAAAAACGCGTTTGTCAAGAGGTTTTGACCATATTTTTTGCATTTTTTGCTTTTAATTTGCTTCCTTATATATTATTTCGCTTCACAGCTTCCTGCCGAACCACACGAGCATGTCGCTTTCGCCGCGATTGGCAAAGGCGCTATACGGAATCATGCGAAGTGTCGTCTTTGTGAGCACCGGCGCCTCTGTATCGGCGCGCGCATATAACTCGTCATGCGCCGTGTCGCATAGCTCATAGGCCTCCACGTCGAGCACCTTCAATCCGAAAGCCTTTTCAAAGTGCGCTTTGGCGCAAAGGTCTGGCGAAAGCAGATATTTATGAAGATTTTCGCCGTTATCCACGCTTTCCGCACAGTAAACGACCGGACCTGCCTGAACGCATAAGCTTCCTGCGTCGCGCCAAACCTTGGCGCTTGAACGCACCGCAAACGGCGTCATATCGAATTCGACGGTTACGTCCGTGTTGTCAAAGAGCATGTAACCGTCCTTTACTTCACGATACGGCTTGTCGGTCTTGACGCTCTTGCACCATGCCGGGAAGCGCACGGCAAGCTGTTTCACGCCACTCGCCTTGATGTGTACCTTGCCGTCGTTCGGATAAGACGTTTGCATAACGCAGGTCACGCCGTCCGTGCAAAGCTCGCTTGCGGCAAACTGATTGACGTATAGGGTATCGCCGTCAAGGCCGTATACGTATTCCGACAGCTTGGGAAACAGCCGGTTGAGGTTGGGCGGACAGCAGGAACAGCCGAAGCATTCGACGCGTTGGGTAATGGGATAGCGCTTTGTGCCGAAGCAGTTGGAGAAGTGGTCGGCAAGCGTGATCTCAAGCGGATTTTCGTAGAAAAACGCCTTGCCGTCGAGCGAAACGCCGGATAACACGCCGTTATACAGCACACGTTCGATGGTGTCCGCGTAAGCCGCACAGTTTTCGAGCGCCAACATCCTCTCGCAGAAGAACATAAGACCGATTCCGGCACAGGTTTCGGTATAGGCCTCCTCATTGGGCAAGTCGTAGGCTCTTGTGAAGGTCTCGCCGACGCAGGTCGAACCGATGCCGCCGGTGATGTACATTTTGCGTTTTGTGATATCCTCATACAGCGCTTTGCACGCCTTTTGTAACGCTTCGTCCTGTAATTCAAGCGCCAGATCCGCCATAGCGGTATACAGGTATACCGCGCGAACCGAATGCCCGAACACTTCGGTCTGCTCGCGTACCGGCTTGTGGCTTTGGTTGTAATCGCCGCGTTCGTCCTCGGCGCGCTTGCCGCGCTCGTTGATGAAGAAAGCGGCAAGGTCGAGATATTTTTTGCTTTTTGTATACCGGTACATTTTCACAAGTGCCAATTCGATCTCTTCATGTCCCGGTGTGACAAATCCGGCGCTGTGTTCTTCGACAAATACCTTATAAATATAATCGGCGTACTTTTCCATGCACTTCAAAAAGCGGTCGCGCCCGGTCGCTTCGGCATACGCTACCGCCGCTTCAAACAGATGACCGGCACAGTACAATTCGTGGCAATCGCGGTTGGTAAAGCGCTTATCCGGCTCGCGCACGGTGAAATAGATGTTGAAATAGCCGTCCGCGCCCTGGTGCGCGGCAATATCGTCGATTAACTTTTCTACCTTGGCCTGCAAGGCTTCGTCCGGGTGCTTGGCAAGAATATACGCCGCGCCCTCCATCCACTTGGCGACATCGCTGTCCCAAAAGTAGTGTACTTCTTTCGAATCGAATTCGAACGCCGTGATGCGTCCCGAATCGTAAAAACGGTCATAGACGGCGTTTATCGTGATTTTCCGATTCATCTCCTCCTTGGACGCAAGATAGCCGTCTGTAAGATTTACCTGTCTGTAATCCAATAATTCCATGAAAAATCGCTCCCTTTCGCTGTTTTTTGGAATGGACTTGACTTTTTCCGTAATTATTGTATAATAAAGTACAAGAAAAAACAAGGCGGAAAAAGCGACGGAAGGTAGGAAAATCCGACATGAACAGCACCGTATCCGAAAGCGGCGATCTTATGCTCATCAATCCGAATATAGATTTCGTATACGCCGGCCTTTTCACCTCGAAGGGCGAATGGACGCATCCCGACCGCACGGAAAAAACGTTTGAGATGATCTATGTCACAAACGGCACAGTGCGCCTTTGCGAGGAACAGACCGTCTACACCGCGTCTAAAGGTTCGTTACTCGTTTTGGAGGCCGGCAAACAGCATTACGGCGTCGGAAAGGAAAGCGGCGTCGGCTTTTATTGGCTGCATTTTTTGACGCGCGGCATGGTTCTGCCGTTTGAAACGCGCTTTTTTGAGAGCTTTTCCGATCCGCATTTGTTTAAAGAGCTTTTGCACTACGTCTTTCTGCCGACGCCGCAAAAAGCGCTTGTCAATGCGATCCTTGTGCGCATTCTGGCGCAGCTTTCCTATGCGGAAAGCCGCCCGGAAAGCGCCGGAAAGACAGCCGAGGAGGTCTACGAATGGCTGAGAGTCAACGCGTCGGCCGGACTTTCGGCAAAGACTGCGGCTGCGCGCTTCGGCTTTTCGACCGACCACCTGTCGCGACTGTTAAAAAAGCAATACGGCGTTGGAATCAAAAGCGTCATCGATCGGTTTGTCCTGAACCGTGCCAAAGAATTGCTTGCCAATACCGGCTTGTACGTCAAAGAGATTGCCTACGAGCTGGAATTCGAGAGCGATAAAGCCTTTATCGGCTTTTTCAAGTATCATGAGGGACTGTATCCCGGCGAGTGGCGCGACCGGTATTACAAAATCCACATGAACAACCGTTAAGCCGCGTCAAATCGTTATGTACTTTACCTGCATTTTACATGGATTTTACTTTCTTTGGGAATTATCACGAACCGTTTCCGAAAAAGTCTGTCGAATTTTGTCATAACAGCTGAAATCATTTACAAAGTGTTTACACATGCTTCTTGCAAAGCAGATCGTTAATCGCTATAATCTTTTTTATATCAAAAAAGAGGAGATTTTAACGATTTATGCCAACCATTACAAGCGAACTGTCCTTACAGTTTGAACTCATCGGACGATGTCTGTTAGCCGCCCTATGTGGTGCGCTCATCGGCATCGAACGAAAAAACCGCCTGAAGGAGGCGGGGTTGCGCACGCATTTGATCGTCGCGCTCGGCTCGGCGCTCATGATGGAGGTCTCCAAATACGGCTTCTTCGACGTGCTGCGCTACGGGATGCAGCTCGGCGTGGAAATAAAGTTAGACCCGTCGCGTGTGGCGGCGTCTATCATCACGGGAATCGGTTTTTTGGGCGCCGGAACCATTTTCGTGCGCAAGCAGGTCATCAACGGCTTGACCACAGCGGCCGGACTTTGGACGACAGCCGGTATTGGCATGGCGATCGGTTCGGGCATGTATATCGTCGGTGTGACCATTACGCTGTTCCAATTCATCATTCAGATCATCTTACATAAAAATCTCAAGCTTTTGCGTGCGCCGTCCTCAGACTTTGTGGTGCTTCGCGCCGACAATGAGCCGGATATCGTCAAGCGTGTGACGGCGGCTTTCCGTGAGCACGACATTGAGATACAGTCGGTCAAATACGAAAAAATATCCGATAAGGCCGTTGAGATCGAATGCTTTGTCAAATTTCCGAAAGCGTATACGCCGGTCATGGCCGCTGAAGATCTGGGAGCATATGCATTTATTCAGAGCGTCGAGACGTAAAAATCGAATCGAAAAAACAACCGCAGACGAAGATCTGCGGTTGTTTTTTGTTAAAATAATTAGAGAACTTTGGAACATTTCGGTTCAAATTCACGTCTAAAATAAAAAACTTTTGAGAAAGGACGTTTTTCATGAAAAAATATTTCTGCTCCGTTTTGGCGGCGGCACTTGTTACGCTGTATTTCGGCGCACTTGGGACGATTTCTGCCGACACAGTGCCGACTGCTGAAAAAGAGTATCTGACACGTGCCGAAGAAATAGGTCTGCTTGAAGATTTTCCGATCGACTCGCCCGACCGGCCCGTCACGCGCCGGGAATTTTGCGAGCTTACGGACAATTTGTTAGATTCTCTCGGCATAACGACCAAAAATCCGACGCGTGCGCCGTTTGAGGACACTCTCGACACGTCTGTCATGCGGCTTTATGTCGCCGGAATCGTCAAAGGCACATCCGAAACTACCTTTTCGCCCGACGATACGCTCATCCGCGCCGACGCCGCCTGCCTTACCGCCCGCACGGCCGCTTTTTGCCACGTCGGATTGCCCGAAAAGGCTGTTGCGGAGCTTACGGAAGAAATTCCCGATTACGCCAAGCACAACATTGGTTTGGTCATGGCCTATGGACTTTTTGTCGGCACGGAAAACGGCTTTGAGCCGTATGAACCGTATACCGTCGAGCAAAGCGTGACGGTACTTGTCCGCCTGTATGACCTTGTAAAAGCGGCTCGTTCGGAGACTTTTGAAGATAAGTTAATATCGCTTTTGCCGCACGATAAAAATTTCATGATTTCGCCGCTGTCCTTGAAGGCCGCGCTGGCACTTGCCGCCAACGGCGCTTCCGACAACACGCTTGAGGAGATCTTAAACACGCTCGGTTATCCCGATCTGGTTTCATTCAACGAAGCCATGCAGAAAGCCTTAAAAGCCAAATCCGGCGAAACGCTGGTCTTTGAAACGGCCAATTCCCTTTGGCTCAACCGCGACAACATGGCGTTTTCGTTCCGCAAGGAATACACCGGTGCGATGTCAGATTTGTTCGGTGCGACCGCTTCCGAAACGGACAATAAGAACGCCGTTCGTGAGATCAACGCATGGGCAAGCGAAAAAACGCACGGGAAAATCGAAAAGATCATCGATGACAGCAATTTCGCCGCGCTTCTTGCCAATGCTGTGTATTTTAAGGGAAATTGGCGTTCGCAGTTCAGGGAAAGTGCAACAAAAAACGAAACCTTTACTAACGCAAACGGACAAAGGCAGGAAATTCCGTTTATGCAGCAGACCTCTTATTTCGAATACAGTGAAAATAGTGCTTGCAAGCTGTTAAAGCTGCCGTATCAAGTCGATTTTTCCGAAAATGACCGGGCACAACGAATTCAAACAGCCATGGTTATCGTGCTGCCGAACGAGGGCGTTTCGCTCGATTCGATTCGCCTGTCGGAGCAAATTCAAGCCGCCGTTTGGAAATCAAAACGAATCGCTGTAAAGCTTCCGAAATTTCACATTGAAAATTCCTTTGACCTAACGGATTCTCTGAAATCGCTCGGCATCAAAGAGGCTTTTGACAAAGACAAGGCCGATTTTTCGCCCATGTTCGGCGCAAAATTCGCTTACCTCGATACCGTTTTGCAAAACACATACATTAATGTCGATGAAAACGGTACCGAAGCCGCAGCAGTAACCGTTGGCGGCATAGGCGGAAGTGCCGCGATTCCGGATGAGCCGATCCCATTTGTCGCCGACCATCCGTTTTATTTTGCAATTGTCGACGAGATCGGCAACGGAATGCTGTTTGCCGGACAATTTGCCTATGCTGAATAAGGCAGAAAATTAAAAATTACCCGAAGCGTCTTTCTAACGTAAGAAAGACGCTTTTTTCTGCGGCAAAACGTGGCGTGTTTCGATTTTCAAAACGTTTTTACGTATAAAAAACGTTTTTCGCGGCATACTGTAACCGGACGAAAAACAGCCGTTTTTTATCCGAATTTTGTGTAAAAGCAAGGAGGACACGCCATGTCACCCAAAGAACTTCTTTATATCGAGGACGCGCTCGGCCATGAAAAGCAGATGAAAGACTTATTTACCGGCTTTTCCGGTCAGATTCAGGACGCGGAACTCAAAAACTTCGTACAGGATCTCTGCACCAAGCATCAGAACAACTTTGACAAGCTGTACGGACTGTTGAACTAACCGGAAAACCGAAAAGGAGAAACAAAAATGGACGACAAACTGATCATGGATAACATCCTCACCTCGACCAAAAGCGAATGCGACCTTTTAATGCACGGTACGATCGAATCCGCCACTCCCGGCGTGCATACTGCGTTTTCGCAGATCCTGAACGATACGCTTTGCATGCAGAATGAGATCTATGCAAAAATGACCGGTAAGGGTTGGTATCCGACTCAAAACGCCGAGCAGCAGAAGATCGACGCCGCAAAGCAGAAATTTTCCGCATCCAAGTAATCGAATCCGTTCTGAAAAAGCCGTGAAGAACGCCATTCTTCACGGCTTTTTCGTGTTTTTTGCAAAAAGCATGGACTTTTTTCAAAAAATGTGGTACAATAAAGAAAAATCCTATTTGAGGAGATATTTCTATGACCAATCTCTTAGATACGCTGCTTGCCGTTCCGACTGTTTCCGGCGGCGAAAAAGCGATAAACGATAAAATATACCGGTATATAAAAAACTATGTTAACGAATCGCAGATCGACGCACTCGGCAACCTTATCTGCGTGCGCAAGGCGTTGCCGAAAAAAGGCAAAAAGCCGCTTAAAATCGGCTTTTTCTGCGCTGTCGACGCGCCCGGCCGCATTGTTACGTATATCGAAGAAAACGGCCTTGTACGCACGGCGGCAATCGGCAAGACCGACTTGAAATTCGCAGCTTACAGCAAAGTCGTAACGGCAGACGAAAAGTATATCGGTATACTTGTTCCGGAGAATTTCAAAGCGGAAAAAGACGCGGTCTCCGAGCCGCTGTTTGCCGATTTCGGCTTTGAAAATGAAAGTGAAGCCGCTGGGCACATTTCGGTTGGCGACCTCCTCTGCTTTGCAGACGAACCGGTAAGGCTGCCGTCGAAAACCGGCAAGACCGTCTATGCGCCGGCGCTCGGAAACAAGCTCTGCGCCGCAGTTCTTGCGGAGCTTGCGCATAAGACCGAGCCTGCCGACGCCTTTGAGCTGTCCTTTGCGTTCTGCGCCCAATCGGCGCTCGGCGCGCGCGGTGCGGCCCCTGCCGCCTTTTCTCTGACGCCGGATATTGCCGTCTGCTTTGAGCCATACGAGGGCAAAACGCCGGGCATCCGCATTGCCGACCGCTTTTTGGTGAGCGACGGGCAATTCGTAAAAGACCTGACGGACGCCGCCGCACAAATCGGCATGACCTTGACACCGCAAATCGACTCCGAACCGCTATTTACCGACGCGGCACGCATTGGCGGCGCCGGTCAAGGCGTGCGCACCGTAACGCTTCTCTATCCCGTAAACGCCAAAGGCTCAGCACGCGAACGCGCCGACGTTACCCTGTGCGGCAAATTCACCGAGCTTCTTTTACAGTTTCTGCGTCAGCTCTAATGCAAAAAGTACCATATAGCCGTACCGAAAAACGCCGTTGCAAAACCGGCGAGAAACGCAAGCGCATCGCGAAGCCGACGGCTTTTTTCGGCGTTTCGGCTTTGCCGGTTCATGCACGGCATAAAAACGCTGTCGCCGGAAAAGGTCGCCTTTTTGGGTGAAAAGCGAAAACGTCCGCCGGACGAAAAGTCGGTTTGGCTATCCGAAAAGGCGGAGGAACCGCTTTCTTGCCGGTTGGGTGGGCTGTTTTCCGTCACGCCGGCGGCATGTTCGACATTCGGCGTGGTTTTCACAAGACGTTCCGCTTCACCGAGGAATTCCTCCTCGGTGCTTTTTTTTGCGCTTTGTCCGGATTTGACTATAAAAAACGCCTCTTCAAACAGACTGCTGTCGATATTTCGCACCACGACCACGCGTTTGGCACATCCCTTTATCATGATTTTTCTCTCTCTTTCTCTTGCAAATGTCGGTTATTTCTATTTTTGACAAAAAACGGAAAGCCTATGCAGGATGGCAGAAAACGCATATTTTTTTGATGACGGAATCCGGCAAAATGTCAAATAACGCATATTGAATAGCAATTTATTGGCGTATTTTTTGACCTCGTTCAAAATATCATATATTGCATATTAAATTCTATATATATCGATAAACATTCAATTTATGATTTGTTTTGCAAATTGTATTGACAATATTTTCCGTTTTTTCTATAATAAAGGTGCAAATCAAGCACAACACTTTAAGGAGAAACGCATATGTCACTTATAAAATCAGAAAAAATCGGCACGCTTGACGTCCGTGTATACGATACGCGTGCGGAAATGGGAAATGCGGCCGGAAACGACGCTACCGACGTCATTGTCGCCCTGCTTGCAAAAAAACCAGAAATCAATATGATTTTTGCTGCTGCGCCCTCTCAGAATGAGACGCTTGCCGCGCTTTGCGAGCGCAAGGACATCGATTGGACGCGTGTCAACGCTTACCACATGGACGAATACATCGGTCTTGCCGCCGACGCGCCCCAACGATTCGGCACTTTCCTCAAAAACGCCATTTTCGGCAAGCTGCCTTTCCGTTCGGTCAACTACATCGACTGCACCGGAAGCGATCCTGAAGCCGAATGCGCACGCTATGCGGCACTGCTTGAAAAAGTAAAAATCGACGTGGTCATGCTCGGTATCGGCGAAAACGGCCATATCGCATTCAACGACCCGCCGGTTGCCGATTTTGACGATAAGCGCATTATCAAGCCGGTAAGTCTTGACGAGGTGTGCCGCAACCAACAGGTCAACGACGGCTGCTTTGCAAGCCTTTCGGAGGTGCCGCACACGGCGCTCACGCTCACGGTTCCGACGCTGTTTCACGCCGATTATCTGTTTTGCAGCGTACCGGCCGCAACCAAGGCCGACTCCGTCTATCACACGGTCACCGACCGCGAAATAAGCACCAAATGCCCGGCAACCATCATGCGCAAGCATCCGCACGCCATTTTATACTGCGATAAGGACAGCGGCGCGAAGGTCTTATAAAAAAAGCGGTCAAAGGCCGTAATTCAGATACGAAAGGAAATGTCTTATGGATTCCAACAAAAAACGAGGACTCTTGAACGTCGCTATCATCGGACAGGGGCGCAGCGGAAGAGATATTCACGGCGCGTATTTTCTGTCGGAAGCCTCCAAAAAATACTATCGCATAGTCGCCGTAGTGGACCGCATGGCAAGCCGCCGCGCACGCGCCGCTGCCGAATTCAACTGCAACATTTACGACGATTACCGCAGTCTTTTCAACCAGAATAATATCGATCTTGTCATCAATTCCACCTTTTCCAACGAGCATTATCCCGTCACCATGGATCTTTTGGAGCACGGCTTTAACGTCGTTTGCGAAAAACCGTTTTCGGCATATGCCCAGGAATGTGAAGCCATGGTCCGCATGGCAAAAGAACATAACTGCTTGCTTACGGTATTTCAGCAGTCGCGCCTTGCTACCTATTATAAGCGCATTCACGAAATCATCGAAAGCGGCGTGCTCGGCGAGATCGTACAGATAAATATTGCCTTTTCCGGCTTTTCGCGCCGTTGGGACTGGCAGACCGGCAAGCGCTTCTATGGCGGAAGTCTCTTAAACACCGGCCCTCATCCGCTCGATCAGGCGCTTGACCTTTTGGAGCTTGACGACGATGAAATGCCGCAGGTATATTCCCGACTCGGCAAATACAATACCTTCGGCGACGCCGAGGATTACGCCAAGGTGCTGCTTACCGCGCCCGGACGTCCGCTTATCGATGTGGAGATAAGCAGCTGTGACGCTTATTCCGACTACACCTACAAAATTCAAGGCTCGCGCGGCTCGTTAAAGGCTACCATGAGTAAGATCGATTGGAAATATTACGACGCGGCCACCGCGCCCAAGCAGAAGCTGACCTTTGAGCCGCTTGTCGGCGCTGACGGCGTATCGCCGCGCTACTGCGGCGAAAAGCTCGATTGGAAGTGCTTCTCGGAGGATCTGACCGGTTCGCCGTTTGACGCAGCCGTCGAGGATTACTATGAGCGCCTTTACAAGACCATGACCGAAGGTGTGGATCTGTTTATCAAACCCGAAAAGGTCGTAAAGCTGATTCGCGTCATCGAAAAGATCCACGCGGACAATCCTATGCCCACCGTATATTAAAAAGTGGCGGCGAAGCTCTCGTTTTGCAAAGAGCGCTTCGCCGCCTTTTGCGTGAAAATTTGCGTTTTTTGTACAATTTTTCGCCATTTTTCCGCAAAATCGCTTGATTTTCTTGGAACTTTATGGTAAAATTGAAACGAATCGGAAAAGAGCAGACCGCTTTTTTCGGGTTCTTTGGGAGATAAAAACATGATAACCAAAATTACAAACGGAAAGATCATCGGCAAAGACTCGATCTCCATGGCCGAGAGTGACCTCTATTTTGAAAGCACCTCGGACGGAAAAGGCAAGATCATCGGCATTTTCCCGAAAAATTCGCCGATCGCGCCGATGCCGGATGAGGTCATCGACGCGGACGGGCTGTTTGTTTCGCCCGGCTTTATCGATCTGCACACACACGGCGCAGGCGGTTCCGATTTTCTCGACTGCGAAAAGGACGGTTTTCTGAAAGCCGCCTATACGCACGCCACCCACGGAACGACAGCGTTATTGCCGACAGCCACCTCCGGCGACCTTGCGGAGCTGTTCGAAACCATTGACGTATACCGTAAGGCAAAGCGTGAAAATGAGGCCGGTGTTTTGGGTTCGGCATTTCTCGGACTGCATCTTGAAGGGCCATATTTCGCACTCAGCCAAAAGGGCGCCCAGGATGAGGCATATGTGCGCGGCTTCGACAAGGACGAATACACGCGCATTCTCGCCTATGGCGGAAGCGATATCCGGCGCTGGAGCGCCGCGCCTGAGCTTGAGGGAGCGCAGGATTTTGCGCACACGCTCGTTTCGCACGGCGTTCTGCCGTCTATCGGGCATACCGACGCGTCGGAGGACGATGTTTACAAGGCGTTTGACGCCGGGTTTACGCATGTCACGCACCTATATTCCTGCACCAGCGGCGTTCACCGCAAAAACGGCTTACGCTATGCCGGCGTTATCGAATGCGCGTATTTGATCGATGGCATGACGGTGGAAATTATTGCCGACGGCGTACATCTTCCGGCGTCGCTGTTAAAGCTTATCTATAAAATCAAAGGGGCAGACAGAACGGCGCTTGTCACCGACTCTATGCGTGCGGCAGGCATGCCGGAGGGTGAAAGCATTTTAGGCAGCAAAACGCACGGATTACGCGTCATCGTCGAGGACGGCGTGGCGAAAATGCCAGACCGAACCTGCTTTGCCGGAAGCGTCGCCACCATGGACAGGCTTGTGCGCAACATGGTCTATCTTGCCGGCGTATCGCTTACCGACGCGGTAAAGATGGCCTCCGAAACACCGGCGCGCATTATCGGCGAGGTGCGCAAAGGCTCGCTTTTGCCGGGCTACGACGCGGATATTCTTCTGTTTGACCAAGACATTCACATTCACACAGTCATAATCGGCGGAAAGGCGGTTTTTTATGACAAAAAAGGAACACAACAAGCCACTTGACAGCGTGGAAAGCATCCGCATGGCCAACCGTATGCGCGACTATCCGCATGACGATGTCAGCGTATACTTAAAAGAGTATCGCAATCCCTATATGATTACGCCGCACCTGCATACGGAATATGAGATCTACTATAACATCAGCGGCGGCAAAGGCTTTTTCATTGACGATCACTATTACGACTGCAATCCGCATGATTTGTTTATCATCCGGAAAATGCACATTCACCGTGTTGCCGTCGGCGAGCCGGATAACTATGTGCGCTGCGTTATCAGCATCGATTCGATCTTCATTGACAAGCTGCGCCTGTTGCTTTCCGACCGCACGGCGCTCGACTTTTTGGACGCGGCCGGCGATACGCTTCCGGTCAAGGTACATCTCGAAAAAGAGGATCACGAAAAATATCTTATGCACATCAAGGAGTATCTGCGCTTAGAGCAGGCCAAGGATTCGCTGCTTTTGACTGCCAAGCTGTTTGAGCTTCTTGCCTTTATCAAGTATATTTACCGCGGAAAAGAGGGCGTTGTCGTGCCGGAATCCGAGCCGGAATTATGGTCGGAAAAGGCGATACGCTACATCGAGCGCAATTTCAGGGAATGTCAGGCGGCAGAGGTTGCGCATGCGTTGAACATCAACGAGAACTATTTAAGCCGTCTTTTCAAGAACGAGACCGGTACATCGCTCAACAATTACATCATTCAGCGCCGCATTGCCGAAGCCAAAAAGCTGCTCTACAACGGCGTCAGCGTCAAGGACACCTGCACCTCCTCCGGCTTCAACGACTGCTCAAACTTTATCCGCACCTTCAAGAAGTTTACCGGTATGTCGCCGGGAACCATCAAGAAGCAGCAGCGGAATTTTGAAGAACAGCATTAAACCTACGCGTTTTTTTCGAAGGAGCCATTTCCATCATGCAAGACATTCTTATTCGTCCCTACGACCCGAAAAATCCCGATGAGATCGCCGCCATGGCACGCATTTGGAACAAGGTAGTCGAAGACGGCGTTGCTTTTCCGCAAGAGGATTATTTAAACGCAGAAAGCGGAGCGGCTTTTTTTGCGTCGCAGACCGGCTGCGGTGTGGCAGTTGACGTGCAGAGCGGCGTAATTTGCGGACTTTACATTCTGCATCCGAACAATGTCGGCCGCTGCGGACACATTGCCAATGCAAGCTATGCCGTATCGGCCGAGTGCCGCGGCAAGCACATTGGAGAAAAACTGGTGCTTGACTGCTTGGATCGGGCGCGTGAGCATGGATTTCGGATCATGCAGTTTAACGCGGTCGTCGCGTCCAACACGCACGCAAGGCATTTATACGAGCGGATCGGGTTTGTGCCGCTTGGCGTGATTCCCGGCGGTTTCCGCATGAAAGACGGGCATTACGAGGACATTTGCCCGTATTACATTACGCTTTAAGAAATAATTACGGGACTTTTCGAATGATCGAAAAGTCCCGAATTTGCTTCGTGTCGTAAAACGTAGTTTTGCGACACGCGAAAGGGAGCTGTTAAAGCAGCTCCCTTTTTATCACCATGGCAGATTTTCATATCCGGCAAGCGTCATCGCCGTCTTGACGTCGTCGATCGTCGGTTGACTCTCCCACTCTTTTTTCTGAATCGCCGTAAGATACATGCATACGCCCATCATCGGCCCGTAAATGCGATGTATCCGACAATGCGAACCGTTGCACAAAAACAGAAACGGTATGGGCAATTCGCGCTTTAATTCTGTAATCAGCTCGATATTCTGCTGCAATTCGTCGGCGCTGTTCGCCGTCGTAACGATCTTGGAGATATCCGCGCCGCGCTGTGCCGCCGCCTGCGCGATCTTTTTGACTTCATCCTTTGGCACGAATCGGTTAAACACATGGGTAGACATCAATACCTCCGCGCCTTTTTCGTGTGCTGCCCGGATAAAGGCTTTTTGCTTGGCAACCGCTGCCTCGTTCTCGGTAAACTCACCGTCGCACGGCGCGAACATATCGGCGCGCAGGTCAAGCAGCATAGGACCGTAATCCGCTACCTGCAAAAGCGTTTCGGCAAGCTTTTCATCGTCGGCATTCGGATCGGTACCGCGATAATTGGTTACATAGCAGGGCGTGCCGTCCATGGCAGAAAAAATTTTCTTCAAATACTCCGTTTTACGGTATTCCGGCTTAAGGTAGTCGATCTGGAGGCCAAACGTATCAACGCCGATCTTGCAAAGCTCTTGGATCTCCGCAAGAATCCCATCGGGATTATCGCTTTTCAACATAGCCGTAACGGTAGGACGGCCTTGGACAAGAAACATAGTTATCCCCTCCGCTTTTTGCTTTCATTGTAGCATACAAAAAATGGATTGACAAGCCATTTTTCTACAAACCGGGAACAATATTGTCCAAAAGCACAAAAACCCTTGGGGCAGGCGCATAAAGGTCTGTCCCAAGGGTTTTCTATCCGAAAGAGCTTATTCTTCGGTAATTTCGACGTCGATATCGTGGTCGGCGTTTTCGTCCTCATCCATAGCGCTCAAAGCCTCTTCGACGGATTTTTCCGTTTCATCGGCTTCCTTTGCGGCATTCTTTGCGGCTTCCGGTTCGTTTTCTATGGAAAGATCGATGTCGCCTTTTTCGTCCTCGCCGTCAAGCGTATCGTCGATTCCTTCGATAGAGAGCGAAATCTTCAGCTTGTTGAGCATAACGGCAATGGCGCCGATGATGGCCGCCGTGGTGACAAATGCACCGATCAAATAGATGATTTTTTTCATGATGTGTTCCTCCTGTCATGATTTTCGGTGTGATATCCGGTTCAGATATCCTTCCAAATATAGTATATCACATTCTCCCAAATAATGTTTAAAAAAATATTAACTTTTTTGGTGGATTCTTAATATTTACATGTTATACTGATATATAATTATAGGTAAGTAATTCGATAAAGGAGGCATGCGTTATCGGAAACACAGCCGAAACCGGCGCAAATAAGGCTTGCGGCGTGGTTTGCGAGTACAATCCGTTTCACAACGGCCATGCGTATCAGATAAAGCAGATTCGCGAAACGCTCGGAAAGCCGGTCGTGTGCGCCATGAGCGGCAGCTTTGTTCAGCGCGGCGAACCGGCGTGCATGCCCAAAACGGCGCGTGCCGAAAGTGCCGTAAAACACAGCGCGTCCGTGGTGCTTGAGATCCCGTTTCCGTATAGCTGCCTGACGGCGGAAAAGTTTGCTGAAGCCGGTGTGCGGCTTCTTGACGCATGCGGCATGTGTTCGCACATTGCATTCGGATCGGAATGTGCCGATGCCGGACTGCTATCGGAGCTTGCGGCGGCATTAAGCGAAAAAGAGATCATAAAGAGTATACAGGTATACCAAAAAGAACATCCAGCGCTGTCCTATGCCCGCGCCCGAAGCGCCGTATTGACTGCGCATTTCGGTACGAAAGCTGCGGTCTGCGAAAACCCGAACGATATTTTGGGCATCGAATATATCAAGGCCATACGGCGTCTGTCATCGGAACTGATTCCGGTGGCGCTTGCGCGGTCGGTTGACCGCAAAGCCGCGCCAAACGGCGTTTTCGCCTCCTCGTCGCTCGTTCGCACCTTGGCCGGCGACGGCGAATTTGACCGGGCGGCTGAATTTTTGCCGGACCATTCGGCCATGGAATTCTTGGAAAACTATCATCCGCAAAACTTCCGCAAAGCTGTCTATTTGCTGCTGTTATCCAAAAGCAAAGAGCAGCTTGCCATATGCGAGGAATACTCCGGCGGCTTGGAAAACGCTGTTTATCATGCAGTTCAAACAGCCGGAAATTACGAAAAAACCGTCGAAGCACTGCGCTGCAAAACCTTGACCGACGCAAAGATCCGCCGTCTGCTTTTATTCGGCGCGCTCGGCGTGACGAAGGAACAGGCAAGCGCGCCACTTTTATATACCGGTATACTTGATTCATCAAGCGATCCGGAAGCTCTTGAATTATTAAGACTTGCGCGCCATGACCGCAAAATTCCGCTTGCACGACGCGTCGGTTCTGTTCGCAAAGACAAAAACGCTGCACGTCAATACGATTATAACGCCCTTGCCGAGCGGATTTTGGCCGCTTCGGAACAATAACGGAACACGTTTCATTTTGGAGCGTCGAAAGGAGTTTATCATGCAGTATTATTACAACTACATGAACGCAAAACGCGGCAAAAATGGCCGCAGTCCCTCCATCCAAGGACAAGAACAATCATAACTAGAAGTAAGATTAGCCACATTGGCAAA
>ERZ773136.1368-NODE-1368-length-24045-cov-4.754023_pt1 | contig 24045 bp, 19 predicted proteins | sample MGYA00580855_ERZ773136 | MGnify/ENA primary metagenome ERZ773136 (study PRJEB29015, sample SAMEA2737860) | human gut metagenome | biome: human gut; feature: human-associated habitat; material: faeces | place: China | collected 2012 ... | reverse complement strand
CTTCGCCTAAGCCCTTGTTTGCTTCCCCAACTTTCCGTGAAGAGGCAAATAGTATCATTCGTCCCCTGCTGCATCCAGCTCATCCAGAAACGAGCAGAGGTTTTCCTCCGAGTATTCGATTTCTGATGAGTACATCCGCGCCGCTTCGTTTTCGCCCAGCAGCGTCGACAGGCGCAGGAACAGCATCCCCGACACCGCACAAAACAGCACCCGCCCCGGCAGATCGTCATCCAGCAGCGCCCCCGGCACATGCCGATGCAGCAGGTACACCGTGAACTGCTCCACCGCCAGCGGGGAAAAATCCGGCAAATCGTCCGGAAGATTCGTCAGCCGCGCCAGCACCGCGTCCCACGTCGGATCAAGGCGCTCCAGCGTCCGCAGGAAGTCCGCCCATTCCGCTGCCGTACGCGTTGGCATTACCGTGCCTACCGCTTCACACAAGGCATTCAGCCGGGCAGGAATGCCGCGTGTTCTGTCCTGCATGATGCGGATGAGTGCCGCCCGCGCCTGCAGCAGCGCTTCTTCCTCCGGCGACCCCTGCGGACGTGTGCCGCCGCCCTGCGTATGCCACGTCATCGGCTGTGGCCAGTGCAGGGTCAAATCCGCCGCCGCTTCGCAGCAGAGCCCGAAGCCGACTTCGGTGAATGTCGAAAACTCGTTGCGGTAGCGCGGATGGTCAGCACAGATTTGGCACAGCGCCCCTTCGCCGCAAGCGGTGATGATGTCGCATAAGCCGCTGTCATTCAGCATCGGGCAGCGTTCATCCTCCCGCAGGCGGAAAGAAGCGCCGTCCGGCGTGTCCGCAATCGCGTCGCGCAGCCGCTGCCCGATTTCACCCGTCATGGCAGCATACTTCGCCCGCGTGTTCGGGTCAATGTCGATTTCCCAGCCCTTGCAGCAGGTGTGGCGGCAAGCGTCCGCAATACAGTGGAACGCATCCGCCGTCGCGGGGTAAATCAGCGTCATTTCAGCGCCTCCCACAGCGACCACGCCAGCGCGCGCACCGCCGGGTCATCTGGCTTTTCCCACAAGCGCGCCGTCAAGTGCCACACGCCGTCCTGCTGGTAGAGGATGCCCAGCCGCGCACAGCGTTCCGTATTGTCAATCATCTGCACCGTGGGGTGAATGTCCGCCGGAAGGCGCTGCACATGCGCCGTTTGCAGGATTGCATACCACACAGGGGTGGTGTAATCCTCCTGCGCGAACCGCTTCAGCAGCGGCGACGCGGTGTCGATGGACAGCCCCATCGTCCCGACCGGCACAGGTTTGCCCATGCTCTCGCTGATTGAACGGAACATCGGGTAGCACCAGAAATCCGTGCAGTATTCCGCCGGAAGCTGCCCTTCCGCGCTCGGCACAACAATCGCCGCGCCGTCCGCCTTCTCTTCTGCGGATACAAACGCCACCATCCGCCCGTCCTTCTCGATGCCCTCGCGGGTGATGCGGATGTCAACCTGCGGAATCAGCCAAATCGGGTAATGATTGCGCGTGCCATCCTCCAGTGTCAGCGCGACGGTCAAGCCCGTGATGCGCTCCTGCATGGCGTCCCGATAGCACTCCGCCGGGAACGTGACGGACACTGCGTCCGTCAGCCGCCCATGCCGCGCACCCGGCGTCACGTCGCAAGCGTACAGTTCGCGCTCACCGTCCATAAGGGTACAGCGGATGCGGGTATGCTGCTTCTCCGGGTCGCATTCGCTGATTTGCACATCAAAACGGATGTCCTCGCCCATCATGCCCGTGAACGACGCAAATTCGCCCAGCACGACCGTTCCGGCGCAGAACTCGCGCCACTCCTCGGCGGAAATCAGCCCCTTGTTCTCCATCATTGCGTTCAGCACGCCAACAAGCGCCGTCCCCTGCCCGGTGTAGTCCTGCAAATCCAGCAGCTGAAAGCCCGATACCTCCCGCGACCGCAGCAGCGTCTCGATTTCCCGCTTATAGCAGCCCACCGCCAGATGCCCCGTCTGCCGGAAGAAGGCTTCATGCTCGCCGTACAGCCCCGCCCGTTCCAAATTCTCGCGCATAGCTTCGATGTTGCGCGGCTTCAGCGGCCCGGTGTAATGCGGAATCTCCGAGAAATCAGGATAGAACACATACTGCCCGACCTCGTGGCTGATGACGGGCACATCCGGGATGAGGGCGTCCGCGGACTGCGCGTCCACTTCCTTCACGCCCGTGCCATACTGAATCTGCACCTTGCCGGCTTCACCCGACTGCCCCAGCGTTTCCGGAACGATGCTGGCATCATAATTGCTGACGGACTCCGGCGCGGTCGTCTGCACAATGCCCTGCGGCGCGTCGCACATGGCGTAGCTGCCGCGAATCAGCCGTTCGCGCCCCAGCCTGACGCCGACGAACACATTTTCCTCGTCCAGCACATCCGGTACAAACTGGTAGTTGTTCGCGCCGCTGCTGTACAGCTTGGTGTCGTCCGCCTCGCGGTAGGCGCGCATCATGCGGTTCAGCACGTCCTTGCTGCCCCACAGCTCATTGCCCAGCGAAAGCCACAGGAACGACGGATGATGCCCGTATTCGCGCAGGATACGGAAGCCCTCTTGGAAGAGGAAGTCGCGTTCGCGCTCGTCGTAGCCTTCTTCGCCTTCTTCCGCCACCGTCCCCCAGAACGGCAGCTCCGGCGCCATATACACGCCAAGCAGATCCGCCGCCGTGAACGCCGCATCTGGCGGGCAGGCTGTGTGGTAGCGGTAATGGTTGATACCGTACTCCTTCGCAATGCCCAAAATCGTCATCCACGACGCGACGTCAGTTGGCGTGTACCCGGTTTTGGGGTACAGCAGATTATCGACCTTGCCGCGCAGGAAGGTTTCGCGCCCGTTGATGAGCAGCCGCCGCCCGAGCGTCCGCACGTCTCGCAAGCCGAATGTCGTTTCATACACATCGCCGTCGAGATCAATAGAGATGGTATGGATTTCGGGGTGCGCTTCGTCCCAGAAGGCTTCATTGCCCTTGAGCGGGCATTCCCCGTCCAGCACGCCCCGGCGGTACGGCAGCAGATGCTCCATCTGCCCCGGCAGCACGATGCCCGCCACACCGTCGGGCGCGCCGATGATATGCCCATGCACGCGCAGGCAGCCGCGCCGCAAGTCCGGGCGCACGGTGAGGTCGGTCAGCAGTGTATGGGCGACAGTCAGGCTGATTTCGCCTGTGATGCCATTCCAGTTGCTCTGCGTGTCAGGGCTGGTCAAATGCCCGCCGCGCGTGGGATAATCGGTATTATCCACGCGGATGACAAGGGTATGCTCGCCAGCGTGCACAGGCGGCAGGAAGTAGCGGTGCGGCGTGCAGAGGCTCTCCTGATGCCCGATGGGGCGACCGTCGAGGTAGACGGTGGTTTTGCGGGTGCGTTCCAGCGTGAGCATCGTCTGCTCGCCCGTCCAGTCTCCCGCGGTGAACGTGCGCATGAACCATACCGCGCCTTCGAAGCGATACGCGTCGGTCAGGCAGCCCGTTTCCTTGGCGGGATTCGGCATTCCAAGCCCCGCCGCCGATGTTGTCCCCGGCAGCGTCATCGTCTCCGGGTACGCTTGTGGCATGGTTTCCTGTTTTTCCGCGTCCAGCTTCACCTGCCACTGTCCGCTCAAGTCGATTTTCATCATGGGTGTTGCAGCCTCCTTTCAAGCCAGAGGCTCTGCCTCTGGACTCCGCAAGGGGCATTGCCCCTTGACCCTTTCGCGCGATTGAGTTGGTGACTTCTTCATGCAATTTCCGCGTGTTTCGTTGGGATTTCGCCTCCGCAGAGGCGATTCCCCCTGTTCCAATCAAATTCAGCCAGAAAAAGAAAGACAAGTATGTCAAAACCCAAAATTTCCTTTACCCAATGATTCCCTTCCAAGCGAAATCCTTCCCCCACCTTGTGAGGGGCGCGTTTGCCCCAACGCAAATCGTCCCGAACCCTGACGCGCTAATCGAACGCGCGGGATTCTCCGTGCAAATGCGCACAGCCTCTTCCGGTGTCTGCCCATAGCGCGCCATCAGGTTCTGGAACGCCTGCCGCATCAGCAGCACCGAGCCCGCCAGCGTGCCGTCGTGCAAACGCGCCTCGTGTCCGCGCACCGTGACCGCTTGCCCGCCTAAGGCGTATTCGCCGTCCGGCAAGCCTGCTGCTTCCATGCTGTCCGTAATCGCAACGGCTTTGCACGCCCCCTTGCAGCGTAGAAGCACCTTCACCGCGTCGTCGTGCAGGTGAACACCGTCGCCGATGAACTCCGCGAACAGGCGGTCATCCGTCAATGCCGCGCCGGGAACGCCGGGTGCACGGTGCGTGAACGGCGTCTGTGCGTTGTAGGTGTGGGTGACGCGGGTCGCGCCCCAGTCCGCCGCCTGATGCACCTGCTCGTCGGTCGCTGCCGTGTGACCGATGGAAACGTGGATGCCGTTCTCCGCCGCCTTGCGGATGAATTCTTCCGCGCCGGGCAGCTCCAGCGCCATTGTGATGACGCGCACTGCCTGAATGTCGCCGCCCGTCAGGTCAAGGAATGCCTCCCAGTTCGGATGCAGAAAGAACTCCTTCCGCTGCGCCCCTGCCTTCTCCGGCGATAGGAACGGCGCTTCCATGTGCGCCCCCAGCACCCGTGCTGCACGCTGCTCCGGCGTATCCATCACGCGGCGGACGGCGGCAATCACCCGGCGCGTATCCTCCACGCTGGCGGACATAGTCGTCGGCAGGAACGCCGCAACGCCCTCCCGATACAACTCCCGTGCCATCTGGCGAATCGCGTCCTCGCCCTGCATCGTGTCATGCCCGCGGAAGGCGTGGATGTGCGCGTCAACGAACCCCGGCAGGACAAAATCCCCCTGCAGGTCTATCACAGCTTCGCCATCCAACGGCGCTAAGCCCTCGCCCATCGCTGTCACGCGCCCGGTCTCCACCCTGACGCACATATTTTCCCAAAAATGACCATCCGCAAAGAACAGCCCATTCCGCAGCAGCACCGTCAACGCACCTCGCATTCATTTTCTCATGAAACTCTCATGCAATTATCATACCACAAAGAAGGGTTTTTTTCAATCGGCGCAGAATTTCTTATAGGTTGAAACCATGCGATTTTCGGATGAAAATGCGCCAAGGCGCAAGCAGCGGGCGCAGGTGAATCCGAAAATTGCAAAAATGCGGATATCCGCCGAATTTGTTGCGGTTTCTTCTTCATTTGTTCACATTAGGCTCAAATTCGGGGTGTATACTATGCTCCGAAAGCAAAGGAGGAAATCACCGATGTCCTTTTTCTCGAAGATGCAGAACGCCCTCGCGAACTGGATGCAGGGGCGCAACGGCCCGGATAATCTCGGCTTCACAGCGCTCATCGCCGCTATCGTTTTCAGTTTGCTTTCGCTGTTCCGCCTGCCGCTGACGAGTTTCCTGTCCATGCTGTGCTATGTGTATGCTCTGTGGCGGATGCTGAGCCGCAACGTCGCCAAGCGGCAGGAGGAAAATCGCCAGTTCATGGACAAGACGGGACACGCGCAGACGGAAATCCGGCAGTTTTTCCTGCGGCTCAGGGGCATAAAGACCTACAAGTATTTCCGCTGCCCGCAGTGCAAAACGCGCCTGCGCCTCAAGCGCGGCTGCGGTGAAAAACACGTCACCTGCCCCAAATGCCAGCACAAGTTCGACGAAAGGGCGTAAGCAATGTTCGGCTATGTCAGACCCTGTCTGGAATCGCTCGATGAGGCGCAGAAAAAGCGCTATCGGGCATGGTACTGCGGATTATGCCAATCACTGGGCGACCGCCACGGCTTTCGCGGCCGCATGACGCTCACCTACGACATGACGTTTCTGGCGATTTTCCTCTCCGCGCTCTATGAACCGGCGGAAGCGCACGGGCAGATGCGCTGTCTGCCGCACCCGAAGGAAGCGCACGATTTCGTCCGCACGTCGATAACGGATTACGCTGCCGATATGACCATCGCGCTGGCGTATTTCAAGGCGCTGGACGACTGGCAGGACGACCGCTCCCTGCCGGGCGGGCTGACCGCGCAGCTGCTGAAAAAGCGTTACGAGGCGGTCAGCGCGGATTATCCCCGCCAGTGCGCCGATTTGGAGAAGAACCTTCGGGCGCTGAGTGAGGTGGAAGCGGCGCACAGCGATTCCCCCGATGCGGCGGCAAACTGCTTCGGAGCGCTGATGGCGTCGCTGTTCGTGCGCGAGGAGGATTACTGGTCGCGCACACTGCGGCTGTTCGGTGCGTCGCTGGGGCGGTTCATCTACATGGTGGATGCCGCCTGTGATTACGATGCCGACACGCGCAAGCACAGCTACAATCCCGTGCTGCTGATGGGGCGTCAGCCAGAGGACATGCGCGACGTGCTGACGCTGCTGCTTGGCGACGCCTCAGCGGCGTTTGAGTCGCTGCCTATCGTCTCCGATGCGGATATTCTGCGCAACATCCTTTACGAGGGGGTTTGGCAAAGCTACAACGAATCCCTCCACCGCCGCGCCGAAAAACAGAAGAAGCACAGCGGCAACACAACCAAAGAGAATGGGGACGATTCCCCGGTGAAAGGAGGCTGACGGGCATGGTCACAGACCCGCGGAAAGTGCTGGGTGTATCCGAAACCGCCAGCCAAGATGAAATCAAGCGCGCGTATCGCCGCAAAGCCAAGGAGTGCCATCCGGATTTGCATCCAAACGACCCCGACGCGGCGAAAAAGATGAACGAACTCAACGAAGCCTACGACATGCTGATGAACCCGGAGAAGTACGCCAACCGCCAGCAGCAGCAGAATCCGTATGGCGGGAATCCGTATGGCGGCAGCAGTTACGGCGGCAACCCGTACGGCTCTTACGGCGGCAATTCCTACGGCGGACAGCAGCAGGGCGGCTATGACCCGTTCAGCGACTTCTTCGGCGGATTCGGCTACGGCAGCTACGGCGGCTATCAGACGCAGGTCAACCCGCCGCAGGAGCAGGCGGGCGATTCCGAGCCGGTTCGCGCTGCCATCCGCGATATTCTCGCCGGACAGTACGCGTCGGCGTGTTCCATTTTGCAGAACGTCCCCAGCACGGGGCGGAATGCGCGCTGGTACTACCTGTCCGGCGTGGCAAACCACGGCGCGGGAAATCAGATTCAGGCGCTGGAACACATGAAGCGCGCAGTGCAGCTCAGCCCGAACAATGCGACGTATCAGGCGCTTTTGCGGCAATATCAGCAGGCAGGGCAGACGTATCAAACGAATGCGTCCGGGTACAACACTTGGGCGATGGATCCGTCGAAATTGTGCATGAGCTTGTGCTTCTTGCAGATGTTCTGTCCGCTTTGCTGCCGGTGCTAAGGAGCTGGCAAGCCCCTTAACTCGGCGGAATTTTCCTATGCTGCTTGATTTGTTTTGTTGCAGGGGGGTCGCCTCTGCGGAGTGAAATCCCCTGCGCAGCACAAAAAACTGTATGCAATGCGCGCAACTGAATCGCGCAAAAGGTCAAGGAATCAGTTTCCTTGAGAAAGTGTAACTTTATGGGCAAAATCATCGGTATCGACTTGGGTACCACCAACAGCTGCGTCTCCGTGGTTGAGGGCGGCAGCGCAACCATCATTCCGAACGATAAGGGCGAGCGCACAACGCCGTCCGTCGTGGCATTCACCGACAGCGGCGAACGGCTCATCGGCAGCGCGGCGAAGCGTCAGGCAGCAGTCAACGCCGACCGCACGATTGCGTCCGTCAAGCGCCATATGGGCACGGACTGGCGCAAGACCATCGCCGGGAAAAGCTATACGCCGCAGGAAATCAGCGCCATGATTCTCCGCAAGCTGAAGCAGGACGCGGAAAGTTATCTCGGCGAACCCGTCACCGACGCGGTGATTACCGTCCCGGCATATTTCGGGGATATTCAGCGTCAGGCGACGAAGGACGCGGGGCGCATTGCAGGCTTGAACGTCCGCCGCATCATCAACGAGCCGACCAGCGCCGCCCTCGCCTACGGGCTGAACAACGGCGCACCGCAGAAAATCATGGTCTACGACCTTGGCGGCGGCACGTTTGACGTATCCATCATCGAAATTGGCGAGGGCGTTATCGAAGTGCTGGCGACGTGCGGCGACAACCACCTCGGCGGCGATGACTTCGACGAGCGCATCGTGAATTTCGTCTGTGATGCTTTCCAGCGGGAACATCACGCTGACCTCCACCGCGATTTGGCGGCTATGGTGCGCGTGAAGGAAGCCGCCGAGCAGGCGAAAAAGGAGCTGTCCGTCACCGAGATGACCACCATCAGCCTGCCGTTCATCAGCACAGTCGGCGGTCAGGCGGTGCATTTGGAGCAGACACTGACCCGCGCGAAGTTCAATGAATTGACGGCGGATTTGGTTGCGCGAACGGAAGGTCCTGTCCGCAGCGCCCTCTGCGACGCGGGCATTGCCGCCAGCGAGCTGGGCAAGGTGCTGCTGGTCGGCGGTTCGACGCGCATTCCCGCCGTGCAGGAGAAGGTGCGCCAGCTGACCGGCATCATGCCGAGCAAGAGTATCAACCCCGACGAATGCGTGGCGCAGGGCGCGGCGATTCAGGGCGACACGCTGAATGAACACACGACGCTGACAAACTCCACGGGCTTGCTGCTGCTGGACGTAACCCCGCTTTCGCTGGCGATTGAGACGGTCGGCGGCGTCGCGACCCGCGTCGTCGAGCGCAACTCCACCCTGCCTGTGCACTATCAGCAAGTGTTCACCACGGCGGGCATGTTCCAGTCATCAGTAGAAATCAACGTCCTGCAGGGTGAGCGCCCGATGGCGCGGGACAACAAGAGCATCGGCAAATTCCGTCTGAAGGGCATCCGCCGCGCAATGGCAGGCGTACCGAAAATTGAAGTCACGTTCGATATTGACACCAACGGCATCCTGACCGTCTCCGCGCGCGACCAGGACACTGGACGCGCCCAATCCATCACCATCACCGCCGACAACAAAATGAGCGAGGATGAAATTCAGCAGGCGATTCGCGATGCGGAGCAGTACGCCGCGCAGGACGCTTTCCGCCGCGACCTGATGGACACCATCAATCAGGCGCAGCACCTTTTGGCGCAGGTAAGCGCTGCCTTGAACCAGTGCAGCAAGCAGCTGGACAAAGACGAGAAGAAGCGCGTTAAGGACGATGAAGCTGCCCTTCGCCATCTAATCGGGCGCGCCAAGCCCGACAAAATGACGGCGGATGACCTGTCCGCCATCAAGAGCGCCATGGCAACCCTCGAAAGCAGCAGCGCCCACCTGATGAGCCTCTTCGACCCGAACGCGCAGGGCAGCGGGCAGTCATGACGAAGCCACACCACGTCCGGCGTGCGCTGCTGATTGCCCTGACCATCGTGGCGATTCTGCCGACGCTGCTGGGCAGTCTGGAATAACAAGCAAGGGGATTGCGTCCATGATTTCGGACACAATCCCCTTTTTCGTTGCAATAATCATCAGAACAGCAGCAGAATCCCCTGCGCCGCCAGCACCGCCGCACACGCTGCAAGCGCCACCGTCAGCAGGCTCTTCCCTTTCCACGCGAGGAACACCGCTGCCACCAAACCAACCGCCGCCGTGCGCATATCCCCCGTGGAATACAATACGTCGGGAATCGTCATTGCCCCCAGCACCGCGAACGGCACATAGTGCAGGAACGACTTGATGAACGTTGATTTGATTTCCTTGCGGAAAATCGTCAGCGGCAGCATCCGAATCAGGTATGTCACACCCGCCATCACAAGCAGGTAAATCGGAAAATTTGCCGTCATTGCGCATCACCCGCTTTCGCTTCTTCCTCCCGCACGGGGAAGAGCCACGCGCCCAGCGCCGAGGCGGCAATAGCACAGATGATGATGACAAACCCGCTGGACACCTGCGAGAGCATCGGCACATAGCGGAAGCACAGGCTCATCGCGACGGCCATCAGCACGACAATGCGCACGGGCTTCTCCTTGCGCGCGGGCGGCAGGATGATGGCGAGGAACATGCCGAAAATCGCGATACCGAGCGCATTGCGGAGGAAAACCGGCAGCAGCGTGCCCGCGACCGCGCCCAGAATCGTACCGACCGACCAGCCGAGGTACGGCGCGGTCATCAACCCATACAAATACCAGTGACTGACCTTCCCCGGCTGACTGGATGCGACAGCGAATATCTCGTCCGTATTCATGAAAGAGAAGAACAGGCGGCGCGGTGTGTTCATATCCGAATCCATCTTCTGGGAGATGGACAGGCTCATCAGCGCATAGCGGAGGTTGATAATCAGCTGCGTCAGCGCGACTTCGAGGTACGACGCCTGTGCGAGAATCAGCGGCAGCCCGGCAAACTGTCCCGCACTGGTGACGTTCGTCATAGAAATCAGCAGCGCTTCGAGCGGCGACAAGCCATCCGCCACTGCCTTCATGCCGAACGTGAACGCAACGGATAGGTAGCCCAGCCCAATCGGGATTCCATGCCGGAAGCCCTTCGCAAAGAGTTTACGATTCATCGTCATTGATGCCTTCTTGTCGAAAAAGTCGGAACACAGCGTCTATGATAGCACGAAGTCCGCCCCTTCGTCAACGTCTATGCAGCAAAAGAACAGCAGGGGACTTCGTCCCGTTTCATTTGTCCCTGCACCCATTTCGCGATTGGCTGATGGCGGAAAAGACATCACCCGACGCGCCGCCGAGTTGTGCGGTATTGCCCATGCAAAACCGGCAGCTGATGGCACTTCATCAACTGCCGGTTTGCGTCTGTTCCTTTTGCAAACATAAGCAGCCACACACCGTAGCGCATGGCTGCTATGGATATTGATTCAGTTCGACAAACTGGAATTTAGCGCTTTCTTCATATAGACCTCCTTAATTTGGAATCTCTTTTTGAACATTCTGAATCATTTCATTAAAATCTTCATTCATTAAACACTGATCTTCCGGGGAATAATAAAAATGCCCAGAAGTTTGCAAAGACTTGACACATATACAAGGGTTATCCTTAAATAATTTACTACATTTAGGGGAAACCATTTCATCTAACATAGATAGATATGTATGCGACGGTGTTAGTAATTTCCCTATGATTTTTCTTGTCTTTCGTATTTCAGAAAACAACTCAAGGTATCTTGGAATCCAACCAAAGTATCTTAAAATATGATTATCTCTTTCTATGCTATACGCCTTTTGTGCTGCGAGAGACCACTTATCATCAGGCTTAATATTTCCTGTAAAAACTCGCCATGATGTTCTAAATAAACGAAGGGTAACTCTCACTTTTAACGGAACATTTAGAAGAAATAATTCTTCTACCGGTTTTTCTATCGCTTCTTGTATAGCAAACAGTGTCCCCATGGAATGAGCGACAATAATGATTTTATTGTTGGTTTCTGATAGTTCTTCAAGAGCATTCTTTACTTGCTGCTTCCATTCAGTCATAGAGGCTTGCGAAAAGTCCTTTACACTTCCTCCATGACCTTTTAACGATAGATTGCATATTGACCAATTTGGAGGAACAAGCGATAAAAAAGGTTCAAAATGACTTGTAGTTCCAAGAATGCCATGTATAAATAAAATTGCTATTCTCTCTTGGTCACTCGCCATAAAATCACCTCACCAATTCCGATTTGTCGCTTTGTTTATGATGCAGATTCTATCATATTGGTTTTTTCTTTATGGAACGGAAACCCGAAGGCTGCCCCACACGTCAAGCTGCTCCTTTTTCCACAGGTTCATTATCACCTTCGTCGGCGAATCTATCCGTATCATCAACATCCAGATTAGGCTCTGCCGCTTCCTGTTCTTTTTATGCCAGCTGAAGCTCATACAGCTTCTTGTAAATGCCGTCCTGCTTCAGCAGTTCCTGATGCGTGCCGGATTCGCGAATTCGCCCGTGGTGCATCACGATAATGCGGTCAGCGTGCTGAATGGTCGAAAGGCGGTGCGCGACCATAATCGACGTGCGGCCCTGCATCAGCCGCTCCAGCGCTTCCTGAATCCACTGCTCCGTCTCCGTGTCGATGTTCGCCGTCGCTTCGTCCAATATCAGAATTTTCGGGTCATGCGCCAGCGTGCGGGCAAACGACAGCAATTGCCGCTGCCCCGCAGAGAACGTCGCGCCGCGCTCCGTCACATGCTCATCGTAGCCGTTCGGCAGCCGCTCAATGAACCGCGACGCATTGGTATATTCCGCTGCCTGACGTACCTGCTCATCGGTAATTTCCTCGTCGCGCAGGCGGATGTTGCTCTTGATGTCGCCCGTGAAGATGAACACATCCTGCTGCACCTGCCCGATGGCGGCACGAAGCTGGTCGCGGGTCAGGTCGCGCACATCCACGCCATCGACGCGGATGCTGCCCTTCTGCACGTCATAATAGCGCCCAATCAGATTCAGGATGGAGGATTTACCCGCGCCCGTCGCGCCGACGAACGCCACCTTCTGCCCCGGCTCAATGGTGAAGGACACGTCCTTCAGCACCCAGTTCACGTTGTCATACGCGAACCAGACGTGGTCGAACTCGATTTTGCCGCGCACAGCGGGCAGCTTCTTCGCGTCCTCCTTGTCGGACAGCATGGGCTTTTCGTCCAGCAGGGTGAAGATTTTCTCGGCGGACGCAATGGCGCTTTGCAGCGTCGTGAACTGCTCCGCCAGTTCCTGCACGGGCGTGAACAGCTGGGAGATGTACTCCGTAAATGTGTACAGCATACCGATGGAAATCACGCCGTCCAGCACCAGCGCGCTGCCGCCGCCCAGAATAATCGCCATTGCGATAACGGACAGGAAGTAAATCGACGGGCGGAAAATGGCGAACACCATCATTTCGCGTACGCCCGCGCGGTAGAGGGATTCGTTCTTTTCCTCAAACTCGGCGCATTTCTCCTTCTCACGCGCGAAAATCTGGATGACCCGCATCCCCGACAAATGCTCGCTCAAAAAGGTATTCAGCGTCGTGATGCGCGTCTTGACGATTTGGTACGTCTTGCGGCTCAATTTGCGGAACACTGCCGTCAGCACCGCCATCACCGGTACCAGCACGAACGACAGCATTGCCATGCGGAAGTTCATCACCATCATAATAATGGCAAGTCCGATGATTTTGACGACGTTGCGGAACAGGCGGACAATCGTGTTGGCATACAGGTCATTGACCGCCTCGGTGTCGTTGGTGATGCGCGTAACGATTCTGCCCACAGGCGTCAAGTCGAAGAAGCGCATGGAGAGGCTTTCGACATGCGCCATCAGCTCATTGCGCAGGGTATAAACGATGTTCTGCCCGGTTTCCTGAATCTTCAGGTACTGCAGGCGGTTGCAGATAAATTGCAGCAGCAGAATCGCCACATACAGCCCCGCCGCAATCAGGATGCCCTGAAAGCGCGTTTCCGGCGGCAGATCCTGCGCGCTCTGCTGGGTGATGTACTTGTCAATCGCGTCGCCGATGATGCGCGGGCGGGCAATGTCGAACACCGTCAGCAGCCCCACCAGCACACAGCACAGCGCAACCGTTTTCCAGTAGGGCTTGATGTAGCCCATCAGGCGCAGGAAGGCGTTGCCGTGATACGAAACGTCCTGCGGCTCGTTATCCCCGAACTTACTCCGCATGTGCAGCGCCTCCTTCCTCGTGAAGTTCCTTTTCCAGCTGCTGCTTGCGGTACAGGCTTGCGTACAACTTGCCGTTGTTCAGCAGCTCCTCGTGCGTGCCGTACTCCTCCACCTTGCCTTCGTCCAGCACAAGAATGTGGTCGGCGTCCTGAATGGTAGAAATGCGGTGCGCTACGATGATGGTCGTGCGACCCTTGCGCAGGCGGCGCAGGTTATCCAGTATTTGCCGTTCTGTGTCCGTATCAACAGCAGAGAGCGCATCGTCCAGCAGCAGAATCGGCGCATCCTTCATCAGCGCACGGGCAATGGAGGAACGCTGCTTCTGACCGCCGGAAATCGTCACGCCGCGTTCGCCCACCAGCGTCTGGTACTGCTTGGGGAACTCCATGATGTTATCGTGGATGCAGGCGTTTTTCGCCGCCTCCTGCACCGCGTCCAGCGACTTGTCGTCTGAGCCGAACGCGATGTTGTTCTGCAGCGTGTCAGAGAAGAGGAAGTTATCCTGCGGCACACAGGCGATATTCCTGCGCAGCGCCGCCAGCGGGATTTCGCGCAGATTATGCCCGTCGATGGTAATCATGCCGTCCGGTACGTCGTACAGGCGCATAAGCAGGCTCGGCAGCGTGCTTTTGCCCGAACCGGTGCGCCCCAGCACCGCCAGCGTCTCGCCCGCCTTCACATGCACCGACACATCTTCCAGCACCGGCACGGTCGGCTGGTCGGGATAGGCAAAGGACAGATGTTCAATGTCGATATCGCCCTTGAGCGTCTGAATCGAAGGGTTCACCATGTCGCCGTCCACGATTTCCGGCTTCGCGTCAAAAATCTCCTGAATGCGACGCAGGCTCGCCATGCCCTGACTGACGCTCGTGATGCACTCGCCCACCGCCATCATCGGCCACACCAGCATCGTCACATACGAGTTGAAGCTGATGAACTGCCCGATGTTGATTTCGCCGTAAATCGCCAGATAGCCGCCGTAAGCCAGCGTCAGCAGACTCGCTATACCGACAATCAAGTCCAGCAGCGGCATCACCAGCGCCTGCAGGCGCACAACGCCGAGATTCTTTTCCTTCGTGAACAGCGTCGTCTTCGCAAAAGCGTACAGCTCCTTGCGTTCCTGCACGAAGGATTTAATCACGCGGATGCCCGACACCGTTTCCTGCACTTGGTCCGTCAGCGTCGAGAACGCCTGCTGCTTGGCCAGAAAGCGCTTGTGCATCACCTTGCCGTAGAAGTAATCGCCGAAGATGATGAGAATCAGCGGCAGCACCGCCACACCCGTCAATTTCGGGCTGACATACGTCATCATCTGCCACAGCACCAGCAGCAGCATCACCGTCGCGTCGAATGCGCTGATGACGTTCATGCCCACCAGCGTGCGAACCGCCTGCAGGTCGTTGATGAAGCGCGCCATCAGGTCGCCGGTCTTGTGCTCGTTGTAATAGTGCGGCGAGAGTGAGGATAAGTGCGCGAACAAATCGCTGCGCAATTCCTTCTCAATCGACCGCGCCGACCCGAACAGGAAAAAGCGCCACGCAAAACGCCCCACCGCGATAATTACGCCAATCAGCACAATCTTCCAGACCAACCCCATCACGCCGCCCATATCCAGCGTGTGCTGATCCAGCCCGTTGGTGATTTCGCCCGTGAACCGCGGCACATAGGTATTCACCGCGTCCACAATGAACAGCGCCAGAATGCCCAGAATGTACTGCCACCAGTGGCGGCGAACATATCGCCACGCCAGCTTCATCTCCTTCATTGCTGCCTCCTTATGCTTCGTAACGACTCATTGTAGCACATTTCGGCGCAAAAAGACACACATTCGCCGAAAATTCCGCGCAGGTTTACAATCCGGGCGGGCGTTTGTTTCCTTGCGGGATGGAAAGGGAAAAAGATGCCCCCGGAACGGCGGATTTCAGCGTTCCGGGGGACTCTATTTACTTCGCCACGTTGTTGCTCGGCGTCCCATTCAAGAAGTTCCTTACATTCTCCACCGCCGTATCCATCAGCCGCTGGCGCGCCTCGTGGCTTGCCCACGCGATGTGCGGCGTGATAATCATGTTGTCCAGCCCCAGCAGCGGGTTGTCCGCCCGAATCGGCTCGGTGGACACCACGTCCGACGCAGCGGCGTACACCTTGCCGGACAGCAAAGCATCCCGCAAATCCGCTTCGTTGATGAGCCCGCCGCGCGCGGTATTGAGCAAAATCACGCCGTCTTTCATCTTCGCCAGCGCGGTTTTGTCAATCATGCCGACGTTCTCCGGGGTCTGCGGGCAGTGCAGGGACACAATGTCGCTGCGGGCGTACAGTTCATCCAGCGGCACATAGCCTTCGCCCGATCCGTGGCGGCTGTAATAAATGACATTCATGCCGAACGCGCGGGCGAGTTCCGCCGTCGTCTGACCGATGCGCCCATAGCCGACGATGCCGAACGTCTTGCCCGCCAGCTCCATCAGCGGATAATCCCAGAAGGAGAAGTCTCGGCAAGCCGTCCAGCGCCCCTGCTGCACCGCGTCGTTATGATGGCCGATACGGTGGCAGATTTCCAGCAGCTGCGCCATCACGAACTGCGCGACCGCCTGCGTGCCATAGGACGGGACGTTCGCGACAACGATGCCCTTTTCCTTCGCCGCCGCAATGTCAATGACGTTGAAGCCCGTCGCCAGCACACCGATGTAGCGCAGATTCGGGCAAGCATCCATCGTTTGGCGGGTAATGGGCGTCTTATTGGTGAGGATGATCGGCGCGTCGCCGATGCGGGGGAGAATCTCCTCCGGCGCGGTATAATCGTAGACAGTCAAGTCGCCCAAGGCGGCGAGAGCATCCCAGCTCAGGTCGCCGGGATTCTCCACAGCGCCGTCCAGAATGGTGATTTTCATGGGTGTGTACCTCCTGCGGTGGTTTGTTTCGGTTCCTATTATATAGCAGGGTGTGACAGAATTGCAAGGGGATTTTGCGGATGTGCAAAGCAGAGAAGGATATACAGTCGCCTCTTGTGGGGGCGCCATTCCAACGTTTCCTCGGCGACCCATTCAAAGGGAAAATTCAAACAGGTCGCGGCAGCGAAGCGTTCTGTGCCAAATGAGTGCACCTCGATAGCCCGACCGCCGCCGTCCATCCACTTAATTCGCCTTTTTTCGCGAAAAATCCAGCTTGATACTATTTCCAGATAAGAATGCGCCAAGATGCGCCGCGAATTTTTCATTCTGGCTAACGTGAATGAAACGCAGCGTAGCAGCGCTACGCTAAGTGGAATGAGCGGACGCCAGAATGAAAAAGGCGCAAGCAGATGGCGCAGTTGAATCTGGAAATCGTATTACGTCCATTTTTCCCGGACAAGCAGGGATTCCCATCATGCGCTCCTCCAAAGCCGGGCAGACTGCATCTCGGAAGGAGGAATGCCGCATGGACAGAAAACGACCCTTGCACCCCAGTCCGCTGGTGAAAACGCTTGCGGATGCTCAGCGCCGCATGAGCCACACCGACGTGCTTGGCTCGTGGACAGGCGTGCCGTGGGAGGACGCGGACGAAGAACCCGTGCAGGACGCTGATGACCTGTGACGTGCATTTGACGCGTGTGCTGGGGCTTCCCGCCGTGCTGCGCGGGCGCTCACAGGGGCATGTGGAACGCGCCGTGCTCGAAAACGACGGTCACGCGCTGCGCGGGCTGATTGTCCGGCGCGGGTTCGGTGGCGCAAAGTGGGTCGCGAGGGACAGCATCGCCCTGCTTGGCGACGTGTCCGTCATCCTCCGCGCCTGCCCAACGCACCTGCCCCGCAAAACGGATTTCCGCCTGCGCACTGTCAAGGATACGCGCGGCTTGACCCTCGGCTGCGTGACGGATGTGCTCATCAGCGCGGACAATCTGCTCGTCAGTGAGCTGGAGGTCTCCCTCGGTTTGATTGACGATTTCCGCGACGGACGGCGGCGCATCCGCCACTTTTCCGCTTCACCCGACGGCGATGTTCTCGTTCCGGAAGGCGAAATTCTCTTGGAAGGGAGGGAAACGCAGTGAACAAGATGCTGATTGGCTCGGCGGTCGGTCTGGTGATGGGCATTGGGCTGATGATGCTGCCCGGCATTCGTCATGATGTCCAGAAAGGCGCAAACAAAGTCAAGAAAGCCGTGCAGGACATGAGCGAAGGACAGCAATAATGGAGGCGGGCAGGATTGCACCATCATGCGTCCTGCCCGTTTTCCCATTCGCTGCGAAAGGAGGAAAAGCGCATGGAGAAAGCCGTCACGCGGCGCAAATGGACAGCGGGGCTGCTGATCGCGGGCACGGTCGCACTGGTGATCGCATTCTGGTCGTTGATCATGTCGATGCTGTCGCTGCTGGCAGTCGCGGGCGTTTTGACGCTGCTGTCCCTGCCGCTGTGCAAAGTACTGGAAAAGCGGCTGCCCAGCGGCGCGGCGGCGGCGATCGCCTTGCTGACATTGCTCGGCGCAGTGCTGGGAATGCTCTGGGGGCTGATTCCGCCCCTCTTGCGGCAGAGTGCGCAGCTCATGTCGCGCCTGCCCGCGCTGCTGGACAGCCTGCGGGAGCTGCTCGCCCGATGGAGTGCTGCGCTCGAAGCGCGCGGTATCCCCCTCGGCGACATGCAGGCGGAGCTGTTCTCGCGCATCAGCGCTGCCGCGGGGCAGCTTGCCGCAACGCTCGTCAGCGGGATTCGCCGCCTGACCGGGAGCGTCAGCCAATGGCTGCTTGCACCGCTGCTGTCGTTTTACTTTTTGCGTGACCGCAAGCGCTTTTGCCTCCTGCTGTCGCTGGTTCTGCCCGTCAAATACCGTGCGCGCGGCATCCGTGCCGCCCGTGAAATGCGCCGCGAATCCGCCCTGTACCTGCGCGGACAGCTGATTCTCTCGCTGTTCGTCGCCGCCATGACCGCCCTTGCGCTGCTGCTCACGCGTACGCCCGGCGCACTGCTGCTGGGGCTGTTCATGGGCGTGATGGAGCTGATTCCGTACATCGGGCCGTTCATTGCGGGCGTTCCGGCGGTGCTGCTGGCGCTGCAAAGCGGCTGGACGGCAGCGCTGTGGACACTGCTGGCAATTTGCCTTGTGCAGCAGGTGGAAGCGAACCTGCTCTCCCCGCGTCTACTCTCCGGCGCGACGCGGCTGCATCCGCTGGCGGTACTGCTTGCGATTGCCTTCGGCGGCATGGCGGGCGGCGTGGTCGGAATGATGGCGGCGCTGCCGCTGGTTGTGTGCGTGCGCGGCGCAGTTAGAGGGTGGCGAGAGTGAGAATTTCGGACAGACGCAGGAAACAGCGGGCAGCGCGGCGAATTGCACAGATGGAAAATCGTACAAGGAGGATTTGCATGGTGGGCATCCGAACGTTTCTGCGCCGCACTTGGGGCAGAGTCTGGATTTATTCGTTCTTCGCGCTGCTGCTGATGATTGCGCTGTCCTTCATCCAGCACGTTATCGGCGGAATCAATTGGGAAGCCTTCCAGTATCCCGCAGAGGATGGCAAACCCAACGTCTTTGTGGATGACATCAATCACCCCAGCGAGCTTACTTCCCTGCTGGTTGGCGACAACCACCTTTATCTGTTCTACGGAAGGATTGACGTTGTGAAAGTGTACAATTTGGATGGACAGTACCTGTACAGCGTCAACTTCCGCGACGGGCGCGACAGCGGCGGGCCAAGCTATATCTATGTCTTTGGGAATCACATGGTGTATCTGCCGCGCTCGACGCACACGGCGTATATCTTCGAGGACGATGTGCTGACTGCGCAGGAATCCGTTGAATATAGGGACGTGTTCCCCAAAACGCTTTTTCCGGGCGTTTCCTCGTACAATCGGCAGGTGGACAGCGCGGGAAATCGCTATCAGTTCCGCTTGGCGAATATTGTACGGGTTGCCCCGGATGGTCAGGCGACAACGCTGATTCGCCGCAGTCCGCTGTACTGCATTTTCGGGCACTTTTCCTTCTATTGGATCTGTATTCTGCTTTTCTTCCTCATGCTGATTGTGCCAGCGGTTATTGTTGATATGAAAGAGAAAAAAAGCAGAAGCAGCCGTCGGAAGCCCCATAAATCAGTGCTTGTATGCGGATGATTTCGTCGCACGGCACGTTCGTTTTGCTTGTATACAACCAGTCCGCAAAAAAATCATCGCCGCAGGGAAATTTCTTTCTCTGCGGCGATGATTGTATGCAATCAGGTTACATTGTGCGGGTTACTTCGCGATGAAGTTCACCAGACGACCCGGCACGAAGATGACCTTCGTCACAGTCTTGCCTGCCAGGATCTTCTGGATTTCCGGCAGCTGCTGGAGTTCCGTCTCCGCACGTTCCTTCGTCATGTCGGCGGGAATCATCACGCGGCCGCGAACCTTGCCGCAGACCTGCACGGCGATTTCGATTTCCGACTTCACCAGCGCGTCTTCGTCCCACGTCGGCCACTTCTGATACGTCATCGTGCCGCCGAAGCCCTGATTCTCCCACATTTCTTCCGTGATGTGCGGCGCAACGGGGTTGAGCAGCAGGAGCAGGGTTTTGAGTTCCCCGCGCGTCACACTGCCGACGGAAACCATTTCATTCACCAGCGTCATCATCTGCGCGATGGCAGTGTTGAACTTCATGGCTTCATAATCCAGCGAAACCTTCTTAATCGTCTCATGCATGAGCGCGTTCAGCTTCTCGCTGTACCCCTCGTCGGGCGTCACGTTCTCCTGCAAGCGCCACACACGGTCAAGGAAGCGGCGGCAGCCCTTCGCGCTCTGCGTGCTCCACGGAATCGCCTGATCGAACGCGCCCATGAACATCTCGTACACGCGGAAAGCGTCCGCGCCGATTTCGTCGATGATATCATCCGGGTTGACAACGTTGCCGCGCGACTTGGACATCTTCTCGCCGTTCTCGCCCAGAATCATGCCGTGGCTGGTGCGCTTCTGGTAGGGTTCAGGCGCGGGAATCACGCCAATGTCATGCAGGAACAGATGCCAGAAACGGCTGTACAGCAGATGCAGGGTCGTGTGCTCCATGCCGCCGTTGTACCAGTCCACGGGCAGCCAATAGCGAAGCGCTTCGGGCGAGGCAATGGCAGTTTCGCAGTGCGGGTCGCAGTAGCGCATGAAGTACCAGCTTGACCCTGCCCACTGGGGCATGGTGTCGGTTTCGCGCGTCGCCGGGCCGCCGCAGCACGGGCAGGTGGTGTTCACCCAGTCATGCATGACGGACAGGGGGGATTCGCCGGAATCGGTCGGCTCGTAGTTGTCCACCATCGGCAGCGTCACAGGGAGCTGATCTTCCGGCACAGCTACCATGCCGCACTTGTCGCAGTGCACAATCGGGATGGGTTCTCCCCAGTAGCGCTGGCGGCTGAACACCCAGTCGCGGAGCTTGTAGTTGACCTTCTTCTCGCCCAGCCCGTTCTTCTCCAGATACTCAATGATCGCTTCCTTCGCCTGCGCGACCTTCATGCCATCAAGGAAGCCGGAATTGACCATCACGCCGTCCTGAATATCGGTATACGCTGCTTCCTCAATATTGCCGCCCGCGACGACCTCAATCATCGGGATGCCAAACTTGTGCGCGAACTCCCAGTCGCGGGTATCATGCGCCGGAACAGCCATGATTGCGCCCGTGCCGTAGGTCATCAGAACGTAGTCGCTCAGCCAAATCGGAATTTCCTTACCGGTCACGGGGTTGACGGCGCGGACACTCTCCAGCTGCACGCCGGTCTTATCCTTCGCCAGCTCGGCGCGCTCAAAGTCACTCTTCTTCGCGGCCTCCGCGCGGTACGCCATGCACGCGTCGTAGTTGGTGATTTGGTCCTTCAGCTTGTCAATCAGCGGATGCTCAGGGGACAAGACCATGTACGTCGCGCCGAAGAGCGTATCCGGGCGCGTGGTGAAAACGCGCACCTTCTCGCCCGGCACGGTCAGGGAAAAATCCACTTCCGCGCCGACACTGCGGCCAATCCAGTTGCGCTGCTGCACCTTCACCTTGTCGATGAAGTCCACCGTGTCCAAGCCGTCGAGCAGCTTCTGGGCATAGGCGGTAATCTTCAGCATCCACTGCTTCTTAACCTTGCGGATGACCTGCGTGCCGCAGCGCTCGCACACGCCGCCGACAACTTCCTCATTCGCCAGACCGCACTTGCAGCTGGGGCACCAGTTAATCGGCATTTCGGACTTGTACGCCAGCCCGTGCTTGAACAGCTGAAGGAAAATCCACTGCGTCCAGCGGTAGTAGGATGGGTCGGTGGTGTTGACCTCGCGGGAATAGTCGAAGGAGAAGCCGATTTTCTGCAATTGCTCACGGAAGTGGTCGATGTTCTTCTTCGTTACGATGGCGGGGTGAACCTTGTTCTTGATGGCGTAGTTCTCCGTCGGCAGACCGAAGGCGTCCCAGCCGATGGGGAACAGGACGTTGCAGCCCTCCATGCGGCGCTTGCGGGCGATGATGTCCATCGCGGTATTGGAGCGCGGATGCCCGACGTGCAGCCCTTGTCCCGACGGATACGGGAACTCAATCAGGCCGTAGAATTTCGGCATGGTGTAGTCGTTCTTCGCCTCGAAAACGTGACTGTCCGCCCAGCGCTTCTGCCACTTCGGTTCGATGGCTTTGGGGTCATAGGGTTTGAATTCCATGATGCTTCCTCCCTGCTTTTCTCGGACGGAACAAAAAAACGTTCCGCCCCTGCAAATTCTGCAAAGACGAAACGGATGTTTCGCGGTACCACTCTGCTTGTCCGGACGTGCCGAACCTCTCTTGCGCGTAACGTGCGCCATTCGCCGAACCCTTCGTCCGGTTTGCGCTCCGGGGCGAGCGGCTGACAGGCGTCTGACCGCGCTTCCACCAGCACGCGGCTCTCTGGAACAGACGGAACTTCCAGCGTTCCCCTTCATTGCGGGACAAGGTCAGTATAATGCTTTTTGCGGGCGTTGTCAAGGGTTTCGGTCTTTGCTTTTTCGGTGTTTTTACGCGCAGAATGGTTCGCTTCAGCCGAATTTTGTGCTATACTGTTAGCAATTATGCTGCGGCAAGGAGGAAAGGCGTTATGCACCTGATTATCCCCAAGAATTACAATCCCGTGCTGAACCTGCGGGATACGGAAATCGCTATCAAACTGGTCAAGGATTTTTTCGAGACGGAGTTAGCCCGCGCGCTGAACCTGACCCGTGTGTCCGCGCCGATTATGGTCACGCCCGGCAGCGGTCTGAACGACAACCTGAACGGTGTCGAACGCCCGGTGTCCTTTGACGTTCTTGAAACCGGCGAAATGGCGGAAATCGTCCATTCGCTGGCGAAATGGAAGCGTCAGGCGCTCAAAACGTACGGCTTCCAGCCCGGTGAAGGGCTGTACACGGACATGAACGCCATCCGCCGCGACGAAACGACCGACAACATCCACTCGATTTTCGTCGACCAGTGGGACTGGGAGAAAATCATCACCCCTAAGCAGCGCACGATGGAGACGCTGCAAGCGACCGTCCGCGCGATTTACCTCACCCTGCGCAAGACGGAGGGCTTCGTCTGCGCGCATTATCCGCACATCAAGCCCGAACTGCCCGACGACATCACGTTCGTCTCGTCGCAGGAATTGGAGGATTTGTATCCCGACCTGCCGCCGAAGGAACGCGAATACCGGGCGGTACGCGAATACGGTGCGGTGTTCCTGACGGGCATCGGCGGCGCGCTGCGTTCCGGACAGATGCACGACGGCCGCGCCCCGGACTACGACGACTGGTCACTCAACGGTGACATTCTGCTCTACGACCCGCTGCTGGACATTGCGCTGGAAGTGTCGAGCATGGGCATCCGCGTTGACCCGGACGCGCTGCGCCGTCAGCTGGCGATTCGCGGCTGCGAGGAGCGCGCGGAGCTGCCATTTCAAAAGGCGCTGCTCAACGGCGAGCTGCCCCAGACGATGGGCGGCGGCATCGGGCAGAGCCGCATGTGTGTCTACCTGCTGCGCAAAGCGCATGTGGGCGAGGTGCAGGCGAGCCTGTGGCCGCAGGACGTGCAGGAGGCGTGCAGGAAGGCAAATATTCAGCTGCTGTAAGCAAAGCAATGAGGGCAAGCCTGAAATGCGGCTTGTCCCCCTGTTTTATTATCCCGTATGAAATTGCCCCATCATGCAGAGACTCTCGCCGCTGCCCCATCTGCTTCATACTGCACGATCCACCGCCGAAATGTTTCCTGACTTACGCCTGCCTCTGCTGCTGCGTCACGCATGCTTTTCTTTCCGAATTTGCCTTTTGCTGATATCCCATAAAATGCTCCCTCCATGATTGACAGTTTGGTTTTTTACTGTCTCTCATAGAGGGAGCATATCACATTCCCCAGCAGTGTCTTCCTGTCCGCGCAGGGAAGCGTTCACTCCCCTGCGCGGACGTTTTTTGACTGGCTTATACTATTCCCAAATGAGAATTCGCGGCGCAAGCAGATGGCGCAGGTGAATTCGGAAATAGTATTATACTATTTCCAGATAAGAATGCGCCAAGATGCGCCGCGAATTTTTCATTCTGGCTAACGTGAATGAAACGCAGCGTAG
>ERZ773136.1365-NODE-1365-length-24134-cov-4.283650_pt1 | contig 24134 bp, 16 predicted proteins | sample MGYA00580855_ERZ773136 | MGnify/ENA primary metagenome ERZ773136 (study PRJEB29015, sample SAMEA2737860) | human gut metagenome | biome: human gut; feature: human-associated habitat; material: faeces | place: China | collected 2012 ... | reverse complement strand
CTACGCTAAATGGAACGACCGGACGCCAGAGCGGAAAAGGCGCAAGCAGATGGCGTAGGCGAATGCAGGAAATAGTATTAGATGCCCGTCAAGCCGCTGCGTTCCACGCCCTCCATGAACCGCTTCTGAAGAATCAGGTAGAGAATCAGAATCGGCAGGATGCACAGGAACGTCGCCGCCATCAGCATCGCTTCGTTGAAGATGACGCCCTCAATGTCGTTGGTCTGAATCATGGTGTGCTGCTCCTTGTTCAGCTCCGCGTAAAGGTTCGGCAGGCTGTTGGGCAGCATCTTCAGCCAGACAGAGTTGAAGTAGACCCCCGGCTCGAAGTAGTCGTTCCAGTGCCAGACGATGGAGAGCACCGTGCATACTAACAGCGACGATTGGCTCATCGGCAGCATAATGTGCAGGAAGGTGCGGATTGGCCCGCAGCCGTCCACGCGGGCGGCTTCCTCCATCTCGTAGGGCATCCCGGAGAAGAACTGCCGGAAGAGGAAGATGAAGAACGCGCCGTTGAGCCCGAAGCCCAAGAACGACGGTACCACCAGCGGCAGATAGTACTCGCTGTTGAGCCAGCCCCAGTTGGAGAACTGCATGTACTGCGGGATGATGACCGTCTGCACGGGCACGAGCATCGTCAGGATGACCATCGCGAAGAGCGCACCCTTGAAGCGGAATTTGTACCGCGCGAAGGCGTACCCCGTCATCGCGCAGGAGAGCACATGCCCCAGCGTGCAGATAATCGCCACCCGCGCGCTGTTCCAGACGTAGCTCTTGAACATCAGCTTGCGGTACGCCACGGCGTAGTTGCTCCACGTGAGTTTTGAAGGCAGCCACTTGACCGTAATGTTGATCAGGTCGTCATCCGTCATCAGCGACTGCGTAATCATCTTGATGAACGGGTACAGGAACACGAAGCTGAGCGCGCAGAGCAGGAAGTAGAAGCCGAAGCGAATCACGCCGCCGCGGACGAGGCGTGACCAATGGCTGCTGCTCCGGCGCAGGCTCACATGGTTGTTTTTCGCCATCATTCTCACTCCTTCCCGCCGGATACGAACACGAATTTGCCCATCACGCCCATGCTGATGCCGCACAGCAGCAGCGCAAAGGCGAAGTACACCCAGCTCATTGCCGCGCCGTAGCCGAACTGCTGATTCGTGAACGACTGCTTGTAGATGTAGTCAATCACTGGGTTCGTCGCATCGGTGAAGAAGGCGACGATGGTGTAGACGAGGTTCATCAGGATAACCGGAGAAATCATCGGCAGGGTGATTTTCCAGAACATCTCCCACTCCGTCGCGCCGTCAACGCGCGCTGCCTCGTAGAGCGAGGAGGAAATGCCCTGCAAGCCCGCCAGAAACAGCACAATCTGCACGCCGGACTTCCACAGCACCACCGTGATGCGGTCGAGCACCCCCTGCAGGAACTCCGTCAGGCTGTGCCCCAGCAAATCGGCAATCAGCTGCGGCACAACGATGCCCGTGGTGATGGTCGTGCCGTCCGCGCCCATGCCGAGCATCTGCTTCATGACATAGCCCGCGCCGAGCAGCACCGGAATGAAGAACGCCGCGCGGAAGAACCCGCGTCCCTTCATCGGGCGGTTAATCAGGATGGCAATCGCCAGCGAGAACACGAGGCAAATCGGCGTATTCAGCAGCGTGTCCGACACCGTTTGCAGGAACATAGGCACAAAGTTCAAATCGTAGAAGAAGATGTGGCGGTAGTTCTCCAGCCCCACAAAGCCCATTTGGAAGCCCTTCATCTTCACAATTTCCGAGAAGGACAGGCGGATGGACGTGGTAATCGGCCCTAAGAAGAACAGGCAGAACCCCACCAGCCACGGCGCGAGGAAAATCAGCGCCTCGAAGGAACGCTTGCGCTCCATCGTCATTCTGCCGCCCGCCTTGCGGAAGGGCTTTCCCAGCGCTTTTCCGATGCGCTTCAGGAAGTTTTCAATCGGCAGAAGGCCTTTCCGAATTCCCCGGCGGATGGGTGCAAGCACCTTCCCTGCCGGCTGAAGCGCCTTGCCAATGGCGGATTCCGAAATCCAGCGCGGCAAATCCGTGTAGACGAACACGCCAATCAGCAGCAGCGCCGCCACCGCCATCACCCAGTCGTGATAGGCGACAAACACGATACCCGCGAGGATGAGCAGCGTCAATGCCGCCCGTCCGGCGCGCTGCCACCCGCCTGCTTTTGCACCGTGATTCACTGCGCTCCCTCCTTCGTCACCAGATAGCCCATTGCGGGGATGGTCAAGCCGTCCGCCTGCTGGTCGTAGTCAGCGTAATTGACGTACACCTGCATCCCGTTGTCGTACCGCACGCGGATGAGGTCGCTGGAAATCTTCGTGTGCTCCATCATCAGCGCGGTGCGCAGGTTGTGCAGGTCGCCATCCGCAAAATCCGCGGCAATTGCGGATACCTTGTTCAGCCACGCGCTGTACTGCGCTGTGAACAGGCTCTGATAGTCCGTGTACATCAGCTCTTCGGTGCTGCTCCACGTCAGCTCGAAATACGGCATGTAGCCCATTTCCACCCAGCGGAGCATCTCGCGGTCTAAGTCGCTGGAGAGGTTGCCGGGTGTGGCGGTGTACGTGCGCACGCCGTGCATCACCAGCTGGTAGAACGGCACGGCCTCGGTCGTGAACTGGAAGCCGCTGTCCTTGTAGGGCACTTCGGTCAGCAAATCCGCATACGGCGCTGCCCAAATCGCCCCTCCCTGCACGCTCACCTCGCCCAGACTCGCCCTTGCGTCCGCCAGCATCTGCTGATAGGCTTCAAGCGTCTGCTCGGTCGTCCACACATGCCCGCGGTTGTAGTTGAACGGAATGTACTGCCCCACGCGCTCCAGCCGAAGCCCGCTGACGGACAGCTTTTCGGCTTCCTTGGCAAAGGCTTCGTACTTTTCGCGAATGACCTCCGGGCTGAGGATGAACGTTTCCTCGTCCGGGTCAGTCAGGATGGCGTAGTTGGAGAGGTACACCACGTCGTTGCGCTTGGAGTAGCTGCGGGTGTCCGTGTCCGCCTCGACGAAATTCGCCGTCAGCGAGAGCGTCGACCCCAATTCCGCCGCTTTCTGCGCCAGCGCGGTCAGGTCGCTGTTCTTGCCAACACTGCGTTCCACCGGCAGCGCGTCCGGCCAGTGCCCGTAGCCGCCCTTCGTCCAGCCCTTCAGGGCATACTTGACCTGCTTCACGCCAGCTTCCGCGAAAATATCGATGATTTCGCCCGCCTGCGCCAAGGTGGTCACGGTGCGCTGGGTGTCAAACAGCAGCCCTTTTTCCGGCGCGGAGAGGAACAGGTCAATCGCGATGGTCTGCTCGCCCACGTCGGCGGTCAGGCCGCGCTGCATTAGGTAGTCGCGGTAGGTGACCGCCATATCCGAGTAGGTGTCCTTCCCTTCCGGCAGGAACAGCAGGCGCACGGCGTAATCCACCGGCATCGCGTTCTTGTCGTAGGTCTTGATGGAGCGGCTCGTCACGCGCATGTCATCAAATCCGCGGCGGTATTGGAAGTTCGCGCACACGGTATTGACCGCCACAATCTTGGTGGACGGGCTGACGGAAATTCGGGTGCTCTCCGCGCCCTCCTCCACCACCGCCAGCATCGCGTTTCCGCCGATGGAAATGCCGTAGACGGGCATCATGACCGTCGGCTGCTCCTGATCGTAGAAATCCAGCATCTGCTGCGATTTTTCGACGTTTCCGTAGATGCTGAAGTACTGCGACAGCTCCTTGAAATGCGCGTAGTCGTCGAATTTCAGGATTGCGCCGCATCCGTCCGGGTAGAACAGGAAGCCGTCCGCGTTGTCCGAACCGGCGCAGAGGTACGGCATCATGTCGATGGAGACGATGGAGAAATCCGCATAGCAGTTGATTCTCTCGTACGGCACGCGCACCAGCACGCTTTCGTCCTCCAGCAGCACCTCCACATCCAGCGCAACGCCCGTCGTCGCCAAATCGTAGTGGAGGATGACGCCGTTCTCCACAAGGTCGTAGCTTGCGCCCAGCTGCGATTCGTTCAGCAGCACGGCGTTGGTAATCGAGCCTGCGCCCTTGGCGAGGTTCGTGACGTTGACCGTCAGCAGCGAGTTCGCTTTCTTCTGGTTCAGCCCCGCCAGCTTGCCGGTGAACGTCGGGTCATTCATGCTGGATGACCATGTGACCCCCGTCTGCTTATCCAGCACCTCAAAGCTGCACAAATCCACCGAGAGGGACAGCGCCAAGCGTTCGTTTTCCGCCACGGGGATGCGCGTCTCTTCCGCCGCCGCGACGCTGAATACTGCCAGCAGCATCATCAGCAGGCATACAAGCATCCGTTTTTTCATTTTCTGCCTCCTGATTCAGTCAATTCTGTAAATCACTTCGTAGAACATTTCGCGAATCATCCCCACAAACTGGGATGCAATGGTGAACAGCAGCACCACCATCGCCCAAATCATCACCATCGTGAAGAGGGAGAGGAAAATCATCAGCACCGTTTTGCCGACGGAGTAGCCGTTCATTTCCTTGAGCGCGAGTATCATCAGCAGCACGACCCACGCCAGCACGCCGACCTCCAGCGTCGCGAACAGCCCTATTTGGCTGCCGTCCATGATGCGGGAAGCAAGCGTCAATATCGGCGTAAAGACGATGTAGGGTGTGAGCGCGTAGGCGGAAAACAGCAGCGTTTCGGAAAGCAGCGTTTCGCCGTCCAAAATCGTGGTCATCATGTAGCTTGCCAGCACCCACGTCAGCACGGGCACAAACAGCTTGCCGCACTCCAGCAGCAGGTTCGCCTTGCGCACGGACACCGATGCCAGCGGATAGTGCGTGCCGTAGATGGACAGGATGCGCACCGCCAGCGTCAGCACGAGCAGGACAATCACCGGCAGCCAGTTTTTCTTTTCGCCGCGGTGGCGCTTGATGTGCTCCGTCACAACAATGGGGTGGTAGAGGGTCATCAGGCACAGCTTCAGGCTTTTCATGGTTCACAGCCCCCTTCCCATCTGCACATCGTCCGCCCACTGGTCGGCTTTCTTCTTGAGGAAGCCAAGCAGCTTCACCAGCAGCAGCGCACCCACGGCAATGCCCAGCACAATCGGCACAAAGTGCTGCCGGAACGTCTCGTGCCGGTATTCCGCGAACGCCTCGGAGTAGCCCTCCTTGTCATCCGCCAGATAGTAGGATGCCAGCGCGTCCTCCCAGTTCTCCTGCTTGCCCATCACCTTCGCCACGCCCTGATGCGCCAGCGCGTAGTTGCTGTCGATTTTCAGCGCCTGCTGCCAGTAGTCCAGCGCCTCGGCATAGCGGCCTTCGCCGTGCAGCGTCACCGCCTGATGGATGAGCTTGATGAAGTGCGTCGGTTTGAACACGGTGATAGACCCCGTGTTGTAGTCCAGCACATACAGGAAGCCCTCGCTGTCATGGTCGATGGACACGGGAATCTGGAACAGCCCGCCAACCGTGCCGATGCCGCCGAAGGTGCACAGCAGGTTGCCTTCTTGGTCGTACTGGTAAATCAGCCCCGTGATGCGGTCAACCACGGTGATGATGCCGTTGTCCTCCACCGTGATGTCCGCCATCGTCGGGTGGAGCGGCTTGCCTTCCTTGTCCTCCAAGGTGAAGCCGTATTTCTTTGTCTCGTAGGTGTTGTTGCCGACGGAGTTCAGCTTGCGAATCTGCGCGGTTTCCTTGTTGGACAGGATGCCGTAAATCATGTTGTCCGCGCCGATGTAGAAGTTGGAGTAGCTCGCAGGTTCCTGCTTCACCGTGCGCTCAATCTGCGATTTTGAGCCGAAGATACGGATGAGCGTGCGCGAGAGCGAGAAGCCCACGTCGTCCGCGCCGAGGTAGCCGCGGAAGTTGTTCGCCTCGTCGATGGCAATCAGGTTCGCGCCCTTGAGGACGTAGATGTACCCCGTGTTGGCGACGAACAGCTTCTGCACGTCGAAGGTGAAGCTGTTTTCCAGCAGCGCCGAATCAGGCTTGCCATACGCCTTGCGGTCGGTGCGGTCGGCGTTCAGCGTCGCCAAGCGCAGATTGCCCGTGTCGGCAATCCAGATGGACAGGTCGTCGCCGACGTACACGCCGCGCGGCTTGGAGAGCTTCTTGCCGCACGCTTCGGTGATTTCCTCCAGCACCACGCCTTCGCGGTTCATCACCAGCACGCGGTTGTTCTCCGTGTCCGCGACGTAGAGCAGGTTGTCCTTGCCGATGAAAATGTCCTCCGGGTGATTCATGAAGCCGTAGTCATCAAGGTTCTTGAACGTCGTGTACACCTCGTACGCCACCGGAATCGGGATATAATTCTCGTCCTTGTCGGCGACGAAGGCATCGACCCCAACCGCCGCAAAGGCGCTTGACATCATCAGCAGTGCCGTCAGGAGACATGCGCAGAATCGTTTCATCATCGTTTGCCTCCCTTACGACTTGATGCCCGAATAGGACATGGTTTCCATCACCTTGCCGCGCATGATGGCAAACACGAGACTCGACGGCAGCGTGGTCAGGAACGTCGCCGCGCCCACCGTGCCCGCGCGCGCCACCACGCCCGCGCCGCCCGACATGGTTTGCAGCGCCAGCGGCATCGTCTTCAGCGCGTTGGACTGAATGAAGATGAGGGGCGAGAAGTAGTCATTCCAGTTGCTGACGAAGGAGAACACCGCCAAGGTCGTCCATGCGGGCTTGAGCAGCGGCATGGCAATCTTCCAGAAGATGTGCAGCTCGCTTGCGCCGTCGATGCGCGCCGCTTCCAGAATGGAGTCCGGCAGCTGCTCGCAGAACTGCTTGACCAGAAAGAAGTTGTACGCCACGGCGATTTTGGGGATAATCAGCGCCCAGCAGGTGTTCACGAGCCCCAGTTTGTTGACGACCAAGTAGTTGGGAATCGTCGTGACGTGGGTGGAGAAGGACAGCGCCGCCACCACGATGCCGAAGATGATGTTCGACCCCGCCGGACGGTGCTTCACCAGCCCGTATGCACCCAGACAGCACACCAGAATCGACGCGAGCACCGTCGCGACAGTGGTGAACAGGCTGTTGAAGATGTAGCGCGTAAACGGCACGGTGGAGGAGGAAAGCGAAGTCAGCAAATCCGAGAAATTGCGCAGCGTCGGCTTCTGCACGATGAGGCGCGGCGGATAGAGGTAGAGTTCATCCAGCGGCATCAGCGCGCGGCAGACCATTGCGAACAGCGGCAGCGCGCAGACCACCACCATCAGGCAGAGGAAGATGTACAGCATCACCCGCGAGAAGGAAGGCCGATGCATCCGAATGCGCTTTCTGCTGATTTTGAGGGATACCGTCGACATGGTTCGCACTCCTTTCTTATACTATTTCCAGATAAGAATGCGCCAAGATGCGCCGCGAATTTTTGCGTTCTGGCTAACACGAATGAAACGCAGCGTAGCAGCGCTACGCTAAGTGGAATGAGTGGACGCCAGAATCAAAAAGGCGCAAGCAGATGGCGCAGGCGAATCTGGAAATAGTATCATGTTTCGTCGTGGAACAGGCGCATACACAATCTGCCGAGGAAGAAGGTGATGAGGAACAGCACCATTGCCACGGAGGATGCATAGCCCATGTTGAAGCGGGTGAAGGCGTAATCGTACAGGTGGGCGACGATGGTGTGCGCGGCGTAGTTTGGGCTGGGCATACCCGCCACCGCCGTCGCTACGTCAAACACGGCGAACGCGCCCACGATGGAGTTGATGGCACCGAAGAGCATCTGCGGCTTCATCAGCGGAATAGTAATCAGCCGCAGCTCCTGAAACTTGTTCTTGATGCCGTCCACGCGCCCCGCCTCGTACATCGACGGGTCAATGTTCTGGAAGCCCGCGAGGAAGGACAGGAAGCCGTTGCCCATGCTCATCCAAATGGTGATAATCATGATGACCGGCAGGACGTAATCCGCATCCTTCGTCCACAGAATCGGCTCCATGATGATGCCGAAGCGCAGGAGCAGGTTATTGATGTAGCCGTAGCGGTCGCCGGAGAAGAGAATCAGCCAAATGGTGGACATTGCCACGCCGGAGGTGAGCGACGGCGCGTAGAACGCCATCGAGAAGAAGCCGCGCCCCTTCTTCACCAGCGTGATAATCCACGCCATGAGGAAGGAGGCGAAGTACCCCAGCGGCCCGGTGACGACCGCCAGCAGCAGCGTGTTCTTGAGCGAAATCAGGAACACGTCGTCGTCCAGAATCAGCTGTGCGTAGTTGCTTAAGCCCACGAACTTGGGCGCTTGAATCATGTTGTAGTTCGTCAGCGAGTAGTACATCGCCACGCCGACCGGCACGATGACGAAAATCGCAAACAGAACGAGGAACGGCATCAGGAAGGCGTAGCCGACCGCATTTTTGCGCAGCCACGCACGCATCCCTTTGTTTTTCTTCTGGCAGATGGCAGTCACGGGCTATCCTCCTTAATTATCCAATCCAAATTCCTTGCGCTTGTTGTTCAGTTCCTTGTTGATGTCCTTGACTGCCTTCTCCAGCATGTCGCGGGCATCCTTGTTGTTCACCACCACGCTGTTCCATGCGTTGATGATGTGCCGGCCCGTGAAGTAGCCGCCGGGCACAATCATCTGCTCGCGGGCGCTCTCCATCTGCGCCTTGATAATCTGCGCATGGCGGGCATCCCACGGGAGCGAGAAGAAGGATTCAACGTTCGCGGTGTTCCAGCGCGCGCCCGTGCCGAGGATTGCTTCCAATTCACGCCCGTAGCGCGTCTGCGTTTCCGCGCTCATCCACCACTTCAGGAATGTCCACGCCGCCTCCTGCTTGTCCGACTGACTGAGGATGACCCCCGCCGTGGATGCCGTTGTGCCCACCGCGTGGCTGACTGTGCCGTCCGCCTGCACCGTGCCGGGGACGGGCGCAATCGACCAGCGGCCGTAGAGCTCCGGCGCGCTCGTGAGCAGCTGCAAGTAGCCCGTGTAGTTGCTGATGCCGATGGGCATCGTGCCCGTGCGGATGCGGGTGAAGAAGTTGCTTTCCGCGTCAATGCCGTAGTTGGCGTACATGTCCGTCCAGAATTTGAACGCCTTGTAGGCTTCAGGCGTGTCCAGCGCGGAGGATTCACCGTCGCCGTTGTAGTATTCGCCGCCCATTTGCAGCAGCAGCATCGTGAAGCCGCGCAGCGCACCGGGCGAGTTGGAAGATACCGACGTGTCCACCGGCAGGGAGAAGCTCATGTTGTTCTCGTACAGCCGGGGCAGCACGCGCTGGTACAAATCCGTCCACGTTTCGGGCAGGTCGATGCCCAGCTCGCGCATCACGTCCTGCCGGTAAATCATGACGGTGAAGTCCATCGTCTCCGGCAGGGCGTACACGCCGCCGCGGTAGGTGTAGGGCACGAGGCTCGATTCGTAGAACTGGCTCGCGACCTCCTCAAAATCGTCGAATTGGGTCAAATCCACCACGGCTTCGCGGAAGGCGAACTCGCCGGGCAGGTTGTAGTCCACCGAGAGCGCCACGTCCGGCGCTGTGCCGGAGGTCACGCTGAGCAGAATGGTGTTGACTGACCCCGTCGCCAGCTGCCCGGACGGCAGCACATGCAGGTTGACGACGATGCCCGTCTTTGGCGTGAAGTCCTCGTCTGCCAATTCCTTCAGAATTTCGCCCCACTCCGTGCCGCGGCCAATCCACACATCCAGCACCGTTTTTTCCGCCTCATCCGGCGCGTTTTCATCCACAATCAGCCCGACGGAATCGTAATCCTTGTGGAAGGACGCGAGGAAGTTTTCCACCGTCACGCCCATGCGCTGGAAGAAGTTCGACGTGGTGATTTCCACCTTTGCTTCCGGCGCGTGCACGACGATGTAGTCCACCGCCAGCGGGCACTTCTCAATGGACGAAATGTATGTGCCGAGGTTGGACTGCGCGTTGTCCATGTCGCTGAGCGCGCGCGGGATGCGGTCAACATCCTCCGCGAAGAAGCGCATTTGGTCGATGATTTGGCGATAGTTGCTCTCCATCGAGGTCGTTTCGTTGGAGATGGAAGCCAGCAAGTCGGCGCTTTCCTGCAAGCGGTCGACGAGATGCAGCAGCTGATCGGACAGCCCCGCCATCGTGCGGTAGAGGTCGTATTCGTAGTTGTAGTCAGGGTCAGTGCCCGTGATTTTGACGATTTCGCGGTGAATCTCGCTGAGATACGCAGTGTCCGCCTCCGTGCGCGTCATGATTTCGCCAATCGCCCCCAGCTTCACGGTCATCGTCAGCGTGTGCGTGCCCTTCGTCAGGTGGAAGAGGTACGGTTCGCCGTCCGCGCCGTGCAGCGTCTCGGCATACCACTGGTCGCTGTACGGGAAGGAGTACAGCCGCAGCTCGTCGAAGGGAATTTCGCCGTCCACCATAATCTGCCGATAGGAGGGCATCCCCGCGTCGTTGTTCTGCTGCACCTTCAGGGTGATGGCGTACAGCCCGTCCTCCGGCACGTCGAAATCCCACGCGACCGCCGCATTCCCCAGCCGCCAGCGCCAGCCGCCCATCACATTCAGCACGCGGTTCGCGCCGGAACGCGGCTCGGTCATCGGGTCGGCATCGGATTCGCGGCGGATGACGTTCTCACTGCGCCACGCGCTGTTTTCCGCCTGAAACTTGATTTGCACGTTCTTGTCCGCCGCTTTCAGTCCCTGCGCCGCGTAGCCCGCCGCCGCTTCCGCGTAAGTCGGATGAGCCGCCGGGGCGACCAGCGCCAGCGTGCCCAGTGTCACCGGCTGGTCTACATAATGTAGGGAAATCTCGTGGCGGCCCGCCGTCAGGCAGAATTTGAGCGGGTCAACATACACGCCCTGCCCATCCGCCGCGCGGACGGTCTGCCAGAGGTGGATTTCATCCTGCCGCGCCCACACTTCATCGTCGATGGAGTTCTTGCGGCCGATTTCGCTCGCCCGCTCCACAAAGCGGCGGTATAAGCAGATGTTGTTCGCTTCCTCATACGGCACGATGCCGTCGATGCTCAAGCGGCGCTGCACTTTTGCCTCGTTGCCGTCCTGCGCGAAGTAGGTGATTTCCAATTCGTACAGTCCAGTCACGGGCACATCCACCGTCCAGACCGCCGTGCTTTCGCCGTCGCCGGTGATGATGGCCTCCTGCGCAAGCACCGCATCCCCCGACAAAATCGCCGCGCTGGGCAGCAGTTCAATCCGCGTACCTGCCGGCGCGTTCGGGGTATCCTGATACGATGCCAGCGCCTCGTCATAGCCGATAGCGGTTTCCTCGTTCAGCGCGAAGAAATCCGACCATTCCTCTGCCGACGCGGTGAATGGCAATAAGCAGCAAATCGCCAGAATCAGAGACAGCACGATGCTACGCTTCACTTGGTTTTTCCTCCTCTTCGGCGTGCCCCGCTGCACACCGCCGTCATTTTCGGGGGGACTTGTTTCAAGCGTATTCTCTCACAGGCGGCGGCGGTTTTCAATCTTCAAAATGATAGTTTTTGTGTTTTTTGGTCGTCATTTTCCCATGCAGGACACAAAATCACCACCTTAAAAATTGTAGATGCCCCCTTTTTATATGCAGAATTTGCGTTTTGCCCCCTCTTTCCTTGAAAAAATGGTGGATTTGTGATAGAATAAACCCATGTGACTGGGAGGAGAAGGGAACATGTTCGGGCATCATTCCAAGACGTACTATAAGTATCTGGCATCCTACGGCGCGCTGCTGCTGACCGCCATCATCGCCCTCGTTTTCGTGTCGCAGGTGTTCTTCATCCGGCAGCTGCGGACGAATCTGGAGGACAACCACCGCGCGCTCGTGCAGCAGAGCGTGCAGGAGATGGACAGCGACCTCCAGCAGATTTACGACATCGAGTACCAGATTTCGACAGTCAATCAGAATTTCTTTTCCTATTATTTAGAAGCGCCCAGCCCCGTGCGCGACCTGCGGCTGGTGAACGAGTTCAAGAATCTGCTTGCCCCCTCCACCCTGATTTCCGAAATTGCGCTGGCGGACGCGGACGCCAAGATGGTGTACACCTCCACTGCCGTGTACTCCGCCGCGCTGTTCTTCGACCGCATCTTCTCCTTCCCGGAAGGCGACCCCGTGGCGAGCAGCCTTGCCGACAGCAGCCGCCGCATCATCCGCACGGCACAGCGGAGCGGCAGCGCGGAACGCTATCTGGCGTTCATCAACACGCCGTCGGTCTTTTCGCGCCTGCAAAACAGCGTCCTGATTTTCTTCGTGCAGGAGCGGCACTTTCTGTCCTTCCTCTCGCCGGAGAGCGCCCCCAGCCAGCAGGGCGCGATACTGGACAGCAGCGGGCAGGTCGTCGTATCGACGATGGCACTGGATGCGCCGCTGACCGACGGCATCAGCACCATCCGCCTGCACGGCACGAATTACCTCATCTACCGCGAGCCGTCCTCCGTCCTGAACTGGACGTACTACTTCTTCCTCCCCGCGAGCGAGACGCTGGCGCCGCTCTACCGCGCACAGGCGATGCTGGCGCTTTTCCTGCTGGTGGTGCTGGCGGCGGGCACGCTGGTCATCCACTATGCGATGAAGGTGAATTACCGCCCGATACAGGAGCTGACCGAATCGCTGGGGCGGTCGGATGCGGATGATCTGGAGTCGCTGAAGGATGCGATTGCCTCCCTCGCCGAGCAGAACAACCACATGCGCAGTCAGCTGATGACCTCCCCCGACGGGCAGGCGCTGAAGGATTCGCTGCTGTTTTCGCTGCTCAAGGGCAAATTCGACTCTTTCGCTTCCTATAATATAGAGGCGGAAGCGCTGGGCATGTCCTTCACCAAGCCGTGCTATCAGGTGCTGATGCTGCGCGCCTTCAATCAGGATACCGCTATCCCCCGGCAGACGCTGTCCGCCATCTTTGCGGAGTGCTTCGGGGATGACTTCACGTGGCAGTTCCGCGAGCTGTTCGAGCACTCCATGTTCGTCTGTCTGGTTGGCATGGAGGCGGACGAGGAATCGAAGCTGGCGGATTGCTGCCGCCGATTGCTGGACATCAGCAGCGAAAAATACAATCTCGTGTTCTCCATCGGCATGTCCAACTGCTACACCGACGTGGCGCACCTCTCCACCGCCTGTTTTGAAGCCACGCAAGCCGTCAAGGAGCACTTCATCCGCGGACAGCATCAGCTGATTCCGTATCACGAGCTGACGCGCACCCTTGATGTGCCGTCCTCCGACCGCCTCGCCCTCCTGAACGACCTGCCCGCCCAGACCCCGCAGCAGCAGATGCAGACCATCCGCCGCTTCATCGACGGGCTGAAGGCGGACTGCGTGCCCTCCCTGCTGGCGAAAAGCTACTGCAACTCCGCCGTGCAGCTGCTGATGGCGGGCGGCGCGCGGCAGGTGAACATGGACGACCTGTTCACCATCACCTATCTGCGCACGGTGGATGATTACCTTGCCTTCATGCTCCACCTGCTGGAGCCCGACCCGAAGGCGCTTGTGCCGGACACCGCCGAGAGCGGCGCGCCGGTGACGGAGCTGCTCCAGCGCATCTACACCTGCATCGCGGACAGCTACGACGACTGCAGCTTCTCCCTGCAGGACGTTGCCGCCAAGCTCGACCTTTCCTCCGGCTACTTAAGCCAGTACTTCAAGCAGCAGACCGGCGACACGCTGACCAGCTACGTCGCTGACCTGCGCATCCGCAAAGCGTGCTCCCTGCTGGAAAGCACGACGATGCCGCTGCAAATGGTGTCCGAGTCGGTGGGGTACTACAATTTGAACAGCTTTATCCGCCGGTTTAAGCAGATTACCGGGCTGACGCCGGGGGAATATCGGAAAACAAGGCAATAAAAAAAGGGCAGGAGACGCGTTTCCTGCCTATTTTTGTGTGGATTTTTAGCTTTTCCCTTAAAACACAGCACGATTTAATACTATTTCCAAATGAGAATGCGCCAAGATGCGCCGCGAATTTTTCACGTTGGCTAACGCGAATGAAACGCAGCGTAGCAGCGCTACGCTAAGTGGAATGAGCGGACGCCAACGGGGAAAAGGCGCAAGCAGATGGCGCAGTTGAATCAGGAAATCGTATTACGCATGATCTCGCGAACGTTCCCGATACTCCTGCGCGGTGCAGCCCATCCATTTCCGGAACCATCGGGCAAAATAGTTGGCGGTATTGAAGCCCGTCTGCTCCGCAATAGAGGCGATGGACTGGTCGGTTTCGCTGAGGAGGCTGCACGCCTTCTTCAGCCGGGACTGTGCAATGCTGTCGCTGAACGACACGCTGCTGCATTCACGGTACACACGCGAAATGTAGGTGGGATGGAAATGCAGCGCGTCCGCAATCGCGGTGAGCGACAAATCGCCGCTTAGATGCTCGGCTATATACTGGTCAATCTGCCGCACAATGTGTCGCTGACGGTGCATTTGCTTTTTGGAGCGTGCATTGAATACCTCCTGCGCCAGATGGTTCAGCTTGCGCTGCAGCTCGCTGAGCGGCGTTCCGGGCTTAATCACCAGCCTTTCCAGCGCGGGCGACGCAATGTCGCCCGTCAGGAAGGCGCCGCTGCAATCGCGCATGAACTGCGCCAGCGCCTCGTAAAGCTCATCGGTGCTTCGCTTATCGCTGGTATCTGCCAGAAGCTGAAAAAAACGCGGGGTTTCTTCAGCAAAGAGATCCTCCTGACCGGTAAGCAGGTATTCCTTCATGCGGATAAGGCTTGCCTGTCCGTCGCTGACGGATACCAGCGGCATCGAGGACGTTGGCTGCGCCTGCGTCGCGTGCAACGTGACCAGTTCGCCGGACGCGGGGCTGACCTGATTGATCAGCTCCAGCATCTGCGCCGCTCCCTTCCCCAATGCCTTCCATTCTGTTTCGCAGTCCGTCAGACAGACCGTCAGCTGCTGTCCCTGCTGCTCGATCATCCGCTGCGCATTCTCCAGGTGTCCCTCCAGCAGCGCGCTGTCCTCCTCCGAGGGCTGAAACACAATGGAGAAGCAGCGGGCATTCATGTCGGTCAGCAGCATCGGCAAATGGGGGCGCATCAGCTCCTCGATCAGGTTCATCGACTGATGCAGAAGCTCGGGGCGCATGGCTGCGCCGAACATGCCATATCCCATACGCACCGGTCGATGTGCGTCAAAGGGAAAACCGCTGTCCTTGATGGCGGCAAGCAGCGATTCCTCTTGCAGCTGTCCGCCGTGCATGGCATGGAACACCAGCTGCCGCAGCTGCCTTGCATATTCGCTCGCCACCGCCGCCTGCCGCATCAGCCTCGCGCTTTCCTCCTGCAGGTTCTCTACCGCTCTTTCCACCGTGCTGATAATCACTTGGTCGCCTTCGCTTTTGAGTACATACGCAAACGCACGCTGCTTCAGCGCTCGGCGCGCATAATCAAAATCGGAATAGCCGGTCAGGTAGATAACGCGGGTCATCGGCCAGCGTTCGCGCACCATGCGGTGCAGCTCCAGCCCCGACGCTCCGGGCATTTCAATATCGGTCAGCAGAATATCCACGCGGTTGCGGTTCATCACGGCGCACGCCTCGTCGCAGCTGTAGCAGCGGCGAACCTCCAGCCTGTCCTGAAACACTTCCTGAAGCATATGGTACAATCCGTCGGCAATGATAACCTCGTCATCGACAATAAGAAGCGATTCCACGCCGCCTCACCTCCCTGTCCTCGGGAACAGGATTGTCACAGACAATCCGTCCGCAAAGCTTTCCAGTTTCAGCTCATAATGATCACCGTAGAGCAGCTCCATGCGGCGATACAGGTTATACAGCGCGCTGCCCTCCGCCAGTTCTCCGGCGCGCATTCGCTCGTCCAGGCGGCGCACGTTCTCCGCATCCATCGTTCCGCCGTTATCATATACCGTTACGCCGAAGCGATCCTGCTCCATGATAAAGCTGACCTCCACCACGCCGCCGCTTTGCTTGTTCTTCACGCCATGCACAAAGGCATTCTCCACCACCGGCTGAAGAATCAGCGGCGGTATGTTTTCCTGCGCGATTTCCTCCGGCAGCTCGTTCATATGCACGCGCACCCGCGGAGAAAAACGCATCCCTTGAATTTCCAGGTACTGCCGGATATGGTTCACCTCATCGCGCAGGGGAACGTCATGCTCCGGAATGGTCGTGATGTAGCGGTAATAGCGGCTCAGATTCAGGCTCAGCCGCGCAATGTCTTCGTTGCCGTCCTGCTGTGCCATGCGGTAGACCATAAAGAGCGTGTTGTAAAAGAAATGCGGATTGATTTGCATTTGCAGCTGCCGAATCTCCGCCTGCTGTGCGCGCAGCCGTTCCTCATAAACCTGCGCCTTGAGGCTTTCCAGATTCTCCATCATGGAGTTAAACTGGGCGTAGAGGTCGTCAAAGCCCGCATCCGATCGTTCGATATGGAAATGTCCCGTTTCGCCCGCCTGACGCAGGGAATCAACAATGGTGTCCAGCGGCTGAAGGATATATCGCCGGAAATAGGTAAGATAAATAACCAGCAGCACCAGCGCCAGCGCGGTCAGCAGGCAGACCCACATACGATGGCGCATCAGCGGCTGCAATTCATCCGCTATCGTGCCGACACAGCGAAGCGTAAGATGCAGCAGCGGTATTTCCGCCTCTGCGGAAAAAGTGCTTTCCCCCTGCACGCCCAAAAGGCTGCTGCCCTCCTTTCCGGCGGACAGCAACCCATTTTTCGTTCCGGCACTGAAAAACACCGTGCCTTCCGGCGTATACAGCGTCATGTCCAGCGCGTTTTCGCTGGCCAACAGGCGCATTCGCCGTTCGAGACGTTCCGGCGATATGCAGAGGGAAATGAGGAACATCGGCTCGCCCCGCGTTACAGGGCTGCAAAGCATGTACAGATTGTCCCCATGCTCTGCGATGCGCAGCAGCTTTCCGTCCACCAATTGCCGGAAAGTCGCGTATTCGCTCCGATCCATCGTATCATAGATGGATTTTTCCGTCGAGATAACGCGGTCGATCTGCGGCAGCAGGATCTTTGCGTTTTCCAGCAAATCACACGAGCGCTTCATACGGAGCAGCTTATCAGACAGACCGCTAATGCTGGCGATGCGCTGATAGGCGCTGAGCCGCGGATAGGCGATCACATACCGCAGCAGCTCCTTATCCGCCGCAAGCTCCTGACACTGGGTAATCAGATTTCCGACCTCCAGATTGATTTGCGACGCAATATAGCTGCATTCCCGTTCGCTAAGCGCCTCCATGTTCCCATGAAGGGTCTGCAATCCCATATGGTTCAGGTAAAGCCCGATGGCATAGAACACCAGCACCACGGCGACCGTGATGGCCAGCAGGCGGATGAACCCACGGCGATTTAGACCCAGCGGCTGTTTATGCATGCGCAATTATCCCTTCACAGACCCCAGCACCATGCCCTTGACGAAGTAGCGCTGCAAGAAAGGATACAGCACCAGCATCGGGAAGCATGCTACAAAAATCATGGCGCATTTCACGGTTTTGTCGGATACCAAGGCAAGCGCCTCCCAGTCGCCGGCGCCCATCTGCGTGAGCTTCTGGTCAATGACGATGGTTCGCATGTAGCTCTGCAAAGGATATTGCTCCGGACCTCTGCTGTAGATGATGCCGTTGAACCATTCGTTCCAGTGATACACAGTGGAGTACAGGGCGACGGTGGCGAGCGCCGCCTTGGAGGTGGGCACAAAGATCTGCCACAGAATGCGCCACTGGCTGGCGCCGTCCATGATGGCGGCCTCCTCCAGCTCTCGAGGCGTCTGACGGAAGAAATTCAGCAGCAGAATAATGTTGTACACAGGGACAGCGCCGGGAATCACCAGCGACCAGAAGGTTCCCTTGAGTCCAGTAAGGTTAATGACCATGTACAGCGGAATCATGCCGCCGGAAATCAGCATGGTAATGAAGAAATACCATGCATACGCCGTGCGGGCGCGGAACTGGTTTGTTTCCTTGCTCAGCGGATAGGCGCAAATGATGCAGAAAAACATGTTCAGGCTCACGCCGACCAGCACACGCTTGAGCGAAACAAGCATCGCCGTCCAGAAGGGAGCGCGGTTGATGACATACTTATAGCTTTCCAGCGTGAAATTCACCGGCCACAGCGTAACCAGTCCGCCGGAGGCAGAGGACTTATCTGACAGGGAGATGGCGAATACGTGAATCAGCGGAATCAGGCAAGACGCGGCCAGCAAACCGATTACCAGGGCGTTGACCACAACGAATACCCGGGCTCCGAAGCTCTTTGACTTAACCATACCACGCGCCTCCTCATCAGAAAACTCTGTAATCTGCGAACTTGTAGGCACACAGATAGCTTACAGAGATAAAGAGAGTCGATACAACGGATTTGAACATGCTCACAGCGGCGGACTGTCCCCACAGACCGTTCTTAAAGCTCAGGCGATAAATGAACGTATCCAGAATATCGCCGGTGGAATAAACAGCCTCGCTGTACATGTTATAAACCTGATCAAAACCGGCATTGAGCACGTTGCCAAGGCTCAGCACCATCATCAGCACGATAATCATGCGCATATTGGGCAAGGTGACATGCATGATCCGCTGAAAGCGGTTGGCGCCGTCAATGGTCGCGGCTTCATACTGGGTGGGATCAATGTTGGTAATAGCAGCCAGATACACAATCGTACCAAAGCCAAATTCCTTCCATACGTCGGTAAACACCAGCGTAAATCGGAACCATTTGTTGCTGCCAAGGAAGAAAATCGGTTCAGCGCCGAATAGCCCCAGGAAGCGATTAACAAGACCGCCGTTGGGCGACAGCAGGTCAATCATAATACCCGCCAGAATAATCCAGCTCAGGAAGTGGGGCAGATAAATCAAGGTTTGCGAGATGCGGCGGAAGGCATTGCTTTGAATCTCATTGAGCAAAATGGACACGATGACAGGCACGAGCAGATGCAGCGCCATTTTCCACGCCGAGATGATGATCGTGTTGCGGAGCGCAGGCATCGTCTGGGGATTTCGCAGCAGCATTTGGAAGTTCCTCATGCCGACAAATTTCTGAGGACCAAACAGTCCCTTCGCCGGAATAAAGTTCTCAAATGCGATCTTCAGCCCAATCATGGGAAGGTACATATAGATGAAGACAAGAATAACGCCGGGCAGCAGCATTAGATGAAAGGGCAGCTCGCGCCACAAGCGTTTTCTTCTCCGAACGCGCTTCAGGTTGACGTAATTTTTGCTTACAATGCTTTTTTCCACAGTCGTCGCCCCCTGCTGGGATTGATTTGAAAGCGGGGGCTGATGTTGTCACCAGCCCCCGTTAGTCAATCGGTCAGATTACTTCAAGGAAGCATACCATTCGTTGACTTCTTCAGTAATCGCGTCGCCGCCGTTGGCGTAGAAGTTTTCCACAAACCGGTCGAAAGCGTCAATGGTTTCCTCGCCGGTGATGATCTTCACGAAGGTTTCGTTCTGCAGGTCCTTGAGGTAGCTCATGTACAGGGTCATGCTTTCGGTGGGTGCGCCAACGAACATCATGTCCTGCGTCAGATTGTTTTCCTTGTAGTAGTTCAGCACGCCGTAAGCGCCTTCCGCACCGTAGATGCGCTCCCAGCCCCACAAGGCGAAGCCTTCCTCGGAGCCGGATTCAAACGCCTGAAGCTTCTGAAGGATGGAGTAGCCTTCACCGGTGACCTGAGAGAAATCGCCGGACTGACGCGCCGCTTCCAGATCGAGGAAAGCGTTCAGGTTCTTGTCTGGCTTGGTGGGGGTCACAGGGGACAGCTTCCAGATGGACTCGGAATCCAGGGGCGCGTAGTACACGCCGTTCTCGTTGTTGGGGCCCCAGCACTTGTCGATGAAGAGGTTGTACATCTTCACAACGGCTTCGGGATGCTCGCAGTCCTTGCGAACCACGGTCCAAGCGGTAGTGCCGACGTCCGTCTGCGCCTTCGCCTTGTGGTCGGTAGCCGTTACGATGGGGAACGCCTGCCACTGTCCTTCGGGTTCAAGGTTTTTGCTGTTCTGGAGGGGATAAATAGAGTTCCACTGTGCACCAAACATGATGCCGCACTTGCCGGAAGTGGTCGCTTCCGCCACCTTGCCGTCGTCCTTAACGGCAAATTCAGGATCCAGCAGACCGTCCACATACATCTGATGCAGCGTCGCCAGCGCGTCCTTGGTACCGGGCAGCGTAGAGCCGTACACCAGCTTGCCCGTGCCGTCGTCCACCCAGATTTCGGGATAGGAGTCGAACGCATTGAAGAAGCCCTTCAGCGTGAACAGCTGATCCCAAGGCGTCTTGGACACGGCCATGCCGATGGTGTCATTCACACCGTTGCCGTCGAAGTCAGCCTCAGCGAAGGCCTTCGCCGTAGCAATCAGCTCGTCCATGGTGGTGGGAACGGGTAGGTTCAGCTTTTCCAGCCAGTCCGTGCGAATCCACATCAGGTCGGCAATCATCAGCGTTTCGCCAACCACGGGCAGCGCGTAAAGCTGACCGTCGAAGGTGACCGCGTCAAAGGGAGAAGTGCCGGTTTCCAGCATGACGCGCTTGGTCTGCTCGGTTGCGTACTCGTTGTAGATTTCGTCCAGCGGCATAATCAGACCCGCCTCATACAGCTGCTTGGCTTGCAGAGCGGTCACGTTCACGAACTCCGGAATGGCGCCGACGGCCAACTCCGCAGCCAGCTTCTGGTCGTATTCGTCGCCGCTCTTCACGATCCAGTCGTATTCCACGTTGATGTTCAGCTCGTCGCGGAACAGATCGCACCAGAGGTTGTCAGTCATGGTCTTGTCAGGATGCTGCGAGAAGTAGTTCGCGTCGAGCGTGTCGTCCGTGGAACGAACGAAATGCACCGTCACGGGTTCATCATATTTCTGTTCGTTCGCCAGCGCGCTGGTGCAGAGCATCATGAGCGCCATCAGCAGAGATACGACGGAGAGGAATTTCTTCATAGGGAAGCCTCCTTTGCAATTGTTGAACCGAATTCCTATCGGTTCTATTGATAATAGTATAGCACAAGTTTTCACCAGAAACAATGGAATATCTTTGACATAATAGCACAAATGAACACAAAATAACATATTCGCACAAAGGGCGTTTTTGTTTTTTTCTTTTCTTTGCTTCACCAGTTGCGACATTCTTTCATTATTTCGCGCAAAACGTCCGCGTCACACCGAACCTGCGCAAAAAAGGCGGCGAACGACGTCGCGCAAGCAAAAAGCAATTCTATTATAGCAAAACGCCCTGCGAAAAGAAAGTCCTGTGCCGAAGAGCAATATCAAGTGAGTATTCTTCCCCTTGGAAAATGACGCATGCATAGCCATCATGGAACTATACTTTCAATATTTGATTGCAAAAATGAAAGTTTCGCTGTTTTTTTTGCAATATACAGTCAGCCTGTATTCACTACCGCACCAGTCTACATCGACTGGCTACTCAGTCAGATTAACTTGTTGTTTTCCAAAGTTGAAGAATATTTTCCAGTAATTTCATCGTTTTTCGTATAGGAATGTCAAGTCCATTGCAATGCAACATGGAAAGTATAAGAGCAATTTTATTATTCCGGCAAATGCCAGTTTGAGGGCGTTGGCGCGAGAAATGCCAATATTGGATTGCGACAACAGGGAATGACGCATATCGTGGAGAGCATTTTCAAGAGTTGATAATCCTTGAATGCCCGTAGACATCGGCATTTCCCCCTTGCATCCCTTGTGTTCGCATGATATAATCATTGTGGATAATACTTTATCCATTTTGCAATAATATCGCTGATATATATCATATTTTATCCGCAGGAGGATGCCATGAACTTCGTATGGGAAACTTCGGAGGAAATTGACCTTGCCATTGCCCAGCGTCTTGCGCAGATTCGGAAACGCCGCGGCTTATCACAGCTTCAGCTGAGCGAAAAAAGCAATGTCAGCTACGGCAGCATCAAGCGTTTTGAATGTCATGGTCAAATTTCCCTGATTTCACTGACCAAGCTGTGTGTCGCGCTGGACTGCGCAGACGAGCTTCGCCGCCTGTTCAGCAATGTGGAATATGCCAGCATTGAGGAGGTGCTCCGTGAAAGAACGCAAGGTTGAGGTATTCCTGGATGACCGATTCGTAGGCACATTGGCAGAAACCGCCGACCGTCGGGTTGCCTTTGCCTATTCGGATGAATGGCTGGAAACAGGGTTTGCTATCAGCCCTTTTTCGCTGCCTGTTGAGCAGAAAGTTTTTGTGCCGACTGCAACGCATTTTCAAGGATTGTGGGGCGTGTTTGCCGACAGTTTGCCGGATGCATGGGGGCGCTTGCTGGTAAACAGAATGCTGCGCGCTCGCGGATTATCCGCAGAGGATGTAACGCCGTTGGAACGCCTTGCTATCGTTGGTGATTCCGGTATGGGCGCGCTGACATACCGTCCGGCGTGGGATGTACATCGGGAAGAAACGCTTTATGATTGGGACGAACTCGCCGAAAAGTGCCGCGCTGTTCTTCATCACGAGGATGTTTGCGACCTTGATGCGCTGTTCCAGATGGGCGGCAGCAGCGGCGGCGCGCGTCCTAAGGTGATGACAGCGGAGTGGATTATCAAGTTTCCTGCTTCTGGCGATATGCAGGATACAGGGTTCATGGAAAAGGAGTACATGGATTGCGCTGCCGATTGCGGCATTGTCGTGCCGGAAACGCGGCTGATGCCGTCCAAGCAGTGCAGCGGCTATTTTGCTGTGCGCCGTTTCGACCGGGAGCAGCACAGCAGTCGCATCATCCGACGCCATATGCTGACAGCAGCTGCCATTTTGGAGTTGGACTGGCGTATGCCCTCGCTGGATTACAACGCGCTCATGAAGCTGACAAGCATCTTATCCCGCAGCAATTCACAGGATTTGGAGCAGATGTACCGCCGCATGTGCTTTAATGTGTTCGCCCACAATCGGGATGATCACGCAAAAAATTTCAGCTGGCTGTACGATGCACAGTATGACTGCTGGCATCCGTCGCCCGCTTACGATTTAACTTGGAGTACAACCTATTATGGTGAACACACGACCACGGTGAATGGCAATGGGCGTGACCCCGGCATGACGGAAGTATTAGCGGTAGGGCGAGCGGCTGGAATGACGGCAAAAGTATGCAAACAGATTGCAGAGGAAATTCGGAAGAAAACGGAAGGACTGGAGCGGAAGTATCGTGAGGTGCGGGCATGAAGAACAGCGCAGGATGCACCGTCAATGGCAAAAGAATATATCTTTTTTCATAAGCCAATGCTGATGATGGCGGGAAATCCAGAAATCGCAACTTAAAAGCCATTTTTTTCGTCTTGATTAGCATTTTAATTGCCTTATGCAATTTTGCAGCAGAAATCTTCATCTTTAAAGACTGCCATCATTGAAATGCTTTCTGGCGCAGAAGTAGCAGTCAACACGGCAACGTTTAAGAATGACCCAGCAAAAATTGCAAGTAAAGATGATGTGATTACTTACCTGATTCACCTTGGCTATTTGGGATATAACGAGGATTCCGAAACGGCATTCATTCCCAACGAGGAAATCAGGCAGGAATTGATTACCGCCGTAAAAAGCAGCAATTGGAATGAACTGATTGGCTTCCAAGAAGAATCGCGGAAACTGCTGATGGCAACTTTGGCAATGGATGTAGAGAGCCGAACTCCTACACCACCGTGCCTACCGACCGATACACGGCGGTTCAATCGCATAAGAGCAAGAACTCGCAGCGGCAGGATACCAAAGTCTCCTGCCGCTGCGAGTCTTTCGTTTATAATGGGATATGTTAAAACTTAGCTTCCAACTATTCTCCAATATCCCAATCTAAAATGCCCCACTGGTATGCCTTATCGTTCGGAATTTGCAGATTTTTTCGCTGACATCCAGCTTCCTTCAGGTTCCACCTCTCGATGGATACCCTCGACTAACGCTTCCTACGGCCAAGCACGTTGTGGTCTTTCACCACTTAATTATTGACCATACCGGTTACACAGAAACGGCACACAACCGAGTGGGAGTCAGTTGTGTGCCACCGAGGACTGCTATCTAATGTCTACTGAATAACCATCCGTTTTTCACGCGATTGCAGAAGTCCGAGTAGCCAATCCAGAAATTGCAAAAAGGCGCACTGAATCTTACGCAGATTCAGCAGCAAAATGGACAGAGCAACCACATGCGCAGCCGTTTCTTCCAGCTTCGCTGTCACCAGCCCCATTCCACACTTACGTTTTCCCAAACTGAATTTGCGTTCTACCTCGACCCGTTCGCACTCGTCCCGGTAAT
>ERZ773136.1363-NODE-1363-length-24139-cov-9.630709_pt1 | contig 24139 bp, 20 predicted proteins | sample MGYA00580855_ERZ773136 | MGnify/ENA primary metagenome ERZ773136 (study PRJEB29015, sample SAMEA2737860) | human gut metagenome | biome: human gut; feature: human-associated habitat; material: faeces | place: China | collected 2012 ... | reverse complement strand
ATGACCGCACTGACGGCAATGGCATTCTTGAGCTGCCGTGTCACCAGCGTCATACTGGTCACCAGCCGCATGGCCGCCCGCCTGCCGCAGTATGACCGCATCGGCTTCGCCTCCGGCATCTATTACTCCAAATTCCACGATACCGTGGTCCATTACGCCGCCCAGTACCTGCCCGAGGGCAAAGAAACCTTTTTCGTCTGTACCCACGGCTCCACCACCTGCCCCGAAAAGTATTATGCCGCCATCACCGAAGCAGTAAAGGCCAAAAATTGCCCCATTCTTGGCACCTTCTCCTGCCGCGGTTATGATACCTTTGGCCCGTTTAAGCTCATCGGCGGCATGGCCAAGGGCCACCCGGATGCGGATGACCTGCAAAGGGCCCGTGCCTTTATCCAGGCCCTGTAAAAGCCGAAAAACACCGGCAGCTCGCTCCTTTGTCCCGCGGAGCTCGCTGCCGGCCTTTTCTTTTTTTATACGGCTTATACCGCGTACTGACTGGTGTACAGCCGGTAGTAGAAGCCCTGCTTCTCCAGCAGGCCCTCATGGGTGCCGGTCTCCACAATCTGTCCGTCATTGATGACCAGGATCAGATCGGCATCCACTATGGTGGAGAGCCGATGCGCGATAACAAAGCAGGTGCGTCCCCGCATCAGCTTATCCATCGCCTTTTGCAGCAATATCTCGGTGCGGGTATCCACATTGGAGGTCGCCTCATCCAGGATAAGCAGCCGCCGGTTGGCCAGCAGCGCCCGCGCGATGGTCAGGAGCTGCTTCTGCCCGCCGGAAATATTGATGGAATCCTCGCTCACCACAGTGTCGTAGCCCTGCGGCAGCGTGCGGATAAAATGATCGCAGTAGGCCTCATCGCAGGCGGTGACGATCTCCTCGCGGGTCGCCTCCGGCTTGCCGTAGGCCACATTATCGGCCACAGTCCCGCCAAACAGCCAGGTATCCTGCAGCACCATGCCAAAGAGCCCCCGCACATCCTCACGGCTCACAGCGGCTATATCATGGCCGTCTATCGTGATCTTCCCGCTTTGGATATCATAGAACCGCATCAGCAGGTTCACCAGCGTGGTCTTGCCCGCGCCGGTGGGCCCTACAATGGCCACCTTCTGCCCATGCTTTACCTTCACAGTGAAGTCCCGAATCAGCGGCGTTTCTGGATCGTAGCTGAAATTCACATTTTCAAAATCCACATCGCCCTTTATTTCCTCCGGCAGGTGCCCCTCGATGGGCTCCTCCTCCGGGGCGTCCTGCATCTCATACACCCGTCGGGCGGCGGCGCAGATGCGCTGGATAGACCCCAGCACCTCGGCGATCTGCTCCAGCGGCGCGGAAAACTGCCGGGAGTACAGCAGCACCGTTACCACGGCACCCACACCCAGGGCTCCCTGTACTGTTAGGTAGCCGCCGATGAGAGCGACCAGAATATACGCCAATGCATTGGCAGCGGTAATGCACGGTGTGATCAGTCCCTGCAGAAAGATTGCCTTTGCCTCGGCATCCTTCTGCCGCTTGTTCGCCGCGGCGTGCGCCGCAATGGTGGTCTCCTCGTAGTTATATGCCTTCGTGGTCTGGTAGCTGGCGTAGCTTTCCTCCACAATGGAGTACATCTTGCCGCTCTCCTCAAACATGCGGTGGAAATAGGTGCCGCAGGCGGCGGAGATGCGGGAGGAAATGATGATGGAAAGCGGCATCAGCAGCAGGACCGCCAGTCCCATCCGCCAGTTTTCCCGCAGCATCATCACAGCGATGACCACGATCTGCATAAAGCCCATTACTGTCACATCCACAATGTTGTGGATACTGCCGCCCATATTGGAAACATCCTCTTGAATACGGTCAATGATCTGTCCTGCCGGGGTCTTATCAATAAAGCTGATGGGCAGCCGGGATAGTTTATCCGAAAGCTTGATGCGCAGTGTGCAGGTATAGTACTTACTCACCACATTGTTCATCAGGACCATCTTTCCGGTGTCCACGATACTCTTCAGCAGGTACACCCCCGCCAGTGCTCCGCAGATCGGCAGCAGCGCTTCGGTCAGACCGGCTTTGGGCCGTTCTCCAGCCCAGGCATCGTACAGCAGCTGGATGCCCTGCCCCAGGAGCTTCGGGGCGATGACGGTACACGCCACCACTATACCACCCAGCAGGGCGCCCAGCAGCAGCCAGCCGTAAATGGGCCGGGCATCCCGCACCAGTCGGCGGAATACCTCCCAGGTGCTCATTTTTACTTCCTCAGTCGGTTTCTTTTTGCGGTTCATCGGCGCTCACCTCCCGTCTGGGAAAGATAAATCTCCCGGTATACCTTGCAGCGCTCCAGCAGCTCCCGGTGGGTGCCGCTATCCACCAGCCGCCCGCCGTCCATTACAAAGATCTGGTCGCTGCTCATGGCGCTGGTCACTCGCTGCGTCACCACGATCTGAGTCCTCCCGGCCGCCTTTTCGGCCAGCGCCCGCCGCAGGTTCGCCTCGGTCATAAAGTCCAGCGCCGAAAAGCTGTCGTCAAAGAGATAGATCGGCGCGTTTTTCAGCACAGCCCGGGCAATACTCACCCGCTGCTTCTGCCCACCGGAAAGGTTCTTGCCGGCCTGCTCCAGCCGGTGGTCCAGCCCCTCCGGCTGCGCTTTGATGTAATCCGCCATCTGGGCCACCGCCGCGGCTTCCATCAGTTCCTCCTCGGAAGCGCCGGGGCGCCCCATGGCGATATTTTCCCGGATGGTGCCGCTGTAAATGCCGGCGCGCTGCAATACACAGCTGATATTGTGCCGGATGGTACGGCGGCTTAGGGTGGCGGCATCACACCCGTCAAAGTAGATCTTCCCCTCGGTGGGCAGCCGGAAGGCCATCAGCAGCTGCACCAGCGTGGATTTACCGCTGCCGGTCCCGCCGATGATAGCTACCTTCTGTCCCGCGGCGATATGCAGCGAAACATCGCTTACCGCCGCGGCGTCAGCACCCTCATACCGAAAGGTCACATTCTCCATGCGGATGTCCCCGGCAAAGGTGATATTGTCATCCTCCTCGGCGGTCTCGGTCATCATGTTGGCGTCCATCACTTCACCGATGCGGCCCGCGGCCACCTTGGCATGGGGGTACATCACCAGGGCAAAGGCCGCCATAACGATACCGTTCATTACCAGAGCCACATACTGCACCATGGCAAAGATATCGCCGCCGGAAGCGGCGGAAATCCCGCTTTGCATCCGGCTGCCGCCAAAGTACAGGATCGCGACCGCCACCAGGTTCATCAAGGCGATGGCAATGGGCGCCACCAGGCCCATCTTTGTATTCGCTTCAATGATATGCTCGGCCATCACACGGGTGGCCTCGGCTATGCGGCCCTGTTCCTGCTCCTCCCTGTTAAAGGCCCGGATAACGCGGATGCCGTGCAGCCGCTCCCGCACCAGGTCGTTCTGCTTATCGCAGAACTGGTCGCTGATCTTCCACAGTGGCTCCACCCTGCGGCCAATAGCCAGCACCAGCAGCGTAATGATGGGCATAGCCACCAGGATAATGAGCGCCAGCGTGCTGTCCTTGGAAAAGGCCAGCACCACCCCGCCGAAAAACAGCACCGGAATGGTGATGATGTTGCTGGAAAGCATATCGGCCACCCAGGCCAGCGTCCCCACATCGTGGGTGGAACGAGTAAGCAGCGCCGAGGTGCCGATGCGGCTGACCTCTTCAAAGGTCAGGGCATTCACCCGGCCAAAAACCGCCGCACGCAGGTCGGCGCAAAAGCCGGAAACAACTTGGGTGCGGCACCAGGTACCGGCCGCCACCGCCCCCAGCGAGAGCAGCGTGACCAGCAGCATTCTGCCGCAACAGCGCAGGATATAGTCCCAATCGGAGGTGTAGATGCCGCCGTCCAGGATATCACTCATGATGGTGGGCAGCAGCAGCGAACAGACGCTGGAAACGGCAATCAGCAGCATGCCCAGCAGCATTTTCCCTCGGTAGGGCTTAAGATATGGCAAAATTCGTTTCATAATTTCTCCGTCAGTTTATGGGTTCCGCTCTCTCCCCCGATCTTGAAAAAAGGCGCAAAAAGGCCGGGAGCAACAGAAACTCCCGGCGAGCGTAATAGCACCTTGGTTCAGGCGGACTTACAGAGAGAGCTGCTGTGCAGGTATTCGGTTGATTCCAGTGCGGAACTTGTTCATCTTGTTGTTGTGCAAAAAGTACATTTCAGCAGCTCCTTTCTTTCATATTTGGCATCGAAAAGAGTATAGCATACCGAAGGTTCGATTGCAAGCACTTTTTCCCGTCCCTGCATTCCGGCGGCACGCCTCCGCTTTGTCTCGGGGCGCCGTTTGTGCCAAACCGGTCACCCCTCGCCCGCTCCGTCGCGCCGCCTGCCTTGTCTTTCATTCCACCAGGTACCCCACGCCAAAGCGGGTGCGGATAAACTCGGAAAGCCCAGCAGCCTCCAGCTTTTTGCGCAGGCGGTTCACATTCACGGTCAGTGTGTTTTCATCCACAAAGCTGTCAGTCTCCCACAGCTGTTCCATAAGCCTTTCGCGGCTGACTGTTTTACCCTTATTTTTCATAAGGGTGAGTAAAATACGGTATTCGTTCTTTGAAAGGGGTATTTTTTCGTTTTTATATAAAAAGCTGCCGTCGCCCGTGTTAAGCATAGCGCCCTTATGCTCCAAAACAGGAATGGAGGGTGCAAAATCATAGGTCCTGCGCAGCAGCGCCTGTATTTTGGCAATAAGCACGCTGCCGTCAAACGGTTTTGCTATAAAATCATCCGCACCCATATTCATTGCCATTATCATATTCATATTATCCGCCGCAGAGGAAATAAAAATAACGGGCACGTTTGAAACGCGGCGAATTTCACCGCACCAGTGGTAGCCGTTGAAAAACGGCAGCGAGATATCCAGCAGCACAAGCTGCGGGGCAAAGGCCGTGAATTCTTCCATAACGGTGTGGAAATTCTGCACGCACCGCGCGTCCAACTCCCACTGCCGCAGATGCGCGCAGACGGCCTGCGCGATGCCGGGGTCGTCTTCGACCAGCAAAATACGGTACATGCGTCCGCCTCCTGAACTTTTTTTCCTCAGTATAGCACACCCGGCGGCCAGCCGCAAGAAAAGGTCAATTTCCTCTTTCTTTATTGGAAGAAATCGTGTATACTATATTCCAAATTACGCTTCTTCCGAAATGGGGGATTTTATCATGGAGCAGGAAGACAAGAACATGCAGGCGGAGCCGTCCGAAGCGCAGGAAACCCCGAAAAAGCAGCCGCAGCCCAAGGGCTACGAGGCGTATCTGAGCCTGTTCGATCTGGTGCGGATGCTGGCAGTCATTACGCTGGTCTTCGTATTCTTTTTCCGTCTGAACGGCGTGAGCGGCAGCTCGATGTACCCCACGCTGGTCGATAAGGACTATCTGGTGCTGGAGAGCAATTTTCTCTATCGGGACGCGAAGCAGGGCGATATCGTCGTTTTGTATACGCCGCCGTTTTCCGAGAATGACGAACTGCTGGTCAAGCGTGTGATCGCAGTCGGCGGGCAGACGGTGGATATTGACTTTAACGCGGGCGTCGTCTATGTTGACGGGCAGGCGCTGGACGAGCCGTATACGTTTGAACCGACCTATCTGAGTTACGCCGAATACGGCAAGGCGCTCGACTATCCGGTCACGGTGCCGGAGGGCGAACTGTTCGTTATGGGCGATAATCGCAATCACTCAGAGGACAGCCGGTTCTCCGACGTCGGCTGCGTCAAGAAAGAGGCTGTTTTGGGAAAGGTCCTGTTTGTGGTCTTCCCGGGACGGCAGACGAATGAATACGGGACCGTGACCGGCGGGCGCAGCTGGCACAGATTCGGAGCGGTATCATGAAGCAGGAAGACACCAACCAGCATACGATGAACATCCAGTGGTATCCGGGGCACATGACCAAGACGCGCCGGATGATCGAAGAGGATGTGAAGCTTGTCGATGCCGTGTGCGAAATTCTCGACGCGCGCATCCCGATTGCCAGCCGCAACCCGGACATTGACGCGATTTGCGGCAATAAGCCCCGCATGATCGTCCTCAACCGCATCGACATGGCAGACCCGGCGCTGACGAAAAAATGGGCAGAGCACTTCCGGGCGAAGGGCTATGCCGTTTTGCAGACCGACTGCAAGACGAAAAAGGGCATTTCCGGCTTTGTTCCGGCTGTGCGGACGCTGCTGGCTGAAAAGCTGGCGCGGTACGCGGAGAAGGGACAGGTGGGACGGCCCCTGAAACTCATGGTCGTCGGCATTCCGAATGTTGGAAAATCGACGTTCATCAACCAGATCGCCGGGCGCAAGGGCGCGAAGGCCGAAAACCGCCCCGGCGTCACGCGAGGCAAACAGTGGATCACGGTCGATCAGGGGCTTTTGCTTCTGGACACGCCGGGCATTTTATGGCCGAAGTTTGAAGACCCGGAGGTCGGCATGCGCCTTGCCTACACGGGCGCCGTCAAGGAGGACGTCATCGACACCGAGACGCTGGCCTGCCATTTTATCGCACTGCTGGCAAAGTATTACCCGCAGACGCTTTCCGAGCGCTATAAGTTTGAAGCGCCGGAGGGTGCGGACGGGTATGACCTTTTACAGCTGGCTGGGAAAAAGCGCGGCTATCTCGTTTCCGGCGGAGAGGTCAATACGGAACGTATGGCAAAGGCGCTCATGGACGATTATAGAAGCGGAAAGCTTGGCAAGCTGACGCTCGAGAGCCCGGAGGACATGCAATGAGACAGGAAGAACCGATAGATCTTTGGGTGTATGAACGCGAAGCGTTCGACGCAGGCATCAAACTGGTGTGCGGCGTGGACGAAGCGGGACGCGGGCCGCTGGCCGGACCGGTATGTGCGGCGGCGGTCATGCTGCCGCCGGGGCTGGAAATCCCCGGCCTCAACGACTCGAAAAAGCTTACGGACAAAAAGCGCCGGGAACTGTACGACGTGATCGTCGAACAGGCCGTCTCTTACGGCATCACGTTCGCAAGCGAACAGGAGATCGACGAGATCAATATTTTACAGGCGACGTTTCTTGCCATGGAGCGCGCCATGCAGACCCTTTCCCCGCAGCCGCAGCTTGCGCTGATTGACGGCAACCGGGCGAAAGACTTCGGCCTGCCGGTCAGAACCATTGTCAAGGGCGACAGTCTGTCTGCCTCCATTGCTGCCGCGTCGATTTTAGCCAAGGTCACCCGTGACCGGCTGATGGAGGAATACGACGCGCAGTACCCGCAGTACGGCTTCGCCGTCCACAAGGGCTACGGGACAAAGCGGCACTATGAAGCGCTGCGCGAATTCGGTCCCAGCCCGATTCACAGGAAGACGTTCCTCAAAAAATTCTATGAGAACCCGTGACCTGACCGGTCCGTGGGGCGAGGCGCTGGCGGCGGAGTATCTGCGCAAAAAGCACTACCGCATTGAGGCTATGAACTACCGCACGCGGCTCGGCGAGATCGATATCATCGCGTCGAACCGGCAGTATCTCGTCTTCTGCGAGGTCAAGCTGCGAAAATCGGCGAATTTTGCCGCTGCGCGGGAGTTTGTCGATGCACGCAAGCAGCAGCGCCTGCGCACGACCGCGCTTTTATATTTATCTCAGCACGAAACGCCGCTGCAGCCGCGCTTCGACGTGATCGAAATCTATGCGCCCGACGGCACGCAGACCCGCCGCCCGCAGATCACCCATATGGAGGACGCATTTTGACAAATTACCGCGTTTTTGACGGCCACTGCGACACGCCCATCGAACTCTGGCTGCAAAATCAGCCGCTGCTGGAAAACACGCTGGCCGTTTCACTCGCACGGGCGCAGAGGCTTGGCGGCTGGGCGCAGTTTTTCGCGTTCTGCACCGCCTGGGTCAAGGCAAAGCTGCCAAGACCGGAGATTTTCTCCCGCGCGCTGGACAATTTTCACGCGCAGCTGTGCGAAAACGAGGATAAAATCACACTCTGCCGCACGGTATCCGAGGCGGAGACTGCCATGCAGGCGGGAAAATGCGCTGCGTTTCTCGCCATTGAGGGCGCAGAGGCTGTGCGCGAGGACGAAGGGCTTCTGGAACACGCATATGAATCCGGCGTGCGGATGATCTCGCTCGTGTGGAATCTCCCGAACGGCCTTGCCGCGCCCTGCGGCTCGGACGAGGGCCTGACGGAAACGGGCAGGCGCTTTTTTAAGCGGGCGCAGGCGCTCGGCATGCTTGTCGATGTGAGCCATCTGTCCGAAAAGGGCTTCTGGGACATGATCGAACTGGCCGAGAAGCCGGTTCTTGCAAGCCATTCCAATTCATTCTCTGTCTGCCCGCATCCGCGCAATCTGACGGACGACCAGTTCCGTGCCATCTGCGATCTCGGCGGCACGGCGGGACTGAATCTCTATGTACCGTTCCTGACGGAGCAGCCCCGCGCGTCGTTTGACGATCTGCGCCGCCATCTGGATCATTTTCTGGAACTGGGCGGCGAAGGGCATATCGCCCTCGGTGCGGATCTGGACGGCTGCGACAGGCTGCCGGCGGGCTTTTCCGGACTGGACGATTATGAAGCGCTTGGCGATTTCTTAAAAAATACCGGATATTCCGATGAAACCATACAGAACCTGTTCTGCAATTCTCTCATGAAGGTCGTGAAAACATGTATTATGTAAGTACGCGGGACGTAAGCCGCCGCTTAACTGCCAGTCAGGCCATTGTCGAGGGCCTCGGCCGCGATGGCGGACTTTATCTGCCGGAACAGATCCCGCAGATCACCACGGAGGAAATCAAAGCGCTCGCCGCGCTTTCCTATCCCGAACGGGCCGCAAAGATCATGAAGCGGTATCTCGATGAATTTACCGAGGAAGAACTGCTGGGCTTTGCGAAAAATGCCTACGGCCCCGCGAAATTCGACACACCCGCCGCTGCGCCCGTCGTAAAGCTGACGGAAAACACCTATATTCAGGAACTCTGGCATGGTCCGACGTGCGCGTTTAAGGATATGGCGCTGCAGATGCTGCCGTATCTGCTGGCGGCTTCGCTCAAGAAGACCGGAGAGGAGAAGACTGTCTGCATCCTCGTTGCGACGTCCGGCGATACGGGCAAGGCCGCGCTTGAGGGCTTCCGCGACGTGGACCGCACGAAAATTCTTGTGTTCTATCCCGACGGCGGCGTTTCTGACATGCAGAAGCTGCAAATGGTCACGCAGGAGGGCAAAAACGTCGGCGTATGCGCCGTGCGCGGGAACTTTGACGATGCGCAGACCGGTGTGAAGCGCATTTTCTCCGATGAGGCGCTGCGCGAAGAACTGGCCGGACGCGGATACTTCCTGTCCTCCGCCAACTCCATCAACTGGGGCAGGCTCCTGCCGCAGATCGTGTATTACGTCTCGGCCTACTGCGACCTGTTGAACGCCGGGGCCATCGAAGCCGGGGACGCTGTGAACTTCTGCGTCCCGACGGGCAATTTCGGCAACATTCTCTCCGGCTTTTACGCGAAGAAGATGGGCGTGCCCATCGGCAGGCTCATCTGCGCGTCGAATGAGAATAACGTTCTGACTGACTTTATTAAAACCGGCACCTACGACCGCAACCGGCCGTTTTATCAGACGGCTTCGCCGTCGATGGATATCCTGATCTCGTCCAATCTCGAGCGGCTTTTATCCCTGCTGTCCGGCTCGGACGAAGAGGTGCGCGGCTATATGCAGAAGCTTTCCGAAACCGGGCGTTATACCGTTTCCGACCGTGTGCTGCAGGCAGTGCAGGCGGAATTCTCCTGCGGCTTCTGCACGGACGCGCAGGGCGCGCAGACGATCGGGAAGACATTCCGCGAGAACCACTATCTGCTCGACACGCATACCGCCGTGGCCTGCACGGTTCTGGACGCGTACCGCGCGGAGACAAGCGACCAGACGCTGACCGTCGTAGAATCCACAGCAAGCCCGTTTAAATTCTGCGCCAGCGTTCTGGACGCGCTCGGCGTGACAGAGCATGCGCCCGGCACGGGCGTTCTCGCGCAGCTTACGGCCGAAACGGGCCGTTCGGCGCCGGGGCCGCTGGCAAGCCTTGCGGGCAAGGCCGTGCGCTTCGATCAGGTCACGGACAAGGCCGCAATGCGCACCGTCGTGACGGAGTTCCTGCGCTGATGGCCCTGTACGCAATCGGAGATCTGCATCTGTCGCTCGGCCCGGCGGACAAGCCGATGGACGTGTTCGGGGGCCGCTGGACAGGGTATATGGAAAAGCTGCGGGAAAATCTGAAGGTGATTGGCCCGGAGGACACGACCGTCCTGCTCGGCGATCTTAGCTGGGCGATGAGCCTTGACGACGCGGCGGATGATTTTTCCTTTATGAACGCCATCCCCGGCCGCAAGATCATCCTCAAGGGCAACCATGACTACTGGTGGACGACGCTGCGGGCCTTTGACCGCTTCTGCGCGGAGCATGGGTTTGCAGACTTCCACGTCCTGAACAACTCCTGCTTCTTCTACGGCGATATCGCCCTGTGCGGCACGCGCGGGTGGTTCTACGACGCGCAGAAGGAGGGCAGCCACGACGAGAAAATTTTCCGGCGGGAGCTTGGGCGGCTCGAACGCTCTTTGCAGTTGGCGGGAGACGCGGAAAAATACTGCTTTCTGCACTATCCGCCGCGCTACCGCGGGTATGCCTGTTCGGAAATTCTGGCGCTTCTGAAGCAGTACGGCGTGACGCGCTGCTATTACGGCCACCTGCACGCCGACTCCATCCGGCTGGCGCTGGAGGACGAGTATCAGGGCATCCAATACCGCCTTGTTTCGGCAGATCACGTCGATTTTCAGCCGCAGCGCATCGGATAGACGGCAAACGGGCGGAAAGATTTTGAATTTTTTCTGAATTCGGATAAATTCCTGAAAAAACAGTGGATTTCTTGTATGAAGTCTGGTAGAATAGAGCGGATTCAAATGAGAATGGTGAATTACGGCCTTTTATAAGCCGCACCGCATAGGAGGAAAGTACCACAATGAACGTCAAAAACGTAGAGAAAGAAAACGGCAGCGCAAAGGTTACCGTTGAGATCGCAAAGGACGAGTTCCAGACTGCGCTGGACAAGGCATATGCCAAGATCCGCAAGGACATCATGATCCCCGGCTTCCGCAAGGGCAAGGCCCCGCGCAAATTTGTCGAGCGCATGTACGGCTCCGAGGTGTTCTATGAGGACGCCGTCAACGAGATCTTCCCCGAGATCTACAAGGCAGCCATTACCGAGCAGGAGATCAAGGCCGTTGGCCAGCCCTCCGTTACCGATATGCAGACCCCCGAAGACGGCAGCGTCGTGCTGACGGTCTCTACGGAACTCTATCCCGAGGTCACCCTCGGCGAATACAAGGGCATCGAGGTTCCCAAGGAGTCCGTCTCCATCTCCAAGGCAGAGGTTGACGCGGAACTTGCCCGCATGCAGGAGCGCAATGCCCGCATCGAGACGGTTGACCGCGAGGCCAAGACCGGCGACACCGTCGTTCTGGACTTTGAGGGCTTTGTGGACGGCAAGCCGTTTGACGGCGGCAAGGCCGAGGGCTACACCCTGACGCTCGGCTCCGGCGCGTTCATCCCCGGCTTCGAGGATCAGCTTGTCGGCCTCAAGGCAGGCGACGAGAAGGATGTCGTCGTGACCTTCCCAGAGAACTACACCAAGGAACTGGCCGGCAAGGAAGCAACCTTCAAGTGCAAGATCCACGAGGTCAAGGAGACCATCAAGCCCGAACTCGACGACGAGTTTGCCAAGGATGTCTCCGAATACGACACGCTGGCCGCGCTCAAGAAGAGCATCAAGGCCGACCTCGCCGCAAAGCGTCAGGAAGCTGTTGACCGCGACTTTGAAAACGAAGCCGTTGTCCTCGCAGGCAAGAACATGACCTGCAATATCCCCGCCTGCATGATCGACGAGCAGGTTGACAAGCATCTTGAGCAGTTTGCCTATCAGCTGCAGTCTCAGGGCATGAAGATGGAAGACTATCTCAAGATGATCGGCGGCGACGTCAAGGGTATGCGCGATTCCATGCGCCCGATGGCCGAGCAGACCGTCCGCAGCAACATTCTGCTCAGCGAGATCGTCCATCAGGAGAACCTCGACGTGACCGAAGAGGAAGTCGAGGAAGAACTGAAGAAGATGGCCGAGCAGTATAAGATGGAACTGGACAAGATCAAGGAAATGGTCGATGTCGAGGCCGTCAAGTCCGATCTGAAGGGCCGCAAGGCTGTCAAGCTGATCGTGGACAATGCAAAGCCCGTCGAGAAGGAAAAGAAGACGGCAAAGAAGGCCGCCAAGAAGGAAGACGCCGCTGAGGCTCCCGCCGAAGAAGCCAAGACTGAGGAATAATTCTCCAAGCGGTTGGGTAGAATCCTACAGCCAACCAGACATCCGTGTGAAAGGAGAATCCTGAAATTATGAGTTTAGTTCCGTATGTTGTCGAGCAGACAAGCCGCGGCGAGCGGTCTTACGACATTTTCTCCCGCCTGCTCAACGACCGTATCATCATCCTGTCCGAAGAGGTCAACAGCACCACTGCCAGCCTGATTGTTGCGCAGATGCTCTATCTCGAGGCGCAGGACCCCGACAAGGATATCCAGTTTTATATCAACTCCCCCGGCGGCAGCGTGACCGACGGCATGGCGATCTATGACACCATGCAGTTCATCAAGTGCGACGTGTCCACCATCTGCGTGGGCATGGCCGCGTCGATGGGCGCATTTTTGCTGTCCTCCGGCACGAAGGGCAAGCGCCTTGCGCTTCCCAACGCGGAGATCATGATCCACCAGCCATCCGGCGGCACGCAGGGGCAGGCGACCGACATGCAGATCCAGGTCGAGCGCATGCTGAAGATCAAGCAGCGTCTGAACGAGATCCTTGCCTCCAACACCGGCAAGCCGCTCGAGACGATCAAGATCGACACCGAGCGCGACAACTTCATGACCGCCGAAGAAGCACAGGCCTACGGCCTTGTCGATAAGGTCATCTACAAGAGACAATAATCCCTGAAAGGAGGAGTCCAGCTTGGCAAGAGACTCCATCCGCTGCTCCTTCTGCGGCAAACGGCAGGAGCAGGTCGGCCGCATCATCGCCGGCCCCAATGTCTACATCTGCAACGAGTGCATTGAACTCTGCTCGTCTATCCTGCACGATGAGATGCACAACGGGCTGAACGCGCAGCAGCTGGAACTGCCCGATACGCTCCCGACGCCGCAGCAGATCAAAACCTATATGGACCGCTACATCATCGGCCAGGATGACGCGAAAGTTGCCCTGTCCGTGGCGGTCTACAACCACTATAAGCGCATTTACTTCCAGAACGATTCCGATGTGGAACTGCAGAAGAGCAACATTCTGCTCATCGGCCCCACCGGCTCCGGCAAGACGCTGTTCGCCCAGACGCTGGCCAAGATCCTGAACGTGCCGTTCGCCATCGCGGACGCGACCACACTGACCGAGGCCGGTTATGTGGGCGAGGACGTCGAGAATATTCTGCTCCGGCTTCTGCAGGCGGCGGATTTTGACGTGGAACTGGCCGAGCGCGGCATCATCTATATTGATGAGATCGACAAGATCGCCCGCAAGTCGGAGAACACCTCCATCACCCGCGACGTATCCGGCGAGGGCGTCCAGCAGGCGCTTTTGAAGATCGTTGAGGGCACGGTCGCCAACGTTCCCCCGCAGGGCGGGCGCAAGCATCCTCAGCAGGAGTTCATCCAGGTCGATACGACCAACATCCTCTTCATCTGCGGCGGCGCGTTCGACGGACTTGACAAGATCATTGAGCAGCGCACCGATACCTCGGCCGTGGGCTTCAACTCCACGGTCAAGAGCAAGGGCGACCACAACGTCGGCAAGCTGTTCCAGCTTGTGCAGCCGCACGATCTGCTGAAGTTTGGCATCATCCCCGAACTGGTCGGCCGTCTTCCGGTCATTACGTCTTTGCAGGGGCTCAGCAAGGACGATCTGGTCCGCATTCTGACAGAGCCGAAAAATGCGCTCTGCAAGCAGTATCACAAGCTGCTGTCCTATGACCAGGTCGAACTGAGTTTTGAAAAGGGCGCGCTGGAGGCCATCGCGGAAAAGGCCATCGAGCGCCAGATCGGCGCGCGCGGTCTGCGCGCGATCATGGAGGAGATCATGACGAAGATCATGTATGAGATCCCGTCTGACCCCACCATTCAGTCTGTCTGCATCACCGAGCGCTGCGTGCGCGAAGGTGAACCGCCCCAGATCACCCGCGACGCTTCAAAACCCCGCGCTCCCATCAAGAACGCAGGCGTAACGCTGTAACACAACAACCAGGAAGGGAGCGCACGCTCCCTTCCTGCGTATTTTTATCCTCCGCGAAAGGAGACAACGATTATGAGCGACTATAAACCTCTGACCTGCCTGCCGGTCCTGCCGCTGCGCGGGATTGTGGTGTTTCCCGGCTGCGTGACGCATTTTGACGTCGGCCGGAGCCGGTCTGCCCGCGCTGTTGAGGAGGCAATGCGGGCTGATCAGATGATCTTTCTCGTCACCCAGCGCGACGTGCAGTGCGACGAGCCGAAGAAGACCGATCTGTACCCGATCGGCACTGTGGCCTATGTACGGCAGATTTTGCGTCTGCCGGGCGATAATATGCGCATTCTCGTCGAGGGCAAATATCGCGCGCAGCTGACCGATATGATCCATACCGAGCCGTATCTCTTCGCCCGCGCGATGGAACTGGACGAGCCGGACTATCATGCCGCCGTGCCGCGCACGCAGGCGCTCGTGCGGCAGGCACACCAGCTGTTTGAGCAGTTTGTCGATCTGGCCGTCAAGTCCGGACAGGAAAATCTGCTGCAAGGCTCCGCTACCGACAACGCAGGCGAACTGGCCGATTTTATCGCCCAGAACGCGACATTCGGCTATGAGGACAAGCAGCGCATTCTTGAGACGCTGCCGCCTGTCCACCGGCTGGAACTGTGCATCCGCATGATGGCAAAGGAACTTGACATTCTGCGTCTGGAGAGCGAGATCAACGATCAGGTACAGCAGAACGTCAACCAGAACCAGCGTGATTATTACCTGCGCGAACAGCTGCACGTCATCCGGGAAGAACTTGGCGAGGATGATGACAGCGACGCCGACAGTTACCGCACGAAGATCAAGGCGCTGAAGCTTCCGGAGGAAACGGAAGAAAAGCTGCTGCGCGAAGTGGCGCGCTTTGCGCGCCAGCAGCCCGGTTCCGCCGAGGCCTCTGTTCTGCGCAATTATCTCGATACCGTCCTCGAACTGCCGTGGAACAAGGAAACGAAGGAGCGGCTGGACGTGAAGGCCGCCGCGAAAATTCTTGATGAAGATCACTTTGGCCTGGAGACGGTCAAAAAGCGCATTCTCGAAACGCTGGCCGTGCGCCAGCTGGCCCCGGAACTGCCGGGGCAGATTCTATGCCTGGTCGGCCCTCCGGGCGTGGGCAAAACATCCGTTGCGATTTCCATTGCCCGGGCGCTGAACCGGAAGCTGGCCCGCCTGTCTCTCGGCGGCGTGCGTGACGAGGCCGAGATTCGCGGCCACCGCAAGACATATATCGGCGCTATGCCGGGCCGCATTATGACGGCTCTCATTCAGGCCAAGAGCAAAAACGCGCTGCTGCTGCTCGACGAAATTGACAAACTCGGCAGCGATTATAAGGGCGATCCGTCGTCGGCACTGCTGGAGGTTTTGGACTCTGCACAGAATTCCAGCTTCCGCGACCATTATATTGAGGTGCCGTTCGATCTGTCCCACTGCATGTTCATCACCACCGCCAACACGACCGACACCATCCCCCGCGCCCTGCTCGACCGGATGGAGGTCATTGAACTGGGGTCTTACACGGACGAGGAAAAATTGCAGATCGCCAAGCGGCATCTGCTGCCGAAGCAGCTGAAAAAGCACGGCATAAAGCGCACGCAGGTGCGTGTCTCCGATGACGCGATCCGCGAGATCATCGCCTGCTATACGCGCGAATCCGGCGTCCGCAGTCTCGAACGGCAAATTGCCGCGCTCTGCCGCAAGTGCGCCATGCGTTTTGTCTCCGACGAGCCGCCCAAGCGCATCTCCATCACCGGCGGCAATCTCGAGGACTTCCTCGGCGTCCGCAAATTCCTGCCGGAAGCGAACGTCACGACCGATCAGGTCGGACTTGTCACGGGTCTTGCGTGGACGGCCGTCGGCGGCACGACGCTCGAGGTCGAGGTCAACGTGGTTGACGGCTCCGGCAAGCTGGAACTGACCGGCAATCTGGGCGATGTGATGAAGGAATCCGCCTTTGCAGCCATGAGTTTCATCCGGTCGCGCGCAAAGGCGCTGGGCCTTGCTCCTGATTTCTACAAGACAAAGGACATTCACGTCCACTTCCCCGAGGGAGCCGTTCCGAAGGACGGGCCCTCTGCCGGTATCACGATCTGCACCGCCATCGTTTCGGCACTCACGAACCGCCCTGTACGGCGCGACGTCGCCATGACAGGTGAGATTTCTATTCGGGGCCGGGTGCTCGCCATCGGCGGGCTGAAGGAAAAGACCATGGCGGCGCTGCGCCACGGGGTCAAGACTGTTATCATCCCGGCGGAAAACGAAAAGGATCTGGAGGAAATTGACCAGACCGTGCGGCAGGCGCTGCAATTCATCACAGTTTCCAGCGCCGACCGCGTTCTGGAGGCCGCACTGCTGCCCGCAGGCGATGCGACGGAGACGATTTCGGTTCCCGCTGCGCCCGCGCTGCCGATTCCGGCGCCCAAGACGCGCCGCAAGCCCGGCATCCGGCAGTAAGGAGGGCCGCATGAATCTGCACAACGCGGAATTTGTCCGCTCCGTCACCTCCGTCGCCGACTGCCCGAAGGACGGCCTGCCGCAGATCGCGTTTGCAGGCAAGTCCAACGTCGGAAAATCCTCCGTCATCAACAAGCTTCTGCTGCGCAAAAACTTCGCCCGCGTCGGCGAAGCCCCCGGCAAGACCACGCATATCAACTTTTTCCGTATTGACGAGGCCATGTACCTCGTCGATCTGCCGGGCTACGGCTATGCCAAGGTCCCGCAGAAGGAAAAAGAGCGATGGGGCAGGCTCATGGAGGCCTATTTTGCCGCGCCGGATACGCTCAATTTCGGCGTCATGCTCGTCGATGCGCGCCACGCACCGACAGCGAATGACGTGGTCATGGCAAAGTACTTCCTGCAGTCCGGCAAGCCCTTTGTGGTGGTTGCAAACAAGCTGGACAAGCTGAAAAAAAGCGCGATCGCGCCCAACATGGCCCGCATCCGCGAGGTTCTGTCCCTGCCGGACGATGTGCGCCTGATTCCCTTCTCCGCTGAAAAAGGCGATGGCCGCGATGAACTGCTGGCTGTCATTCTGCACGCTGCGGAGCAGTGAGGACTTGTTCCGTAGAGGTCGGTTCCGACGAGCCTCCGGCGGCCCTGTCTTTTCTCTCGCAGGAGAAAAGACAGGGGGAGAACGGATTTTCCGAGACTCTGTAAGGGCCGCTGCCGTCCGTTTTAGAGGCTGCAAATTTGTGAAAGACTTATGGCATCACCGCACAATTGTGTCTGCGTGCCTCGCCGGGTCTTTTCCGCCAATTCTGCGGTTTGAAAAACGAGAAATACACAAAGTATTCCTTCGTTTTCCAAACCTTGACTTGACGAAAAATCCCACGCCGAGTCATCTTGCCAAATTATGCGGTGACGCCTTATAATATGTAAAAAGCCTCCCCTTGTCATGCTCTGCACGATAAGGGGAGGTGCTATTTGCAAAGCAAATGGCGAAGGGGATGTGCTGCAAGGTTCAGCATGCTCCAAAATTTACAGCAGCCAAATCCCCTCACGCGTTTTTTGCACAGCACGATCCGACAGGTTCTCCACAGTTTCCACATGGTTATCAACATCTTGTATTTCCCAACGATTTCCCGCCACAATTTATTGTGGCGGGCGTCCGCTTTTCGCGCGTTTTTGCGCCCGGCTCGTCCTACTATAGAACTGTCAGAAGTTCTTGCAGCAGAGGAGAGACGCTATGCCAAAGACGAGAAGTCCGTCGGTGCTGGGCTCGGGCCGGATCTTATACCTGCCGACGGCGCGGATCCGGCCCAACCCCATGCAGCCGCGCAAGCATTTTGATACCGGCGGCCTTCAGGAACTGGCCGGGAGTATCCGGCAGTACGGCGTTTTGCAGCCGCTGACCGTCCGCAAGGCGGGCGGCGCGTATGAGCTGGTGGCGGGAGAGCGCCGCCTGCGCGCGGCGCGGCTGGCCGGTCTGACGGAGGTTCCATGCCTGCTCGCGGACGTGGACGAGGAGGCGTCCGGAATGCTGGCGCTGGTGGAAAACCTGCAGCGGCGGGATCTGGATTACATCGAAGAGGCCGAGGGGCTGCAAAAGCTTATGCAGCAGTATCACTTAAGTCAGGAGCAGGCCGCCCGCCGCATTGGCAAGAGCCAGTCCGCCGTTGCCAACAAGCTGCGCATCCTGCGCCATCCGCCGTCCGTTTTGCAGGCGCTGCGCGAAAATCATCTGACCGAGCGCCATGCCCGCGCGCTTCTGCGCCTGCCGGATGAGGAAGAGCGCCTGCGCGTGATTGGTCTGATCGTCCAAGGAGAGTGGACGGTCGCAAAAACGGAGCAGTACATCGACGCGCGGCTCACGCCCAAAGTGCCGCAGCGGCGGGAACTCGGCACGTTTGTCCTGCGCGACGTGCGTGTGTTCCTAAACTCCATCGACCATCAGCTTGATCTCGTCCGCGCGGCTGGCGTCAGCGCCAGCCGCGACCGGCAGGAGACAGACCGCGAAATCGTCCTGACCATCCGCATTCCGAAGTCCAACCCACCCGCAGCCGGATAGCACGCCCGGCTGCGGGTTTTGTGCATGGCGCAGCAGGAAAGAACTGCACGGTATGTGCAGTTCTTACAATATGATTTCTGATATTGCGCTCTCTTGACGCTGATATGGCACTTTTGCCAGTTTTTCAGGTGCAGGCTGTCTCGAAATCTAACATTTTTTTAGCGAAAATAAAAACTTTTTAGATTGCAAACCCCCGGAAATATGGTATAGTATGTATTTGTCTGAAGAATCTGAAGGATAAAAAATGACATGGCGGCGGCGCAAAGGGCGACCAGCCGCAACACTGGAAAGGGGTTTACCAAATGTCTCACAAGTACGTCTATCTTTTCTCCGAAGGCAACGGCAAAATGCGCGAGTTGCTCGGCGGCAAGGGCGCAAACCTGGCTGAAATGACCAACCTCGGCATGCCGGTCCCGCAGGGCTTCACCATCACGACCGAAGCCTGCACGCAGTACTATAAGGACGACCACCAGATCAACGCCGAGATCGAGGACGAGATCATGGAGTACGTCGAAAAGCTCGAGGAAATGACTGGCAAGAAGTTCGGTGATCTGTACAACCCGCTGCTTGTCTCCGTCCGTTCCGGCGCACGCGCTTCCATGCCCGGCATGATGGACACCATTCTGAACCTTGGCCTGAACGACGAGGTCGTCGTCGCCTTCGCCAAGAAGACCAACAATCCCCGCTTCGCATATGACTCCTATCGCCGCTTCATCCAGATGTATTCCGATGTCGTCATGGAGGTCGGCAAGAAGTATTTTGAGCAGCTGATCGACGAGATGAAGGAAAAGAAGGGCGTGAAGCTCGACACCGAACTCGACGCCAATGATCTCAAGGAACTGGCTGAGAAGTTCAAGGCTGAATACAAGGACAAGCTGGGCGAGGAATTCCCGCAGGATCCGAAGATGCAGCTGATGGGCGCCATCAAGGCCGTTTTCCGCTCCTGGGACAACCCCCGCGCGATCTACTACCGCCGCATGAACGATATTCCCTCCGACTGGGGTACTGCTGTCAACGTCCAGTCCATGGTCTTCGGCAATACCGGCGATACCTCCGGCACAGGCGTCGCGTTTACCCGTAACCCCGCGACCGGCGAAAAGAAGCTGTTTGGCGAGTTCCTGATGAACGCGCAGGGCGAAGACGTCGTTGCCGGCGTCCGTACCCCGCAGACCATCGACCAGCTGGCCGAGGTCATGCCTGAGGCATACAAGCAGTTTACCGATATCTGCGCTAAACTCGAATACCATTACCGCGACATGCAGGACATGGAGTTCACCATTGAGGACAAGAAACTCTACATGCTCCAGACCCGCAACGGTAAGCGCACGGCTGCCGCCGCGATGAAGATCGCCTGCGATCTCGTTGACGAGGGTATGATTACCGAGGAAGAGGCTGTCGCCATGATCGACCCGAAGAGCCTCGATTCTCTCCTGCACCCGACGTTTGACCCCGCCGCTCTGAAGAAGGCCAAGGTCGTCGGCACGGGCCTCGCCGCATCCCCGGGCGCTGCCTGCGGCCAGATCGTCTTCTCCGCCGAGACGGCGACCGACTGGGCCAAGAACGGCAAGAAGGTCGTGCTTGTCCGTCTGGAAACTTCCCCCGAGGATATCGAGGGCATGCACTACGCGCAGGGCGTTCTGACCGTCCGCGGCGGCATGACCTCTCACGCGGCTGTTGTCGCCCGCGGCATGGGCACCTGCTGCGTCTCCGGCTGCGGCGCCATCAAGATGAACGAGGAAGCCAAGACCTTTGAACTGGCCGGCAAGACCTATAAGGAAAGCGACTGGATCTCCATCGACGGTTCCACCGGCAATATCTACGGCGAAAAGATCAAGACTGCTGCAGCAAGCATCTCCGGCGATTTCGACCGCCTGATGACCTGGGCTGATAAATTCCGCCGTCTGCAGGTCCGCACAAATGCCGACACCCCGCACGATGCACAGCAAGCTGCCGCCTTCGGCGCCGAGGGCATCGGACTGTGCCGTACCGAGCATATGTTCTTCGAGGCTGACCGCATCAAGGCGATGCGCGAGATGATCGTCTCCGAGACGTCTGAGCAGCGTGAAAGAGCGCTTGCCAAGCTGGAGCCGATTCAGCAGGCTGACTTTGAGGCCATCTATGAGGCCATGAAGGGCCGCCCGGTTACCATCCGTCTGCTCGATCCGCCCCTGCATGAGTTCGTTCCGACCGATCCGAAGGACATTGAGGAACTGGCCAAGGAAATGAACCTGAGCGTCGAGCATCTGAAGCAGGTCATCTCCTCCCTGCATGAATTCAACCCCATGATGGGCCACCGCGGCTGCCGTCTGGACGTCACCTTCCCGGAAATCGCCAAGATGCAGACCGCCGCGATCATCAAGGCCGCACTGGCTGTCCGCAGCCGCCGTCCGGCATGGAAGATCACACCGGAAATCATGGTTCCGCTGGTCGGCGAAGAGAAGGAACTGGCCTTCGTCAAGTCCGTCATCGACAAGACCGCGAAGAAGATCATCAAGGAAGCCGGCTCCGACATGACCTACAAGGTCGGCACCATGATCGAGATCCCGCGCGCCGCGCTGACTGCCGATGCCATTGCCAACGAGGCAGAGTTCTTCTCCTTCGGCACAAATGATCTGACGCAGATGACCTTTGGCTTCTCCCGCGACGACGCCGGTAAGTTCCTTGCCTCCTACTATGACCGCAAGATCTATGAGTCCGATCCGTTCTCCAAGCTGGACCAGGCCGGCGTTGGCCGCCTTGTCAAGATGGCAGCGGAACTGGGCCGTCAGACCCGCCCGGACATCAAGCTTGGCATCTGCGGCGAGCAAGGCGGCGACCCGTCCACGGTCGAATTCTGCCACAAGATTGGCCTGACGTACGTCTCCTGCAGCCCGTTCCGCGTCCCCATCGCAAGACTTGCCGCTGCGCAGGCCGCGATCAAGGACAAGAAGTAAGCTGTCTGTTCCTGAACAGAGCATTGCTCCGATAAAAATGACCGCCGCCGGACAATCCGGCGGCGGTATTTCTGTCATTTCACAAATTTATCGATCGCTTGACACAGGGCGTCGAGGGCCTGTTCGTCGTCGTGCTCTACAGCATCGACAATGCAGTGCTGGATATGATCCTGCAGAATCACCTTGCCGATGTTTGTGATCGCTGCGCGCACGGCAGCGATCTGGATGAGAACTTCGCTGCAGTCCCGGCCGTCGGCGACCATCTTCCGCACGGATTCCAGATGGCCGATGGCGCGGGATAACCGGTTCAGGACGGCCTGCGTGTTTTCGTGCACATGGCCGTGACCGTTTGCGGCGTCGTGGCTGTGCGCATGATTGTGCGCCTCATCGTGGACATCTGATTCGTGGTGCAGATGTGGAATGTTATGCTCATGCAGATACGCATGGTCGTGAGAATGCTCATGATCCATGGGGAACGCTCCTTATATCACAAATTGCTTATAATGTATCATATTTCACATGGAAATTCCACTTAAAATCGGGAAATGACCGAAAAAGTTTTTGGAAAAACAGACAGACGTGCATCCGACTGCTTTACAAAATCGAGTAGAAAAGCTATAATATAAACAGAAAACAAAGTACGGAGGAAGCATCATGCACCTTGATCACGACCACGACGAAACCGTCCACAGCCATACACATACCCATGCGGACGGCACGACGCACACCCATACGCATGCCCATGCGCACGACCACGAAAACGAGCATACGCATTCCCATGAGGAGTGCGAGCATACCCACTGCGACGCCTGCGGCGGCTGTGCGCACAGCCCGAAGGAAGAACTGATGGCGCTTATGAAATATATGGTCGGCCACAACGCCTCCCACGCCAACGAACTTGCGAATCTCGCAAAGCAGCTGCAGGAGATGGGCGAGACGGCAGCCTACGACCAGATCATGCTGGCCGTGAGCGATTTTGAAAAGGGCAACCTGCGCCTGTCCACCGTGTTGGCGTCCATGCAGGCCCCGAACGCATAAGGAGCAGAAAATTATGTGCCTTTCCAATGTCTATGAAAACAGCGTCGAGCAGAAAAACCTGATTCTGTCCAACGTGCAGCGTATCGACTGCAAGGACGGCTTTGTTGTGCTCTACGATCTGTTTGAGCGCGAAACGCGCGTTGAGGGCCGTCTTGCGACCATCGATCTGGTCGGCAACACCGCCGTCATTGTCAAGGACTGATATGGCCGAATACGAAGTCGTGCGCGAGGTGCAGAACCTCTGCGGCAACAACCAGATGCGCGACGTATTTTTTGAGGAGATCGAGACGGATGACCCGGTTTCATGGGTGCGCGGCTTTCTCAAGGGGAAGGACGTGGAACTGACCGTCGATGAGAAGGAAAACGGCGATCTGACCGTCTATGCTGTCTCCGGCGGTGTCAGCCAGAAATTTCTCATGACGAAGCTGTAAAATTCCGGCGTCGGCCATGCTAAGAATGTAAAAAGAAATGCTTTTTTTCATATATTTGCACGCTGCAGGTCTTGTAATTGTCAGCCAAGTGTGATACGATAATTTTGTATCGAATCCATGCCGGTTTTATGCCGGCATGCAGCCACTCAGGCAATCTATTTTGGATATGGAGGCAATTATGAGCGTAGCAGACATCTACGAAAAGAGAGCAACATTCTCCTTCGAGGTTTTCCCGCCCAAGACGGACGTGGGCATGGAAAAGCTGTGCGGCAAGGACGGAGTTCTGGACAAACTCTACACCCTTGAGCCTGACTATATTTCCTGTACCTACGGCGCCGGCGGCACCAACGTCGGCAAGAATCTGGAAGTTCTGGACAAGATCCAGAAGGATGGCAAGTGCACCCCTGTTACCCACTTCACCTGCATCGGCAACACCAAGGAAGACATCAAGGAAAAGCTGCAGACTTACCTTGACCATGGCATCGACCATATGCTTGCTCTGCGCGGCGACCTGCCCTTCGGCTGGACCGGCACGAACGGCGATCTGCACTACGCGACTGAGCTTGTCAAGTTCGTCCGCAAGGAGTTCGGCGACAAGTTCACCATCGCGGTCGCAGGCTCTCCCGAGGGTCACATCCAGTGCCGCAGTCTCGAAGCCGACATCGCCTTCCTGAAGCAGAAGCAGGACAATGGTGCGGACTTCATCATATCCCAGCTCTGTTGGGATATGGACGCGTTCCGCTATTGGCTCGAGGCCATCCGCAATGCCGGTATCTGGCTGCCTGTCGATGTGGGCATCATGCCGATTCTCGACCAGGCTGCAACCATCAACATGGCCCTCAGCCGCAACGGCTGCGTCATGGACCGCAAACTCTGTGAGATCATCTCCAAGAACTGGATCTTCCCGAACCCGTTCGACAAGGAGCCGTTCG
>ERZ773136.1351-NODE-1351-length-24390-cov-12.691144_pt1 | contig 24390 bp, 25 predicted proteins | sample MGYA00580855_ERZ773136 | MGnify/ENA primary metagenome ERZ773136 (study PRJEB29015, sample SAMEA2737860) | human gut metagenome | biome: human gut; feature: human-associated habitat; material: faeces | place: China | collected 2012 ... | reverse complement strand
CCCTCAGCGGCGGCACGGTCGATCCGCAGCACGACCACCGCATCGCCATGGCGGCGGCCACCGCCGCCTGCGGCTGTACTGCGCCCGTCACGGTGCGCGACCGCACCTGTATTGAGAAATCCTACCCCCGCTTCTGGACGGATCTTTCCGCGTTGAAAACCGTTCCCGCGGCGGAGAACACAGAACTTGAATAAGGAGCTTGACCATGGAACTTAGTGACTATCGCCAGCAGATTGACGGCATCGACAGCCAGCTGCTCGCCCTGTTTTACCAGCGCATGGAGGTCGCAGCGCAGATCGCAGGCTATAAGAAGGCGCACAATCTCCCGGCGCTCGACGCCGGACGTGAGCGCGCCAAGCTGCAGCAGATCGCAGACGCCGCACCGGAGGACCTGCGCGAATACGCCGTGTCGCTCTACTCGCTCATCTTTGAGCTCAGCCGCAGCTGCCAGAACCGGCTGCTCGGCGTCACGAGCCCGCTGACCGCAGAGATCGAGCAGGCCATCGCGCGCACACCGCAGCTGTTCCCGGAGCATCCGGCCGTCGCGTGCCAGGGCGTGGAGGGCGCGTATTCCCAGCTCGCGTGCGACCGCCTGTTCACGATGCCGAACGTGTTTTACTGCGCTACGTTCGAGGCGGTGTTCGCCGCCATCGAAAAGGGCCTGTGCCGCTACGGTGTCATCCCGCTGGAAAACAGCACGGCCGGCTCCGTCAACGCCGTGTACGATCTGATGATGCAGCACAACTTCCGTATCGTGCGCAGTGTGCGTCTGAAGATCGACCACTGCCTGCTGGCCAAGCCCGGCGCCAAGCTCTCGGACATCAAGGAAATCTACTCCCACGAGCAGGCCATCAGCCAGTGCGGCCGCTTCCTGCAGAGTCTGCCGGGCGTGACGGTCGTGCGCTGCGAGAACACCGCCGTGGCCGCCAAGCGCGTGGCCGAGTCGGACCGCACGGACGTCGCGGCGCTCTCGTCGCGCGCGTGCGTCGGGCTCTACGGGCTTGAGAGCCTGGCCTCCTCCGTGCAGGATCAGGGCAACAACTACACGCGCTTTATCTGCATCGCCAAGGATCTTGAGATCTATCCCGGCGCCGACCGCACGAGCCTCATGATGGTGCTGCCGCACAAGCCCGGCTCCCTGTACAAGGTGCTCTCGCGCTTTTATGCGCTCGGCATCAACCTCAACAAGCTCGAGAGCCGTCCGCTGCCGGAGCGTGACTTTGAGTTCATGTTCTACTTCGATCTCGAGACGTCGGTCTATTCGCCGCAGTTCCAGCAGCTCATGGGCGAGCTGCCGGTCCTGTGTGAGGAATTCTCCTATCTCGGCAGCTATCGTGAGGTGGTGTGATGATGCGGTGCGGACTTCTGGGCGAAAAGCTCGGCCACAGCTATTCGCCGGCCATCCACGCGCAGCTCGCCGACTATGCCTACGGGCTCTATGAGGTCGCGCCGGAGGCTCTGCCGGCGTTTTTGACCGGCGGCGATTTTGACGCGCTCAATGTGACCATTCCGTATAAGAAGGCGGTCATCCCGTACTGCGCCGAGCTCTCGCCGATCGCGCGCAAGCTCGGCAGCGTGAACGTGCTCGTCCGCCGGCCGGACGGCACGCTCTACGGCGACAATGCCGATGCCTTCGGCTTCGAGTACCTCGTGCGCCACAGCGGCATCAACGTCGCGGGGCAAAAGGCGCTCGTGCTCGGCAACGGCGGCGCGTCCGCGACCATTCAGGCCGTGCTCGAGCAGCTCGGTGCGCACGTGACGGTCATCTCCCGCCACGGGCCGGATAATTACGAGAATCTTGACCGCCACGCCGACGCGCACGTGATCGTTAACACCACGCCGGTCGGCATGTATCCGAACACGGGCAAAGCCGCCGTCGACCTGCGGCAGTTCCCGCAGTGCGCGGGCGTGCTTGACATCGTCTATAACCCCGCGCGCACGGCGCTGCTGCTGCAGGCGGAGCGCCTCGGCATCCCGTGCGCGGGCGGGCTGTACATGCTCGTGGCGCAGGCCAAGCGCAGCTGTGAGGTGTTCACCGGCACGGTGATCGACGATGCGCAGATCCTGCGCATCCACCGCCTGCTGCGGCAGGAGATGGAGAACATTGTCCTCATCGGTATGCCCGGCAGCGGTAAGAGCACGATCGCGGCGCTGCTTGCCGAGCGGCTGCATCGCCCGGTGCTCGACAGCGACGCGCAGGTCGTCGAGACGGCGGGCATGTCTATCCCGGACATCTTTGCCGCCGGGGGAGAGGACGCTTTCCGTGCACGGGAGACGGCCGCACTCGCGGAACTCGGCAAGCGTTCGGGCGCGGTGCTCGCGACGGGCGGCGGCTGTGTCTGCCGGGAGGAGAACTATCCGCTCCTGCACCAGAACGGCACGATCTTCTGGCTTCAGCGCGACCTCGCGCTGCTGCCGAAGGACGGCCGCCCCATCTCCCAGCGCAGCGACCTCACCGCGCTCTACGCACAGCGCGCGCCGCTGTACGCCCGCTTTGCCGACGCGGTCATTGACAACAACGGCACGCCGGAGGAGACGGTGCAGAAAATTCTGGAGGTGCTGGCATGAAGTTTCTCGTCATCAACGGGCCAAACCTGAACCTGCTTGGCCTGCGTGAGCCGGCCATCTATGGCAGCCGGAGCTTTGCCGCGCTGCAGGACTTTATTCGTGCATCCGCTGCTGAGGCGGGCGTGGAGGTCGCGCTGTTCCAGTCCAACCACGAGGGCGCGATCGTCGACGCCATTCAGGCGGCCTACGGCACCGTGGACGGCATCGTCATCAATCCCGCCGCCTATACGCACACGAGCGTGGCCATTCTCGACGCGCTCAAGGCCGTGGCGCTCCCGGCGGTGGAGGTGCACCTGTCGGACGTCAGCGCCCGGGAGCCTTTTCGCCAGATCTCCTACGCCGGCATGGCGTGTGTGAAAACGTACATGGGCCTCGGCTTTGAGGGCTACCGGCAGGCCATTTTGTACCTGAAACAGTATCTTGAGGAGGCAAACGCATGATCTCGAAACAAATGATCGACTGGGGCGAGAGCGGCTGCTCCATCCGCGAGATCGCGGCCTACGGCGAGCGCCGCGCGGCTGAGATCGGCCCCGAAAACGTCTATAACTTTGCCATTGGCAACCCGAGCATCGACCCGCCGGACTGTGTGCACGCGGCCGTCGAGCGCCTGCTGCGCACCGTGCCGCCCACGCAGCTGCACGCCTACGCGCCCGCGCCGGGCATGGCGTCCGTGCGTGAAAAAGTTGCGGCCTACCTGACACGGACGTTCGGCGAGGCGTACCGCGCGCAGGACATTTACATGACCGACGGCGCGTCGAGCGCGCTGGCCATTCTCACGCGTGCGCTCATGGACCCGGGGGATGAGGCCATCGTGTTCGCACCGTACTTCCCGGAGTACGCCGTCTATGCCGAGGCGGCGGGCGGCAGCGTGCGCGTTGTGCCGTGCCGGGCGGACACGTTTGCGCTCGATCTGGAGACGCTCGCGGCCGCAGTGACGGAAAAGACCGCGCTGCTGATCCTGAATTCTCCGAACAATCCCTCCGGCGTCGTTGTCTCGCGCCCGGAGCTTGAGGCGCTGGCGGCCCTGCTGCGCGAAAAGCAGGCCCAGTACGGCCACCCGATCTACATCATCGCCGACGAGCCATACCGTGAGCTGGTCTATGGCGGGGTGGAGGTGCCGTTCCTGCCAGCAATTTACCCGAACGCGATCTACTGCTATTCCTACAGCAAGACGCTGTCCCTGCCCGGTGAGCGCGTGGGCTTTCTCGCCCTGCACCCGGCCATGGACGATTACGCCGCCGTGCACGCGGCTGTGCTCGGCGCGGGGCGCGCGCTGGGGTATATCTGTGTGTCGTCGCTGTTCCAGCTCGCCGTGGCGGATTGCCTCGGCCAGACGGCGGACATCTCGGCGTATGCTGCCAACCGCGAGCTCATTTACGGCGCGCTCACGGACATGGGCTATGCGTGCGCGCGGCCGGACGGCGCGTTTTATCTCTTCCTCAAGTCGCCGGAGCCGGACGCCCGGGCGTTTTGCCGCCGCGCGATGGACTATGACATCCTGCTCGTGCCGGGCGACGATTTCGGCTGCCCCGGCTATGCGCGCCTGGCCTACTGCGTGGCGCGCAGCCAGCTCGAGCGCTCGCTCCCGGCGTTCCGGAAGCTGGCCGAGAGCTACGGACTCTCCAAGTAAATTCAGCAGACAGAAAGCGGCGCCCCCGAGCCTTCGGGGGCGCCGTTTTTGCGTGGATGGTGTCAGGCGTACATGGCATTGGTGTTCATATAGTCATAGATGACCTTGCCATGGTGCTGCTCCTGCTTTTGAATGTCGTTGAGCACGCTGCGGGCGTTGGCATCGCCAAACTCGAACACGCATGTGTCGTACAGGTGCGAGGCGTGCTTTTCCATCGCGAGCACGTCCGTGCACAGGTAGCAGTCGTTTTGCTTCTGCGGGGTCTCGGTGTTGTTGTAGGTCGCCGTGAACGTCGTCGGCACGGTCGCGGAGTCTGCCGGTGCGGCGACGGTGCCGCCCTCCATCTGCGTGATCGCGTCGAGATGCTGCTGCTCGACCTGCGCGATCTGTTCGAACAGGTTTTTCAGCTGCGGGTCATTGGCGCTGGCGGCGTGGCGGTTGTACTTGTCCACGCACAGCTGCTCCTGCCCTTTGAGATCTTTGAGTAAACTGGCCTCTTTTGGGGTCAACTGCATAAATATCACCTCAGTGCCAGTATGCCCACCGGCGCGGCGGGGCATACACCGGCGGGAAAAAACCAGTGGCGTCCGCACGCAAAATCGGTTATAATCGGGCTGACCCTATGGAAAAGAGAGATGCAGCTATGGCAAAAATCTATGACATCACGGACTTTTCCGCGCCGGAGCTGGACGTGTACGCCCGCCTGACGGAAAACCAGCTCGTCAACCGCGCCGACCCGGCAAACGCCCTCTTCATCGCCGAGAGCCCGCTTGTGATCGGCCGCGCGCTCGACGCGGGGTGCGTGCCGGTGTCGTTTTTGATGGAGCGCCGCCATGTGGACGGCAAGGCGCGCGAGATCCTGGCGCGCTGTCCGGACGATATCCCGGTCTATGCCGCCGGGCTCGATGTGCTCACGCAGCTGACGGGCTTTCATCTCACGCGCGGTATGCTCTGTGCCATGCGCCGCCCGGCGCTGCCGGATGTGGCGGCCCTGTGCGCTGATGCCGCACGTGTGGCCGTGCTGGAAAACGTGATGAACCCGACGAACATCGGCGCGATCTTCCGCTCGGCGGCAGCGCTCGGCGTGGACGCCGTGCTGCTCACGTCGGCGGGCAGCGACCCGCTCTACCGCCGCGCCGTGCGCGTGAGCATGGGGACGGTCTTTCAGGTGCCGTGGACGTACCTGCCCGAGGATACCGACTGGCAGGAAACGCTGCATGGTCTCGGCTTCCAAACGGCGGCCATGGCGCTGCGGGACGATTCGCTGCGCATCGACGATAAGCGCCTGCGCGCCGTGCCGCGTCTCGCCATCGTGCTTGGCACGGAGGGGGATGGGCTGGCCGGCAGCACGATTGCCGCGTGCGATTACACGGTGCGCATTCCTATGACGCATGGGGTCGATTCGCTCAATGTGGCCGCGGCGAGCGCCGTTGCGTTTTATCAGCTCGCGCTTTTGCGGGACCGGAACATATGAATATGCGAATCCCCGGCTTCCGGTTCGGAAGTCGGGGATTTTTTGGGGGATAGAAGGGGGTGAAATGAAAGGGGAAACTTTTTGAGGCCGGGGGAAAAGAATCTAAAATGGAAGCTGGAACTTTTTGCCCTTAAACGTCGAAGCGGTCGTAGCTCCCGGCGCAGTCGAGGCACAGCTTCTGCCCGCCGACGAGACGGATCCAGTTGGCGCCCGTTACCTCACCGCAGCACGCGCAGCGGTACGAGTCGAAGAGCTTCGCCTTCTCCGGCAGCGGAATGGTCGCCGGCTTGACATCAAACAGGTCGGCCGGCTCCTGCGCCTGATAGTAGGCGAACGATTCCTCGCGCGTCATCCCCTCCGGCCGCGGCCGGAGCACCAGGCGCACGGACTTGCCCGTGGCGCGGTTATAAAACGAAAATGCCTGCTTGCCGCGCATGTGAAACAGCAGGTTGCCCTTGCCGATGCTGCAGCCGAGCAGCGCCTGAATGGCGTCCACGCCGCAGGCATCGTTTTCCGCGATGCACACGACCTGCTCGTCACCGGAAAAGCTCAGCTCCAGCAGCTCGGCGGCATAGCACGCGGCCTTGTAACCGATCGTCAGCCCGCCGCAGGCGTGGCCGTGAAATTGTACGCAGGTCTCCCAGTTGGTCATGATCTTGTCTCCTTTTCTTCGTCGTCGATGAGCACGAGCTTTTGCCCCTGCACGTCCACGATGCTGCCCGTCACGCCGTAGACGTCCCGCAGGGCGTCGGCATCAAAGATCTCCGCGCCGCCATAGCGGTACACTGCTCCTTCGCGCAGCAGCAGAAAGCGGTCACAGAACCGCAGCGCGAGGTTCAGGTCGTGGATGACGATCATTGCCGTGAGGCCCTGCTCGCAGCACAGGTCGCGCGTGATCTGCAGCACCTGATATTGATTGCGGATGTCGAGATTGCTGGTCGGTTCGTCCAGCAGCAGGAGCGTCGGCTCCTGCGCCAGTGCGCGGGCAAGCATGACCTTCTGCCGCTCGCCGCCGGAGAGCCGGTTGAGGAACCGGCCGCGCATATCCTCCAGATTCAGATAGCGCATGGCCTCGTGCACGACATGGTGGTCGTGCTCCGTCACGCCCCAGGTCATGTAGGGACGCCGCCCGAGCATGACCATGTCGTGCACGGTCATCTGCGTGTCGGGCACGTGCTGCGCGACGAAGGCCACGCGCTTTGCGATCTCCCGGTGGGAGAGTGTGAGCAGATCCTCGCCGTCGATGCGGCAGTGCCCGCTGTCAGCCGTGAGGATGCGGTTCATGCACTTAAGCAGTGTGCTCTTACCGACGCCGTTGTTGCCGAGCACGGCCAGAAAGCGCCCGTCCTCCAGTTCGAAGCTCACGTCGCGGAGGATTGGCCGCCCGCCTTTGTAGTGATAGCAGAGATGGTCCACACAAATCATGTCCGGCCCCTCCCCTTGAACAGCAGGTACAAAAACAGCGGGCCGCCAAGAAACGCTGTCAGCGCGCCGATCGGCAGAATGACGGGCATGATGACCACGCGCGCGGCCAGATCGCTCAGCAGCAGCAGCGCTGCGCCGGCGAGTACGGAGCCGGGGATGAGATAGATATAGTTGTTGCCGACGACCATGCGCACGATGTGCGGCGCGACGAGGCCGATGAAGTTGATAAGGCCGACGTGCGACACGATCACCGAGCAGACGAGGCACGTGAGCACGACGTTCGTCAGCGTCAGCCGCCGGACGTGAATGCCGAGGCTCAGCGCCGTCTCCTCGCCGGAGAGCAGAGCGTTGTAGTCCCAGCGGTGCAGGTAACAGTAGCCGATCAGCACCAGCACGGCCAGCGCCATGCCGCGCAGAGACTGCCAGTCCGTACTGCCGAGGTCGCCAAACGTCCAGAACACGAGCGACGAGAGCGCGACCTCGTCGGCAAAGTACTGCAGCAGCGTGGTTGCACCGGTCAGCATGGAGCTGATGGCGACGCCTGCGAGCACGATGCCCTCCGAGGAGATCTGCTTGAACTGGCTCAGCCCCAGAATGACGGCCGCGACGAGCAGCGAGCCGAGAAATGAGCACAGCGGGATGGCCCAGCTGCCGGCCTGGCTCAGGCCGAGGCCGATGATGGCGACCGCTGCACCGAATGTTGCGCCCTGTGACACGCCGAGCGTGGAGGCCGAGGCCAGCGGATTGCGCAGCACGGCCTGCAGGATGCACCCGGCCAGCCCCAGCCCCGCGCCGGCGACCATGGCGGTGCAGATGCGCGGCAGGCGGTTGTTGCGGATGACGAGGTTGATCTTCGCGTCCGATGCCCGGCCAAAAATACCCCGGATGAGCTCGGCGGCTGGCGTGTTGTAGGACCCGGCACGCAGCGACAGAAAGAACGCGAGCGCCAGAATCACAGCCAGCAGGATCAGAAAGCGGATGCTTCTGGCGCGGTTGCGGCTGTAATCGGAATCGTGCGGCTTATTCGCCGAGCGTGATGGCACGGAACGCATACCCGGCCTCCTTCAGATTGGGATAGGGATTGGAGCCGAGCAGCTCCGTGAAGATCTCGCCGGCCTTGGCCTCGGGGTCGATGTCGGCAAACTGCTCCGGATACAGCACACAGGCGGCGTAATAGGCATCGGCCAGCGCTGTCTCCAGATTGGAGGCCGAGGAGCGGAATGAGATCTGCGAGTAGACCTTGCCGCTGCGCACGGCGGTGAGACTGTGATAAAATGCGGGGTTTGCCTGATAATCTTCGCGGATCAGGGGCATACCATTGAAGTCCAGGAAGATCACATCCGGGTCCCAGGCGAGCACCTGCTCAGTGTCGATGTTGAACGCGCCGGTCTGCCCGGTCGTGTCGGCGAGGTTTTTGGCGTGGATGAGTGCGAACGGGCCGTAGCCTGCCTCCGTGCCCTCAAAGCCGTGCTGCCCCTTGAAGGACACACCGCCGACATAGACGGACGGCTTCTGATCGTCTGCAATCTTGGCCGTGCGCGTGTCGAGGTCGGTCTGGATGCCCTTGAGGTACTTGGTCAGCTCCTGCGCGCGCGTTTCCAGCCCGTAGAGCTCGCCGAGCAGACGGATGGTCTCATAGGCCGCATCGTCGAGCGTGGTGTCGCTGCCGGGCACGACAAAGACCGGGATGCCGGTCTTGCCGGACAGCTCATCTGCGTCGCACGAGGCGTAGGCGCTCATGACGATGACCTGCGGCGCGACATCGATGATCTGCTCCACATACGGCTCACCGTTCGTGCCGGTGACGGGCAGGTCCTTGAATTTGTCGAAGTTCACGTAGTTATACAGGCGGCTCATGCCGGCCTTGGTCTCATAGTCCTCCACGCCGACCACGCGGTCGGCCGCGCCGACATAGCAGCTGTAGCGCAGCGCGCCGACACCGACGCACACGATGCGCTCCACCTGTTCGGGGATTTCCACGCTGCGGTTCTTGCCGTCCGTGATCGTGCGGGTGCCGGCGGTGTCACTGGTGTCCGTTTTCCCGCCGCAGGCCGTGCAGGCGAGCAGCATAAGGACTGCCAGCAGCAGGCAGATGATGTTGCGTTTTTTCATACATTCCATCCTCATTTTCTGTTGTTTGCCCCGTTTCCGGAGCGCTGCCACCAGTATACCGGACGGGCAGCAGCCGCGTAAGCACCCTGGGGGGATGAAAAGTTGCACAGTTTTCTTCACAATTTTTTGCTGACGGATGTTCCGGATTCGCCCGTTTATATACAAATATGCCGAGAATTGTTCATAAACAAAGAAAAAATTACGCATCGCTGCGGTATTTTACAATTTTACACGCATTTTACATAAGCGCTCTTTTCGTTTTTACATCCCCTGCGTATTCTGTGAAGCGTAGGGAACAAAAAACCAGAATCAAAATTGAAGTTCGAAAGGAGCACTTCATCTTGAAAAAGATCATTACCATTTTGTGTGCCGTCGTCATGGCGCTCTCGCTGTTCGCGGGCTGCGGCCAGAAGGCGAATGACAACGGCACGACCACCGGCGGCACAGTCTCGACCGACGGTTCCACCTCGATGGAAAAAGTCATCGGCGCGCTGGGCGAATCCTTCATGGAGGCAAACTCGGGCACGACCTTCACCTATAACCCGACCGGCTCCGGCTCCGGCATCCAGGCCGTTTCCGAAGGCCGCTGCGACATCGGCCTGTCGAGCCGCGCGCTCAAGGACGACGAGAAGGCCTCTGGCCTGAAGGAGACCATCGTTGCGCTCGACGGCATCGCCATCATCGTCAACCCCCAGAATCCGGTCAAGGATCTGAGCCTGGAGCAGATCGCCAAGATCTACACCGGTGAGATCACCAACTGGAAGGATGTCGGCGGCGAGGATGCCGAGATCGTCCTCATCGGCCGCGAGGCCGGCAGCGGCACGCGCGACGGCTTCGAGTCCATCACGGACACGAAGGACGCCTGCCAGTACCGCCAGGAGCTGACCTCCACGGGCGATGTCATCACCACCGTGTCCCAGAACCCGAACGCGATCGGCTATGCCTCTCTGGCTGCCATCAAGGACAGCGTCAAGGCCCTGACCGTCAACGGTGTGGCCCCGACGGAAGCCACCGTCAAGGACGGTACCTACCTCGTGCAGCGTCCGTTCGTCCTCGTGACGAAGGAAGGCGTTTCCCTGAGCGAGACCGCGCAGAAGTTCTTCGACTTCGCGACCTCTGCGGACGCCGCGTCCATCATCTCCGCGGCGGGCGCAGTCCCGGTGGCCTGAGCCACAGACAAGCGTACAGGCGGCTGAGCTTCAGCCGCCTTTCGCATATACAGAGGTGCTGGATATGAAAAAGAAATCTCAAGTTCTGGAGACGGTCGTGCATGGCGTGTTTTTGCTCCTTGGCCTCATCACCGTCGGGTGTGTGCTGCTCATCAGCGTGTACCTCATCGTCTCCGGTATCCCCGCCATCCGGGAGATCGGGCTCATCCCGTTCCTATTCGGCAAGACGTGGGCATCCACGGCGGCAGAGCCGTCGTACGGCATTCTGCCGTTCATTCTGACAAGTGTATACGGTACGGCCGGGGCCATCGTGCTCGGCGTGCCGCTGGGGTTCCTGACAGCCGTGTATCTGGCGAAGGTCGCTCCGCCACGGCTCAAGACCGTGCTCGAATCAGCCGTGAGCCTGCTGGCCGGCATCCCGTCGGTCGTCTACGGCCTTGTGGGTATGCTCGTGCTCGTACCGGGCATCCGCAAGGTGTTCCATCTGGCCGACGGTGCGAGCCTGCTCGCCGCCATTATCGTGCTGGCGATCATGATCCTGCCGTCGATCATCAAGGTGTCCGTCACGGCGCTTGAGGCCGTGCCGCCTGAGTATGAGGACGCGTCGCTCGCGCTGGGCGCGACGCCCATCGAGACGTACTTCAAGGTTTCCGTCCCGGCGGCGAAGAGCGGCATTGCCGCCGCCGTCGTGCTCGGCGTCGGCCGCGCGATCGGCGAGGCCATGGCTGTCATGATGGTGTCCGGCAACGTGCCGAATATGCCGAGCCTGTTTCAGAGCGTGCGCTTTCTGACGACGGCCGTCGCGAGCGAAATGTCCTACTCCAGCGGCCTGCAGCGGCAAGCGCTGTTTTCCATCGCGCTGGTGCTGTTTTTGTTCATCATGCTCATCAACGCCACGCTCAATTTCTTCCTCAAGCGCAATAAGGAGGGGGACAAATGAAAAAGAAAGCCATTTCCGGCAGTCGCAGGGCCTATATCCTCACCATGCGCATCCTCATGGGTGCGGCGGCCGTCATCACGGGAGCACTCGTGCTGTTTTTGATCGCCTACGTGCTCATCAAGGGTCTGCCGAACGTGTCGTGGACGCTGCTGTCCACCGCGCCGAGCTACCTGTCGGACCGCATCGGCATCCTGCCGGACATTCTCAATACGCTCTATATCGTCATCGCCACGCTGCTGATCGTCCTGCCGCTCGGCGTGGGCGCAGCCATCTACCTGACCGAGTATGCCACGAACCGCCGGCTCATCGGCGCCATCGAGTACGCGGCCGAGACGCTCTCCGGCATCCCGTCCATTATCTACGGCCTTGTGGGCATGTTGTTTTTCTGCCAGTTTCTGAATATGAAAACGTCGTTGCTGGCCGGCGCGCTCACGCTCGTCATCATGAACTTGCCGACCATCATGCGCACCACGCAGGAGAGCTTAAAGACCGTGCCGCAGAGCTACCGCGAGGGTGCCTTTGGTCTCGGCGCGGGCAAGTGGCGCGTCATCCGCACCGTGGTGCTGCCCGGCTGCGTGGACGGTGTCATCACCGGCTGCATCCTGTCTGTCGGCCGTATCCTCGGCGAGTCGGCCGCGCTGCTGTTCACAGCGGGCTTTGCCCACGCGCTCAACGGCTTCTTTGAGGGGCTGAGCAGCGCGGGCGCCACGCTCACCGTCGCGCTTTACGTCTACGCCAAGGAGCAGGGCCAGTTCGATGTGGCCTTTGCCATCGCCGCCATTTTGATGATCCTTACACTGCTCATCAACGGCGCGGCCACGCTCGTTGAGCGATACTTCAGGAGGAAAAGAAGTCTATGAGTGACATTATGACAGTCCAGGGCCTGAACCTCTGGTACGGAGACCATCAGGCACTGCACGATATCAGCATGAACATCCCCGAAAAGAGCATTACCGCGCTCATCGGGCCGTCCGGCTGCGGCAAATCCACGTTTCTCAAAACGCTCAACCGCATGAACGACCTCATCCCGGGTGTGAAGATCACGGGCGACGTGCGCTACCGCGACCAGGATATTTTCGCTCCCGGCACGGATGTCAACGAGCTGCGGCGTGAGATCGGCATGGTCTTTCAGAAGCCGAACCCGTTTCCGATGAGCATCTATGACAACATTGCCTACGGCCCGCGCACGCACGGCGTCAAAAACCGCGCGAAGCTCGACGAGATCGTCGAAAAGTCCCTGCGCGGCGCGGCCATCTGGGACGAGGTGAAAGACCGCCTGAAGAAAAATGCCCTCGGCCTCTCCGGCGGCCAGCAGCAGCGTCTGTGCATCGCCCGCGCGCTCGCGGTCGAGCCGGAGGTGCTGCTCATGGATGAGCCCACGAGCGCGCTCGACCCCATCTCCACGTCGAAGATCGAGGAGCTGGCCATGCAGCTCAAGGAGCAGTACACGATCGTGATCGTCACGCACAACATGCAGCAGGCGGTGCGCATTTCCGACCGCACGGCGTTTTTCCTGCTCGGCGAGCTCGTCGAGTGCGACGACACGCAGCAGCTGTTCTCGCAGCCGCAGGATAAGCGGACAGAGGATTACATCACAGGGAGGTTTGGCTAATGAGAAGCCGGTTTGATGAACAGCTCGCGCTCCTGAACAAGGAGATGATCGAGATGGGCGCACTGTGCGAGGAGGTCATCGCACTCGCGTCCAAGGCCCTCACGGAGGCAGATCCGGAGCTGGCAAAGAAGGTCGCGCCGCTCGATGCCGAGATCGACCAGAAAGAGCGCAACATCGAGTCGCTGTGCCTCAAGCTCCTGCTCCAGCAGCAGCCCGTCGCGCGCGATCTGCGCCAGATCTCGGCCGCGCTGAAGATGATCACGGACATGGAGCGCATCGGCGACCAGGCCGAGGACATTGCGGAGATCATCCAGTTTCTCGCCGGGCGCTCGGCGGAAAATGACGATCTGCTGCGCGAAATGGCCCGCTCGACAATCCATATGGTCACAGAAAGTGTTGACGCTTACGTTCAGCGTGATACAATGCTGGCAGAGACGGTCATTGCCGAGGACGATGTCGTGGACAACGCCTTCGATGAGGTCAAGCGCCGGCTGATCGATAAGATCGCCGCCCATCCCGAAGACGGGGAGTACGCGCTCGACCTGCTCATGATCGCCAAATACTTCGAGCGCATCGGCGACCACGCGACGAACATCGCCGAGTGGGTGATCTTCTCGGTCACCGGGGTGCACAAGGAGGGGTAAGCCATGATCTGGTGTGTGGAGGACGACGCCAGCATCCGCGACATTGAGGTCTATACGCTCTCGTCCACGGGGTTTGACGCCCGCGGCTTTGCCGACGGTGTCTCGTTCTGGGCCGCGCTCCAGACGGAGAAGCCCAATCTGGTCGTGCTCGACGTGATGCTGCCCGGCGTGGACGGCATCGAGCTGCTGCAGCGCATGAAGGCGTCTGCGGAGCTGCGCACCATCCCGGTCGTCATGGCTACGGCCAAGGGCGCGGAGTATGACAGGATCCGCGGCCTCGACCTCGGCGCGGACTACTACCTCGTCAAGCCGTTCGGCGTGATGGAGCTCGTGTCCTGCGTCAAGGCGGTGCTGCGCCGCTACCAGCCGGAAAAGGCTGCGCATCTGCTGCGCAGCGGCGGGCTCGTCGTGAATCTGAACGCACACACGGTCACGGTCGACGGCGCGCGCGTCGCGCTTACGTATAAAGAATTTGAACTTCTGCGCCTGTTTCTGTCCCATCCGGGCATGGCGTTCACGCGCGACCAGCTCTTTCAGGAGATCTGGGGCATGGACTACTGCGGCGAGACCCGCACGGTCGACATGCACATCCGGACGCTCCGGCAGAAGCTCGGCCCCTACGGACGGCGGATCGAAACGGTGCGCAATGTTGGCTACCGCATGGAGGCAACGACATGACCAAAAAGATTTTTCAATCGATCCTGCTCGTGGCCGGGTGCGTACTGCTGGCGAGCCTGCTGATCATCATGGGCTTCCTGTACGACTATTTCGGCGGCGTGGAGGGAAACCAGCTGCGCGACGAGCTGAGCCTCGCCTCGGCAGCCGTCGAGGACGGCGGCACGGACTATCTGGCCCGGCTGACGGCCGACCGCTACCGCCTGACGTGGATCGCGGCTGACGGCAGCGTCATTTATGACACGAAAACCGATGCTGAGAGCCTCGAGAACCACGCCTCGCGTGCCGAGGTCAGCCAGGCGCTGACTACCGGCACCGGCGAGAGCACGCGCTATTCCTCGACGCTCATGGAAAAGACCATGTACTATGCCCAGCGCCTGGACGACGGTACGGTGCTGCGCATCTCCATCAGCCGCGCGACGGTCGGCATGATCGCCGTTGGCATGATCCAGCCGCTGCTGATCGTGCTCATCGTGGCGCTCATCCTCTCCGGCTTGCTGGCCAGGCGGCTGTCGCGGCGCATCGTTGACCCGCTCAACAGCCTCGACCTCGAGCATCCGCTCGACAACGACGCCTATGAGGAGCTCTCCCCGCTGCTCAAGCGCATCCACCGCCAGCACGTCGAGATCCAGACGCAGCTGCGCGAGCTGCGCGAAAAGACCGACGAGTTCACGCAGATCACCGGCAGTATGCGCGAGGGCCTCATCCTGCTCGACGAGCACGGCAGCATCCTGAGCATCAACGCCGCGGCGCAGTCGCTCTTCGACGCGGACGCGCAGTGCACGGGCAAAGACTTTCTCACCATCGAGCGCAGCCATGAGATCAGCGCCGCTATTCAGGCTGCCGTCACGGACGGCCACAGCGAGGTGCGCGCCGAGCGCGCTGGCCGCGTGTATCAGTTCGACATCAGCCGCATCACATCCGACGGAAAATTTCTCGGCACGGTTATTCTCGCCTTCGACATCACGGAGCAGGAATTCGCCGAGCAAAACCGCCGCGAGTTCACGGCGAATGTTTCGCACGAGCTCAAAACGCCGCTGCAGGGCATCATCGGCAGCGCCGAACTGATCGAAAACGGCATGGTCAAGCCCGACGACCTGCCGCGCTTCGTCGGCCACATTCACGCCGAGGCCGCGCGCCTCGTCACGCTCATTGATGATATCATCCGCCTGTCCCAGCTCGACGAGGGCGACGCCATGCCGACGGAACCGGTCGATCTGCTCGCTGTGTCACAGGAAGCGGCGGAGAACCTGCACGACGCTGCCGCTGCGCGGGATGTCACGCTCAGCGTCACGGGTCAGCCGGTTGTCATGCCCGGTGTGCGCCGCCTGATTTATGAGATCGTTTACAATCTCTGCGACAACGCCATCAAGTACAACGTTGACGGAGGGCGCGTGGATATTGCGGTCGCGTCCGGCACGGACGGCAGCAGCATCACCGTCGCCGATACCGGCATCGGCATTGCGCCGGAGCATCAGAGCCGCGTGTTCGAGCGCTTCTACCGCGTGGATAAGAGCCACTCCAAGGCGTCCGGCGGCACGGGTCTGGGCTTGTCGATCGTGAAGCACGCCGTGCAGTATCACCATGGCCGCATCGAGCTCGAGAGCACGCCGGGCGCAGGCACGACCATCCGTGTCGTGTTCCCGAATGCGTGAGCAGCAAAACAAAAAGACGAGATTTTCACGGATGAAAATCTCGTCTTTTTTTATAGATTTTCAATAACAGGCGACGTTTGGCTTTCAGCGCGGCGGCCTGACAAGCCGATCCGCTGAACCGTAAGTCTGAGCTGCGCGGGGGGGGAAAAAACAGCAAGGCTCTGCCGCTCAGAAAACAGCGTCGACAAGCCGTCTGGTGTAATCTGACTGCGGGTGCAGGATGACCTCGTCGGGCAGACCGCTCTCCACGATCCTGCCGTCATGGAGAACGATGACCCTGCCGCAAAACTGCTGTACCAGCGCGATGTTGTGGCAGATGAAGAGATAGGCCAGCTTCTTTTCCTTCTGCAGCTGCTGCAGAAGCTCGATGATCTGCTTTTGTACGGTCACGTCCAGTGCGGAGGTGGCCTCGTCAAAGATGAGGATACGCGGGTCGTTCATCAGCGCCCTCGCAATAGCCGCGCGCTGGCACTGGCCGCCGGAGACCTGATGAGGATAGCGCGCGAGAAATGTGCCCGGCAGGCCGCAGCTTTCCAGCAGCGCGCGCGCCTTCGCCTCGCGCTCGGCCTTTGCTACGCCCTTATTGCGCAGACTCTCGCAGATGCCGTCGCCCAGTGTGCGGCGCGGATCGAAGGAGTCGGCCGGTGACTGAAAGACCATCTGGATCTTCGCGTAGACCGGGATCAGATCCCTCCCCCTGAGCCGGGTGATATCTTGCCCGTCGATGAAGATCTGCCCGCCGGTGGCGTCGATCTGGCGGGTGATGAGCCTGGCGATCGTGGACTTGCCGGAGCCGGATTCGCCCACGATGCCGAGGATCTCACCGGGCTGTACCTCAAAGCTCACATGATCGACGGCGAAAAATGCATCCCTGCCGGCGCGGGAAAAGGCTTTGGAGAGGTCTGCGACCTTCAGGATCGGTTCCATTTATGCCTTCTCCCTCCTCAGTCTCGGAACTGCGCTCAGCAGCTTTACCGTGTAGTCATTCTGCGGGTTTTCCAGCACGTCCTTCGCCGTCCCGTATTCCATCACGCGGCCGTTGGAGAGCACGACGATGCTGTCGGCCATCGCGGAGACGACGCCGATGTCGTGCGTCACGATGATGATCGCGGTGCCGAAGGCCTCGCGGACATGCAGCATTTCCTCCACGACCTGCCGCTGTACGGCCATGTCGAGCGCGGAGGTGGGCTCGTCCGCCAGGAGAACGGCAGGATTCATCAGCATGGCGATCGCAATGCCCGCGCGCTGATTCATGCCGCCGGAGAGCTCGAAGGGATAGCTGTCCCAGATCCGCTCGCCGTCCTGAAAGTGCAGCTTTTCAAAGAGCTCCAGCGCGGCGCGCTTTGCCTCGGCCACATCCACCTTGCGGTGCGCCGCCATGCTCTCGATGATCTGCTCGCCGATCGTGCGGGTCGGGCTCAGGGACGCGCCGCAGTCCTGAAAGATCATGCCGATCTTCTCGCCGCAGATCCTGCGCAGCTCCTTGGGCGGCACGTCCGGAAGACTTTTTCCTTCAAACCAGATGTCGCCCCTCGTGACCATGCCGCTGCTGCCCAGAAGCCCCATTGCGGCCTTGATCAGCGTGGATTTGCCCGAGCCGGACTCACCCACCAGACCGAGGATCTCGCCGGGATGGAGCTGAAAACTCACGTCATGGACGACAGGCTCCCCGTTGAAGGAGACCTCCACATGCTGATAGTCCAATAATACTGCCATAAAAAACGACCTCATTCGGATGTTGTCTGAAAAACGGGCATCGGCTCAAAACGGAAACCTTCCGCGCTGAGCCCATGTCCGTCCGGGGAGCTGAGGGGCGGATGCTTCCGCCCCTCTTTCTTTTGCTTACTGGATATCGAGATCCGCGGTCAGCTCGTAGAAGTCGCAAGTGTGTGCTTCGAGACCGGAGACGTTGGCCTTCATGATCATGCTCATGCGCAGGAAGGAGCAGAAGACGTAGGAGTTGTCGTCCAGCAGCTGCTGCTGCATCTCGACGGCGATCTTCGCACGCTCGGCCGGATCGAAGGTGGTGCGCAGCTGGACGGCAAGCTTCTCGAGCTTGTCGCTGTGGTGGCCGCCGGAGTTCTTGACCGATTCGTCCAGACAGTAGGTGTCGAAGAAGTTCTGGGGATCGCCCAGGCCGGCGTTGACGTTGGCGCTGACCCAGATGTCCCATGCCGTGGGCTCCTTGCGGATGCTGTTGTGATCCTTGGTGCAGTTGATCTGTACGTCAATGCCGATGTCCTTGAGCGTGGACTGCGCGGATTCGGCCAGCAGAGGCAGCTCCTGACGGGACGGGTAGGTCAGCCAGCGGATCGAGAGTTTGACGCCGTTCTTTTCGCGGATGCCGTCACCGTCGGTGTCGACCCAGCCGGCAGCCTCCAGCTCGGCCTTGGCCTGATCGGGATCAAAGGACACGGTCTGAATGCCCTGACCGAACGCGAAGCTGTCGGGGAAGGCACCGGTCGCGGTGTAGCCGTAGCCGTTGAGCAGCACGTTGACGAAGTCCTGCTTGTTGATGCCCATGGCGATCGCCTTGCGCACGGCGGGATCACTCATGATCGTATAGCCGGAGTTCTCCTTGTTGAGGTTCATCATGCCCCAGAAGCAGCGGCTGGTCTGGATGCTGGTGAACTTGTAGTTGTCGTTCTCAAAGAGCGGATAGCTGGCATAGGCCATGCCGTAGGCTGCGTCGATTTCGCCGGACTGGAGCGCCATGGCCAGCGTGTCACCGTCGGAAATGGTGCGGACGGTGATCTCGTCAACCTTCACCTCGCCGTCCCAGTAGTTGACGTTTTTGATGAGATTCACATGGTCGTCCGTGACGACTTCGGTCGCCACATAGGGACCGGTGCCGACGACGCAGCCGTTGTCGGGGATACCGACCTCCATGTCGATGATGCAGCCATAGGCCTCGGAGAGATAGTTCATCAGGATGGGGTTGGGCTCGGAGGTGACGATGGTCAGCTTCTGGCCGTCGGCCTCCATCGAGGCGATCTTGAGGTTGCCGGCGGCGCGCTCGTGGACCTCGATCAGGTGCTCAAGACAGGCCTTGACCGCGGCGGCGTCACACTTCTTGCCGTTGGAGAAGCAGACCGCATCCTTGATCACGATCTCCCATGTGGTTGCATTGACGTTGGTGGCGCTCTCCGCCAGCCAGGGCTCGAGCGTGCCGTCGTCCGCGATCTTCATCAGCGTCTCGCCGACGCCGTAGCGGATGCAGGCCCAGCCGGAATAGGCCTCATGAGGGTTGATCGTCGGCTCTTCGTTTTCGGCGTTGAAGGTGGTGTCGCCGAAGACAAAGGTCTTTTTTCCGCCGGATTGGGCGGGTGCGTTGGAGTTGCCGCAGCCGGCCAGAATGCCGAGCGAGAGGCAGAGCGCCAGAAGGGAAGCTAGGATCTTTTTCATGTTTTCTGTTTCCTTTCCTTTGTTTATATAGGGCCCGAATTATCGTGCCCGGGAGTTCTTTGGGTCCATGTAGTCGCGCACGGTGTCGCCCAGAAGATTGAAGATCACGACCGACAGGAAGATCGCGAAGCCGGGCGACAGTACGAGCCATGGGTAAGTCTGCAGCATGCTGCGTCCGCCGCTCATCATATTGCCCCACTCGGCCATGGGCGGCTGCGCGCCAAGATTCAGGAAGCTCAGCCCTGCGAGCTCCATCATCATCGTGCCGATGTCCAGCATGGCCGTGACCAGGATTGGGCCGAGGATATTCGGCAGGATATGCCGCAGGATCATCTGCATGGAGCTGTCGCCGGAGAGCCGTGCCGCGGCCACAAAGCCGCTGCTTTTGAGCGCCAGCGTCTGACTTCGCGCCACGCGCGCATATTTCGGCCAGCTGATGACCGCCAGCGCGAGCACCGCGTTGCTGACGCCGCCGCCCAGCATCGCCGCGATCGCCAGGGCAAAGACCAGCCCCGGAAAGGCCAGACACACGTCCGAGATGCGCATCACGACGGAGTCCATCGCGCCGCCGTAGTAGCCGCAGAGTGTGCCGACGGCGGTTCCAAAGACCGAGATGACGCCGACGAGTGCCAGCGTGGAGAAGATACTTGTCTGCGCGCCGACCACTACGCGGGAGAACATGTCGCGTCCGTAGCGGTCAGTGCCCATCCAGTGCTCGGCCGAAGGCGGGAGAAGCGACTTTGACAGGTCCTGCGCATAGGGGTCGTAAGGGACGATCTTGTCCGCAAAGATCGCAATGAGAAGCAATGCTGCCGTCAGGATCAGAAAGAGGGTCAGACGGACCCTGATACGGTTCTTCTTGACTTTTTGTACACGGACTGTGACGGTTTCGTTCATCGCTCGATCCCTCCCAGCCGAATCCTCGGATCAAGGAAGTGATAGCTCAGGTCGGTGATCAGGTTGACCACGACGTAGATGATGGCCATCCACATCACGTAGGCCTGAATGATCGGGTAGTCGCGCATGTTGATCGCATCCACCGCCAGCTTACCGACGCCGTCCCACATGAAGATGGACTCGACGATGGCCGTGCCGCCGAGCAGTGAGCCGATCGAAAGCGTCAGCAGCGTGATGATCGTCACGAGCGAGGCCTTCATGACGCTCTTGATCAGGGTCGTGGAGAATTTTACGCCTCTGGCCCTGGCACCGAGCACGTAATCCTTGCTCAGCTCATCCAGAACGGTTGCGCGGACCTGCCGCAGATACTTGGCCGACATGGCGATCGCCAGCGTCAGGGCGGGCAGCGCCACGCTCTGCAGGCTGACGCCGCCGGAGATGACCGGAAACCAGCCGAGCCTGATCGCAAAAAAGTACATCAGCAGCAGGGAGACGAAAAAGTTCGGCAGAGAGTTGCCGATAAAGCTCGCTGTGCGGATCACGTAATCGGTCGCCGTGTTCTGCTTCACCGCCGACCAGATCCCGAGCGGGATCGAGATCAGTACGGTCAGCAATATGGAAACGGCCGTCAGCAAAAGCGTGGCCGGCAGCTTGGAGACGAAGGTTGAGAACACCGGCTTGTTCGAGACGTAGGAGGTGCCCATGTCACCCCTGAGCAGATTGCCGAGCCACGTGAAGTACTGCACGACAAAGGGCTTGTCCAGACCCAGCTCTGCTCTGGCGTTGTCGATCATTTCCTGCGAAACCGTACCGCTCGTGTTCTCCATTTTCTGCTCGACCACGTCGCTGCCGGCAATTCGCATCATGCCGTAGGACAAAAATGTGATCGCAAGCAGGATCGGGATCAGCTGCAGCAGGCGCTTGAGCGCGTAGTTTTTCATGCCGTGCCTCTCCTGTTATTTGAAAGCTGCGATGGTGAAGATCGGCGTGGGATTGAAGAACTCGTCGATCTCGGCATAGATGCGTTTATAAGCGCCTTTGTCCACGGTGACACGCTCAAAGCCGGCCTCGATGAGCAGCTGCACGTCCCACTGCGGGCGCGGCCCGTGATAGGCGCCGATCTCCATCGTGATGGCATCGTTTTCGGCCATCAGATCGTCCGGCACCAGCTTGTGCGCGTGGTTTTCGGGCAGCTCGTGCTTCTTTCCTCCTTGCTGCTCATCTTCCGGCGCGGCGCTGTAATCCGCGTCAAAGTTGATGAGCACACCGCCGGGCTTGAGGATCCTGTACCACTCCCGATAGGCTTTTTCGACATGCGGCAGCGTCCATGTCAGATTCCGTGTCACCAGCACGTCGAAGCTCTCCGGCTCGAAGTCCGGGTTTTCTGCGTCCATGATCCGGAACGTGGCGTCCAGCCCCAGAACGGCGGCCATATGCTCGGCGTGTTCGATCATGTCCGGTGTCAGGTCGATGCCGGTCGCTTCGTGCCCCTCGGCGGCAAACAGGCAGGCGAAGAAGCCGGTACCCGTGCCGATGTCCAGGACCCGGAGCGGCCGCCCCTGCGGCAGATACCGGAAAAACTCCGCGAGCCAGCGCGCCCGCTTCTCGCTGTCGAATTCACGCAGTCTCTGCGCTTCAAAGGCCTCCGCCCGGTGAGACCAGTAGTGAGCTACGCGATGCTTGATCAGTTCCATATGCTTCCCCTCTCTGCTGCAGCCGGCGGTCCTTGCGCCCTCACGCGGCTGCCTGTCCAATAAACGGAAATACAGGCTGCTTACATTATATCCTGTCTTTCGCCGATGCGTAAGCCCCCGCGGGGGATATAAATTCGCATAGACCGCGGCCTTTTCCCGCTTCCGGATCCCCCCCGGGGGGCTTGTCAAAAAGGGTGGCGCATGATACGGTAACAGAATAAAAGGAGGCTGCCATGCAAGCAAAAATGATCGCCGGGCACGAGTTGACGCCGGGCAAAACGGTAAAAGATCATATCCACGTGGAGGGCACCGAGCTGCACGTTCCGCACGTCCTGCTCTGCGGTGAGCAGCCGGGACCGACCGTGCTCATCACGGCGGGTATCCACAACGCGGAATACGTCGGCATTCAGGCGGCCATCGAGCTGTCCAATGAGCTTGACGTTTCCACGCTGCGCGGCAACGTGGTCTTTGTTCCGCTGGTCAACCGTTCAGGCTTTGAAAACCGCACCATGTCCCGCGTCTTTGAGGACGGAAAAAATCTCAACCGCGTGTTCCCCGGCAACCGGGAGGGGAGCGAGGCCGAGCGGCTGGCGCATATGCTCTTCGAGGTCTTTATCCGCAACGCAGATGCTTATATCGACCTGCACTGCGGCGACGGTTATGAGACGCTGATCCCCTATTGCTATTATCTGGGCGATGCGCCTGCCGAGGAGACGGCGAAACGGATGGTAGAGTGCGTGAATGTAAAGTATGTTGTGCGCTCGCACTGCCGCACGGGCGGGGCTTATAATCTTGCCTCTCTCCACGGCGTTCCCAGCGTGCTCATCGAGCGCGGCCAGCTCAGCCTGTTCAGCCGGGAGGAGATCGAGGCGGACAAGGCCGATGTGTGCAACATCCTGCGCCGGCTCGGCGTACTGAATGGGGACTGGATCCGCTATCCCAAGCAGGAGCTGCTGGAGTATAACGACGACGCGCCCTGCACCGGCTGCTGGTACCCGGAGAAAAAGCCGGGCGACCGTTTCCGGAAGGGCGAAAAGCTTGGTGAGATCCGCGACTATTTCGGCAAAAGCCTCTTTACGGAGCTCGCACCCGCAGATGGGGTGCTGCTGTATCAGACCGCGTCGTTGAATATCATTGAGAAAGGCCCGATGGTGAGTTATGGTGTGCCGAGACCCGATCCTTGAAGAGAATAAAAATTACTGGACCGACCGTGCTCCCGGCTATTCGGAGGTCAACCGGCTGGAGCTGGCCACGGCGCAGCGGCAGAGATGGAAGGGCTGCATATGTGAGGAGCTGACGCGGCGGTTCCCCGATCGTCCGCTTGCCGGCTTGCAGGTGCTGGAGGTCGGCACCGGGCCGGGCTTCTTCGCCATCCTGCTGCGCGAGCTGGGCTGCGCCGTGACGGCCATCGACCTCACCCGCGCCATGCTCGCCGAGGCAGAAGAAAACGCCGGCCCTCTGGCCGACGAGATATGTTTTATGGAAATGAACGCCGAGGCGCTCTCCTTCGCGGACGAGCGCTTCGACGCGGTCATCAGCCGCAATCTGACCTGGAATCTGCCGCACCCCGATCGGGCGTATGCCGAGTGGACGCGGGTGCTGAAGAAGGGCGGCGTGCTGCTGAATTTTGACGCGAACTGGTACGCCTATCTCTTCGACGAGGACGCGCATGCGGCATGGGACCGTGACCGCAGGAGCAGCGCCGAACGCGGCGTCTGGGATCAGAACGTAGAGGCCGAGGGCGAGCACTTCGACGTGATGGAGGAGATCGCCCGCCGCGTGCCGCTGTCAAAAATCGCGCGCCCCGCGTGGGATCTGCAGCAGCTTGCCTCCCTCGGCCTGAAGGCCGAGGCCGATGAAACAGTCTGGAAGCGCGTCTGGTCGGAGGAGGAAACGATCAGCTTCGCCTCCACCCCGATGTTTCTGGTGCGGGGACGGAAATAGCTGCCTTTGTTTTTCCCTGTCCGGGATAAAACCGAACCAAAACAGCAGGATCTTTTTTGCGCCGCGCTCTTGACACGCGCGCGCGGCAGTGATATCATCCGGCTTGAATTAAATGCATCTAACCAGCTGACTTTTCAAGGAGGTATCCCATGTATCAGATCACACTGAACATAGACGGCATGATGTGCGGCATGTGCGAGAGCCACATTAACGATGCGGTGCGCAATGCCTTTTCGGTCAAGAAGGTCACATCTTCGCACAGCAAGGGCCAGACGGTCATTCTTTCCGAGACGGAGATCCCGGAGACAGACCTGCGGCCGGTCATTGCCAAGACGGGTTACGAGCTAACGGGTTACACCTGCGCCCCGTATGAGAAAAAGGGCCTGTTTCATCGGCACTGAGCGCGGCACAATGCGATAGCGGCACACGGCGGTCGTCAGACCGCCGTGTGCCGCTGTTTTGTTTTTTTATTTGGGCTCGTAGCCGTGCTCCATGCAGTACACGCGCAGAATTGCCGCCTGCGTTTTCGCGTCCGGGATGCGCCCG
>ERZ773136.1345-NODE-1345-length-24471-cov-4.113491_pt1 | contig 24471 bp, 21 predicted proteins | sample MGYA00580855_ERZ773136 | MGnify/ENA primary metagenome ERZ773136 (study PRJEB29015, sample SAMEA2737860) | human gut metagenome | biome: human gut; feature: human-associated habitat; material: faeces | place: China | collected 2012 ... | reverse complement strand
GGGCCGCGGCCCTTCGGCTACTTTTGGTTCTTTTCGTAGAAGCGAAAAGAATAAAACCGTTTCCTTTTTCGGAAACTCTCGAGGTTTTGCAAACCTCGATTCAGCGCACACAGGTGGCGGTTTCGGGCAAGCCGCATCACGGCATTTCTCGGGGCGTCGAGGCGCCGCCCCTACCTGTACACGCAAAGCGTGTGTGCAGCTTGCCTCTGTTGGGATATCCAACCACATACAAAAAGGAACTGTAAAAAACAAGTTTTTACAGTTCCTTTTTTATCACTTTAGGCCATCGCTCCGCAGGCTCTGCCGCCATCGACAAGATAATTGTCGCCCGTAACGAACGACGCCTTGTCGGACGAAACAAATAACACTACGTTGATGATCTCCTCCGGCTCGGCTACACGGTTCATTGGGCACTTGAAGCCGGCCATACCCGGACGTGTCATCACGCCGCCCGGAGAAACCAAACAACATCTGACACCGTGCGGCGCACCGATGATGGCAATACTCTTGGTAAAGCCGATAAGTCCCGATTTTGCCGCACTGTAATCCGCGTCTTGCGCTGCCGAAACGCCGGTGATCGACCCGATATTGACGATAACGCCGCTCTTTTGCTCAAGCATGATGGGAAGCACCGCGCGCGCAAGATACATCGGCGCTTTTAGATTCACGTCCACGCCCCAGTTGATGGCGTTTATCGAAAGCTCGTGGAATGGCTTGAACTCCTTGCAGACGCGTCCGGCCGAACCGCCGGCAAAGCTTGCCGTAATATCGATATGTCCGTAGGTCTCCTTGACGTGAGCTGCGAGTTTTTCTACTGCCGCATAGTCGCGCATATCGATGACATACGATTCCACTGAACCGCCGTCTTGCGGCGTAATGCCCTCACTTGCCGTCTTTAAACCCTCGGCGTTGACATCGCACATGACAACGTGTGCGCCGGCTTCGGCGTATTTCTGCGACGCGCATAGACCCATGCCGCTGGCCGCGCCGGTAATGATAACGGCTTTTCCTTTAAAATTGAGTTCCATGTTCATTTTTATTCCTCACTTTGTCGTAATAAACGAATGTAAACGTTTTTCTTAATCTTAGCATAGGAGAGAAAGAATTTCAAGATATTATTCTGCAAAAAAAGAACATTTTTCTCGTGTTTTCATGGTTTGCTTCTGATAATACCGCCCTTTTACCGGACACTTTTGCACAAAAACCGGTTTTTTGTGCAAAAATGTGGATTGTGCTTGATTTGTCGGAATTTTCATGGTATACTATGCGTGAAAACAGGCAAAAAATTCCGCTTATTCAAGCTGAAATCTATTTAAATTGTCATAAGAAAGGTTGTGCTTTTCATGAGTCCTCTTCATTTTACCCATACAAAACCGGTCATCTGCGTCGGCGGTTTTTCACCGGAAAAATTGAAGCAAACGGCAGACGCCGGATTTTCCGCAGTTGAGGTCGGTTTTTCCCAACTTGCGACCTTTTCCGAAGAACAAATGGACGAATATCTTGCCCTTTTGACGCAAAACCGCTTAACGCCGGTGGCGGCCAACGGCTTTTTTGGCATTGATCTCGGCACGTTCTTTGACGGCTATTTTGACATCGGCAAAACGCGCGAATACATTGCACGTGCGTTTGAAAGAACGCGCAAGATTCATTTTGAAAGCATCTCGTTCGGCAGCGGCTATATGAGAAGAATTCCGGACGGCTATGACCGTGAGCGTGCAAAGGAGGTCTTTGTCGGCTTGCTTTCGGAGGAAGTCGTTCCCATGCTCGAAAAGTACGACGCACGCTTAAATATTGAAGAATTACAGGCATCCGAGACCAATTTCATCAACACCTGCAAGGAGGCAGCGGAGATTGCACAAGCGGTAAATCATCCGCGTGTCGGTGTGCTCTGCGATTTTTACCACATGACCATGAGCGGTGAAACGGCTGCGGACGTGCCGGATTTTGCAAAATATGTCGGTCATGTGCATTTGGCAAGTCCCACGTCGAGCCGTTCGATTCCGTATGAAACCGATGGGGACGACGCGGCGTATCGGGCCTTTCTCAAGGCACTTGCCGAAAACGGCTTTGACGGTCGGTTTTCCGCCGAGGGCGGTGTGGCCGGAGACCGTGATTTTGCCACGGCGCTTAAGGAATGCTATACCTATATGGAGGCCTTGCTTATGCCCTATGAAGGGAAAAAGGCATGAGCGAAAAAGCGCGTAAAGTCTTAAAAATTCTTTCGATCGCGGTCGTTATCGGGTTGATTCTTGTGCTTATCGGCGCATGTATCAATTTATATGTCATTCATACCGGCGGCAAGCGTATCTATTCGGTAAAGGCCATGCGCGGCAGTCATGCGGACTGCATTCTCGTGCTTGGCGCAGGGTTAAAGCCGGACGGAAGTCCGAGCGATATGTTACGTGACCGATTATCCTTTGCCTACGACTTATGGCAAGAGGGCGTATCGGACACAGTTCTTATCAGCGGCGACCGTGCGTCGGAGTCGTATGACGAAGTGACGGCGATGAAGAACTATCTTTTGGCGCATGGTGTGCCGGAGGAAGCGATTGTTGAAGATCCGATGGGTTATTCGACCTCGGAAAGTCTGATACGTGCCAAAGAAGTTTATGGGTATGAAAACATTGTCGTGGTGACCCAGCGTTATCACCTGTACCGGGCGCTATATGTTGCGGAAAAGATAGGACTTGACGCAAAGGGCGTCAACAGCGACCCATTTACCTATCGCGGACAGGTCTTGCGCGACATGCGCGAATTTGCCGCACGGGTCAAGGACTTTTTCAAGTTTCTTTCACTGTAACCGGACTCAGCAAAGCCCCAGCGAAGCTTTTGCATATGCACGCGCTTTGCATGCATAATAATTGCCTTTCAGGCAAAATCGGAGGTATACCATGAACTTTTTGAAAGGCGTCACCGCCAAAGGACTTCTTCTGCCGTATGAAGACTATAAGCCTTTGTTCGATTACAAAAAAATCGATTCTTACATCGCGCCGGAAAATGTCCCGGAAATCGTTAAAACTGCCGATGATTTGTTGGAAAAAGAGATTCCCATGCTTACGGCAAGCCTCTATCGCGAATTCGAGCAGAACGGAAACCGTACCCACTATGAAAATCCGTATTTCCTGCGCAAAAAAATGATGGCGGCTTTTGCCTTTGCCGAATATGCCACCCATAGCGGTAAATATATGCAAAAGCTCATCGATGTGGTGTGGGACACGTTAAATCTTCCGGCTTGGGGACTTCCGGCGCACACCTCCGGCAATACAGCCTTACGTCCCGACGGCATGAAGGTCTTACAGCTTCCGTGCGACTATAAGGAGGAAACGTCGTTTCTTGACCTGTTTGCCGCTTCCATGGGCGCAGAATTGGCTGTGGTTTGGTTTCTGCTGAAGGACGAATTTGAAAAAGAAGTGCCGTTTGTCATCAACGACCGAATCCTTTACGAGATCAACCGCCGTCTGTTTGAGCCGTATCTCAAATATACCGATTATTATTGGTGGGCAGGAAAGCGCACCAAATATGTCAACAACTGGTGCCCGTGGATCATTTCCAACATCCTGTGTGCGGCAGCCCTCACCTGCCCCGACATGGAAAAGCGCGAAAGAATTACCGACACGGCTCTCGAATCGCTGTCGGTGTACATGGATACCATCAAGCCCGAGGGCGGTTGCGACGAAGGACCCGGATATTGGTTCGACGCCGGACTTTCCACGTTTATGTCGCTTCTCGTCGTATACGATATGACCGGCGGAAAGTTGAACTTTTTCGGTGAGCCGCAGCTAAAGAATATGGCCGAATACATCATGAGAATGCATATTTCGGGTAACCGATTCGCCAACTTTGCCGACTGCCGTCTGATTTTTCAAAGGAACTATGCCGCCGTTTCGGCATTCGGAAAATATACCGGAAGCAAAGCGGTTTGCCGTTGGGCGCCAACCATGACCTCAGTGAGCTGCTTGGAGGACACAGATCCTGGCTATCGTCTGTTTATCGAGCTGTGCACCGCACCGCAAAAGACGCAATCGCCCTATGTGCACGAAGAAGTGACGGCGCAGGCCGATCTTGGAATAGCGTTCTTGCGGAATGAGCATTATTATGCCGCATTCAAGGGCGGTCACAATGCTGAAAGCCATAACCATAATGACGTCGGCACCAATATCGTGTTCAAGGACGGCGCGCCGATCCTCATCGATATCGGCAACGACCAGTATACCAAGCTCACCTTCAGCGATAAGCGGTATACGCTTCCGTCCAACCGCTCGATCTATCACAATACGCTTTCGACCGACGATACCGAACAGCTTCCGGGTGTGCAGTACCGCGCCGAAAACTTCACATTTGACGAGGCGGCCAAAGCGGCCAGTATGACGCTTGAAAAGGCGTATGCGCCCGAAAGCGGCATTGTGTCGTATCGCAAAACGACGGCTTTGACTGCGGACGGCGTAAAGATCACAAACGATATCGCGCTTGACGGCGAACGCGTTTTGAAGATCAATCTGATCTTCTGCGCAAGACCCGAACCGGTGGACGACAAAACGCTTGCCGTGACGTCGGACGGCGTTCGGGCGCTTATCGGCTATCCGGAGGGCTTCACGGCGGAAACCGAGGTTTTGCCGTTCAGCGAGCATCCGTTCTGGCAGCGGAGTTACCCGAATTCCGACGCGATCTACCGGGTGGTGCTGTCGAAAAAAACGGCAGGCGGCTGTTTTGAAGTGACGGTGAAATAAGAAATAAACTCGGATATTCCTTTAATTGTTGACAGCAACGTGTTTTTGCAGTATACGAATTACAAAATTCTGAAAGGTGGCGTAATGATGAAAAAAGCATTGTCTGTTTCGGTGTATCTGCTATTTGTTCTGAATTTGCTTTTTCCGGCTGTGACACTTTTGGGTTCTTTCTGCGGATACGCGGTAACATTTGTGCAAATTCCGGCTCTTGCGGTTGTTCTTTTGGTTCTGTCCGTTTGCACGGTGGCATTGAGTTCAGTTTCAAAGGAGGCGGCATTCGGCAGGGTTACAGGCGTCTTGCTTGCGCTTCTTGCGCCGCTTGCTATCGGAAATGCCGTATTTTTAATCTTTGGCATGGTGAAAGACAATGCTTGGTTTGTAACGGTCTTGCCGGCTTTATGTGTTCTGGCGTCTGCCGGATGCTGCTGTTATCTTGCTGCACGGTATGGAGCGCCGAAAGGGCTAAAAAATACGTGTTTGGTTCTTTTTGCCGTAATGGCGATTCCAAGTATTTTCTTTTGTTTTTTGGCGCTTACCTTCGGAAATATCGGCGTAAATACGGTTGTACAAACGGTCGCTTCGCCGGAGGGCGGATCTTATGCAGAGATCATCGGCAACGACCAAGGCGCGCTCGGCGGAAACACCTATGTGGTGGTACATGAAGATCATGCAATCAACGCCGTTTTTTTCAAGATCGAAAAGAAGCCGAAGTATGTGTATACCGGACGGTGGGGCGAGTTTCAGAACATGCAGCTTTATTGGAAGAGCGAAGATTGTCTGGTTATCAATGATATCGAGTACGAAGTACGGTAAAGCTGTTTCTATGCCATTTGTTTTGCATAAAACGCCTTTTGTGTAATCTGCGTGAAAATTCGTCGAAAAGTTATGCGAAATTCGTCGAAAAAAGGCTTGACAAAAACACGGTCAAGTGCTATACTATGTAACTGTTGAAGCCGATAATTCTTACAGGAAAATGGGTTCGTCCCTGCCGAAGGAGTAACACTCTCAGGCGTTGCAAGACAAGGACTGTAAGTAAGTTGGTTCTCCGGAGAGATCCGTTTAGTCGGGCGCCGAAGGGGCAAAGCGATTATGATTCGCTCAATCTCTCAGGCAAAAGGACGGAGCGTCTTTTATGCGGTTCCCGGCAATCGCCGGGGATTGTATCTTGTTTATCCGCCGGAAATACGGTTTCCGTATGCTCCGGCAGTTCGAAAGTACGCCGTATCTGCAAAAAATGCAGATACGGCTTTTTTCGTGCCGCAAGATCTGTACGAATTCGTTTTCAATTTTTCATGGTTCCGTCTTGCCGCGGCAAATGCTTCATATATTGGTAGTAAAAAATCTTGTGAGGTTTTGATATGAAGCTTGCCGTTTTTGAAAAAATCCTGTCCTTGGCCGAAAAAGCCGTGTGGGGATGGCCGACGCTGCTCTTATTGGTCGGCGTCGGAGTGTATCTCACCGTGCGCACGCGCTTTTTCCAGTTCCGCACATTTCTTCCGATGCTAAAGCACACGCTCGGCGGAATTTTTGCACCGAAAAAGGATAGAGAACTCGCAGCACGCGGTACAGTCACGCCCTTTCAGTCGCTTTGCACCGCGCTCTCGGCAACTATCGGCACGGGCAATATCGCCGGCGTTGCCTATGCCATGGTCATGGGCGGCGCCGGTGCGGTATTCTGGATGTGGGTCGCGGCCTTTATCGGTATGATCTTGAAATATGCCGAATGTGTGCTTGCCGTGCATTTTCGCGTACAGACAGAAGCCGGTGTGCGCGGCGGCGCAATGTATTATTTGGAAAAAGGCCTTGCCGGGTTCCATGGAAAGCTTGGCCGAAGCTTGGCGCTCATTTTCAGCTTTTCGGCGGTGGCGGCTTCGTTCGGCATGGGAAATATGAGTCAGGTCGTGGCGATGAAAGAAAGCATATGGAGCGCCCTCGGCGAGCGCTTTCCTTTAAACGAACGCCTTTGCGCCGCGCTTATCGGAATTGCGGCCGGCGGCTTGGTGGCGCTTGTGCTGTGCGGCGGCATGAAGCGCATTGCCAAGGTCAATGAGCGCCTTGTGCCGTTTATGGCGGTGTTTTATACGGCCGGTGCGCTTGTCATTCTGTTTGCTCATGCAGACCGGATCCTTCCGGCGCTTTTGTGCATTTTTCGCGAGGCGTTTTCTTTTTCGAAGGCGGCGCACGGCTTTTCCGGTTATGCGCTTATGCGGTCGGCTTCCTGGGGATTTCAGCGCGGAATTTTTTCCAACGAAGCCGGACTTGGCTCTTCGACGGTCATCCATGCCTCCTCCAGCGAAAAAACGCCGTATAAGCAAGGCTATTGGGGCATTTTTGAAGTGTTTTTCGATACCTGCGTTATCTGCACGCTGACGGCGCTTGTGTTGCTGGTTACCGGCGTAGCAGGGCAGACGCCGGTCGGAAATATGCCGGAGGATGCCGGTCTTGCGCTTGCCGGAACGGCTTTTGCCGACGTGTTCGGCGCATATGGCCGCGTATTTATTGCGTTTGCCGTGACCTTTTTTGCCTTTTCCAGCATTTTGGGATGGTCGTTTTACGGAATGCGCGCTTGGGAATACTTGTTCGGCGAAAAAAGCACAGGACTTTACCGGATCTTATTTGCCGCAGCGGCGCTTCCGGGAGCACTGTGGAGCGCAGATACGGTGCTTCGGCTATCCGATGTGTTCAATGGCTGTATGGCGCTTCCCAACCTTGTCGGACTTTCGGTCTTGTCGGGCGTTGCGGTGGGCTTGACGCCGGAAGCACGACGGAGTGAAAAGGTCAAAAAGGCACTTGATAACGGCGATTGAGGCAGTTTTGAAATTTTTATTAGTATCTTATAATCTTCGTATATAGAGGGACTGTAAAAACGATTACAGTCCCTTTTTTATTTAAGGAAATTCACACATCGAATTTCAAAAAAATCTTCTTTTTCTCTTGAAACCTTGCGTGTGTTGTGCTATAATAATATGAAATGTAAAATCGGTATGTTTTGCAAAGCTGCAAGAAGCATACGATATAAGGAGATAAACTGTTATGAAACTTGGTATCGTCGGCCTTCCGAATGTCGGAAAGAGCACGTTATTCAATGCAATCACCAATGCCGGTGCAGAATCGGCAAACTATCCGTTCTGTACGATAGACCCAAACGTGGGCATTGCGCCCGTTCCGGACAAGCGTCTTGACGTGCTTGCCGAAATGTATCATCCGAAGAAATACACGCCGGCCGTTATCGAATTTGTCGATATCGCAGGCCTTGTCAAGGGCGCGTCCAAGGGAGAAGGACTCGGCAACAAGTTCTTGTCCCATATCCGCGAGGTGGACGCGGTCGTACACGTGGTACGCTGCTTCGATGACGATGATATTATCCATGTAAACGGCGTTGTCAACCCGGCTGACGATGTGGCGACCATCAATTTGGAGCTTATCTACTCGGATATCGAGATCGTGGAGCGCCGCATTGACCGCGCAAAAAAAATCTTAAAAGGCGATAAGTCGGTACAGAAGGAAATCGACCTTTTGGAAAAGGTGCTTGAAGTGCTCAACAACGGCAAAAAGGCGAACACCATCGACTACACGCCGGAGGAGCTTGAAATTTTGCGCGACGTGCCGTTGCTTTCCGCAAAGCCGGTCATTTATGTTGCCAATGTCAATGAGGATTCGGTCGGCAGCGACCTTTCCGACAACAAATATTATATGGCTCTTAAGGCTATTGCCGATGAGGAAAGATCGGGTATCATCCACATCTGCGCCGGTCTGGAGGCAGAGATCAGCGAGCTTGAGGGTGAGGAGAAGAAAGCGTTTCTTGCTGAACTCGGCATCGAGCAAAGCGGTCTTGACAATCTTGTTTCGGCATGCTATGACCTTCTCGGCCTTATCAGCTTCTTGACGGCCGGTCCCGAAGAAGTGCGTGCTTGGACTATCACGCGCGGCACCAAAGCGCCGCAGGCTGCCGGTAAAATTCACACCGACTTTGAACGCGGCTTCATCCGCGCTGAGGTTATTTCGTTTGACGATCTTGTGGCATGCGGTTCGACGGCTGCCGCCAAAGAAAAAGGTCTTATGCGTTCCGAGGGCAAGGAATATGTCATGCAGGACGGCGACGTGGTTTTATTCCGCTTTAACGTTTAAAAGCCGGAATATATTGCCATTTTACACAAAAAAACGGTTGCTTACCTGTGCAACAGTAACAATCTTTGAAATTGCTGTTGAAATTGGCTTTCAAGTGTGGTATACTTTACTATACGATATTATGCGAAATTTCTCAAAGGGGACAAAACTCTATGAAAAAGCTTACACTCGGCATTCTTTGCCTTAGCTTATGCGCTTGCCTTGCTCTTACCTCCTGCCAAAACAAAAAGGACGATACGGCGGACAACACGACTGACGACAGCTCGGTTTCTGACCTGGCCGGAATCGTGCTTCCGAAGGACGAGGAAGAAGATAAAGTCATTTACGAATACAGCTATTCCGGCGACGGCGCAACGCTTATCGCCTACAACGGCGACCTCGAAGAGGTCATTCTCGACCAAACGGTCATCCGTATGAAGAAAGAGAAGCAGACCAAGACGGTTACCGAAGAAGTCAAAGCCGACGACGGCACGGTTTCCACCGTGGAAAAGCAGGTGGAGGAGACCGTTGAAGTTCCGGTCGAATACACGCTTACCGCCATCGACGCCGGCGTTTTCATGAACAATGAGACCGTAAAGCGTATCGAGATTCCGGATTCGGTCGAAACGATCGGCGAGGCTTGCTTCCAGGGCTGCACGGCTCTTGAAGAAGTCAAGCTTCCGGAGGGACTTACCGTGATCGGCGATATGACGTTCTATGGCTGCGATTCGCTTACGACCTTAAATATTCCGGATACGGTTACGGATATCGGCCTTTACGTGTTCGGCGAATACTTCAAGCAGATTCCGTGGTATAACAACCTTCAGGGCACGTCGGTCATTGTCGGCGACGGCATTTTGCTCAAGTACAACGGCGGCGCAAACGTAACCTACGGTGACGAAGTCAAGAAGATCGCTTACTATGCGTTTACCGATTCGGCAGCACGCACGGTTCGTCTTTCGGATGCGACCGAAGAAGTTGATTCGCTTGCTTTCTATCGTTCGGATGCAACGGTAGAAGTTCCCGAAGGTTCGGCTCTCTACAATGCGCTTCGTTTGAGCAACATCAAGGTTTCCACCTATGGCGGCGGTGCGGCTCATACGGAAACGGTTGACGAAACGGGCGCGGAAGACGTCGCAGCGGAAAAATAAAAGACCCGACGAAGAATCGGTTACATAGAAACGGTGTTGCCGAAGCGGCGACACCGTTTTATATTGCACTGAAAAGAGAGGAAAACAGCATGAAAACGAAAAAAGGCGCATGGCTCGTCGTGGTGATTTTGGTAATTGTTGTGGCTGCTGTTTGCGTATGCTTGGCGTTCCGTCACAGAAGCGCGGCGGAGGTTTCTCCCAAAGATATGTTAAACGAGCACACGGTTGCAGTCGTTAACGGCGTACCGATTGATGCATCCGTAATGGAGATTTACAAAGACCATCTCGGAGAGCTTGCAAATGGATTTGTAAATGATACATATATTGTGTATGCGCTCGTTGAAGGCGAAGTTTACACGCAGGATGCCGCTGAAAACGGCATTACGGTTACGGATGAGGAAGTTGCAGACTATGCGGAAGAATTGGGAATAAGCAATTTATATATAGCCAAAGATTCACTGCTCGGAAAAAAGTATGAAAAGTATTTGCTTAAACAATTCCGAAACGAAGAGGGCGAGGAAATGTCGCAAAGCTTTTCCGATTATCTGACTGCATACAAGCGAAAGCTGCTTGAAGCAGCGGATATCGTTATCAACGGAGATTTTCTGAACACACAAAGCGAATGAAAAACGCCGCAGGATGAACTCATCCTGCGGCGTTTATTTACACCTCGTTGTTATAGTATTTCCGAATCAGGTCAGCGATGTTTTCCGCAACCTTTTTGTACCGGAACTCCTCGTGCTCCCACAGATAAATGCCGTCCTTTACCGAACCGTCGTTCGAAAAAAGATACCCGTAATAATCGCCGCAGCCATTGGTGGCAAAGAGCAAAAGGTGCTTTAGCGGCTCAAAAAGCGCTTTTTCGTCGTCTTCGGCGTTTTCAAAGCATTGTCGGTTCAAACGCGCGTTTTCCGCAATTTCATCGGCCGACAGCAGAAGCCACCGGTCGCCGTTGGTTTCGCGAAGCAGCGTTTTTAACTCTTGCGGAAAGGGCAGGCCGACCGTTTTTTCGGTCTCCTGTAAGTTTTCTTCCGGGCAGGGCTCTTGCAGCGCGGCGTAGGTATATTCCTTTAAATAAGGTGCTAACAGCTCACGGTACATTTTTTCCTCCTATACGGCCTGTAAGGTTCTTAACTTGTAAAATTCGCCTTTCTTTTCCATAAGCTCGTCAAACGTGCCCATTTCAACGCATTTGCCCTCTTTGATGACGGCGATCTTATCGGCATTTTTTATCGTAGACAGGCGGTGCGCCACGATAAAGGTGGTGTGTCCGGCGCTTAGGTTATTGATAGCGTCCTGAATCTGGCGTTCCGAAACGCTGTCGAGGGCGCTGGTGGCTTCATCGAGGATGATGACCTCGGGATTTCGGATAATGGCGCGCGCAATGGACAGGCGCTGACGCTGACCGCCCGAAAGGTTGGCGCCGTGCTCCTCAAGCGGCGTATCCACGCCCTGCGGCAAGGAGTTGATGAACTCGGTAAGGCGCGCCGCTTCAAGCGCGGCATACAGCTTTTCATCGGTGACATTTTTTAATCCATAGGTGATATTTTCCCGAATTGTACCGGTAAACAGCACGCTGTTTTGCGGCACGATGGAGATGTGTCTGCGATAGGCGTGCAAATCGATATCCGTGATATCGTGTCCGTCCACCGTAAGCGTACCGGATTTCGGCAGATTAAAACCGATAATGAGGTTAAGGAGCGTTGTTTTTCCCGAACCGGATTCGCCGACAAAGGCAACCGTTTCGCCGGCGTTTACTTTGAGGTTCATGCCGCGAAGAAGCGGTTGATCGTCCTCATACGAGAAGTACACGTCCTTGAATTCATAATCGCCCTTAAGGTCGGTCAGCTTGATTTTGCCGTTGTTGTCCTCGATATCCATGGAGGACAGGATCTCACCGACCGAGGAGATCGATTCGAAGCCTTTGGTTAAGATCGGGAGAAGTCCGATAATGGACGAGACCTGACCAGTCAACATGGTGAAATACTGTTGATATAACGAAATATCGCCGACTAAGATCTTGCCGTTATACACCATGAACGCCGAAAACAGCAAGCACAAAAACTGGAAGAGCTGGAACATGACCCACGAGATCGAGCCGAATAACGCCGTTACCATATCGAGCTTGAAGCCGGTGTTGGCAAGCGTGTTGAGAATGGAGGTCATCTTGTTGACCTCTTTGTTTTCAAGCGCATGGGCGCGCGTAATGGGCGTCATTTCGACCATGTCCATTAGATTTGCCGAGGTGTTTTCCATGTTTTTGCGGAACGAGCGGTTGGAGGAACCGATCGGTCTGCGGAATGCACGGACGGTGGCCACGGCGCACGGAATGCATAAAAGGAAGAACGCAAAGACCGTGAGGTTAGAGGCAAGCACCACGCAAAGCGCGGTGATCATATTGATGATAATGCCGGGAATGGTGGTAAACAGGTGGGTAGACAGCTCATGAATGGTTTCCACGTCGCGCATGAGCTTGGATTGGATGCGGCCGGACTGCATTTCCTTATGGAAGGTGATAGAAAGCTGCTGGAGCTTACGAACCATTGCGCCGCGAAGACCGGCTTCCACCTTGCGCGAAACAATGCTGTGATACTTGATATGCAGCATGTGCGTCGGGATATTGAGGAAAAACAGCGTCGTCATGACGATGATGTATACGATGAGCCGGTGCGAAAAATCCGGCGTCGGATGGGTGACAAGGTTGATGATCTTTGCCGTGACAATGGGCAGTGCGATGACTGGCAGGGTTTTGATAAAATAGAAAAATAAAGAAATGAGAATTTCCGGCGTGTACTTTTTATACATCTTAAAAAGTATCTTAAACGGCTTGTCGCCCGACCGGATATAGGTGTCGATCAGCTCTTTTTCAAGTGCTTTTACTTCTTCGTCGGTAAAGACGTCGTCTTTTCCTTCGCCTTGGTGCGCTGTCTTTTTTGCTTCGGCCGGAGCCGGTGCGCCCTTAAAGATCTTTTCGCTGTTGTCCCGCTGTTTTTTCATGGCGAGTTCCTCCGTTTGCGCCGCGTTTTTTGCCGCACGGCGTCTGCGTCATTGTTCGCCATTACCTTACCAAAATGAAATGCATTTGTCAAGAGGTAAATGCAAATTAAAAAAAGTTTTTTTCGACATAAAAATTTCCTGCCGCATTCTGCATGTTACGGCAGGAAAAAGCAAACGAGTGTTATTGCAAGGTCTTTTGGTTAACGGAGGAAGCCGGCGCTTTTTCGGGAATCGCGCTGTCATCCGGATTCGGGCGAAGTCCCTTTCCGACGCGCCGTATGCATTTGGCGGCGGCTTTGGCAAGCGCGTTCACGCCGGCCTTGCTCGGATGAATGTAATCGCCGCTGATATAGCCCTCTTTGTTGGCGTTTATGACGGCGTACAGATCGTCGATTACAATATCTTCGCCGGAAAATGCTTCCAAAACGGCTTGGTTATAGGCTTTGATGATCTCGTTTCGTTGGGAGGCAAAGCGCGGATTGCTTTCGAAACGCTTGTTTTCGTCGGTCGGCGTGGTGGTCGCGAAAATGATTTTTGCGCCGGTGGTCTGCAAGGTCTTCAAAATGCGCTTCATATAGAACACATAATGCTCGAGCGGCGTGAAGCTCTCGTTTTCGCCGAATAAGATCCCGGTGTCCCACAGACCGGCGTTGAAATGAATGATATCGGGCTTTGGAAAATCGTCAAGCCAAAACCGAAGGCTGTTGGCCGCATAGGCGGCAAACCGACAGTTTTCCGCCGGTGAATAGACCTGATAGGCGTCGCCCAATTCTTTTTTTAAGGCTTCCTCGTAGAACAGACGAATCGAATCGCCGATAAGAAGTACTTTCATAAAAAATCCTCTTTTCTATATATTTCCGCTCTTGTCCACCGACAACACCTTGTAGTGCAGACCCTCCGTTTTGGCTTCAAGCGGCAGACGGCAGGCGATGGTGGAGGCGATCTGATTTTCGCGCGACGGAGCAAAGTCCGCCTTTTTGTCCGCAAATATGCGGTAATAGCAGTGATTCGGGTCGGATACCGGCTCCCATGTGAGCGTATGTGCCGAAACCGTGGGTCCGAAAGCACTTACCGTATGCGTTTTTTCGAGATAATCGGTGGTGAAAAAGGTCACGCTTTCGGGTTTTAATTCATAAATGGCCGCGTCCGGCGCCAAGACTGCGGTAAAATCCGGCAGGTCACAGAAGCGGTTGAACGGCACGTTTTGGGGATCATATTCATACACGCGCACCGGCTTTGCGCCGAGGAGTGTGCTTTCTAATCTTACAGTGACCGGCTCTTTCCGGCGGTTGACAACGCCGACCGAAAGGGACCCGTCGCGGTTTAAGAGACCGCAGGTGCGAAGCAGCGCGTCGCATGACGTGACGTCAAGCACATACGAATTCCGCTTGAAGAGCTTTATCATGGGCGCAACGCCGTAGTAATGCGCGCGTGCGCCATAGTCCTTGGTGAAATCGTCCCACTTGGTGAAGCCGAATTTGTTGTATTTGGTGTCGGCCGTGCAGCTGAAAAAGCGTTCGGCTTCAGACCATTTCTCGGCATAGCCGCCGTGCTTGTTCGAATAGGCGCAGGAAAACGGGGCAGGGTGGTCGCAAAAAGACCAATAGCACAGCGCAAAAATACCGGCGTTGATGGCGGCAAAGGCCATTTCGCAGAGCATTAGCGCAGAAAAAGCGCACTCCTCCGGATCCTCAAAATACCGGTTGGTATCGATGACCGCGCCGCCGTTAAAGCTTAGCTGCCCGGCGCTTTTCTGGATGCCGACTTCGCCTAAGATGACTCGTTTGCCGAAATTCTGTATGGCTTTGCCGACTATTTTTTCGCACTGTTCCCTGAAAAAGCCGTAAAACGACAGGTCGCGGATATCGTGTCCGCGCTCATAGATGTGAACGCAATAATCCTCTGAAATATCCGCCATGTTTTCGATGGCCCAGTCGACGGTTGACCAGTTTTCGTATTCCGACGCGTCGGTGGCAAGAAGTCCGATCGGAAGACCATGCCGTTGAAATGCGTCGTATAAATAGGTGTGGTATTTTTTGAAGGTCTCAAGGTCGTCCATCAGCACGCCCCACATGACGCGCGACATTTCGTTGGAAAAACAGTAGTAGCGCAGGTGTCGGACATCTTTTTCAAAATAGAGATAGGCTAACCGGTCGGCGACATCTTCGGCATATTTTCTCATTTCGCCGTCCGAAAAATGCAGCTTCCCGGCGGCCGGCGTGAGATACATGGGCGTATCCGTCCACTTTTGCATTTGCGTGTAATATTCGGCAAATTCGTCCATGGCTTCTTTGGTCCAATCCGAAAAGCCGCCGAAAGTACGCATAAAGCCGGGCGATATTTCACGGTAATTTTTGCAGATGATCTGGTTGAAATGCTCTTTGTCCATGACGTGATACATGGTTGCGTCGTTGTTATGAAAGCCAAGTCCGCCGAAAAAGGCGGCATAGGGATTGCGGCTTATGCGGATATCGGTCATGCGGCATGCTCCTTTGTGTGATCTTTCTTTCATTTTATCACACAAGCTCCCTTTTAAAAAGGCATTATATGTGCTAAAAATTGCACTATTCCGGTTTTTTCTTGACATTTGACGCTGCTTCGTATATACTCATAGCGGAGGGAAGAAAATGGAGTTTTGCATTTTGGAGTGCCGACGGTTTGTTGCGCCGGATCCGGGCGGTGCGGTCAAGCGCATTGTGCGCAACCATGAGTTCGATTTTTACATAGACGGCGCGCGCACGGTGACCTTTGACGGCCGTGTGTATCCGGTTTTGGCCGGCAGTCTTTGCGTAAGGCGGCCGGGACAGGTCTGTTCGGGAGTCGGCGATTACGACTGCTATCAGCTGACGGTGGATTTTTCCGGCAAAACGCCGTCGGAAAACTATCTCCGGCAAAAGCCGCTCGAAATCGAAGTTTGCAGAGAGAATCCGCTTGTTGACGGACTGCCGGAGGTCTTTACGCCGCTGCACCGTGGAGAAATGGCCGATCTGTTCGGAGCGCTGTGCAGAGAGCCGGAGCTTACTTCGGCGTCGGCGAAGCTTTTGGTGGGCGTGCTGCTGTTTTTAATGAACGCCGACTCCTGTCATGAAAAATATGTTCGGACACAGCCGACCGATTCGGACATTTTGCGTGCCGCCGCATATATGCGGCAGAATTTTAAAGAGGAGATCACTCTCGGCACGCTTTCGGCTTTTGTACATTCCGAGTCGTCCTATTTTGCAAAGCGTTTTAAGAAGGTTTACGCCAAAAGTCCGATCGAATATCTGATTGAAGAGCGGCTTGCGCATGCGGCTCTCTTACTTGTCAACACCGGACTTACGGTGGAACAGATAGCCGCCGAATGCGGTTATCATTCGACACCGTTTTTTATCCGGCAGTTTAAAAGCCACTATGCCGTTCCGCCCGGAAAATATCGGAGCGAACGGAGATTACGATAAAGAAACGCCCGAAGCGGATAAAAACTTCGGGCGTTTTGCTATGCGTTTGTCTGAGAAATCTGCGGTACCGGTTCGGAAAATCCGGCTGCTGCAGCATTTTCGAAAGTTACCTTATTGCGGAGGGCAAACAAAATGATCGGGCGGGCAAGGCCAAGCGTTAAGGCGCTTGCAATGGTAAAAACATCGCTGTATTTCTTCGAAGCGTTTTTGTAAACGACCGACGCCATGAGAAGGTCGAACACAAAGCCGGCGACAAGGCTTGCCACAAAAAGCACGATGCAAAGATCCGTGAGATAAGGGTTTTCAAAGCGGCAGAACAGGCTGATAAAGGCCGTAAAGTTGCATATTGCCGAAAGAATGCCGAGCGTGTTCTTTCCCGTGACTCTGCCGAACAGAACCTTGTGGTAAAACGGGATCCAGGCCGTAAAGGTTTGGCTAAGACCTTGCTTTTTCGCCATGCCGAAAAACGCAAGACTGTCAAAAACATAGGTGAGCACCATGCAGATGAAAATGCCGATAAGAATCGCCAAAACGGTTAGATAGAAAACACCCAAGAATAACGCTATGATGAACCCTGCCATCGTGAGTTCCTCGCTTTCGGTTATTATTTTAAGAAATTGCCCTTGGCTTTCAGATACGCATTGATGAATTCGTCGATATTGCCGTCCATGACCGATGAAATGTTGCCGTCCTCATAGCCGGTGCGCGCGTCCTTGACAAGCGTATACGGCATGAAAACATACGAACGGATCTGCGAACCCCATTCGATATTGAGCTTTTCGCCCTTGATATCGTCGATCTTGTCGAGCTTTTCTCGCTCCTTGATCTCAAGTAACTTTGCCTTTAGCATTTTCATACAGGTCTCTTTGTTTTGCAGCTGGCTGCGTTCGGTCTGACAGCCTACGACAATGCCGGTCGGCTTATGGATGATACGGACGGCCGAGTCGGTCTTGTTGATGTGCTGGCCGCCGGCGCCGCTGGCGCGGTGGGTCTCGATCTCAAGATCCTCGTCACGAATTTCGATGCCGCTGTCATCCTCTAACTCCGGCATGACCTCGACCGAGGCGAACGATGTGTGTCGTCTGCCCGACGCGTCAAAGGGAGAAACGCGCACCAAACGGTGTACGCCGCCCTCGCTTTTGAGATAGCCGTAGGCGTAGTTTCCCGAAATAAGAATAGTCGCGCTCTTTAATCCGGCTTCGTCGCCGTCGAGGTAGTCGAGTAATTTCACTTTAAAGCCGTGCTTTTCGGCATAGCGGCAATACATGCGGTAGAGCATTTCCGCCCAGTCTTGCGCTTCTGTTCCGCCTGCGCCCGGATGAATCGAAAGAATGCAGTTGTTTTTATCGAATTCACCCGAAAGAAGAGTTTCGATGCGTTGACGGTCATAGCTCTTTTGGAGCGCGGAAAGCTCGGATAATATTTCCTCGGTAAAGCTTTCGTCGTCCTCCGAAATGGCCATATCCACAAGGTCGCCGAGAGCGTTCACGCCGTCGGACAGCTCCTTATAATCGCTGATCTTGGCCTTGGCGGAGTTTAATTCCGCCATGACGGCTTGGGCATCCTCTCGGCCCCAGAATTCCGGTTCGCAGGTGACTTTTTCGAGTTCGTCTGCTTTGGCGCAGAGCGTATCGTAGTCGAGCGCGTCGCGAAGCTCTGCAACGTCGGCGGCTAACGTACCTAAGGTTTGTTTGGCTTCTTCAAGTTGTACGATCATTGATGTATCTCCTAATTTAATATCTAATGTGAATTGCTTTGTAAGACCGCATTAAAAGCGGCTTTGGCGCAGAATACCGCGCTGATAGATTCGGCAAGAAAGAACAGCGGAACGCTTACAAAAAATGCGTAAACGCCGGCTTTTCCGGGCAAAATGCGAAGATGAAACAAACTCCACTCGGTCATTCCGGAGGCAAGCGCGAGGATAAGAAACGCGCCTCCTGCTTTTCCGGACAGCTTTCCGAAAAGACTGACAGCAAGCGTTACCGCGCACAAAAGCACCGAGACCGTGAGCCACAGACCGCTTTTTTCTACCAAAAAGGCAAGTACGCCGCCAAGACCGTTCCCGTTCCATGCGTTAAACAGAAAGACCGCGCGCGTTAAAACGTCGGCGCATAATGCTCCGGCCAAAAAGCCGAAAAACAAGGAAAGCTTCTTTTTCATACGGCTACTTTCCGACGCAGAAGCGCGCGAATATCGTGTTGACTACCTGTTCGGATACCTGTCGTCCGTCGGCTTCACAAAGTGCGCCGAGCGCCTCCTCAAGGTCAAGACCGGCCATGTCGCGCGTCAGCGTTTTGAGCGCATTTAAGGCATTTTTCAAAGCGAATACCGCTCCCTTTACCGCGGCGTACTGACGGGCGTTGGCTAAGATCATGCCGTGCTCCAAGGCTTCACCGGACAATGGAAACAGCGTGTGCAGAAAAGCTTCAAGCTGCTTTTTTCCGTCGCCGTTTTGGGCGATGAAAGGAAGAATGTGTGTGATTCCGGCGTCTTGTAAGGCGGTTTCCCATCGCTTTATCTGTCTGTCCGACGCGATATCGTTTTTATTGATAAGGGCAGCAACCGGCTTTTTGGCGGCCAAGGCTGCGATTTTTGCAATAAAGGCTTTTTCTTCGGCGGTGATGTCGTCGCGTGAGCCGTCAAACACGGCAAAGATGAGTTCGCTTTCTTCAAGCGCTTTTTCCGAGCGCTCTACGCCGATCTTTTCGACGGTATCGTCGGTGGTGCGGATTCCTGCCGTATCGGCGAGTCTTAGTTTGATTCCGGCGCACACGACGGTCTCGGTGATGACATCGCGCGTGGTTCCGGCAATATCCGTAACAATGGCGCGGTCGGATTCGGCAAGCAGGTTGAAGAAAGTCGATTTTCCGGTATTGGGTGCGCCGGCGATAACGGTATATACGCCTTTGGTGACGGCGCGGCCGGAGGAATAGGTATTGCAAAGCGATTCCAGTGTGGAAAGCGTATCGTTTATTTGCTCTGCCATTTCTTGGTCGGAAAGGTCGCTCATGTCCTCATCGGGATAGTCCATATAGGCATAGACGGAAGCGAGCAGGGCAGTAATGTTATCCGAAACGGCGCGTATTTTTTGTCCGAGGCCGCCTTCGAGTTGGGCGGAAAACAGGCGAAGCTCATCGGCACTTTCGGCGTCGAGCAGGTCGGCGACCGCTTCGGCTTGGGTGAGGTCGAGCTTGCCGCTTATAAAGGCGCGTTTGGTGAATTCACCGGGCAGCGCGGGTTTTGCGCCGGCTTCGAACAGAGCGCCGAGTATGAGACTTGTGCCGACCGGGCTGCCGTGGCAGCTGATCTCGACGGTATTTTCGCCGGTATAGGAATGCGGCGCACGGAACACGGTGGCAAGGCCGGTATCGATCTTTTTGCCGTCGGCGGCAAAGGCTGTGCCGAACGCGGCATAGCGCGAGGGAAGCTCGGTTAGCGGTTTCCCATTCTGCGGTTTAAAGACGGCGGACGCGATTTTGACAGCGTCGTCGCCGGAAAGGCGGATGACAGCAACGCCGGCTTTGCCGGCACCGCTGGAAAGAGCCGCGCAGGTATGCATAAAGGTTACCTCGTGAAATGTTCGTGATAGGTGTTTCGTTTTACGAAAAGTGCGCCTTATACGTCGGCAAGGTCGATATATTCCGCGCCATGTGCCGCAATATAGGCCTTGCGCGCGATAATATCATCGCCAAGCAGCGTGTTGAACATGATATATGTCGCTTTTTCGTCCTCCGGGCCGATCCGGATAAGACGGCGCGATGCCGGATTCATGGTGGTTTTGCTCATCATGTCCGGTTCGTTCTCACCAAGTCCTTTTGAACGCATGATCTTGTAGGGCGCGTCCCCGATCTGCTTCAGAATATCTGCCTTTTCTTTGTCGTTGTAGGCAAACTGCGTGCCTAACTTTTTCGATTCGATCTCATAAAGCGGAGACTCCGCAATATAGACCCGTCCGTCGCGGATGAGCGTGGGAAGAAGTCGGTAAAACATGGTTAAGATCAGCGTTCGGATCTGGTAACCGTCCTCGTCGGCATCGGTACAGATAATGATTTTATTCCATTTTAGGGATTTTATGTCAAACTGCGAGAGGTTTTTGTCCTTGCCCTTGGAGGTGCCAAGCTCCACGCCGCAGCCGATGACCTTTAACAGGTCGACGATAATATCGCTCTTGAAGATTTTGTCATACGTGCTTTTTAAGCAGTTGAGTGTTTTTCCGCGTACCGGCATGACCGCCTGATAGACAGGGTCTCTTGCCAACTTGACCGAAACAAGCGCACTGTCGCCCTCCACGATGTATAATTCGCGTTTGTCTGCGTCTTTCGAACGGCAGTTTACGAATTTTTCCACGCGGTTGGCAATATCGATGTTCTTTTCAAGCTTTTTCTTAATGTTGACGCGTGCGCTTTCGGCGTTTTCGCGGCTTCTCTTGTTGATAAGCACTTGAGCGGCCGCCTTTTCTGCCTGCTTGGGATTTTCCGCAAAGAAGACTTCAAGCGAGTGCAGGAAAAAGTCGGTCATGGCTTCGGCGATAAACGTGTTGGTGATGGCTTTCTTGGTCTGATTTTCGTAGCTTGTGCGCGTGGAGTGGGAATTGACGATGAAAACAAGGCAGTCCTCAATGTCGTTATAGGTGACCTTGCTCTCGTTTTTGCTGTACTTATTGTTGTTTCGCAAATAGATGTCAAACGCCTTGACAAAGGCCGCGCGCGTCGCTTTATCTGGTGAACCGCCGTGTTCGAGAAAGCTGGAATTGTGGTAATATTCCACGCGGCTTACCATGTTGGAAAAGCAGAAAACCATTTCGATCTTCAGCTTATATTCGTTCATATCGCCGCGGTCTTTTCCGCGGCATTCGGTCTTAAAATAGGCCGGAACGGTAAGGGCATACGTACGCGAAGCGTTTTCCTCGGCCTTGTCGTCGGTCGAGCTGTCCGTTTCCTCGGTTTCGTCCGCTTCGTCTGTTTCCTCCGGTTCGTCCGCGTCCGCTTCCTCGGCGTTTTCAGTCTCTTCGGACGGGTTGTAACCGCCGTCGGCGCTGATAATTTCATTGATGTAATCGACAATGCCGTGTTTGTAGAGATATTCACGCTTTTCGTGTGTGCCGTCCTCGTTTTCAAAGTCGAGCGTAATGGTAACGCCTTCGTTTACGACGGCTTGCTTTTTGACGGTTTCGTCGAAAAAGACAAACGGCACGTTGATATCGGTAAAGACCGCAAGGTCGGGCTTCCATTCGACTACCGTTCCCGTGCGGCGGCGCACCGGTTCTTCGACAATGAGGTCGGTGACCGGATAGCCCTTTTCAAAGCGGATGGATGATTTGTTTTCCTTTGTGTAGCTGGTAACGGTCATGTATTCCGACGCAAACTGTGTGGCACAGGCGCCGAGGCCGTTCGTGCCGAGAGAATATTCGTAGGCTTCACCGTTGTCGTTATCGTATTTGCCGCCGGCGTACAATTCGCAGTATACTAAATCCCAGTTGTATCTCTGCTCGCGCTCGTTCCAGCCGAGCGGAACGCCGCGTCCGAAGTCCTCTACCTTGATCGAATGATTCTTGCGGACTTCGACGTTTATGCGGTTGCCGTAGCCCTCGCGCGCTTCGTCCAGCGCATTGGCAAGAATTTCGAGAAACGTATGACCGCAGCCGTCAAGACCGTCCGAACCGAAAATAACGGCAGGACGCAAACGAACCCTGTCCGGGCCTTTTAGGGAGGTAATACTGTCATTTCCGTAATTTTTTTGTTCTTTCGCCATTTATCTTTCTCCTCTGCGGGATGTTATGTGTAGAATCCGAATCATTTCGGCATGCTCATCAGACGTTTTACGGTTTCGGTGAGCGCCGGGAAGGCTACTTTCGGGTCGTCGATGTCAAGCACCGTTTTTTCCATCGGGCAGATGTCGTCCCCCGAACGGTTAAGGATGACCGGAACCAATTTCCGAAACGAAAAATTAACGCCGTATTTTTCAAAAACTGCATAGGCCGGCTCGCTTAAAGTGTCGGCATAGACGTTTCTTGCGCCCTGCAGGACCATAAGAAGCGCCGCCGCCTTGCCGACGATACGGTCGGCCACAAAGCCCTCCGACAGCTCCGTTTTTTCATTTACAAGCGCAAGCAGACGGCGGATTCCCTTGAATTCGGAGGTCAAAACGCTGTTCTCGGTCACATATACAAAGCTGGCTTCGGTATTTCGTAAAGCCGATAATGCTTTATCACGATAACTATTGTTCATTGTATCCAACCCTATCTATGAAATACAGATTATTTTACCATATATCGCGGAATTTGTCAAATCTTTCTTTTGATGTATTGCAATATAGGGATATATCCGTTATAATATAAGGGTTGCAGAATATGAAAAAAGAAAAAGAATGTCAAAAAGAAAGGAACTGATTTGTTTGACACAACCGAGAACCGAAAACAAAATGGGCGTTATGCCCGTTAACCGTCTGCTTGTTTCTATGGCCGCACCCATGATGATTTCCATGCTCGTGCAGGCATTATACAATGTGGTGGATACCATGTTTGTGTCCCGGCTCGGCAAAGATGCGCTTACGGCGCTTTCGCTTGCCTTTTCGATACAGAATCTGATGATTGCCGTTGCCGTGGGTACGGGCGTGGGTATCAATGCGCTGCTTTCACGCAGTCTTGGCGAAAAAGAATTCGAAAGAGCCAACAAAACGGCGGAAAACGGACTGTTTTTAGCCGGTATCAACTATATTATATTTCTCTTTATCGGAATTTTCTTCTCACGCTCCTATTTTTCGTTGTTCGGTGCGTCCGAAGCAGTAGTGGAATATGGTGCAGAATATCTTTCTATCTGCTGTATTCTGTCGTTCGGCGTGTTTGGGCAGATCACGTTTGAGCGTATTTTGCAGTCGGTCGGCAAGACGATGCTGACTATGGTCACGCAGATGATCGGTGCGGTTCTCAACATCATTCTTGACCCGATCATGATCTACGGCTTACTTGGCTTTCCGAGAATGGGCGTTGCCGGTGCGGCGCTTGCGACGGTCATCGGTCAGATCATCGCGTTTATTGCCGGAATTATCCTCAATCACAAGTTTAACCATGAGGTACGCTTAAATATGCGCTCATTCCGTCCGGATGGCACGATCATCAAAAATATTTATTCGGTTGGCGTGCCGTCGATCATCATGGGCTCGATCGGTTCGGTCATGACGGTGGGCATCAACCAGATCGTGCGTATTTGCGGAAGTGTTGCGGATACGGCACAGGCGGTGTTCGGCGTGTATTTTAAGCTTCAGAGCTTTGTGTTTATGCCGGTATTCGGGTTGAACAACGGCATGGTGCCGATCATTGCATACAATTTCGGCGCAAAAAAGCGCGACCGACTGACGAAAACCATAAAACTCAGTGTCCTATATGCCTGCATTTTAATGCTCATCGGCTTTTTGCTGTTCCAGTTTATGCCGGAAACGCTGCTTCGCATTTTCGATACCGGTAACGACGATATGGCGGGAATCATCGAGGTCGGCGTTCCGGCGCTGCGCCGAATCAGTTACAGCTTTGTATTTGCCGGTTTCTGTATTGTGATCTTATCGGTATTTCAGGCGCTTGGACACGGTTTCCTCAGTCTTGGCGTTTCGGCCATGCGTCAGCTTGGCGTACTGTTGCCGACAGCGTTTATTCTTGCAGTTACGACGCATTCGGTGGAAATGGTATGGCTTGCGTTCCCGATTGCGGAAATTGCGTCGGTGACGCTGTCTTCGCTATGTCTTGTGCATGTATACAAAAAGGAAATCAAGAATTTGTAAGATTAACCGACAAAAAGCGAATGGCTTTTTGTCGGTTTTTTATGCTTGCGAAGCAAGCGGCCTATGCACGCGAAGCGTGGTGTATTTGTACACGCTTTGCGTGTACAAGTAGGGGGCGGCGCCCCGACGCCCCGGGAAATGCCGCGAAGCGGCTCCAGCGAAACCGCCTTTGCGGTGAGCTGATTCGAGGTTTGCAAAACCTCGGAACTCCCTGCTCGGACGCACAAAAAATTGCCAGTGGCAAGTTTTTGTGCGTCGGAGACCGCCGAAACAGGGAGA
>ERZ773136.1341-NODE-1341-length-24486-cov-7.592731_pt1 | contig 24486 bp, 24 predicted proteins | sample MGYA00580855_ERZ773136 | MGnify/ENA primary metagenome ERZ773136 (study PRJEB29015, sample SAMEA2737860) | human gut metagenome | biome: human gut; feature: human-associated habitat; material: faeces | place: China | collected 2012 ... | reverse complement strand
CCACAGACTTGAGGGGGAACCCTGCGGTATGCGCCAGCTCTTTGAGGCAGCGGTAGCCTGCTGTGTAGCGACCCTCCCAACGCCCGTCTGCGCGTTTGCGGATGCTGCCCTCGCCGTTGGCGCGTTTCTTTGCCATGAGCATCGCTCCTTTCTTTGGTAGCCACAACACATATCACACCTTGCGCCGGAAAGCGACTGATTCTTCCAAAGAAATCGAAATATTTTTAAAAATGCTTTTATTGATTCCAGCAGCGCAAAATGTACACGAGTTTTGAACTGCCTTTAGCGTTTGTTAGGTCAACGGAGTGCCATTGTAAATCATTTGAAAATGTGTTATCTTCTTCGCAGAAGTATCCATACAGAATTCTACATTTTTCACGCAAAGGGGCTTTTTATGAGTAAGGTCAAATCTTGGTGTCGCGCCAATGCCATGCTGGCCATTTCATTACTGGCCGCAGTTGTAACGGCATTTTTTGTTCCGCCTGATAGGGACTACTTAGGTTATTATGACCTCAAGACGCTTGCTTGCCTGTTTTGTGTGCTGGCAGTGGTGGGTGCTTTGCGGGATCTGCATATCTTTTCCGCTCTTTCCCAGCGGATGGTACAGACCTTTTCCACTGCCCGGGGCGTGTGTACGGCGCTGGTGGTTATCACCATGTTCGGCTCTATGCTCCTGACCAATGATACCGCCTTGCTGACCTTTCTGCCGCTGGGCTGGTTTGTTCTTTCCTCCACTGGACAGGAAAAGCACACGGCGCTCCTGTTCATTCTGCAAAACTGTGCCGCCAACCTCTGCGGAATGATCACACCTTTCGGCAATCCGCAGAACCTCTATCTTTTCAGCTATTACGGTCTTTCCACGAAAACGTTCTTTTCGGCAATGCTGCCGCCATTCATCCTGTCTACTGTTCTCATTCTCCTGTGCTGCTTAGTGTTTCCAAAAGAACAGCTTTCCGTGCCGGAAGCACAGGTCACGGTAGACTCATGCCGAGCCGTTATCTATGGTGGACTATTCTGTTTAGCCGTTGCCATGGTGCTGCGGCTGGTACCCTACGTTCTTGGTTTGACGGTCATTGTTCTGGCGCTCTGGCTGTTGGATCGGCATGCGCTGAAAACTGTAGATTGGGGATTGTTGGCCACTTTCGCCGCTTTTTTCACCTTTTCCGGCAACCTTGCTCGAATGGAAGCTGTCCACATACTGTTCGCTCGCCTTTTGTCCCACGGGACCATTCTGATCTCCGCGCTTACCTGCCAGATCATCAGTAATGTCCCTGCCGCCATTTTACTCAGCCGCTTCACGCAGGATGCCTGCGGGCTTCTGGTTGGCGTCAATGTGGGCGGCGCAGGAACGCTGGTGGCTTCTCTGGCAAGCCTCATTACCTTTCGGGAATATACTCACCATGTTCCTAATGGTGGAAAACAGTTCCTTTTTCTTTTTTCTGGGATCAGCTTTGCCTTCTTGACGATTCTTTTGGCTGCCATGTCCTTCCTGAACGGATGAGCCTTTATTGCCAGCATCTTTGGGGAAAATCCTTAAATAATTGTGTTGACGTAAGCTGTATGTCGATTAATAACCCATTCTAACGCACTTTCGTTTTCGCGCTTCACTTCTTTAAGGCTTCCTGTTCATCCACAGCTTCGCCCTCTTTCGGATATCCATTTAACGACCCGCCATCTTTAATATTGCGGAACACGGTCATTTGGTTTCATAATTTTTCTTTTTTGCAGACGCCGCGTTTACTGCGCTCCAGCAGCGTCATGCCCCATTTTTGCTCCAGATCGGCAAGCATCTTTGATGGAGGACTGCACATAATCTATCTCCCATGCTGTGCGCATCCGACGCTCCCAATGCTCTACCATGCGTTCCCTCTTTCATGGGCCGCGACGATTTTGCTGGTGAACCTCGGCAGCTTGCTGATTCTCTGTTTTCGGAGCCGCTGAAAAAATGACACCGCACGGCAGAAATAACTCTGCCGTGCGGTGCGTTTTTACTTTAATTTGGTTCGTCAGGCATGGGGGACGAGCGCGCCCTTCCGGCTCGAGCGGATGACCATGCCGATCACAAAGCCGACGAGTGCAGGCAGCAGCCAGCCGAGGTTCTTGTCGAACAACGGCAGATATTTTTCCGCAAAGGCGATAGGCACATCGAGGCGGAGCGAAGTCTGCACCGACGCGGGCAGCGTCTTCATGCAGTCGAAAATAGCGGCTGCCCATGTACCGATCATCGTTGCGACATACACGGCACGGTCATGAGCGAAGAACTTGCCGATAAAGGCCAGCAGGATAAGCGCAATGGCCGGGGGATAGATGAGCATGAGCATCGGGACGGAATACTCGATGATGGCACTCAGTCCAATGTTGGAAACGGCAAACGAAAACACCGTGAAGAGGATCGCCCAGGTGCGGTAGGAAATTTTGCCGTTCGTCATCTTGACAAACGTCTCCGAGCAGGCCGTGACAAGGCCGATGGAGGTCTTGAGGCAGGCAAAGGTGATGGTGAAGGCGAGGATAAACTGGCCCACGCCGCCGAGGTAATGACCCGCGATCTGCGTGAGGGCGATGCCGCCATTTTCGGACAGCTCGAAAATGCCTCTCGACTGCGCGCCGACCAGAATGGACAGCACGTAGATCAGCGCCATCAGCGCACCGGCAAGAAGACCGGAGGAGAGCACGTCCTCGGCGATGATGTCGTCGTTGTTGACACCCATGCGGCGAATGACGTCGATGACCACGATGCCGAAGGCGAGACCGGCGATGGCGTCCATCGTGCCGTAGCCCTCAATGAGCGCGGGAAAGAAGGAACCGTTCTGATAGGTCTCCGTCGGCTCGACTGAGGAGATCGCTGCGCCGGGGGAGAGCAGCGCCGCGATGATCAGCACTGCGAAGAAGAACAGGAAGAGCGGATTGATGATCTTGCCGATCCAGAGGGTGATCTTACCGGGGCGCAGCGAGAAGAACAGCACGAAGGCGAAGAACGCCGCCGAAAAGACAAGCAGATACAGCCACTCCGGCGAATCCGCGCCCAGCAAGGGCGTGATGCCGGTTGTGAACGAAACGGTCGCGCATCTCGGGATGGCGAAGAGCGGGCCGATGGTCAGGTACAGAAGGCAGGTAAAGAAAATGCCGTAGCCCTTGCCGACCTTGCTCGAGAGCGTCTGCAGGCCGTCGGAATGCGTGATGCCGATGGCGGCGACGCCGAAGATGGGGATGCCAACCGCCGTGATGATAAAGCCGATCATGGCGACGACCGCGTTGCGGCCGGCCATCTGGCCGAGATGTACGGGGAAGATCAGGTTGCCCGCGCCGAAGAACATTCCAAACAGCGTTCCGGCGACGAGAATCTTCTGCCGGAAGGTCAATTTTTTAGTAGTCATGGGATAATCAACTCCTTTGTGTTGAAAATATTACACCCTGCACTTGAAAAAGAGAAACGCTCGGTTATAATAGGTATATTACAAATCAAAATACCCTTTATAGGAGTGGGGATATGGACAGCAAAAAATTTGAAATTCTGATGACCGCCGTCAACCTCGGCAGCTTTTCCAAAGCGTCTGAGGTCGTGGGCTACACACAGTCGGGGCTGACGCACCTCATCAACGGTCTGGAGCGCGAGATCGGCATGAAGCTCATCCGGCGCGACCACAGCGGTATTTCGCTGACAGAGGACGGGGAGGCGCTGCTGCCCGCGATCCGCGAATACCTCAGCGCGACGGCGAAGCTCGAAAACCAGATCGAGACCATCACGCAAAAGCGGACGGCGACGATCCGAATCGCCGCTTATGCGAGCCTTGCCATGCACTGGATGCCGGAAATTCTGTACCGCTTCCGCCGCGTGTGTCCGGAGACCGACGTGGATCTTCGCATGGTGGACCACGAGCTCGAACCCTTTGAGCTGCTCGAGGAGGGGCGCACGGACGTCATCTTTGCCGCGCGGCAGAGCCACATCAACTGCGACTGGACGCCGCTCTACTACGACGCGATGTACGCCATCCTGCCGGAGGACTATCCCACCGGCAGCGAAGAGACCTTCCCCATCGAGGAATTCGACGGAAAAGAATTCCTGATGCCCTACGGGCGCTTCGACATCGACGTGAACGCTGCGCTGAGTCCCAAAAAGGTGAAGCCGAATATCCGTCCCTGCCATGTGGACGATGAAACGGTCATCCGCATGGTCAGCAAGGGCCTTGGCATCACAATGATGACGGAGATCATGATGCGCGGGCGGACGCACGGCGTAAAGACGCTGTCGGTCAGCCCGAAAACGGGACGGGAGCTCGGCATCGGTATGCACCTGAGCAAGAACACGCCGGAGGAAATTCTGCGTCTGCGCGAGTGCGTGCTTGATTTCACGCGCGAGCTGATGTGAAAATTTCCCATCCGCGATTTAGAAACGGCTGCCCCATCAAAAAAGTAAAGCAGGGCGCTTGCCTTTTAGGCAAGCGCCCTGCTTTGTCGATTTTGGGAATGGTCTTATCCTTCGATTTTTGCCGAAGCCGCGCCATCACTCTTTTGCAGATGCGCATAGCGGCGCGAGGGGCGGAAGTACAGCACCGCTGCCAGCATTAGAAGTGCCGTGGCCGCAAGGCTGATGGGGAAGACCAGCATGATGTTCATAAACGTCTTGTACTGCGGGAAGACCCAGCGCAGCCAGCTCAGGCGGACGCCGCAGACGCCCAGCATCGTCAAAACGGCGGGCGGCAGTGAAATTTCAAAGCCGCGCAGGTAGCCGGAAAGCACCTCGTAGCAAAGGCTGAACAGGTGCGACGGCATGATCAGCATGAGGCGAATATAGCCCGTCTCTACCACCTGCGGGTCGCCGTTGAAGATGGTGAGCAGCGACTTTCCGAAAAAGAGGATCAGAGCGATGGCGACGCCGAGGCTGATGATGCCCTCGAGAAGACACAGCAGCAGCGTTTTCTTGCAGCGCTTGATCTCGCCCGCGCCGAAGTTCTGTCCGACGAATGTCGTGCAGGCCTGCGAGAAGGAGTTGAGGATATCGTAGGTGATGACCTCAATGTTGTAGGCCGCGCTCGACGCCGCCATGACGACCGTGCCGAGGCTGTTGATCGCGCCCTGAATGACGATATTCGCGATGGAGAACATCGCGCTCTGCACACCCGCGGGAACGCCGATGCGCAGAATTTGCTTGAGGCACAGCCCGTCGATGCGCAGCTTTTTCGGCTCAAGGCGGATGACCTTGTCCGTTTTGAGCAGGAAACCCCACAAGATCGCCGCGCTGACCGCGTTCGACAGCACCGTTGCGATCGCGACGCCGTCCACGCTCATGCGGAGCGCGGCCACGAAAAAGAGGTTCAGGATCACGTTCAGAACGCCGGAGGCCGTCAGCGCGATCAGCGGAATTTTCGTCTCGCCCACGCTGCGGAAGACCGCTGCCTCTAAGTTGTAGAGCAGGATCACCGGCAGGCCCGCAAGATAGATGCGCAGGTATAGCAGCGCCAGCGGGAACACATCGTCCGGCACATTCAGCTGATTCAGCAGCGGAACGGCGAACAGCTCACCGATGACCGCCGCGATCAAACCGCCCAGCACCGCCACGACGATGGAGGTGTGCACCGCGTGGTGCACCATCGTGTCGTTCTTTTCGCCGATGGCGTGCGCGATCGTCACGTTCGCGCCCAGTGCGATGCCGATGAACAGGTTGACGATCAGGCTGATGATCGAGCTGTTTGTGCCGACGGCCGCGACCGCCACAGTGCGGAGCTCGCCGGTAAAGTTGCCGATGACGGCGATGTCCGCGGCGTTGAACAGCTGGCTCAAAATCGCCGTGGCCGCCACCGGAACGGCAAAGCGCGGGATCTTATCCCAGAGCGTCCCGTGGAGCATATCCAATGATTTTTTCTGCGATGCAGCTTTCAACTCTACCGCCCCTTTCCGCAATTTGTCTGGCCTATGATATCACGCTTTGACCCAAATGCAAGAGGCAGAAAAGCCAAAAATGGCGACGTCCTGCCGCCACGGAAACACCGGATGTTACAGGCATTCCTGCAAAATTTCGCAAATTTCATCACGGGTCAGCTTCTTGCAGCAGCCAGCGGTGACGTTGGTGGAATCCGCGATGGCGCGGAAGTCGGTGTCGGCGGGGATGCCAAGCTCTGCAAAGCTGGTCGGCAGACCGATTTCCTTAATGAACGCGGCCAGCGCGTCGATACCAGCAGCAGCGGTCTCCCCGTCGCTGCCCTTGGGCGCAATGCCCCAGACATTCTGCGCAAACCGTGCAAACCGCGCCGCACCAGACTTGTAGATGTGGCGGTACAGAACGGGATGGATCACCGCCAGCCCTGCACCGTGGTTGCAGTCGGTGTAAGCGCCGAGCTGATGCTGGATCTGATGCGCCTGAAAATCCGTGACCTTGCCGATCTTCAGCACGCCGTTCTCTGCCATGGCGGATGCCCACGCCAGCTCGCTTCTGGCGTCGTAATTTTCAGGATCGGTCAGCAAAATGCGGATGTTGCGGATGACGCTGCGCATGACGGCCTCATTGATATCATCGGAGAGGTTGTTTTCATCCGGCTTGCCAAAGTAGGTTTCCATCGCGTGGCTCAGCGTGTCGAACGCGCCGGAGATGACCTGCTGCATAGGAACGGACAGCGAATAGGCCGGGTCTAAGAACGCGAATTCCGCCTGCGCGCCCCAGAGCGCGCCCTTGATCTTCTTTTCCTCGTTGGTGATGACCGCGCCATTGTTCATCTCGCTGCCGGTGCCGAACACCGTGACAATCGTGCCGAGGGGAATGAACTTTGTGGGCAGCGTGTGCTTCGCGTACAGCATCTCCCAGATGTCCTCGTCGAGATTTGCCTGCGCGGAGATGACCTTGCAGCAGTCGGACACGCTGCCGCCGCCCACGGCGAGGATCAGGTCAACATGGTTCTCCCGGGCCAGCTTCGCGCCCTCCTGCACCTTCTGGTAGGTGGGGTTCGACATGATACCGGAGAACTCCACAACGCACTTACCCTGCGCGTTCAGGATACCCATGATCTCATCGTACACGCCGTTGCACTTGATGGAACCGCCGCCATAGGCCAGCATGACGGTTTCGCCAAAGTTTGCGAGCAGGCCGCCGAGGTACTCCTTCACGCCGCCTTTGCCGAAATATACCTTGGTCTTGTTTTCAAAAATAAAGTTATTCATCATAACGTATCCTCTCTGACCGTTTTTCTTGCGGTATTCGCCGCTGTGTACTATCATTGCCGATGGCAACTTCCGGTTGATACTGCCGATTATAAATACCGGTTGTAACAACCGGTCAAGAGAATTTTAAAGAAAAATCGCGTTTTTACGCAGCAGAGAGGGATTACCATGCGCTACACCATGATGCAGGTCTGCAAGGAAACGGGCATGGCCTATCAGGCCTTAAAACTTTACTGCAACGAGGGGCTTGTCCCCAACGTCAAGCGCGACAAAAACAACCGCCGCGTGTTTGACGAGCGGGACGTCGCGTGGATCAGCAGCCTGACGCGCCTGAAAAAATGCGGCATGAGCATTCAGGAGATGAAGGACTACCTCGCCCTCTGCCTGCAAGGCGAGCGCACCATCCCGCAGCGCAAGATCCTGCTGGCGCAGAAGCAGGAGGCACTGCGCGCAGGCATTCGGGAATTGCAGGACAGCGTCGCCTACATCGACTGGAAGCAGAATTTTTACGACGAAGTGCTCTCCGGCAAGCGGCCGTATGAGAGCAATCTCATTCGGGTGGAAAAATAGGCGCAAGGCTGGCGTCAGCATAAAAAGCAGGAGGCATACCGCTCGGTATCGCCTCCTGCCTGCATTCCTGCCGTATTTCATCCCAGCGCCACGTCGAGCACCATCATCAGGCTGAAGCCCACGGCGAAGAACACCGTGCCGATGTTGGAGTGCGCGCCCTGCGACATTTCTGGGATCAGCTCTTCGACGACGACATAGAGCATCGCGCCCGCGGCAAAGCTCAGAAGATACGGCAGCGCCGGAACGATGAGCGACGCGGCGAGTATCGTCAGCACCGCGCCGATGGGCTCGACGATGCCCGAGAGCACGCCGCCCCAGAAAGCTCTTGCTTTGCCCATGCCCTCGGCGCGCAGCGGGAGCGAAATGATCGCCCCCTCGGGAAAATTCTGGATCGCGATGCCGAGTGAGAGCGCCAGCGCGCCCGCCGCCGTGATCTGTGCGCTGCCGGAGAGATAGCCCGCATACACCACGCCGACGGCCATGCCCTCGGGGATGTTGTGCAGTGTGACAGCCAGCACCATCATCGTCGTGCGCTGGAGTTGGCTCTTCGGCCCCTCGACCTGCCCGCTCTTGGCGTGCAGGTGCGGGACGACGTGGTCGAGCAGCAGCAAAAAGAGAATGCCGACCCAAAAGCCGAGAAACGCCGGCAGAAACGAGAGTTTCCCCATCGCCGACGACTGCTCGATGGCGGGGATCAGCAGGCTCCAGACCGAGGCCGCGACCATCACGCCCGCGGCAAAGCCCGTCAGCGAGCGCTGCACAGCGTCGCTGAGCGACTTTTTCATGAAGAACACGCACGCCGCGCCGAGCGACGTGCCGAGAAATGGGATCAAAATGCCGTAAAATGCTTCCATATCGTTCACCGTCTTTTCTGTGTGAAATATCAATTCTGTTAGATACATCTAACTTCTGGACATAGTATACCAGCGAAAGCCGCGGGATGCAAGTGCCGCGGGGCGCGGAATGGGAAAAGCCTATCGCGGCAAGCGGGGCAAAAACGCGTAGAATGCACAGAAAATATCGCAAAAATTTGAAAACCGCTCTTGCAATGCGAAAATCGCTGTGCTACAATACGCAAAGTTGATCACCTTCCCGAAGGCAAGCGGGAAAGCAGGATATATTGGAAAGCTGCCCTGCGGCGGCTTTTCAAAAGATTGCGAGTTAGAGTGAACTAACCGTTTGCACCGCGCCGGTGGGAACATTATATCAATAGGAACAGTGCCGCCTGATTTCAGGCGGCACTGCTTTTTGCGTTTTCGTGAAAAACAAAATGCTCAAACTTTCCTTTAGTTTTTTTAGGTTGGCGGGCAATAATGACCTCGTTCCAAGGGGCAGCCTCGTTGGCAGCAGCGGCGACATGTTCTACATCACAAACACCCACTGCCTGCTGACGCTCTCCGGCGTGAATATCGTCAACAATGATGCGGACGGCGCGCTGCTGCGCGTGGTCGGCAACAGTGCCAGCCGCGGCTGGGGCACGGCCGGCAGCAGCGGTGCACAGGTCGAATTCGCCGCAGACGGTCAGACGCTTGCAGGCGATATCATCGTCGATACCATCTCGAATCTCACGATGACGATGAAAAACGGCAGCACCTTCACCGGCACCATCAACATCGTCGACAATGCCGAGGGCGGCACCGCCGTCAGCGACAACGCGATTGTCGCGATCGAGAACGGCTGCACGTGGAACCTGACCGGCAACTGCACGCTCACGAGCCTCACCAACAACGGCACCATCAACTTCAACGGCTATACCATCACGCTGGCAGACGGCACGGTGCTGAAGTGAGCCCGCTTTACCCCTGCTGCTGTATATACTCCTCAATGATGCGCAGGAAGGCCTCTCCGTAGCGGGAGGCCTTCCGCTCGCCGACACCCGAGACCTCAAGAAGCTCTGAGAGCGAGCGCGGCGCTTTCTCCGCCATGTCGGCGAGCGTCGCGTTCGAAAAGATGACGTAGGCGGGAACGCTCTCGCGTTTGGCAAGCTCCGCGCGCTGGGCGCGCAGCGCCTCGTAAAGGCTGTTTTCCTCGAATTCGTCCGAAAACGCGCCGCGCGGGTACTTTTTCTCCGCCTTCGGCTCCACCCGCTTCTGCATCAGCACGCATTCGCCGTCAAAGAGCACGGCGGATGCTTTTTTTGTGGGCCGGAGCGTCGAATAGCGCTGGTCGACCTCGAGATATCCCGCGGATTCGAGGTATTCGATGTACCGCTCGATGACGCTTGGCGACGTTTTGTCCATGAGACCATAGGTCGACAGGCTCGCAAGGCCGAGCGACAAAAGCCGCTGGTCGCGGCTTCCTCGCAGGACCTGAATGACGAGCGTTTTGCCGACGTAGTAGCCCAGCCGCTCGCGGATGCGCATGACGCACGATAAGATCATCTGCGCCGAGAGCGTGATGTCCTCGGTCTGGTAGGTCGCTTTACAGTTCGAGCAGTTCCCGCAGTTTGCGGGGTGTATCTGGCCGAAGTAGTCAAGCAGCCGCCCGCGCAGACAGTCGACGGATTTGCAGTACCCCGTCATCGCCTGCAGGCGCTCATAGTCGCGCTTGCGCACGAGCGCGGCGTCCTCCTCCGAGAGCTGGTCGGCCCCGCCGTTTTCGATGAGAAAGCGCGCGGTCTCCACATCGGCGGGCGCGAAGAGCAGGACGCAGTCGGCATTCTCGCCGTCGCGTCCGGCGCGGCCCGCCTCCTGATAGTAGGCCTCGAGGCTTTTCGGCATGTTGTAATGGATGACAAAGCTGACGTTTGACTTGTCGATGCCCATGCCGAAGGCGTTCGTCGCGACCATGACGGTCTTGCGGTCAAACTGAAAATCGTCCTGATTCTGCTGCCGCTCCTCATCTGTGAGGCCCGCGTGGTAGCGCGTGGCGGCGATGCCGCGGTCACACAGGCTGTCGCACACGCGCTCGACCGCCGCGCGCGTTGCACAGTAGACGATACCGCTTCTGCCCCGCCGCTCGTCAATGAGTGCGGCGAGGGCGGAAAACTTGTTTTTCGGGCGGCGCACGTCGAAATAGAGGTTCGGACGGTCGAAGCCCGTCACGATGCGGTACGGGCTTTGCAGCTGCAAGAGCCGCAGGATATCAGACTGCACCTGCTTTGTCGCCGTCGCGGTGTAGGCCGCGACAATGGGTCTGCGCGGCAGGGCATTGATGAAATCGACAATGCCGAGGTAACTCGGGCGGAAGTCCTGTCCCCACTGCGAAATGCAGTGTGCCTCGTCCACAGCGAGAAACGACACGTCCATCTCCTGCATCAGCGATAAAAAGCTGTTCGTTTCCAACCGCTCGGGCGCGACGTAGATGAGCTTGTAGGCACCCTTGCGCGTGCGGGCGTAGACCGTGCGGATCTGCTCGCCTGTCAGTGAGCTGTTGATGTACGCCGCGGGAACGCCCGCGCTCTTGAGCGCTGCGACCTGATCCTTCATCAGCGAGATGAGCGGCGAGACGACGAGCGTGATGCCCGGCAGGAGCAGCGCGGGGATCTGATAGCAGAGCGACTTGCCCCCGCCCGTCGGCATGACGCACAGCGCATCGCGCCCGGAGAGGATCGCGTCGATCAGCGCCTCCTGCCCCGCGCGAAACGCGCTGTGGCCGTAATATTGCTTTAAGATGCTGTACTTGTCCATGAAAAAGTGTTCCGTTTCCTGTTTTTCTATGATGTTACCCCATCGGGAAGAAATTGTCCACGGAAAATTCAGAAAGGAAAAAAGAGGGAAATCGCCGCGGCTTGACATTGCCGTTTTCTTGTGCTATAGTCCCTCTTGCTCGCTCGGAGGGCGCGCTGTTCGAAAGAAACGGCAGCCGGATAAGGCGCAGGCTGAAATGCCTGTTCCTTATCCGGCTTTTTTTGTTGACAGGAGGAAACGACAATGGACCTTTTGCGTGGAAATATCAAAACGCTTTACTTCAAATACTTGTCGGCGGCGTTCGGCAGCGCGCTGATCTCCAGCATCTACGGCATCGTCGACATGGCGATGGTGGGGCAGTATCAGGGCCCTGATGGCACGGCGGCGCTGGCTATGGTCGCGCCGGTGTGGAACATCATTTACAGCCTGGGCCTTCTCATGGGCATCGGCGGCAGTGTGATCTTCAGCACGAAGCGCGGCAGCGGCATGAGCGCCGACGGCGAGGACGAGCAGTATTTCACCGCAGCGGTCATCGGCTCGGCCATTCTGGCGGCGCTCGCGTGGGTCGGGCTCATCCTCTTCGAGCGTCCGCTTCTGATGTTTTTCGGCACGGATGAGACGCTGCTCACCCTCACGCAGCGGTACATGATCCCCGTTAAAGTTGTATTCCCGCTGTTCCTCTTCAATCAGATGCTCGCGGCATTTCTGCGCAATGACGGCGCGCCCGCACTTGCGACGCTTGGTGTGCTGTCGGACGGTATCTTCAATGTGCTCGGCGACTGATTCTTCGTCTTCCCATGCGATATGGGCGTTTACGGCGCGGGTCTTGCCACGGCGCTGGGCTCGGCGGTGTCGTTCCTCGTGATGCTGACGCACTTTGCGAGCAGGAAGAACACGCTGCGCCTCGTGAAACCAAAGAGGCTTGCGCGCAAGCTGTGGAAGATCGCCGTCACGGGCTTTTCGAGCTTCTTTATCGACATGGCGATGGGTATTCTGACTGTGCTCTTCAACCGCCAGATCATGCAATACCTCGGCTCGGACGCGCTCGCGATCTACGGCCCCATCATCAACGTCAGCACATTCGTCCAGTGCTGCGCGTACAGCGTCGGACAGGCATCCCAGCCCATCATTTCGACGAATTTCGGCGCGGGGAAAGAGGCTCGCATCCGCGAGACGCTGCGATATGCGCTGTGGACGGTCGTATTTTTCGGCGTTTTCTGGACGGCGCCGAGCGTGGCGTGCCCGAATCTCTACATCCGCATTTTTATGAGCCCGACGGAGACGATCTTGGCGATGGCCCCGGCCATCATCCGCGCGTATGCGATCTCATTCCTGCTGCTGCCGTTCAACATCTTCTCGACGTATTATTTCCAGGCCATCTTACAGCCGAAGGCGGCGTTTATCGTGTCGGTCGCGCGCGGACTCGTCATCAGCGGTGCACTGATCCTGATGCTGCCGCTTCTTGCGGGCGCGGATTCGCTCTGGTTCGCCATGCCCATCACGGAGCTTGTCACCGCCGTTTACGCTGCGGCGTGCATCCGCAGATACACCGCGCGGCTCGACGCAAAAGCCGCTTGACGAAGCGCGGCCACCGCCGTATAATCATGGTGTAATTTTAACGAACAGGAGCCAAAATGTAACCATGCAGCTTGATCGACCGCACGGGCAGATGTCCGATTCGTTCCTGATGTCCGCGTTTATCATTTTATCCGGCGGATTGCAGGACGCCTATACCTATTGCTGCCGCGACAAGGTGTTTGCCAACGCGCAGACGGGCAACATCGTGCTGATGAGCACACACCTTTTTGCAGGCGACTGGGCAGGTGTTTCCCGCTATTTTGTGCCGGTGATCTCGTTTATGGTGGGCATTTTTGCGGCGGAATGCGTCCACCGCCGCTATAAGTGCATGGAAAAGGTGCACTGGCGCCAGCTCATCATTCTGGCCGAGATCGTGCTGCTGTTTTTTGTCGGCTTCCTGCCGCAGGAGGTCAACACCTTTGCAAACGCGCTCGTCTCGTTCGTCTGCGCGATGCAGGTGCAGACTTTCCGCAAGGTGCGCGGCCACGCCTACGCGAGCACCATGTGCATCGGCAACATGCGCAGCGGCACCGAGGCGCTGTGCGTCTACTTCCATACGCACGACCGCGAGGTGCTGAAAAAGGCACTGACGTATTTTGGCGTCATCGGTATTTTTGCCGTCGGCGCGGGGCTTGGCAGCGTCCTGACGGCGCGCTTTGCCGAAAAGGGCATCTGGGTGTCCTGCCTGCTGCTCGCAGTCAGCTTTTTGATGATGTTTGTGCGCGAGGAAGAGAAGAAATAAGAGGCTTTTTGAAAGATGGCTCTGTATGCAGATCGGTTTCTGCATGCTTTTGTAAAAAAAGGAGAGGACGCTGCTGCGTTCTCTCCTTTTTCTTTTGCGTTCGTTACGCGAGCGGCTTGCCGCTGAAGACGGGGAAGATGTTGAACTCGCCGTAGTCGGCGATGCGGTCCGTGTGCTTGAGCGTCTCCATGTCCTCACTCAAGATGGTGAAGTCCACGGCGGCGTTGCTCGCCATGTGGTCGGGGTTGGCCGTCTTCGGCAGCGCGACCGCGCCGAGCTCGATGACATAGCGGATGCACAGCTGCGCGGCGTTGACGCCGTACTTTTTCGCCATCTCCGCGATGGCGGGGTTCTTGAGCGCCTCGCCATGGGCGATGGGGGAGTAGGCCTCCACATGGATGCCCTGCTCGCGGCAGTAGTCGAGCAGCGCGAGGTCGGTGTTGCTGATGTGCAGCAGGATCTGGTTGACCATCGGCTTTACGCGGCAGTCGGAGAGCAGATTTTCAAGGTCGTCGCGCAGAAAGTTCGACACGCCGATGACCTTGACCTTGCCCTCGCTTTGCGCATCCTCAAGCGCGCGCCAGACGGCTTTGTTCTCTTCGAAATAGCGCTTTTCGACGCGGAACTGGTTCCACGGCTGGGGCGAGTGAATGATCATCTGGTCAAGGTAGTCAAGGCCCATCTTCTCGAGCGTTTCGTCGATGGACTTTTTGGCCTCGTCATAGGTCTTGAGCTCCGCGGCCACCTTGCTGGCGACAAAAAGCTCCTCGCGCGGAACGCCGCAGGTGCGCACGCCCTCGCCCACGCCGCGCTCGTTGCCGTAGGCCTGCGCGGTATCGATGAGGCGGTAGCCGAGCTTCACGGCGGTGCGGACGGCCTCGGCGGCCTGATCGTCGTCGATGAACCAGGTGCCAAGGCCGAGCTTGGGGATGCTCAGGCCGTTTTCGAGCGTATAAGTTTCGTTTAAGATCATGGAAATTGCCTCCGATTACAGCTTATTGTACTCTTCGTCCGAGACCGGCTCGCACCACTCGTTCCGGCAGTTTTTGCCGGGGACTTCAACGGCGATGTGGCTGAACCAGCTGTCCTTTTTTGCGCCATGCCAGTGCTTCACGTTCGCGGGGATCATGATGACGCTGCCCTCGTGCAGGCTGACGGCGTCCTTGCCCTCTTCCTGATACCAGCCCTCGCCCGCGGTGCAGAGAAGGAGCTGTCCGCCGCCGGAAGTCGCGTGATGGATGTGCCAGTTGTTGCGGCAGGCGGGCTCGAAGGTCACGTTCGCGGCGAAGAGACTGCCTTTCGGGTCAGTCAGAGGATTTAAGAACGAATCGCCGATGAAAAACTTGGCGTAAGCGGTGTTCGGCGTGCCGGTGCCGAACATGTTGACCTGATCAAATGCTTCTTTATTTTCGCACTTCATGTTAAAAAGCCTCCTCTGCTTTACTTTTCCACATTGTAGCGCAGCCAGACCGCGCCGCTGTCGTACTGCTGCACGCTCGTGAGCTTGAGCGGCGTGACGCCGCGCTCCATCGGCAGGCCGTCGAACACGCTCTGCATGCCGCCGCGGCCGTCGATGCCGGCGCCGATCAGAATGCTGACCTCGTCGAGTAGCCCCGCGGCGAGGAAGCCTGCGTTGATGTGTCCGCCGCCGACCACGGCGGCTCTCTTGACGTCAAACTCCGCGGCGAGAATTTCGCACGCGCGCTTCAAGTCGACGTGTTCCTTGCCGCAGGCGATCCACGAGATGTGCTTGCCGTTGAGATACGCAAGGTACTCCTTGCTGACCTGCTCGCTCGTCAGGATGAGCAGCGGCCGCTCGTCTTCGGCGCTCTCACCCCAGAGGAGCGTGCCGTGGGTGTCAACGACGATCTCGTAGCCCTCGGCGTCGGCGGCCTTGGAAAAGGCCTCCTTGCCAAGTGCTTCGGCGGTCTTGGCCTCAAACTTTCCGGGCAGCGCCATTTCGAGCTCCGCGGTCACGCGGCCGCTGATACGTGTGGGCGCGTCCAGCGCGTCGAGCGTGTCGTAATATTCCTGCACGCCGGGTAGGTGCTCGGTCATGGCGCAGTCGATACGTCCGTCGACCGAGGTCATCATGTGGCATACGATATAAGGCTTGTTCATGAGACATTCCTCCTGAAAAAAACTTGTTGTTCTTAAAGTTCACTGATACTCTACAACTTAAAGTACACTTTCAGTCAAGAGGGTTTCGAAAATTTTTTCGATAGTCCGTTACAAAAGCTTGCACGCTTGACAGAAAGAAAATGGCACCATATAATATATAGAACATACGTTTTAGATGACGCGGCGGGGAGGAAGCTCAATGTATTTTGCCTACGGGGAAGAGGAGACCGACTATCTTAAAAAGAAGGATAAGCGCATGGCCGAGGTCATCGACCGCATCGGCCATGTCGAGAGAAAAGTGGATACTGACCTCTTTTCCGCCGTCGTGCACCACATCGTCGGCCAGCAGATCTCGACCAAGGCACAGGAGACGATCTGGCAGCGGATGCTGTCGGCACTCGGCGAGGTCAACGCCGAGACGGTCCTCGCCGCGGGTGTTTCCAAGCTCCAATCACTCGGCATGACGTTCAGAAAGGCGGAGTACATCACGGATTTTGCCGAAAAGGTCCACACCGGCGCATTCGATTTAGAAGGTATCTGGCAAAAAAGCGACGAGGAGGCTATCCGGGAGCTTTCGTCCCTCAAGGGCATCGGCGTGTGGACGGCGGAGATGATCCTGCTCTTCTGCATGCAGCGGCAGGACGTGTTGAGCTGCGACGACCTTGCCATCCAGCGGGGGCTGCGCATGGTGTACCACCACCGAAAGATCGACCGAAGGCTCTTTGAAAAGTACCGACGCCGCTTTTCGCCCTATGGCAGCGTGGCGAGCCTGTACCTCTGGGCGGTGTCCGGCGGTGCGATCCCCGAGCTGCACGATTACGCACCGAAAGAGAAGAAATGAGGCGAGGACGATGACTTACACCCAACATTATGATTCGCCGCTCGGCGGCATCCTGCTTGCGGCGGACGAAGAGGGCTTGACGGGCCTGTGGTTCGACGGGCAGAAATATTTTGCCCGCACGCTGCCAAAAGAGTATGCCGAGAGCGAGACGCCTGTTTTGTGCGAGGCCAAGCGCTGGCTCGATATCTACTTTTCGGGCCGCGAGCCGGACTTCACGCCGCCGCTCCACCCTGTGGGTTCGGCATTCCGGCAGGCAGTATGGGCGCTGCTGCTGGAAATTCCCTACGGTGAAACAACGACCTACGGCACGCTTGCGCGAAAGCTGGCGGAGAAGCAGGGCCTAACGCACATGTCTGCGCAGGCCGTCGGCGGCGCGGTGGGGCACAACGATATTTCGCTCATCATCCCCTGCCACCGCGTGGTGGGCGCAAACGGCAGCCTGACTGGCTACGCGGGCGGCGTCGACAAAAAGATCAGGCTGCTCGAGCTTGAAAGGGCGGATATGAAGTCCTTTTTCGTGCCGAAAAAGGGGACTGCGCAGTAAAACAAAAGAAAAGGCATTCCGCGCGATCGCGCGGAATGCCTTTTCTCGTTCTAGGGCTCAGGGACGTTACCCGATCAGTCTCAGGGCGTTTTCATAGTCGTTTTTGTGAACGTAGATATGATATTCATACGAATAGTTTGGGTCAACGCCGAAGCTGCCGCTGTGCCCGCGGCTGCGGCCGCCGAACGCGGAAGAGCCCTGCAAATTCTCGGTTCTGACCGTGTAGGCAATGCCGTTGGCGGACAGGATGCTGCGGATGTTGGACTGACGCTGCATGTCCATCGTGGTGATGAGTTCCTTGCGGTTGAAGATCGTCAGCATAATACGGCCCCCTTTTTGAAAATGGAGTTCTCTGCATTCAGAGAACCACAGGTTTTTCCCGCGCGCAACGGCGGCGCAAATTGACAATATTCCGCGTGAATACTATAATGCTCTGCATGGAAAAGCGCTGAAAAGAGCGCATCGCGCGGGAGTCGTTTCCGCACACAGAAGGGAACTATCAAAGACATGAGACAGGATCTATCGCTCCGTTTGGAGCAATTCAAAAAGCAATACGTCGCGGACGAGACGGTGCGCAGCCGCATCGCCGAGCCGCCCGTCAAATTCATCGGCGATGAGATCATGGAGCTGGCCGTCGCCGCGCTTCTGCAGGGGGAGAACGTTCTGCTCTCCGGCGGCAAGGCCACGGGCAAAAATATCTTGGCGGACAACCTCGCGTGGCTCTTCGCCCGTCCGGTCTACACCGTGTCGTTCCACGTGAACACCGACAGCAGCACGCTCATCGGCACCGACACCTTCACCGGCGGCGAGGTGCGGCTGCGCCGCGGCCCTGTCGCGCTCGCCGCGCAGTACGGCGGCTTCTGCATCTTAGATGAGATCAACATGGCGAAAAACGACGCCGTGGCCGTGCTGCACTCCGCGCTCGACTACCGCCGCCTCATCGACGTGCCGGGCTATGAGTGTATCCCTATCCACCCCGCCGCGCGCTTCATCGCCACGATGAACTACGGTTACGCCGGTACGCGCGAGCTGAACGAAGCGCTCGTCTCGCGCTTTACGGTCATCCGCATGCCGACGCTCGAGGAACCCCAGCTCTGCGAGCTGCTGCGCGCAAACGTACCGGAGGCGTCGGACGAGAACATCAAGCGCTGCACGGGGCTGTTCCTTGATCTGAACGCCAAGGCTGTGAACGGCGAGATCTCGACGAACTCCGTCGATATGCGAGGCATGATCGCGGCCCTGCACCTGATGACCGACGGCATGGCACCGAAGGATGCCATCGCCGTGAGCATCACGAATAAATGCTTCGACGAGTACGAGTACGCGCTCGTGCGCGACGTAGCGCTGACGCGCTTTGCCTGAAGAGATGAGCATCGGCAGAGAAGAGAGCCTATTTTTGACTGTTTCCGAAAATCACCACAAGCGGACCTATCCCGAGTATGTGCAGAAGATGAGCGAACCCTTTGAGCGCGCGGGCGGCATGGTGGAGGTGTACGAGGGCGTCGTCCTCGGCGGGGCGGACAAGTTTTTCGGGCTCGATGACTTGAATCTGTGGCTGCGGCGGCACCGCTACGCGGCCTACAATATGGACGTGCTGCTGCCCATCGCGCATCTGTGCGTCGAGCGCGCCGTGAGGGCAAAGTTGATGGGCGAGCGCCCGGGCGTCGCCGTGATGGCGGAGCAGGCGGCGGGCGAGATTTTGCGTGGCGACCTCCTGCGCTGCCGGCGCAGCTCGCGCGGCTGGATGTACATTTACGATCTGACGAAGCAGTTTCCCGCCGCGGCGACGGAGGGCGACCGCCGCATTATGAAAAATTTTGGCGGTTTTGAAGATGTGCTGGCCGAGTTTGACGACCTTGCCGCGCGCAGCGAGAGCTGCGCGGACGCAAAGTCGCTCGTCGAACTCGTGGCGCTTTTGTACCGCAAAATTTTCATCCGCTATTTTGCGCCCGACCACAATCAGGACATCTTACCCGAGCGCGAGACGGAAGAGTGGGAGCCCGCAGCCGAACCGGGGGACATCGAGTGGACGCAGACCGAGGAGATGGAACTCCAATACGACAAGGCGGGCGAGGCATCGGCTGATGGCCTCGTCGTCCTGCCGGACGACGCGCTCGCCGGCATTCCGGACTATCTGGCGCGCAACTTTGGCCCCAGCTTTCAGACCGAGCAGGCGATGGAGGAGATCGAAAGCGCTGTCTGCACCGGCATCCACGAGGAGCGAAAGCTCCTCTTCACCGACGGCCTGAGCGCGGACGCCTACGAGGGCAGTGAGCCGCGCGCCCAATCGCTGCGCGCCAGTCGGGACGGCAACCTCAAAATGCTCCAAGAGCACGAGGACGCCGCGCGTCAGGGCATCCGCAGCATCGAGCAGGCCTTTCGCAATGCGCTGAGCCTGCGCAGCGAGCCGGACGTTTACCGCGCCGACCACGGCGTGCTGCAAAACGATCTGCTCTGGAAGGTCAGCCGCTGCGAAAATCCGCAGCTTTTTGAAAAGATCGTCCGGCAGGAACCGTCCGCCGTCGTCGTGGAGCTTTTGATCGACGCAAGCGGCTCGCAGAGCGTGCGGCAGAGCATGGTGGCGCTGCAAAGCTACCTCTTCAGCGCGGCGCTCAGCCGCATCCGCATTCCGCACCGCGTGATGAGCTACTGCACTTACGGCAACTACACGGTGCTGCGGCGCTTCCGCGACTACGACGACAAGAGCGAGGCCGACCGCCGCATTTTGGAGTACCGCGCAACGTCGAATAACCGCGACGGCCTTGCGCTGGCCGCGGCGGGACTCGACCTCAAGAAGCGGCGCGAGGAGCACAAAATTATCATCGTGTTCAGCGACGGCTTACCGAACGACATGGTCAGCGGCCGCAAGCGCGAGGGCGCGCCGGAAACTTACGTCGGCGATGCCGCCATCCGCGACACCTGCTTTCAGGTGCGAAAGCTCCGGCGCGAGGGCGCGCACGTCATCGGCATTTTCCTCGGCGAGGACGGAGAGCTTGAAAACGAGCGCATGATCTACGGCGCGTCGTTCCTGCGCATCCGCCGGGCGGAGGACTTTGCCGGAAGCGCCGGCAAGCGCCTGAGCGAAACGCTGCTGAATCTGTAAAAAAGTGAAGAGAAAAGCCCTGCTGTGAAAACGGCGGGGCTTTGTCTGATTATTTTCCACTCTCCTGCGGCGCGTCTTCGAGCAGCATCTGCCGCAGCTTTTTGGCGGCAATGCTCAGCGGCTGCGTCTTGCGCTGGAAGAGGAAGACGCTGCGCGCGGGAATGGGCTCTTCGAGCATGATGGGGTAGATACCGCTTGCCTCCGGCGTGCCGTAAAGCATCTCGCGCGGCACGAAGCCGACGCCAAGGTCGCTCTGCACCACGGGCGGCACCTGTGCCGTGGTCTCGACCTCTACATCGGGGCTGAACGAAAGACCGTGGCGCAGGAAGAGCTCGGCATAAAAGTCGTGCGACGATGTCCCCTCCGTCAAGCTGATGATCGGGTAGTCGGCAAGCCTTTTGAGCGAAACGGGCTTCTCGGTGAGCTCCAAAAACGCCGGGCCGCAGATGGGGATCTCCTGAATTTCATCGATCTTCTGCGCCGTGAGCGAATCCGGCACGGACGCGCCCTCTGCCAGAATGGCGAAGTCGGCAAGGCCGTTCTGCACGGCGGCGAGGCCGTGGGAGGCAGAGTGGTTCGTCAGGCAGATGCGCACGTGCGGGTATGCGCGCCGGTAGCGCGCGAGCACCTGCAAAAGCCGCGTGCGCAGGGCAAGGCTGCTCGCTGCGATGTGGACGATACCGCTTTGCAAGCTCTGGTCGGAGAGGACCTCCTCTTCGCCTGCCTCGATGCTCTCAAACGCGACGGCGATGTGCGTGTAGAGCTTCTCCCCCTCGGGCGTGAGGCGCACGCCCTGCGGCGAGCGGAAAAACAGCGCGCAGCCGAGCTCGGATTCGAGCTTTCGGATCATGCGTGTCACGTTGGGCTGGTTGCTGTAGAGCGCCGCGGCGGCCTGCGAAAAGCTGCGGTATTTGGCGGCGTAATAAAAGACGCGGTAGCTGTCGTAGCTGATGTTCATGGGCAAGCTCCTCTGAAAAAGAAATGATTGGGGTTCTGCGCGGCGGCGAGGAACCTGACTGCGTAAAATTTGACGGAAGAGAAAAGCATTCGTCCGCACCTTGCGGACGGCAAGACTGATTGTAACAGAAGCGAAGCGGCGGCGCAAGCGTATTCGGGAAAAAAGAACAGAACCTTGACGAAAAGTAAACACCGTCGAAAAGCCGCATGAAATCAGGAAAATTCGGACGGCATAGCAAAATGACATATCCTCCATGTCAAGATAACATTTCGCTTCCGCGTAAGAGACCGATATAATGGCTCGCGTTGGAAATTCCATAGCACAGGGAGGAATAACATGTTTGCTCAGATCATTGCCATCTGCATTTTTGTCACTATGTTCCTGCTTATTATCCTCGATAAGTTTGAACGGCATTACATTACGCTCGGGAGCGGCGCGCTCGTGCTCGTGCTGGTGTTCGGCGTCTGCATGCGCTCGATGAGCGCCATTTGGGAGACACTCAACCTCGGCGCGTTTTTCCAGAGCACATTCTGGTATGGCGCAAGCGAGGAGAGCACCGCTGGCATCAACTGGTCGACGATCCTGTTTATCGCCGGCATGATGATCATGGTCGAGGGCCTCGGCAAGGCGGGCTTTTTCCGCTGGCTGTGCCTGACGCTTGCCAAGCTCGTACACTACCGCACGGTGCCGCTGCTCATCTGCTTTATGTCGCTCTCGGCGTTTTTGTCGATGTTCATCGACAGCATCACGGTCGTGCTGTTTCTCGCCACCGTCACGCTCGAACTGGCGCAGACGATGAAATTCGACCCCGTGCCGATGATCCTGTCTGAAATTTTCTGCGCGAACCTCGGCGGCGCGGCCACGATGTGCGGCGACCCGCCGAACATCATCATCGGCACCTCGCTCGGCTACACATTCTTCGACTTCATCGAAAATACCGGCGCGGTCGTGGCGATCTGCTTTGTGTTCATGCTCATTTACTTCACGCTCTGCTTCCGCAAGGAACTTGAGCGCGCCGAGCATGCCAACGGCGGCCCCGTCACCTGTCCCGAGCCTTCGACGGCCATCACGAACAAGAAGGCATTTCTTGCGAGCGCAGGCGTTTTCCTGCTGGCGGTCGTGCTGCTCATCACGCACGCGCAGACGGAGCTTTCCGTCGCGTGCATCGGCGTGATTGTCGCGATTTTGACGCTGATCGTTTTGGGCTTGACCAGCGGCAAAAAATCTGTTATAGAAATCATTAAGGGCGTGGACTATAAGACGCTGCTCTTTTTCATCGGCCTGTTCGTTTCCGTGGCGGGCCTTGAAAAGACAGGCGTGCTCAACATGATCGCGAACTTCATCACCTCGGTCAGTGAGGGCAATATCGCGGTTATTGTGATCGTCATTCTGTGGCTCTCGGCCATCACGAGCGCCTTTGTCGACAATATCCCCTTTGCCGCGACCATGATCCCTGTTATCCGCGCCATCGCCGCGACAGAGGGCATGGATATCGGCGTGCTTGCCTGGGCGCTTTCGCTCGGCACGGACCTCGGCGGCAACGCGACGCCCATCGGCGCGAGCGCCAACGTCGTCGGCACTTCGGCTTCGGCCAAGGGCGGCTATCCCATCGGCTGGGGCCGCTACTGCAAGTACTGCGTGCCCGCGACGATCATTGTCATGGCAGTCTCCACGGCCTACTTATTCCTGCGCTATCTGTAAACGGAAAAAGGAAAGGAGTGCGATCCCATGAAAAACCAGATCATCATCACCCTTGGCCGCGAGCACGGCAGCGGCGGCCATTACATTGCCGACATGATCGCGCAAGAGCTCGGTATCAAGCTCTATGACAAGGACTCCATCGAAAAGGAGATCGTTTCCGAAGGCTACAGCGGGGAAATGATCCGCAAGATGGACGAAAAGCCCGTCAACTTCTTTGCCTCGCGCCGCATCGGCAAGTATTCGAATTCTCTTGAGGTCAACGTGGCGGAAAAGACGTTCGCCATGCTGCGCGACAAGGCGGCAAATGGCGAGAGCTTCCTCATCATCGGCCGCTGCGGCGACCAGGTGCTCAAGGGCAACCCCAATATGCTGAGCATTTTCATCTGCGGCAACCAGCAGGCCAAAGTCGGCCGCGTGATGGAGAAGAAGGGCCTGTCTGCCGAGGACGCGATCGAGGAGATCAAAGAGGTCGACCGCTCCAGAAAGTCCTACCACAACTACTACTGCGAGACGAAGTGGGGCGACGCCCGCGGCTACGACATGACCGTCAAGAGCGATGTGCTTGGCTTTGAGGGCACGGCGAAAATGCTGATCGCCTATATCCGCAGCTTCATGGAGCAGGACTAAATAAAAATTTGCGGCCCGTGCCGCAAAAAACATTTGAATTGCTCAGAACAATTTGATAAAATCAATTCACAGCGTGTGGCGTTTCTGCGTAAATCCGGTTGCAGAAACGCCGCACGTTTTTTGCGGCAAAAGGAGGGAGAGGACAACTTCATAGTCAAATCGTGCAGCAGAGATGCGTAAGTCCGGATTGATCCGGCGGAACGCATCTCTTATTTTTTATGTTCAGGAGGAAGACCGCCATGGAAAACACAAACCAGTTTTTGGGGACGGAGCGCGTGGGGAAGCTCATGCGGCGCTACGCCGTCCCGTGCATCATCTCGCTGCTCGTCGGCGCGCTCTATAACATCGTCGACCAGATCTTCATCGCCAACGCAAGCTACCTCGGTTCCTACGGCAACGCGGCAAACACCGTCGTCTTTCCGCTCACGGTCGTGGCGCTCGCCATCGCCGTGATGATCGGCGACGGCTGCTGCGCGTTCGTCAGCATTTCGCTCGGCAAGGGCGAGGTGGGAGAGGCGAGAAAGAGCGTCGGCAGCGCGGTCGTATTGTCGGTCGCGAGCAGCCTTGTGCTCACGGCGCTGTACCTCATCTTCGCTGACGCTATCATCTCGATGTTCGGCGGCACGGTGAACGAGGAGACCTTTCATTACGCGCAGGAGTATTTCTTCTATATCTCGCTCGGCATCCCGTTTTATATGTTCGGTCAGGCGATGAACCCTGTCATCCGTGCCGACGGCGACCCGCGGTTCGCCATGATCTCCACGCTCGCGGGCGCGGTGCTCAACATCATTTTAGACCCCATCTTCATCTTTGAATGTAAGTGGGGCATGATGGGCGCGGCGGTCGCCACCGTGTTGGGCCAGATCGTCACGGCGGCGCTCGCGGTGTGGTATCTCTGCCGCATGAAGACCGTCAAGCCGGGG